>Ga0335078_10005944_pt1 | contig 18054 bp, 15 predicted proteins | sample Lox_Sample_32_FD_206711 | JGI IMG/M metagenome (GOLD analysis project Ga0335078, IMG submission 206711) | Soil microbial communities from Loxahatchee National Wildlife Refuge, Florida, United States - Lox_Sample_3.2 | ecosystem: Environmental > Terrestrial > Soil > Wetlands | place: USA... | reverse complement strand
CGTCGCCCGCCACATTCGTGGCCGCCTGGCGGCACGTCGTGCAGGTCTTCCGCGCCGCGGGAGCGGCCAACGTCACCTGGCTCTGGGCGGTCAATTCGGTCAACGGCGCGTCAAGCGCGCTGCGCCGCTGGTGGCCGGGTGCGGCGTGGGTCGACTGGACGGGCATCGACGGCTACTACTTCCGGCCCACCGACACCTTCGGCTCGGTGTTCGGCGCGACCATCGCCGACGTCCGCGCGATCAGCGGCGCGCCGCTGCTGATCGCGGAGACCGCCGTGGGCACCACCGCCGACCGGGAGAGCCAGATCGGCGCGCTGCTCGCCGGCGCTCGCGCGCAGCGCCTCGCCGGGGTGGTCTGGTTCGACGCGGCGCAGCACGCCGGGATCTACCACCAGGACTGGCGGCTGGAAGACGACGCGGACGCGTGCAACGCGTTCTCCGCCGCGGTGGCGGCCTATCTGCAGGCCCCGCCCGGGGGCGCGGGTGACCCTCATGATTGAGGCACTGGTCATCGCCGGGCTTGTCGCCGCGCCGCTCGGCTCCGCGGCGCTCTTCCTTCCTGCCAGGCACCACAAGCGGACGGGCGGCTTCTGGCGCGCGCTCTGGCGGCTCGTCCTGTCCGTCGCCGGGTCCGCGGCGCTCGCCGCCGCGGCGGCCGCGGTCCTGTACGAGCTGAAGGCGACGCAGGAAAACCTCGTCATCGGGAGCGGAGCCGTCGCGCTTGCCGGCCTGCTCTGGCTCCCGGTCACCAGGCGCTGGCGCCCGCGCGCGCACCTGTGCTGGATGTCGTGCACCTACCTCTTCGTGGTCTACCTGGTGTACGCGCTCGAGTGGACCTTCGCCAGCCACCTCGGCCCGGAGAGCACGGCAGGAGGCGTGCTGCTGTGGTGCCTCGAGGTGGTCGCCGCGCTGATGTCCTGCGCTTACCTGTGGGAACTGTGCGACGCGCTCGGCACCCAGCACTGGCACCGCAGGCGCGCGCCGCTTGACCCGCGCCGGCGGGTGCCCACCGCCGCGCTGCGCGCGGTTGGGCCCGATAGCGCGCCGCCACTGGTCTGCGTGCAGGTCCCGGCGCACAACGAGCCGCCTGGCATGGTCATCGAGACGCTCCGCGCGCTGCTGCGGCTCGACTATCCCCGCGTGCAGATCGTCCTCATCGACGACAACACCGACGACGAGTCGCTGTGGCGGCCGGTCGAGTCCTGGTGCCTGCGGCACGGCGTCACGTTCAAGCACCTGGAGAACTGGCCGGGCTACAAGTCGGGCGCGCTCAACTACGCGCTTAAGTACCTCACCGACCCGGACGCCGAGATCATCGGGGTCGTCGACTCCGACTACCAGGTCGGGCCGGAGTGGCTGCGCGACTGCGTGCCGCTCTTCGCCGACCCGTGGATCGGGTTCGTCCAGGCGCCGCAGGACTACCGCGACTGGCAGCACGCCCGCTACTACCGGCGGCTCTACTACTCGTACAAGTACTTCTTCGCCGTCTCCCAGCCCTCGCGGAACGAGCGCGACGGCGCGATCTTCGCCGGCACCATGGGGCTGATCAGGCGGGTCGCACTCGACGAGCTCGGCGGCTGGGACGAGTGGTGCATCACGGAAGACGCGGAGATCTCGATCAGGCTGCTTCGCGCGGGCTGGTCCGGCATGCACGTCGACGAGTCCGGCGGCCGCGGGATCATGCCGCTGACGTTCGAGGCGCTCAAGGGCCAGCGGTACCGGTGGTGCTTCGGCGGCATCCAGTTGCTGCGCATGCACTGGAAGTCCCTGCTCCCCGGGCGGGAGACGACCAGGAACCACCTGTCGGCCGGGCAGCGCTGGGCCTTCCTGTCCGGCGCGCTGCAGTGGTACGGCGACCTGCTCGGGCTGCTGTTCTACATCTTCCTGCTGGCCGGCGCGGCGAACATGGCGACAGGCGGCGGGCAGCTGTTCCGCAAGCTGACGGTCTTCCTCGTGGCCACCGTCCCCGTGCTCGTCCTGCTCGGCCTGGTGCGCGCGGTCGCGCTGTTGCGCCGCAGCACCGGCGCGTCCTGGCGCGACGCGATCGGCGCGTTCTTCATCTGGCAGTCCACCTCGCTTGTGGTCGCCCGCGCCTCGGTGCTCGCCCTGGTCGCGCGGAAGGCCGCCTTCCTGCGCACGCCAAAGACCAGCGAGCGGACCAGCTGGTGGCACGCGCTGCGCGCCAACTGGGCGGAGACCGTCCTCGCGCTGCTCGGCGCGGCCGGGATGGCGGGCGCGCTCGTCAACAGGACGGACACGCTGAGCGGTCCGCTGCTTGCCGGCCTGCTGTTCGTGCCCACGCTCGGCATGGCCGCGGCGCCGTTCAACAGCTGGGCCGCCCGCCGCGCCGCGCTTCCCGCCTGGCTGCGCGAGCGCCGCGACACCGAGTACCGCCGCGAGCGGCATGCCTTCGCCGCGGGCCTGTCCACCGGCGGCGCTATCACCGTGGGCCTCGTGGCGGCGCTCGCGATCGCGCTGATGCTCACCGGCCGCCTCATTCCCGGGCCCAGCCTCGTCCGCCCGATCCAGTCCCCCTCGACGACGACAACCACCCCGGCGCCGTCCGTCACCCCGACAACGACGCCGACGCCGACGCCGACCGTGACGCCGACGCCGACCGTGACGCCGACGCCGACCGTGACGGCGACCCCGACCATCACCACATCCCCGCCGGTGACGACGCCCCCGGTGACGACCCCTCCCGTCACGACCCCGCCGGCCGCCACGCCTCCCGTGACGACTCCGCCGGTGACGACCCCCGCGAGCGTCACGCCGAGGGGCACGTCGGGCCGGTGAAGATCGAGAGGATCATCGCTCGGCACGGAGGCGTGCCTCCGCCTCGTCCGTCCGCGGCCCCCTGTTCCGCGCCATGGCCCCCGTGATGGCCGTCGTCGGCCGGCCGTCCCAGGGTCGCGGTGGGGCCGCGGGCGTCAGGCCGGCGCCGTCAGGCGGGCGGTGAGTACGTCCGCACCCGGCGCGGTGCGCCGTTCGCCGCCATGGCGAGGTCGGACTGCAGTGCGTAGTAGGCGGGCTTGGGGTTGAGGTTGACGTCGTAGATCGTGGCGTATCCCTCGCCGGTGAAGGTGCCAGGCACCCAGGAGTCCGCGTCGGTGAAGCCCCAGACGGTGAAGGAGATGAGCTCGGGCACCGCGAGGCCCGCCTTCAGCATCTCGGAGAACTCAAACGGCTGGGCGAACTGGGCCAGGTTGTCCGTTGGCACCTGGTCGGTGGCGTTGTTGACGAACGTCCTGACGTCGGCCTCGGTGATCGCGACCTTGAGGCCGAGGCCGGCGTAGCGCTCGATGTCCTCCTGGAGCCGCTGCGGGCTCCAGCCATACTGGGTGTCCAGGTGGCCCTGGATGCCGATGCCGTCGATCGGCACGTGCTGGTCGAGTAGCTGCTGCGCGAGAGCATACGCGGCGTCGGCCTTGGCGTTGGTGCCGTCCTCGCCGCCGATGTTGTAGTCGTTGTAGAACAGCAGCGCGTTCTGGTCGGCCTGCCGCGCCCAGCGGAACGCGTCGGCGATGATGCCGGGGCCCGCGTTCGCGATCCAGAAGTTGGTCGGGTCGACGTGCGAGGGAGAGGTGTCGGTCAGGAATTCGTTGCAGACGTCCCACTGCCAGATCCGGCCGCGGTAACGGCCGACCTCGGTGTAAATGTGCTGCTGCAGCAGTCCGCGGAGCTGTGACGAGCTGATCGTGCCGTTCGAGACGCCGGTGGTCAGCCAGTCGGGCAGCTGGTTGTGCCAGCACAGCGTGTGCCCGCGGACGAGCTGTTGATTCGCCTTCGCGAATGCGACCAGGTTGTCGGCGCCCGTCCAGTCGAAAGTGCCCTGTGTCGGCTCGACGACCTGCCATTTCATCGCGTTGCCCGGGGTGACCACGGAGGGTGGCGGCCAGACCCGCGGCGCCCGCCGCGCCGGCCGCCAGAACGCTACGGCGTTTCACGTCCATGTGTTCGCCTCCCCATCAGCTCGAAAGATTTCGAAGCTATTCGAAATCTTTCGAACATTTATGTTGGATGAGCGCACGTTAAACGTGGTTGATATGCGCTGTCAATGAGAAACTCTTGCAATTGTGTTGAAAATTTGGTGATAATAGCAGCCCATTGAGGTTGGTGTGATTTCGGGAACTCTCGAAATATTTCGAAGCATTCCCGCCCGGCCGGCATTCCCGCAGCAGGCGGACGCTCTGCCCGCCATCGCCCCGCGTTCGCCACCCCGCGGCGCGAATCAACTGGCGTGCGTCAGGAAGCCGCCTTCGTTCTCGGCCAAGGCGGCGGCCCTCGGCCTGGCCGGCGGCCGGGAAGCCGCGGAAGACCAGGGCGTTGGTCCCATTCTCCGTGCTTAAGGCCCCTGTCGGCCGGTGCCGTGCCGCGCGAGAGTAGCAGGAGGGACGCGGAAGGAGCCGGCGATGAGCAGCCAGGAGCACCGGATTGTCGTGGGCGTCGACGGGTCGGTATCGTCGAAGGCGGCGCTGCGCTGGGCAATCAGGCAGGCGAAGCTGACCGGCGCGTCGGTGGACGCGGTGACCGCGTGGCGGTACCCGGCCGGATACGGCTGGACGCCTGTCGGCTCGGAACTCGACTTCGAAAGTGACGCCAAGAGCGCGCTGACCCAGGCGCTCGGCGAGGTCAGCGGCCTGGATCCCGAGGTGCCTGTGCGCCCCCTCGTCGCCGAGGGCAACGCCGCCGAGGTGCTGCTGCGCACGGCGCGGGGAGCGGACCTCCTCGTGATGGGCAGCCGCGGTCACGGCGGCCTCGCCTCGGCGCTGATCGGGTCGGTCAGCTTGAACTGCGTGCTGCACGCGCACTGCCCGGTGCTTGTCCTGCATGACGGGCACGACGCGGCCAGCCCCGCGTGAAGCGGGCGGCCGTCCGATGCTGACCCGCCTGATCCGCGCGTTCGTGCGCACGGACGCGGAGGCAGGCCGGTTCGGCGAAGCGAACGCCAGCCTCACCGCGTCCCCGGCTTTACCTGTTCGACGACTGCTTCTCCGCCCTGGACGCGGCCACCGACGCCCGGCTGCGCGCCGCGCTTGGTACCGCGCTGCGCGCCGTACAGGGAGATCGTGCTCTCCCAGCTCGGCGAGGAGGCGGCGGCATGATGGGGCGGCCGGGCGGCGCGGTCCGCCGCGGGCCAGACCCTGATCCGCCGCCGGGGCGCCTACCACGCGCTGTACGCGAGCCAGTTCACCGAGGCGGCCGCCGCCTGAGGCCGCTCCCGTCATCCCGAACGGACGGCGGTGACCCATGCCACGACACTGATCACCGCCGGCCGGTGCGCTCGCCGCCCCGGCCGGAGGTGCATGTGTGCTAGGGCCAAGTTTCGCGCCGCATCCGGGGCCGCGGCACGGCCGGACGTCATCGGCACGGCGGGACCTCCGGCCCCGATGGGTCGGCCGGGTCGCTGGTCGTCAGGGGCGGAGCATCTCTGGATCGTTGATCGGGGCTTTACCGCTGGCAGGTGGCGGGTTCGGCGCGGCCCGGCCGTGCCGTGGGCCCCGCGGCGCACGGACGGCTACGGGCCGCGGGATCAGTGACCGCGCCGGCCGCGGAAGCCGGCGGACATCGCTGCTGCGCCGCGGCCGGTCGCCGGAGCGGCCACGACGGCTGCCGGACGGGCAGCGGGCAGCGTGACGCGGGCAGCCGGCTCGCCGGCGATCGAGCGCAGCAGCGGTGACCCGGTAGTGACGGCGGCAGTCAGCGGAACGACGCCCGCTTTCCGCATCAGCGCCCGAACGTCGGCTGCCTGGGCCTGAGCCTGAAGAGTGACCACCGTCCCTGCCGCTCCAGCCCGGGCGGTCCGCCCTGAACGGTGCAGGTACGCCTTGTGCTCGGCAGGCGGATCGGCGTGGATGACGAGGTCGATGCCGTCCACGTGGATGCCGCGGGCGGCGACGTCCGTCGCGACGATGACCCGGACCGTGCCGCCCGCGAAGGAGGCGAGGTTGCGTTCCCGCGCGCCCTGCGCCAGGTCGCCGTGCAGTTCGGCCGCGGGGATGCCGCCGGCGGCTAGCTGGCGGGCGAGGCGGCGGGCGGCGTGCTTGGTCCGGGTGAAGACGAGCGAACGTCCGCTGCCACCCGCGAGGGCGGTGACCACCCCGACCCGGTCGGCCGGCACGATGGTCAGCAGGTGGTGGACCATGGCGGGCGGCGCCTCGACCGAACCGATGTCGTGGTGAGCCGGGCGGTTCATGAAGCGCCGTGCCAGGACGTCGACGGCGGCGTCGAGGGTCGCTGAGAACAGCATCCGCTGGCCGTCGGGCGGGGTCATGTCAAGCAGCCGCCGCACGACGGGCAGGAAGCCGAGGTCGGCCATGTGGTCCGCCTCGTCGAGCACGCTTATCTCCACGTCGCCCAGGTGGCAGTGGCCCTGCTCGATGAGGTCTGCCAGCCTGCCGGGGCACGCGACGACGATATCGGCGCGCTCACGCAGCTTGGCCACCTGTGGCTTCTGCGGCACCCCGCCGTAGATCGTCGCCACGCTCAGCCCTGTCGATTCGGCCAGCGGTGCCAGCACGGCACGGACCTGGCTGGCGAGTTCCCTGGTCGGCACGAGCACCAGGCCGCGCGGGCGGCAGGCGCTCGTGTAGCCGTCGGCCAGCCGCGCGGCCAGCGGGATGGCGAAGCCGAGCGTCTTGCCCGACCCGGTCTGCCCCCGGCCAAGTACGTCCCTTCCAGCCAGGGCATCGGGCAGCGTGGCCGCCTGGATGGGAAACGGCGCGGTGATCCCGGCCGCCGCGAGCGCGGTCACGAGCGGCGCAGGAACGCCCATTCCGGCGAAGGAGACAGCCCGCGGGACGGGGGACGAGCCGGAGTGCGGTGCGGCGGCGAGCCTTGCGTGGCGGCGCCTTCCGCGCGGAGCCGACAGGTGTTCAGTGGACAGAGCAGACAAAGAGGGAAACCTCCGGAGTAAGGTGCCGCGTTTTCGCCGGCCGCCACGTCCGTGGAAACCAGCTCGCTTTTCAGCGGCGTCGATCGGCGCGCCGGGACGGCTGCGCCTGACTGTGGTTGGCCGCGCCGCGCCATCGTGAGCGTGGCCTGGCGCGTCAAGAGCTTGTCTAGCCCATGGCCAGGCGGCGTCCGGCGGGAAACAGCCGGCGAAGACGGCTGGCGGTCGCGGCGACGACGGGCGGGTCCTCGGCCACGGGATGGGTCAAAGAGCCTTCCGATCGGGTGGATGGCTTCTCATCGGCCCCCGGACGCATCGCGTCCCGGGCCCGACCGGTCAGTCGGCCGTGAAGTGCCATCGTGCACGTCATGACCGGCGGCATCAGCATATACCGGCAGAGGAAAACTAGCAACCATTTTCCAGAATACTTCCACCTACTATCCCGGCGCCTGGCTACACTGGCCGGGAAACGTGCACCAGCGCCCCGGAAGGCGGCCCAGGCAACTGCTGAGAGCAGCCGGCCCCCGGATTCGGGTGACTTCGGTGCTGCGCCACACCTGGCGCCGTCCTCGTCCTTGGCGGCTCCCGATCAGCTACGGCCGCGCCGACACCGAGGAGCTACCATGACGCCCGAGCCTGCCAGCCCGCGCGGCAGCGACTACGCCGCCCTGTCCAGGCAGGTACGGCAGGCGGGCCTGCTGGACCGCCGGCCTGGGTATTACGCGTGGAAGATCACGCTCACCACGGCGGCACTCCTGCTCGGCTGGGCAGCGTTCGCGGCCATCGGCAACTCGTGGTGGCAGCTGGGCGACGCGGTGTTCCTGGCGGTGGTTTTCGCCCAGTTCGGCTTCCTCGGCCACGATGCCGGGCACGGCCAGGTCTTCCGCACCCGGCGGGCCAATGCCGTCCTCGGCATCGCGTGCGGAAATCTCGGCGCCGGGGTCAGCTACGACTGGTGGACCGGCAAGCACAACAGGCATCATGCCCACCCGAACACCGAGGGCGCGGATCCGGACATCGCAATGGGCGCGCTGGCATTCTCCGCCACCAGTGCCAGGTCGGCGCGGGGCATTCAGCGACTGATCTTCCGTTACCAGGCCTACCTGGTCGTCCCGATGCTGTTCCTCGAGGCGGTCAGCCTGCACGCGTCAAGCATCCGCACGGTGACAGGACCGCGTTGCCGGCACCGGGCCTGGGAGGCGACGCTGCTCGGCGCGCACTTCGCCGCCTATCTCGGCGTGCTGCTCCTGGTGCTGCCACCGGTCAAGGCGGTGACGTTCATCCTCGTGCAGCAGGGCCTGCTCGGCTTCTACCTGGGTTGCTCCTTCGCGCCCAACCACAAGGGCATGCCGATCCTCACGGCATCCGACAAGACCGACTTCCTGCGGCGACAGGTCCTGACGGCACGCAATGTCCGCGGCGGCCGGCTCACCGACTTCGCCCTCGGCGGCCTGAACTACCAGATCGAGCACCACCTCTTTCCGTCCATGCCGCGGCCGAGCCTGCGCCGGGCACAGCCGCTGGTGGCCGCGTTCTGCGCCGAGCGGGGCGTGTCGTATACGGAGACCAGCCTGCTCGCGTCCTATGCCCAGGCGCTTGGCCACCTCGCCGTCGTCGGCAGTGGGCTGGCCAGCCCGGCGGCGGCGAGCAAGGCCGTGCCGATGCCCGCACGACGCTGACCGTCCAGCACGCTTCAGCCGGGTTCTGGCCCGGTGCCTGCGGCTCCGGCATCCTGGCCCCCAAGGAGAGCGAGCAGGTCGCCGATGGCGATATTTCCTTCGGCCGACTCAGGCACCGGACGCTGCGTCTCAACCCGGTAGCGGTTCCGGCGGCCGCCCTTCTCCTTGACGATGTACCCGGCGACGGCGAGGTCGCTGACGATACCGAACGCACTGCGCTCGGTGATGCCGACGGACGCGGCGATATCACGAAGACGCACACCCGGGTCGCGGGCGATGCACAGCAGCACCAGCGCGTGATTGGTCAGGAAGCCCCAGGTCGGCATGCGCGGAAAATACCATATCTCTTTCCAGAATACCGTTGCCAGTTTCTGAAGGCGGGCATGGCGTCGTCCCGCCGCTGGCCGCGCCGCGTTCCCGATCCGCCCAGCTACGCTGGCAGTACGTTACGCTAGTACCGCGCCGGCCATGCGAGGCCATGGAGGTCGCTCAGCCACTGCCCTGGACACAGGAGGGCACGCGAGGCCGTTCAAGTCCGCCTCTGGTGCGTATTGAGATTCCTCAGAAACCGCTCCGCTTTGGGTCACCGGACTAGTTCCGGATCATCCCCGTCCCGGTGGTCCCGCCGCACCGCGTTCCGCGCGGCCCGGACGTAACGGCCTCAGCCGGATGAAGTACCCGGACGCGCAATTCAGTCACCTGCAGCGGCTGACCGATAACATCGGCCTGCTGCAGCACGCCGACGGCGTGGTGCCGCTGCACACGGACGGCTACAGCGTCGATGACGTCGCGCGCGGCCTGCTGGTGGTCTGCAGGGAGCCGTCGCCGTCGCAGGAACTCGTCGTACTCGGCCGCCGCTATCTCTACTTCCTCGCGCAGGCCCAGGCACTTGGCGGGAAGTTCCGTAACCACCTGGGCTACGACCGCCAGTGGCGGGGCCAGCCCGGGACCGAGGACGGCTGGGGCTGTGCCCTCTGGGCGCTGGGCACCGCCGCGGTGCGCGGCCCGACCGCGGGGATACGCGAGGAATCCTTCATGCGGTTCAGCCGAGGGACGCGGGTCTCCTCACCATCGGCGCATGCGATGGCATTCGCGGCGCTCGGCGCTGCCGAGATACTCGACTCCCACCCCGGCTACAGCGCCGCACTCGCGCTGCTTTACCGCGCCCGCGTCGCCATCGGCGATCCTGCCGCGGACGCCGGGTGGCCCTGGCCAGCGCCCAGGCTCGGCTACGCCAGCGGGGCCGTCGCCGAGGCCGTCATCGTGTCGGGCCACTACCTCGGGGATGACCGGCTGCTCAGGAAGGGGCTGCGCATGCTCGAGTGGCTGCTGGCCGTCGAGACAAGGGACGGCCACCTGTCCGTGGTTTCCCGGCAGGGACGGGGCCGCGGCGAGGCCGCGCCCCTGCCTGCTTCGGACCAGTGTCCCGCCGAGGTAGCCGCACTCGCCGACGCCTGCGTGCGCGCCGCCACGGTCACCGCCGACGACACCTGGCTGGCCGGCGTGCGGATGTGCCTCGCGTGGTTCCTCGGCGACAACGACGCCAAGGTGCCGCTGATCGACGAGCGGACGGGCGGGTGCAGCGATGGCCTTACCGGCGCCGGTCGCAGCCGTAACCAGGGCGCCGAATCCACGCTCGCGATGATCGCCGTGCTGCAGCACGGGCGCCGCCTGGTCGCCGCGCCGGCACGCGCTTCCGCTGGCCAAGGTGACTCGCCAGCGGGCGCGGGCAGCAAAGCCGCCCGCGACTAACACAGGGCCCGCCCGGGTCACCACCGCGGTTTCCTCCCGGAACGATCATCAGGATCCGCGAACGTGCATCCGGGGCTGCGTGACTGCCTGTCCCTCCCAAGAGGGATCTGAAATGCCTCCGTGAAATGCATTGAGGATTATTCAGGCCATCCGGTAGAAGTGCAGGCCAATCACAGCTGAGATACTTGAGGCTTATTCAGGGGCCCGTTTCGTGATCATTTCGTTACCTGGCTGCCCGGCGGGCCCGCGTACCGCCCAGGCGATGCCCGCATGCGGCCAGGGTTTCGAAGATAGTGGATGTTCGGGTACACCCGGGTGTACCCGAACATCCACTATGACAGGAAGCCCGCGGGCTGCGCGGGCGATATGCCCGGATTGTCCGGCAACGCCGCCGGCGCATCCCTCATGGGCCGTGAATAACCTTCCTTGTGTCAAATGTCTTGAGTGCTTCAGGAATGAGCGGGGTTATTGCTGATATGGCGCGGCTGATGGTCGGCTGCGAGACGCTGAGTGACTCGCCGATTTCCGACTGGGTGCGGTTGTGCCGCATGTAGGTCAGCGTTGCCTTTACCGATTTGTAAAGCCCTAGGCATGGCGGCCAGTTCGGCGCTCCCGCCGCTCGCTCCACGGAATTGATCCCATCCTTCGTGCAGGCACACCGCCGTTCCGGGTAAATTTGACATAACGACCAACGCGCCTGAATAACCCTCATTAGCTCATTTCTTTCCGTAACGCATAACTGCCCCGATCGGGCAACGGGTCCACTGGCTACGGTCAGAGCTTGGTCATCCTGGCGAACGGCGTCATGATCCGCACCTTCCGCGGAGCGAAGTCGACGACCACGGCGGTATCACCCTCGACAAGGATGACCCGCCCGAGCCCGTACTTGTCATGGGTCACCAGATCGTGCAGTGCGTACCGCTCGACGGGAGGTGCCTCTGGCGGGGGCTTGAAGGGACTTGAAGGCAGGTAGCGCCGGTTTGCGGCGCTGGCGCTGTTCACCATGATCCGTGTGCCTTTCCGCGGTCCCATGTAGGGGGGAAAGTCACGTTCCCCCGGTGCGAAGCTGCTCCTCCGACCGGCAGGAGCCGAGAAAGTCCGTTCCAGTGAACTTTATTCATTCCTTAGAGACAATGTTCACCCTATAGTGAACAACGTTCACGGTCAACTCCGTCGGCAAGGAGAGGCAGGCATGGCAGGACAGCAGGCGGGCGACGCGGACTCGCGCTCGCTGTGGTTCAACCCGCCGGATGACCGCGAAAGCGGTCGCCGGCCGCTCACCCGCGAGCGCGTCGTGGCCGAGGCACTCGCGGTCATCAGCGCTGAAGGCGCGCAGGCCCTCAGCATGCGGGCGATCGCCGCCCGTCTCGGCGTGGTACCCGGCGCGCTGTACCGCCATGTCCGCAGCAAGGAGCAGCTGTACGACCTCGTACTCGACGCGGTGCTCGCCGAGGTCGACTGCCAGGCGGACCCCGGCGTGCCCTGGGCCGCGCAGGCCGGCGCACTCGCGCGCCGGCTGCGGGCGGTGCTGGAGAACCATCCCGGCATCGCCGCCCTGCTCAAGGCACGCGACCCGGTCAGCCCTGCATCGCTGGCGGTCGCCGAGGCATTCCTCGGACCGCTCAGCGCGACCGGACTGCCCGGACGCCGGGCCGCCCTTGCGTTCCGCCTCGTCTACGACTACACCGTCGGCTTCGCGCTCGGCGATCCCACGTCACCCGCCGAGCAGCGGCTCCGCGATACCGCGACCAGACGGGAACTGCACGCGTTCCTCCGCTCCCTGCCCGCCGACCGCTTCCCCGCCCTGGCCGCCTACGGCTCGCACGCCTGGGCCAACGATCGCGACCAGCGATTCAACGCGGGCCTTGACATTCTCTTCCGCGGCCTGCGCGCAGATCTCGGGCCCGCCCTCGTGCCGCCCGCGACTGGCCTCCGGGTGGACCAGCCACAGGGCCGGGGCCGCGGGCAGGGCCGAACGGCCAGGGAATGCGCCGACGGTGAAGACTGACCGAGGCCCGCCGATCGGCGTGAATCGCCATCAGCGGGCGACGATCGGGCGGGGTGACCATAGCCGGCCGGCCCTCCCGCCCCGTGCCCAGCGACCAGATTCAGTGTCAACATCGTAGGTCTACACTGACCCTTCTATGTAACATAAGCGGACCCGAGGAAAGTAGCCACCGCGATGCCCCCGCCACCGACTGCCAGGGACAGCAAGGTCACCCGTGAACTGGTGATCGCCACCGCCCTTGAGATCATTGACCGTGACGGGGCCGACGCCCTGTCGATGCGCCGCCTCGGGGCTGCCCTGGAGCGCGACCCGATGGTTCTCTACCGGCACGCACCCGGCAAGACAGCGTTGCTCGACGGCGTCGTGGAGACTGTGCTCGCTCAGCTCCGCGTCGACCCGGCCGACCCCGACTGGACCGCCCAGCTGCGCGCGGTCGCCCGCGACTACCGCGCGCTGGCCCTAGCGCACCCCAACGTGGTCCCGCTGCTCGTCACCCGGCCGCTGGCGACCCCGCTCGCGCTCCGCCCTCGCGGTACCCTGCGCCCGCTCGAAGACCTCCTCGCCCTGCTCACCCGCGCCGGGTTCAGCGGACCTGACGCGCTGCACGTCTACCGGGCCTTCTTCGGCTTCCTGAACGGCCACGTGCTCAACGAGCTGCAAGAGCTCGTAGAGAACCCGGATGAGACGGATGACCTGCTGCGGCTAGGCATGCACCGGCTACCGCTCACCGAATTCCCGCTGCTGCGCAGCCTCGCCCACGCCCTGGCCTGCTACGACGGCGCCGCCGAACTCGAACGCGGCCTCGACCTCCTCATCACCGGGCTAGCCGCCACGCTCTCCCTGCCAGGCACAGGGCGCCCGCCTGGCTCCGCCGTGCGCGACGCGTCCGGTGACCTGTCCGATGGCGCCGGCGAGCGGTGACAGGCGCCGGCCCCGCCGTGGCGGGCCAACTCTACGATGCCCGCCGCGGCGTCTACTACACGAGGCCCGCCCTTCGCGGCTGGCTTCACCTGCTGTGCTTCTGGGCATCGCTGGCGGGCGGCGCCCTGCTACTGGCCCGCACGCACGGCACCGCGCAGGCCGCCGCCGCCGTCTACTCGGCCAGCCTCAGCGCCCTGTTCGGTACCAGCGCGCTTTACCACCGCGGTTGCTGGGCGAGCGCCTGGCGGCTGCGGCTGCGGCACCTGGACCAGGCCATGATCTTCTTTCTTATCGCCGGCACGGCGACTCCCGTCTTCCTGCTCGCCGCACCCGCCCACGCCGGGCTGGCCTGCCTGACCGCGATGTGGGCGCTGACGCTCACCGCGGTAGCCGTCCGCCTGGCGCGAGCGAGCACGCCGGAGCCTGTCGCCGGCGCGCTGTTCATCGGGCTCGGCTGCGTGGGCGGCCTCGCGCTGCCGTGGGTGTGGATACACGCAGGCACCGCATCCGGAGTGCTGATGCTGGCCGGCGGCGCGCTCTACATCACCGGCGCGCTTTTCTATTATCGCCGCTGGCCAGACCCGTACCCGTCGGTGTTCGGCTATCACGAGGCCTTTCATGTCTACGTCTGCGTCGCCGCGGCCTGCCAGTACGCGGCGATAGCGCGGTTGGCCGGCTGAGCTTGCGAATATCAGGGGCGGTCGCCCGGCAGCACGGCCAGTCGGCGGCGGAGAGGATCACGTAGATGACAGATGGCAAGGTCGCCGCGGCGTCTGGTCAGGAGGCCGGCCCGCTGCGCTGCCGGGAGATCATCCGGACGGACCGCGGCTGGGAACGCTGCCACCGCGACGAACATGACCCGGGTGCCCGGCATCACGTGCGTGACCGGTCGTGGCTGTCGACGGAGAACACGCCGCGGCTGCGGTTCGGTCAGCCCTGCGGAGCGGCTTGCACCTGGCCGGATCTAGTGATCACATATCGTAGCGGGACGGGCCGGATGACGTGACGGCGCGGACATGGCCGGTGGTGATACCGACCTCGACGCCGAGGTTGGGGATGCACGCCGACCCGCCCGCCGGCGGCACTCCCCGCGTCGTCGCCGACTACTCAGGAAATCACCGGCAGGAACTAGCGGCCGGGGGACCGGGGCGCAGGCGATGGTTCATGCGCCAGCACCCACGGATGTGATCTTCCGGTAAGCGCGGGCCGCAGGTGACAGCCAGGTCACATTTCCGGTCACCGTGTCGTCACCTCCGGTTCCGTACAACGGGAAGCGGTGAACCGCCTGACCCGATGAGGAGGCCGCGATGACTGGCAAGACTGGCGGTACCCGGACCCTGCGGCGCGCGGGAGCACTGGCTGCCGCGGCAGCCGTCGCCTTGCTTGCCACGGCGTGCGACGTCGTCCATGTGCACGTGGGATCCTCCGGCGGCGCCGTCTCGGCAGAGTCCGGGACCTACCAGGAGAACCTCGCCTATGCGCAGTGCATGCGCGGCCACGGCGTGCCAGACTTCCCCCTGCCCAGGCCATCGGGGACCTCCAGCTTCAGCGGGCAAGTGACCGGCAACCCCAGCGGCCAGGCGGCGCGGGCCAACGATGCCTGCAGGCACCTGCTACCTGGCGGCAGCACGGGAACGGGCGGTGCCGCGGCGTCGGCCAGCCCGCCCGGTGGTGCCGTGGCGGGTGACTGCCTGGCCGCCGAGCCGGCGTGCTACACACCCCGGCAGCTGCGGGCTGCCTACGCCATCCAGCCGCTGCTTGATGCCGGTACCACGGGCCGCGGCGTCACGGTGGTGCTTCCCGAGGAGGCGGAAACGGGCCAGGCCCGGCCCCAGCCGCCGGCCGGCATCCTGGCGGCGGTCACCGACATCCGGCAGGACGTGGCGGCCTTCGACGGCCGGTTCGGGCTGCCTGCGCCGCGGATCCAGGTCATCACGACCATGGCAGGCTCGTCCGCCTCGCCGTGGCTGGCCAGCGTGGAGGAGGTGGAGGACACCGATCTGGTGCACACGGTCGCCCCCGAGGCCACCATCGTCGAGCTGCTGGTCGACCCCGCGGACGTGAGCACCCCGGCGAAGTTCGCCGCCACGTGGGCCGCGGCGGTGCGGCTCGCCGCCCGGCACGGCGAGGTGATCTCGCAGAGCGGCATCGGCCAGGACTTCAACCTGGCCGAGAGCTCATGGACCAGCGCGGAGGTGGCGACCATGAACTCGGCGCTGCAGTACGCCGCGGGCCGCCATGCCACCGTCGTCGTCGCGTCGGGAGACGACGGCGCGCTCGGCAACGGCTCGACCACGCCGGTCAAGGGGATCATCCTCCCCACGTCCGACCCGCTGGTGCTCGCGGCCGGCGGCACCAGCCTGACGGCGAACACGGTCACCGGCGCGTACATCAGCGAGACCGCGTGGAACGACCCGCCGAATGGCGTGCCGTCCGCGTCGGGCGGCGGGTTCAGCCGCCTGTTCGCCCGCCCGGCCTACCAGGACGGCGTGCCCGGCATCGGCGCCATGCGTGGCATGCCTGACGTCGCCGCGGATGCCGATTCCGGCACCGGCATGGCGCTCGCGTTCAGCGCGCCGGGCGGCGGCTACGAGTACTTCGGGGCCGGCGGCACCAGCGCGGCCGCGCCGTTCTGGGCGGCGCTGATCGCCCTGGCCGACCAGCAGGCCGGTCACCCGCTCGGCTTCGTCAACCCGGCGATCTACCAGATCGCCCGCGGCCCGATGTACCACAAGGCGTTCCACGACATCACCACCGGCGACAACACCGTCGTTCTCAACGGGGTCACGGTCACCGGCTACCGGGCAGCACCCGGATGGGACCCGGTCACCGGCTGGGGAAGCCCCAACGCCCAGGAACTTGTGCCACTGCTCGCCCGCTACGCCAGCACATGACCACGGCGGCGCGGCGACGAGGGACTTCGGTGATGTCCGCCCGGATCTGGCCAGACCCGCGGGAGCCAGCGGTCATTGTGTGCTGGCCTCTCAGGCGCGACCGATGACTGCCCAGGCGGTGGCGGTGATCTCCACGGCGCCCGCGGGCAGCAGGCGCAGGCACTGCTCGCGGAGCGCTGCCCGACTCAGCGCCTGCCCGTTTTCCGTCCCCGTCTTACCGCAGGTCAGCCTCGGGGCAAGTCACGATTTGGAGGCTGGGGACATGGCGAAGCTGCTGGTGACGCCGCCATGCGAGCGTCCGGGGAGCACCGTGTCCGTTGGCCGGGCTCCGACCGGCTCGGCGGTCACACCGGAACTGGTAGCCGCCGCCTCGGCCGCGCCGCCTGATTTACCGGTAAACATTTCTCAGCCGGAAAACAAAAGACGTCCAGGGTGGCTTTTATTTACATCGGGTGAAAAGTTTACCCGTTGACAGAAGTTTACCGGTAAAACCGCGCACTAAAGGGGCGCGTGGTGCCGCGGTGCCAGCGTCCTGGCCCCGGCGCGCGGCGATGGTGCCGGCCATGACCGCCCTCATGGCCCGCCGCCTGGCCGAACCCGCCCATTCATCAGGCACTCACTCAGCTGGGCGGCCTGGATTGCCCGCATATGGGCATAGACGGTACCTCGGCTCACCCCAAGCTTCCTGGCGATCTGTGTGACCGGGTGCGACGACAGCATTTCCGCGGCGGCATCGATTCGATCGGGCGTCATCACGGTCGGCCGACCCCGTTTGCCCCGTTCGTTCTCGGTTGGCACGCGAGAGGCCCGTTGATCATGTTCAGAAATGTTTGATTTTCTGAACATGATCACATACTCGGCTCTCGCGGTCCCTCCACGGCGGCGACGGTCTCCCGGACCTGCGGGCATCGCGCCCGGGGACACGATACCTGCCGCGACAACACGGGCCACGAGCTCCGCCGTAGTGGCCGCGCCGATCCTGCGCCGCGCACGGGCGAGATGATCCTCCACAGTGCGCGCCGATAGCCCCAGCTCGCGGCCAATCTGACTTGTATTTCTCCCGTTGGCGGCTAGCTGCACGACTTCCGTTTCCCGAGGGGTCAGGCGACATGCTCCCGCAGGCGGGGGCCGCCGTAGACGCGATTGCCGCGCCGCATCCTCGTTCCCCATAGTCGCAGGCCAACTCCCTTGCTCGCGCTCTCCTGAGCACAACTGTCTGGACGAGAGCCCCGAAACGTAGCAAAGGCCTCAGTCTAGCGCACTGGGATAACACTGACATTACCGTAAATTCACGATATCGCTCAAAAAGGGAACATATGACAAAGTTGTCGTCTAGACAGACGGGGTCATAATCGCCAGCGATGCACGTATGAACTCATCTGTCCGAGGCCGCAGCGAATGTATCAACGCACCTCAACCAGGACGGCACGAGAGAAGAAGGTGGAGCCCATGCGGATCAAGAGACTTCTGGCCATTCCGGCTGCCGCGGCGCTTGTCGCGGGCGCCGCACTTTTGGGCCCCGCGGGAATCGCTAGCGCCAGTACCGCGGGAACCGCTAGCGCAAGTAGCGTCGCGACGACCGTCGTGGCCGCGCAGCAACCCAGTGCCCAGCCCGCCGAAGGGAGCCTTGTTTTCGGCGGCTACTACAGCGACGATCTCGACTGCGCGATGGCTGGCGCGGCTCAGGTCGGCCTCGTCCTGAGTGGCGGGGTGGTGTACGACTATGTGTGCATCAACAACGGCGAACCGGGGCCGCTAGGCCCCTACGAGCTCTGGCTGTTTGTGGAGCCCGCGTCTTGCCCCTCATCGACCCAAGCGGCCACCTCAGCGGTGAGCCCAAGCAGGGTCGTCTGTTGAACCCCGCGTGACCTGCGCGTGGGCGGGACGCGGTGAGCCGCGGTCCCCGCG
>Ga0335078_10005943_pt1 | contig 18054 bp, 15 predicted proteins | sample Lox_Sample_32_FD_206711 | JGI IMG/M metagenome (GOLD analysis project Ga0335078, IMG submission 206711) | Soil microbial communities from Loxahatchee National Wildlife Refuge, Florida, United States - Lox_Sample_3.2 | ecosystem: Environmental > Terrestrial > Soil > Wetlands | place: USA... | reverse complement strand
CTGGCTGGTGAGCCCGTCTCTGACCGAGACCGACGGCCAGACCCACGCCGAGGCCCGCCTGGTCATACCGGGTGATGATGAGCTGGCCGGCCACGGGCGGGCCCGCCGTAACCCCGCCGGCCGGGAGGTCTCCCGGATCGGGGCGCAGATCGCCGCCGCCCGCGCGTTGTCGGACCTGGCCGGGCAGCTGCTGTAAGCGGCCGCCACGGCCAGGGGCTGGGGTGCCGGGGGTGGTTCAGGCGGTACGGGCTCGGGCTCCGGCGGGGGCACCGGCCGCGGCCCAGGTTCCGGCGGCTCCGGCCATGGCCGGGACGGCGGCCACGGCGGCGGCTCCGGGTGCGGCGGCTGCGGCACCGGCGGCCGTTGCGGCTGCGGGACCGGCGGCGGCTCCACCGGTTCGGGGTGCGCCGGTTCCGGCCATACCGGCTCCGGCTGGCTGGGATCGCCGGGTACGTCGCCCGCGTGCACCGCGGGGGCGCGGGAGCGATCTGCTGCCACCTTGGGATAGTTCCCGGCCCGGTGCCCGCTGCCCGCGCAGCGGCCGCGTCCGGGCAGGCGGCGGGTATGCGGGTCAGCGGTGCCCGGTTCTGCGCGCGAGCACAGCGTGCGCGCCGGCGGCGCGGTACCCGTCACCGGCCTGCGGGGCCGCCCGGCTGGTGGCCGCGTACCGGGCCCGGATGCGCACATCGAGGTGGCCGTCCCGGGCGGATGCTGCACATCGAAACGGTACGCCGCGAGGAGCAGAAACGGGAAGAAGGGGGCTCCGTGCGCCAGGAACCGCGGTACCGGCCGCCCCCTGGAGCGAGGTGACCGTGACGGGGACGCGGCGTGGCGTGCCGGGACCTTCGCCCCTAGGGAGGCAACCGCGGCCAGGTACGTGACAACTGAGAGGGGGTTGCGATGTCGTTTACGGCCCTGGACCAGCCAGTACCCAGTAAGCCTGGCCCGGTCACCGGCGGCCCGCCTGGACGGCTGCGGGCCAGCCTGAGGACGCGGTGTGGTGGCGGTCAGAAGGGTCCGGTGAGTTCGCCGAGGGTGTCGGTGAGCTGGAGGTTCTCGGAGTAGTCGACCGGGCAGGTGATCACCGAGACGGTGTCGGCGGCGAGGGCTTCGGTGAGGGCGGGCAGCAGGTCGCTGGCGGATGTGATCTGGTGGCCGCGGGCGCCGAAGCTTTCGGCGTAGGCCACGAAGTCGGGGTTGGTGAAGCCGGTGGCTACGTCGTGGCCGAGTTCCAGATCCATCTTCCACTTGATCAGCCCGTAGGAGTCGTCTTGCCAGATCAAAACGACCATGGGGATGCGCTCGCGCAGGGCGGTCTCGATTTCCTGTGAGTTCATCAAGAACGCGCCGTCACCCACGGCGGCCAGCACCCGCCGGCCGGGCTGGGCCAGCTTGGCGCCGATGGCGCCGGGCAGGGCGAAGGACATGGCGGACAGGCCGTTGGAGGTCAGGCAGGTGCTGGGCTCGTAGGTGGGATACAGCCGGGCCATCCACATCTTCACCGCCCCGGTGTCTGCCAGGACAATGTCCGAGCGCCCCAGAGCCGCTCGCGAGTCGGATACCACCCGCTGGGGTTTGAGCGGGAAGCTGTCATCGGCCGCACCGCGCGCCAGCTCGCCCGCCAGCAGTGACCGGATCTTCTCGCCGATGCCCCCCGGCTCCCACCGGCGGGTGGTGGCGGCGGCCAGGGCATCGAGGGTGGCGCTGATGTCGGCCTGGACGCCGACCTCAACGTCGTAGCTGGCGTCCACCTCGGCCGGGAACCGGCTCAGGTGCAAGATCTGCTTGTCTCTGCGGGGGTTGATGCGGGCCGGATCGAACTCCTGCAGCTCATACCCGACGCTGATGATCACGTCTGCTTCGTCGAAACCGAAGTTGACGTAGTCGTGGCGCATGAATCCGACCGCGCCGAGGGCATTGGGGTGGTCATCGGGGAACACGCCCTTGCCGTGGAAGGTGGTCGCCGCCGGCAGGCCCAGCCGCCCGCAGAAGCTCCGCAATGCGCCCGCCGCCCCGGCGCGGGCAGCGCCGTGGCCGGCCAGCACGATCGGCCGCCGTGCCGCGTTCAGCATTGCCGCGGCCCGCTCGATCTGCGCCGCCGACGGCATGTCGGGCCGGGGGATGTTGATGTTGAGCGGAGCCAGCCCTGGCGGCGTGGTCATGGTCTCGACGTCCTCGGGCACGGCCAGGTATACCGCGCCGGGGCGCTCGGTCTGCGCGAGCTTGAACGCCTTGCGGATCATCTCCGGCACCGCACCTGGCGTCAGGACTGTAGCCGCCCATTTGGTCACCGGTGAGAACATCGCCACCAGATCAACGCCCTGATGGGACTCCTTGTAGATCCGGTTCAGGCCCACCTGCGCTGACACGGCCACCACGGGCGAGCTGTTCGTCGTGGCATCTGCCGTGCCCAGCAGCAGGTTGATCGCACCCGGTCCCAGGGTCGCCGAGCAGACCCCGGCACGCCCGGTCAGGCGGCCGTAGATCTCGGCCATGAACGAGGCCGCCTGCTCATGACGCACCAGCACGTACCGGATCGGTGAGCGGGCCAGGGCATCGGTGAAGCGGATGTTCTCCTCGCCCGGGATACCGAACACGACCCGGACGCCCTCACGCTCCAGGCAGCGCACGAGCAGATCCGCGACACCAGCCTGTTCCGCGGCCATCACCGGAGCTTACCGCCGCGGGGGTCGGCCGGCCGGTTCGATGAGGGCGTAGTGGCCGTCGTAGCGGTGGTAGATGAGGTTGCCGCGGCCGGTCCCGGCGTTGATGAAGAACAGGAAGGGCTGACCAGCAGCCTCCAGCCGGGCTGCCGCCCCGGTCACCGGGCGCAGGCAGCTGGCATCTTATGCCTGCGGGCTGCCCGGGTGATGGAAAGCCCGGGCTGCGACCGGTTCAGGGACCTGTTGCCCTGGTAAGGCGGCCGCGCACGGGGCGAGTGTAGAGGTGTCGGACGTGTCCCAGCGATGCCCGCCGGCACAGGCGGCTTCGCGGCTCGCCGGTGCCGGGTGGCAGGAAGAGGCTGGGAATGGAACTCGTTGCGGAAGGCCCGTACCGGTTCCGGATCCCGCAAACGGGGAAGATGCGGGTACCGGGAATCGTGTATGCTTCCCGGGAGCTGATCCGCGACCTGGCTGGGGATCGTTCGCTGGATCAGGTAGCGAACGTGGCGACTTTGCCGGGCATTGTGGTGGCGTCGTATGCGATGCCGGACCTGCATCTGGGCTATGGGTTCCCGATCGGCGGGGTTGCCGCGACCGATCCAGCGGCCGGCGGGGTGGTTTCCCCGGGCGGGGTCGGGTTTGACATCTCCTGCGGTGTGCGCCTGCTGGCGGCCAGCCTGGACCGCGGGGAGATCATACCGATGCTGGGGACCCTCATGGACCGGCTGGCTGCCGCCACCCCTCGGGGCGCTGGCCGGGGAGGCATCTGGCACCTGAGCGGCCCTGGGCAGATGGCCGGCGTGCTGGCCGGCGGGGCCCGTTACGCCCTCAAGCACGGCTACGGGGCAGAACGCGACCTGGTGCGCTGCGAAGATGAGGGCGCTGTGGCCGACGCTGATCCCGGGCAGGTCAGCACCCGGGCGATCGACCGGGGGCTGCGCCAGGTGGGCAGCCTCGGCTCGGGCAATCACTTCCTGGAAGTCCAGGCGGTCGACCAGGTCTACGACACTGCCACCGCGCAGCGATTCGGGCTCGCTCACGGGCAGGTCTGCGTTATGATCCACTGCGGCTCCCGGGGCCTGGGCCACCAGATCTGCGGCGACCACGTGCGGATCATGGATGCGGCGATGCCGCGGTATGGCATCACGGTGCCCGACCGTCAGCTCGCCTGCGCCCCGGTGGGCTCCCCCGAGGGCCGCAACTACCTGGGCGCGATGGCAGCCGCTGCCAACTACGGCCGCGCCAACCGCCACGTCCTTGCCCACACCGCCCGCGACATCTTCGCCCGCACCGCAGGCGCGCGGCTCGACCTCGTCTACGACGTATCCCACAACCTGGCGAAGATTGAAACCCACGAGGTGGACGGCAAGCCCATGCTGCTGTGCGTGCACCGTAAGGGCGCCACCCGGGCACTCCCGCCCGGCCACCCCGAACTGCCTGATGACCTGCGCCAGACCGGCCAGCCCGTGCTGATCCCCGGCTCCATGGGCACCTTCTCCTATGTGCTGGCCGGCATCCGCGGTGGCGGCGCATTCGCATCCACCTGCCACGGCGCGGGCCGGGTGATGAGCCGCCACCAGGCGCTGCGCACCGTCCGCGGGCCTGAACTGCGGCACCGGCTGGAGGCGGCCGGCATCGCCGTGCGCGGCGCATCAGCCCGCGGCCTGGCCGAGGAAACACCGGAGGCCTACAAGGACGTGAACGCCGTGGTGGAAGCCGCCGAAGGCGGCGGGCTGTGCCGGAAGATCGCCCGGCTCGTGCCGCTCGGCGTGGTCAAGGGCTGACGGAGCCGGCCCGGCGGTCAGACATCCACCGTCACCGCGCACAACCAGTTCCCCGACGGGCCCGCTGCGCAGGTCAGCCCGGACAGCGAGGCTGCCTTGGGAACCGCGCCCACGATCTCCACCCCGCTCGCATCTACCATCCTCAACCTCACCTCGATCCCCCCGTCGGCGGCACGGCTAACCTCCACCGCAGCCGGGATCTCCCCATCGGCATCCAGCCGGTAGATGACCTCCTCGACAGCGGCGGCGAGCAGGTCAGCGTCGCTGCCGGCGGCCAGGTGCTGCACGCTGGCCCGCTGCTGCCCGGCCTCACTGACCTCAGCGAAGCTTTCCAGCAGGCCGCGTACGGCCTCGGCGAGGCAATCCTCCCGGGTCGGCCCCCACGCCTCGATCCGCAGGTCCGCCATGTGCGGAACGCTCCTATGCCCGCGATCACAACGTCCTGCCCGGCCCGGTTGCCGTTCCATGGAGCCTCCTTCCCGCCTGCACCCCGGGGTGGCACCCGGATACGCACGCCGGAAATGAGCTCCTCGTGCTGGCTCTGCCTCGACGGAGACGGCACGCGCCCCGGAATCGGCAAGAACTCCGCTCGGCCTGCGCCGCCGAGGAGGTCTCATATACCGGCATCGTGACGCCGCCCCGCGCCCAGACCGCATACCGATCAGCATTCACTCATACCGGGTCCGCGACATCACCGCCTTCCGGTCACCCCACTCGATACCCGCGGCGATGATCCCTCTGGCCAGCGCTGTCACCTTGTGGGGAACAATTTATGAACCAATCATTATGACGGGACTATACCGCCGGACTTGCCGGGACTGCGGCCTAGAGGGGATCATCCGATAACGTTCACGATGGGCATGCAGAACCGGATATTCCGGGCGGGCGGCCGGCGGATGGTGCTCACGGTGTCGCCGTGGTGCTCATGGTGTCGCGGTGCGTAGCGCGGATGACGCCGTGGCGGTCATGGTGAGCGTCGCGGGAGGGTTGTCGGGCATGCGGGGCCCGGGCGGGCAGCCAGTGATCAGCCGGCGCGGGCGGGTAGGACTCATCTTCACTCCACGCTCGGGTACCGCACACCGCAAGAAGTCCCGAACGAGTACCTGAATGGGCAGGAAGCAGCGTGAATTAGCCGCAATTTCCCTGTCCGGAAAACGTGGGGCAGCTCAGGATCGGCACCTGGCTGGCGATGGCGATGAGGAAGGCCATGGCGGGCACCCGGATCAGGTCCTGCACCTCCCGCCAGTGCGGGAACGGCATCATCCGCGCCCACTCCTCGAACAGCCGGTCGAAGCGGCTGAAGATGCCGGCTGCTTCCCCGCGCGGCTCACGCCTCGTCAGACCTGGCATGGTCCTCACCTCCTGACCGCCAGGCAACGCCCCGTCACGGGGAGCTGGCAGGGACTATGGTCCCGCAGCGGGACGGGCCCTGACGTCGCAGCGTCATCGGCACTGAGGTGACCATGGTCCCCGGCGGTACCGCCCGATTGCGGGACCGCTTCTGATCATGGTCTTCGCCCACGGCAGCGGCGGCAGCGGGCACAGGCCCCGGCAACCGGCTTGCCGCGGGCGTGCCGGACGGCGCCGGCCGGGCACGCTCCTTGCCGGCCTGCTCACGCCCGGGGGAGGAAGCCGGCCGGGCCATCGTGTCCGCCATCGGTCTGCCGGCCGGGCGCCTGGCGAAGTCCGTCCCGGCGGACTGCCTGGCGCAGCATGTCCGTGTGGTCCCGTCACGGGCACACGGGAAAAGGCAACGGGGGGTGGCGTCCCTGCCGGAGTGCCGCGAGCCGGCCCGGAGCAGAGGAGGCCAGGCCAGCGGGCGGCCCTGGGCGCCCGGCGTCAGCAGACCATCGAGCCCGCCTGCCCGCGCCTCCAGGTCAGCCGCCTGATCCTGGGCACGGCGGGCGGCCGCGTCGGCGTCTGTCACCTCGCCGGAGATACCGGCGAAGGCCCCGGCGATACTGGCGTGGGCGCGCGCCGCGGTGTAGGCGGCCTTGACCGCTTCCCGCTGCAGGCCGAACGCCTCGATCTTCTCCGCCAGCCGCCGCCCGGCATCCGACATCTTCTCTTCCTCGCCGCGCAACACGCCCTGCTGCTCCCGCAATCAGGCTCAGCACGGGGGCCGGGCGGCCCCGCCGGGCCTGCGCCTGGCCCTGGAAAGGAGGCGGTCAGTGATGGCCGATCGCCGTGACTGCTACGAGGTGCTCGGCGTCCCGCGGGACGCGGGCGCCAAGGCCATCAAGGATGCGTTCCGTACCCTGGCGCGCCGCTATCACCCGGACGTCAGCACCGAGCCGGACGCGGAGCAGAAGTTCCGGGAGATCGCCGAAGCCTACGCCGTGCTGTCCGATCCGGCCAGGCGGGCCCGCTACGACGCGGAAGGGTTCGCCGGCCTGGCCGGGGCCAGCGCGGAAGATCTGTGGGGCGGTATCGACTTCGCCGACATCCTCGGCGGCATGCCCGGGCTCGGCGGCATGCCCGGGCTCGGCCTGTTCGAGCGGCTGTTCGGCCGCCCGGCCGGCCCGCGGCGCGGTGAGGACCTGCACGTGGACCTGGTCCTCTCGCTGGAGGAGGTGCTGGCTGGCGGGAAACAGACGGTCACCATCTCCCGGCCGGGACCCTGCCCGGCCTGCGCGGGCAGCGGCGCCAAGCCCGGCACAGCTCCGCGCCCGTGCCCAGAGTGCGGCGGAACCGGGCAGCAGATCACCGCCGCCCGCCGCGGCAGCGTGGTGGTCCGGCAGGTGACCGGCTGCCCGGCCTGCCGGGGCCGGGGACAGCTCATCGACCAGCCCTGCCCGGCCTGCGCGGGCACCGGGCAGGCCAGCCAGCAGGAGGAGGTGACCATCCGCATCCCGCGCGGGGTGCCGGAGGGAACCGCGCTGCGCTGCCCCGGTTCCGCGGGCACGGCCGGGGCAACCTGAACGTGACCGTGATCGTGGACATCCCGCGGCAGCTCAGCCCGCGGCAGCGCCGGCTCTACGAGCAGCTCCGCGCGGAAGACGCGCAGGCTGCAGCCGAGCAGAGCCTGCCCGCGTGACCGGACCAGCCCCCCGCCTGGCCGGACGTGACGATCGGCCTGCCCATCACCGTCGCGCCCGGGGCGGCCCGCGCTACCGAGAGGACCCGTGCCCAGATGCCGCGGCCGCGCTCGAAGAGGCGCCCGGCGTGCTGACGCCGGCCGGCCCGCGGTAGCCGGACCCGGGCAGACGACGGAGAAGGGGATGATGGTGGTGAGCAGCCGCCGGGAACTGTACGCGGTGGCCGGTAGCGGGCTTGCCAGCGGGGTCGCCGCCTATCTCGCGTGACGGCCACGGACCGACGGCACCAGCGTTCGCGCAACCTGCCCGCCATCCACGCGCCGCCGCCCCTTCTCATGGCCTGCCTGCACGCCAGAAACCTCCCGCGCCCCCACAGCGCCGGCTCGCAAACTGGGGCCGAGGCAGACCAGCTGCTGTAGCCGTCATTGCCCCTGGGCAGCCTCGAAAAAGCTCCTGGCAGCTACCCGGGCCGGACTTCCGCCGGCAGGCAGCAACGCGTTTACGAACGCGAAGAAACACCATGGTATTTACGTCACGGTGGCACCTCCCATTTTGCTAGGCCCACCAAAAGGCTCAGTGCAAATGCTCACCTCCCGCCAAGAAGGGGAGCATCATCAGCTGAAGGCCGAACGACCCCCGAAGTAGGGTCCTTCATCGTTAGCAGGGGAGAAGTAGCCGGGGCATAACGCAATTAGCTGGCCGTCCTCGCCGTGCCGGCTGGGAGAGACTTTGGCTCGGTGCGCTGGGGGGCCGAGTCCGCTGGCCGGCTATGGGAAATGAGGAGCAATGATGGGGACGAAGATCATCAAGTTTGACGATCTGACCGGCCACGAAGGTGATGAGGTCACCGAGGTTGACGGCACGATCGCTGAGACCGCGTTCAAGCTGGACCTGGCCCCGGAGACCTTGGATGCATTGCGCAAGGCGCTGATCGACCATGACCCGGCCGACCTGGCGCTGCTGCTTCCCCGGCAAGCCCCGGCCGCGGCCGTGGGCAGGACCGATGAGGACGATTGGGTGCTGGTCGATGGAATCCAATATCAGCGGGCACGGCCGCATGTGCGGAAGATCAAGGATCAATACTCCGCGCGTGCGGAAGGTCAAGGATGAATGCCCCGGCCGTGCTGGCCGGCGCGAGCGCTAGCTCGCTGATCACGCTGGCGGTGACCGCGGTGGGCGCGATGTGCCCCATGTAGCGCGATCCGGTATAGCGGGAGGATGGGCGGCGCCGGGCGGCCGACCCGGCACCGCACCAGGCCCGTCTATGCGGGAGAGGAGTCGCGATGGACCTGCGAGGCCGCAGCCTGCTCAAGGTGACCGACCTGTCCGCCGGGGAATTTTGGTACCTGGTCGACCTGGGGGCCCGGCTGCGGCGGGAGCGGCGCATGGGCGAGCGGATGCACCGGCTGGCCGACCGCAACATCGCGCTGATCTTCGAGAGGGCATCAACCCGGACCCGGTCCGCGTTCGAGGTCGCCGCGCACGACCAGGGCGCGCACGTCAGCTACCTGGGCTCCGCAGCCGCGGCCAGCTGCGCGCCAGGCTGACTGCCCATGTGCCGGGCGGCGCAGGCTTATGCGCCCGCGGCGGGCCGGAGGCCAGACTGCGCCACCGCACGGCTTGGCGGAGATCGCTGAGGGTCACCATCCCGGTGATCCGGCCGTCCGCCAGTACGACCGCAAGGACCTCGCCTCCCAGCGGGCGGCGGGCCAGCAGCGGCCCGGCCGGGTCGGTGGGTGCTGCCCGGTAGGGGGGCGGGACCGCGACCGCCACCTGGTCCAGGCGCAGGTCCGCCCTCCGGGCGGGGGGAATCCGGGCGAGCAGGCCGGTGACCACGACGCCGGCGAGGGTGCCGGCCCAGTCCACGACGGGGAAAGCGTCCTGCCGCGACCGTGCGGCGACACGTTCGATGAAATCACCGACGGTGAACCAGCCTGGTGCGACCTGAGGATCGGGTGTCATCACGTCGGCGACCTGCACGCCATCGAGCGCGGACGCGGCCGTGGCGGCCCCTCGTTCGGCGCCGGCGGAGCTGATCAGGAACCACCCGATCAGCATCAGCCACAGACCGCCCCAAACGGCCCCCAGCAGCAGCTCTGCCACGCCCAGGCCGATGATCCCCGCGGCGAGCACCTGCCCGGCCCGGGCCGCCGCCACGTCGGCGCGACGGCGATCATGGTAGTGCCGCCACAGCACTGCCCGCAGAACCCTGCCGCCGTCCAGCGGCGCGCCCGGCAGCATGTTGAAGACCGCGAGCAGGCCGTTCATCGCAGCCAGCCACACCAGTCCCGCGGTGATCACGGCCGGGCCGCCCGCATACCGCACCGCCTCAGCGATCCCGAGGAAGACCCCGGCCGCCGCCGTGCTCGCGGCGGGTCCCGCTAACGCGATCCGCAGGTCCGCGCCGGCGTCGGGAGGCTCACCTTCCAGTTCGGTGATCCCGCCGAGCATCCACAGCGTGATCGCCGGCACCGTCAGGCCGTTGTGCCGGGCCACCAGCGCGTGCGAAAGCTCATGAGCGAGCAGCGACGCCAGGTACAGCGCCGCCGCCGCACCTCCAACGGCCCAGTAGACCGCGGCGGGCAGGTGCGGTGCCGCGCCGGGCAGGACGCTCCCGGCGAGCAGCCAGGCGGTGAGCACGAGGATGACGGCGACCGTCCAGTTCGCCCCGACCTGGATCCCGGCCACCCGGCCCAGCGGTACGTCCTGCCTCACTGGCGCTCGCCTCCAGCCAGTAAATCCAGGCTGAGGCGCCGCGGCAGGCCTGCCAAGAGCCGGTCGTCCCCGTCCCGCGGGTCCTTCGCCCTGCCCGGCGCCCACCTATGTCTGCGGCAGGGCCTTCCGCCCGGCCTGACCCGGCTCGCGCCGTGGCCCCGCCGGGACCATGGCCGCTGATGCCCCCCGGGCCCGGAGCCGCACGGGCGCGATCCCCCGCGGACTTCGCCGGGGACCGCACCCGGGTGATTCGCGGCCGGGACGCCGGTAACCTGCGCATGGACCCGGGCGGGGGTGCGCCGGCCCGCGGCTCAGGCCACCGGGTGGCGCCCGCTGGCCAGGTGGCTGACGAACCAGTCCCGGGCCAGCGCGGCGGCAGCCTCCAGGGTGCCCGGCTCCTCGAACAGGTGGGTGGCGCCGGGCACGACGGCGAGGTGGTTCTCGCAGCGCAGCAGGGCCTGGGCTTGCCGGTTCAGGTCGAGCACCACCTCGTCGTTCCCGCCGACGATCAGCAGCGTGGCCGCGGTCACCGTGCCCAGCCGGGGGCGTGCAAGGTCGGGCCGCCCGCCGCGGGATACCACGGCCGCGACGCCGGCGCCGGGTTCGGCCGCGGCCCACAGCGCCGCCGCGGCCCCCGTGCTGGCACCGAAGTAGCCGATGGCGGCTTGGCCGGCGCGGGGCTGGGCGCGCAGCCACCCGGTGACCTGCGTGAGGCGGCGGGCGAGCAGCCCGATGTCGAACACGTTGCCCCGGTCGGTTTCCTCGCCGGGGGTGAGCAGGTCGAACAGCAGCGTGCCCAGGCCGGCCTGGTTCAGCACCCGGGCGACGTACCGGTTCCGCGGGCTGTGCCGGCTGCTGCCGCTGCCGTGCGCGAACACCACGATCCCGGGTGCGCCGTCCGGCACGGCCAGGTACCCGGCCAGCTCAACGTTCCCGGCGGCGGTCGCCACCTCCTCACCACGGGGTTCCCCGGCCCGGGCCGGCGGGTCAGCGGCGGCCGCCTGCGGCGCCGGCGCCGGTGCCGCCGCGGCCTGCAGGCAGGCCGCGACCTCATCGTCGGTGGCCTGGCAGAAATCGGCGTAGAACTGGCCGATGGAGAAGAAGCCCGGCGGGGTGGCCACGCACACCATTTCGTCGGCGGCGGCCGCGATCCGGGTTTCCCACCCCGGCGGCGCGACCGGCACCGCGAGCACCACCCGGGCGGCGCCGTGCGCCCGGGCGACCTGGCAGGCGGCCGTCGCCGTGGACCCGGTCGCGATGCCGTCATCGACGATGACGGCGACCCGGCCCGCCAGCGGCTCGCGCGGCCGGGCAGCCCGGTAACGCGCGGCGCGGGCTTCCACCCGCGCCTGCTCACGCGCCTGCACCGCGGCCAGCTCCTCCGCGGTCACCCCGGCCCGCTGGACGACCGCGCGGTTGATCACCAGCACCCCGTCCTCCCCGATGGCGCCCATGCCCAGCTCGGGCCGGGACGGCACCCCAAGCTTGCGGACCACGATCACATCCAGCGGCGCGCCCAGCGCCCGGGCCACCTCCAGCGCAACCGGGACGCCGCCCCGCGGCAGGCCGAGCACGACCACCGGCTCGCCCCGCAGGTGCCCCAGCCGTGCAGCCAGCCGCCGCCCCGCATCGCCGCGATCGGTGAACACCATGACACCCTCCACCCGGCAAGCGTTGCCCGGCATGGCCAGCCCCGCCAGGGACCTTGGCCACCATCGGCAGCATCGTGGGGACGGGGGGGGCAACGGCCCCGCATCACCGCCCCAGCGCGGCCACGAGGGCAGCGGGCAGACAGCCAGACCAGTCAGCAGAGGGAGGCCGCCGGCGTCAGGGCGCAGGACCACGCTCAGCAAGCCACGCGCTCATGGTTCATCATGCTGGGCGGGCCCGCGTGCGAGGGGTACCCGGCCGGGCCGGGCGGTCACAGCGGCCGGGCGGGGTTACCGCCCCAGTGCTCGCGCGGCGGCACCTTCTCCCCCTTCATCAGGAAGGAGTCGGGCTGGAGCCGGGCACCGTGGCCCATCGTGACGCCGTAGTGCACCAGGGCGCCGGCGCCGAGCGTGCATTCGTCCTCCAGCAGGGTGTAGTCCGCCTTGAAGATGCCGTCTTCCATCGAATGGCACTGGATGACGGAGCCCGAATTCAGCGTGCAGTAGTCGCCGATCGTCACCAGCGTCCGCTCGGCGATCGAGCAGCCGTCGTCGAAGACCCGCCGGCCGACCCGGACGCCGGTCAGGCGCCAGACGGGGCTCTTGAACGGGGTGCCGTTGAACATGCCGAGCAGGGGTGCCATGAGTTTCCAGTAGCGTTCGTGCCACCAGAAGTACGGGTCGTAGATCGAGCAGTACTGGGGGCGGAGCGACCGGAAGCGCAGCAGCGCCCGCTCGACCGTGATGAAGTACGCCAGGGTGAACAGCAACGTCACGATCGTCAGCCCGGCCAGGACCAGGACACCGTTGCCGCGGTAGAACGCCCACGCCGCCATGGCGAGCATGGTGACGGCGCACAGGTGCACCCATCGCACGGCCAGGAACAGCCCCATGGTGGTGAGGTTGTGCCGGTTCTTCGCCCGCAGCCGGCGGCGGAATTCCTCCCCGGTCCTGAGGTAGTCGAAGCGATCGTCAGTGGTGGCTGACCGGGGGATCTGGAAGCACGGCGAGCCGAGCAGCCCGACGTTGTCGTGGACCGGCCCGTCCAGCGGCACCATCGCCTTCGTGGCGATCAGGCAGTTCTCGCCGGTGCGCGCGCCGGCCGGGTAGGCGACCGCGTTGCCGAGGAAGTTGTGCGGCCCGATCGACAGCGGCATCACGCAGAACGACGTGCTCGAATAGTCGGCGTCGATGAACGTGGCGCCGTCCGCCACCATCGTGCCCCGCCCGATGCTGACCAGGAACGGGGTCTCATGTGCCAGGTCCGCGCCGAAGTTGGAGCCGGTCTGCTCGACATCGGGCATCCGGTAACCGAGGGCGCGCAGGTAGCCGACGATGTAGGAGCTGTCGCCGATGAGTTCCAGATAGAACTTGATGTTGGTGAGGCGCCGGATCGCGCGGTGCACCCAGTGGCGCAGACCGTACAGCGGGTAGGTGCGGCCGGGTGTGATGAACCGGCTGAGCACGCGCGGGACCGTGAGCACGACGGCGGCGCCGGCCAGGATGGCGCCGCCGAACAAGACGGCGGAGGCGACCAGTCCGTCCTGGTAGAAGGCCGCGGTCAGGAGGTTTTCCCCGTCGGCGGCGGCCAGCCGGCTGACCACCGGCACCTTGGTCAGCGCCGCGACGGCGGCGGCCATGGCGAGCGGCATGGTCACCAGCAGCGGGGTTGCCAGCTGCACGGTTCCGTAGGCGACGCTGCGCAGGCGGCCGGACGGCAGCGGCTGCGCGCGGCGGTAGGTCACGCTGGCGGGCTGTGCCGGGGATCCGTGCCAGACCTGGCCGTCCGGGACGGCCTGGGATTCCTGCAGGGATGAGGTGTGCCCGAGCTGAGATCCGTGCCCGACGCGGGTGCCGATGTCCAGCAGGGTGTGCTCCCCGATCAGCGCCTGCCTGCCGATGGTCACCGGCCCGGTCCGGATGACGCCGCCGTCGGCCCGGTAGCCGGTGAAGGAGGAATTCCGCCGGATCACCGTGTCGTCGCCGATGGTGAGCATGTCGGTGCAGACCGGCACGCTGCGGGACAGGATGACGACGCGGCGGCCGATCCTGGCCCCCAGCGCGCGCAGATACAGCGAGTAAACGGGGGAGCCGCGGAAGAATGCCAGCGGGTCGGCGCGTATGAGCGTCTTCACCAGCCAGAAACGCAGGTAGGGCAGGGTCCATACGCGTATGTCGGCGGGCTTCCAGCGGCCTATCAGCGTCCATTTGGCCAGGATCGGCAGGCCGGACAGGACGGCGAAGGCCCCGCCGGTGAAGGCCAGCGAGCGAAGGTAGAGGCCGGCCAGGCTGCTGGTCCCGGACAGCCAGCTGAAGGCGGCCGAGATGGCCGCCGCGGCCAGGAACGTGGCCGCCAGGAAGGCCAGCAGCTGCAGGGCGCCGCACGTCAGGTACTGCGCGGTCCCGGCCCGCCGTTCCCGGCCGGGCACCGGAGGACTCGCCGCGCCGCCGGGAACGGCCGCAGGCCCGGACACCGCGGCTGCCAGGCTCCGGATGGTCGGGTGCAGGTAAACGTCCCGGGAGGACACCGGCGGTGCCTGCGCCCGTTCCCTGACCCGGGCGCAGAAGTGCGCGACCAGCAGCGAGCTCATACCCAGGTCGTCGAAGAGATCAGCGTCCACCGAGACGCGGTCAAGCCCGAGCAGGTCCGCCAGCGTCCCGGCCAGCGTCTGCTCGCCGGCGGTGGCCGGCGCGGCATAGGCCTGGCCGGCGCCGACACGGTGCGAGCCGCCGGGCGGCGGCAGGTGCCGGCGGTCGGCCTTGCCGTCGGGCAGCACCGGTATGTCCGGGAGCTGCACCAGGTAGGCGGGAAGCATGTGCCGCGGCAGGCGGTCGCACAGCGCCGCGAAGATGGCCTGCCGGTCCATGGTCACCGCGCTGTCCCCGGTGCGGTAGTAGGCGGCCAGCTCCACCACGCCCGGCTGGGGCTCATAGGTGGTGACGGCCGCCTGCCGGATGCCGGGCTGCCGCAGGAGGACCGCTTCGATCTCGCTCAGCTCGATCCGGTAGCCGCGGATCTTCACCTGCGTGTCGGCCCGGCCAACGTAGATGAGCCCCTCCGGCTCGGCCCGCACCAGGTCACCGCTGCGAAATGCCCGGTCCCAGCCGAGGGCTGGCAGCGGCGCGAAGCTTACGGCGTCCTTGTCCCGGTCCAGGTAACGTGCCACCCCGGCGCCGCCGATCACCAGCTCGCCGGTCTCGCCCCAGCGGACCGGCCGTCCGCTGGCGGGGTCGACCACCGCGGCCCGCCAGCCGTCCAGCGGCAGCCCGATGCGCACCGGCGCGCCGCCGGACAGCCGCGCGGCGCATGTCACCACCGTGGCCTCGGTCGGGCCGTAGGTGTTCCACACCTCCGCGCCGTGCTGCGTGAGCCTGTCCGCCAGCCTGTCCGGGCATACCTCGCCGCCCAGGATCAGCAGCCGGACGCCGTGCAGGAAGCCCGCCGGCCACAGGGAGGCTAACGTCGGCACGGTTGAGATCACCGAGATCCGCCGCCGGGCCAGCCAGGTGACCAGCTCGGGCCCGGTCTTGACGACCGAGCGGGGGGCCGGGACCAGGCAGGCGCCGTGCCGCCAGGCCAGCCACATCTCCTCACAGGACGCGTCGAACGCCACCGAAAGGCCGGCCAGCACCCGGTCGCCGGGCCCGAGCGGATGCCCGCGCAGCAACAGGCGCGCTTCGGCATCAACGAACGCCGCCGCACTGCGGTGGGTCACGGCCACGCCCTTGGGAGTGCCCGTCGTGCCGGAGGTGAAGATGATCCAGGCGTCATCCCCGGGCCGCGGCGGGCGGGCGGCGGCGCCGGCCGGCCGCACCGGCCGCCGGGCCAGTTCACCGCCGGCGCCGGCGACGGCGCAGACGCCCGCCTCGGACCACACCAGGTCGGCGCGGTGGTCCGGGTCGTCCACGTCGACGGGTACGTAGGCCGCGCCGACGGACAGCACGCCGAGGATGGACAGGTACAGCTCTGCGGTGCCGGAGGGGATGCGGATGCCGACCCGGTCGCCCGCGCCGATTCCCGCGGCGGCCAGCCGGTCACCGATCCGCCGCACCTGCCGGAGCAGGCCCTGGTACCGCAGCACGGACCGGCCGTCGTCGATCGCGGCCGCCCGCGGGAACGCCGCCGCCGTGGCCTGGAGGATCTGCCACAGCGTGCGCGGCGGCGGCGCCGGGACTCCCGGGTACACCGCGCCCGCCCGGTTCCCATCCGGGCGGGCCGTTAACCGGCCGGTGAAGCTCGCGTGCCGGTGAGCCGTCTTCATTCCGTTCCTCCTCGTGCATGCGACCCGGCAACACAGCAGCCGAACAGGCGGATCAGCCGACGAGCCGACGTCGTTCCCCAGGTGGGCCGCGAAACGGCGTACCCGGCGCGCCCCGCGCGAACGGCGCCGGGCCCTGGCCGGCTGACCTGATCCACGCTCACCAGAGCACACACCATCCCCTAGGGCACAAAGTCCTGATGAAACAGAATTAGTCACTTCAGCGGCGCGGACGCGTGAAGGGCCTATCGGCGCGTGGCCGTACCGCACCAGTGCCGCGTGCGCGATCAGAGCACCTTGGACAGAAATGCGCGGGTCCGCTCATGCTGAGGGCGGCTGAGCACCTCAGCCGGCTGCCCGGCCTCGACCACGACACCGTCGTCCATGAAGACGAGCCGGTCACCCACCTCACGGGCGAACGCCATCTCGTGGGTGACCACGATCATCGTCATGCCGCTGGTGGCCAGATCACGCATGACGCCGAGGACCTCGCCGACAAGCTCGGGGTCCAGGGCGCTCGTCGGCTCATCGAACAGCATGAGCTTCGGCTCCATTGCAAGCGCACGGGCAATGGCGACCCGCTGCTGCTGGCCGCCGGACAGCTGCCGGGGGTAGGCGCCCGCCTTGCCCGCCAGGCCGACCCGGTCGAGCAGGCGTGCGGCCTGTCCGGCCGCGCGGGCCTTCGGGATCCCCTTGACGCGGATCGGCGCCTCGGTGACATTCTCCAGTGCCGTCATATGCGGGAACAGGTTGAATTGCTGGAACACCATGCCGATCTGCGCGCGCTTGGCGCAGATCTCACGCTCACGCAGCTCATAGAGTTTTCCGCCGCGTTCCCGGTAGCCGACCAGTTCGCCGCCCACCCACAGCCGCCCGGCATTGATCTTCTCCAGGTGGTTGATGCAGCGCAGCAGGGTGGACTTGCCCGAGCCGGACGGCCCGATGATGCACACCACCTCCTGGCGCGCCACGCTCAGGTCGATGCCGCGCAGCACCTCGGCCCGGCCGAAGCTCTTGCGCAGGCCCTCGGCGCGCACCATGGGCCCCGTGCCCGCGGGGCCTCGCAGGCCGCTCACGGCTCTTCCCCGGCCGGGCGCCGCGGGCCGGGCGCCGGCACCGCGGCGTGGCTGATCAGCAGCTGGCGGCGGAGCCGCTGCCACGGCGTCGGCGGCAGCTCACGGGTGGCACCGCGCGCGTAGTGGCGCTCGACGTAGTACTGGCCGATGGTCAGCACCGACGTGACGATGAGGTACCAGATGCTGGCCAGGATCAGCAGCGGAATCGTCTTGAAGTTCACCGAGTAGATCAGCTGGACCGCGTACAGCAGCTCGGTGACCGTGATGACGCTGGCCAGGGAGGTCGTCTTGAGCATGGAGATGGTCTCGTTGCCGGTGGGCGGGATGATCACCCGCATCGCCTGGGGCAGGACGATCCGGCGCATGGTCAGGCCCCTGCTCATGCCCAGCGCCTGCGCGGCCTCCACCTGCCCGTGGTCGACGGACAGGATCCCGGCGCGCACGATCTCCGCCATATAGGCGCCCTCGTTCAGCCCGAGCCCCAGTATCGCCGCGGCCAGCGGGGTGATCAGGCTGTTCGCATTGGCGTGCAGGAACGACGGGCCGAACGGCACGCCCAGGGATATCCGCGGGTGAAGGAAGGCGAGGTTGCACCAGAACAGCAGCTGGACGAGCACCGGCGTGCCGCGGAAGAACCAGATGTAGACCCAGCTCGACCCGGACAGCAGCGGGTTCGCCGACAGCCGCATGACCGCCAGGACCACCCCCAGCATGATCCCGATCGGGCCGCGATCAGCGCTTCCCGGTCTGGCGCAGAAGGGCCCGGACAACTCTGCCGGCGACCTCGGAGCACCCGCCGGGTGACCTAAGGCCCTGCCCGCCCCAAGTCAGGCCGGGGCAGCGTGAGTTTCATGAGGGAGCCAGAATCAG
>Ga0335078_10005941_pt1 | contig 18058 bp, 13 predicted proteins | sample Lox_Sample_32_FD_206711 | JGI IMG/M metagenome (GOLD analysis project Ga0335078, IMG submission 206711) | Soil microbial communities from Loxahatchee National Wildlife Refuge, Florida, United States - Lox_Sample_3.2 | ecosystem: Environmental > Terrestrial > Soil > Wetlands | place: USA... | reverse complement strand
AATCGTCTTCTGGAGCAACGGCGCCGAGCGCATTACGGGGCACTTGCGCCATGAAGTCATCGGACGTTCTTGCGTATCGGAACCGTTATTGCATTGCGACCAACCTGGTTGTGAGTTCTGTAATGACGAGTGCCCTTTGGCCCGCGCCATGAAAACCTCGCAACTTACCGACTCCACCGGGTTGCTCCATCACAAAGCTGGACACGAACTGCCAGTCCGCATTCGCGCCGTTCCAGTCCACAACGAACACGGCTCCATTATTGGAGCAGTGGAGACATTCGAAGAACTGCAGGCGTCCACGGCGGCGGAGCGCGATGGCCAGCAACGGCTCCCTTTGTGCGTCGACGGGGTCACCCATGTCGCCAACCACGCGATGATGCAGTCTCACTTGCGCGAGAGTTTCGCGGCCTTCACCGACCTCCAGCAACCGTTCGGTGTCCTGATTTTTCGCGTGGAAGGTATCGACGCTTTCCGCGCTTCCCTCGGCACCGAAGCAGCTGCCTCCTTGCTGCGCGTCATTGCGCGCACGCTCGAAAGCGCCCTGTGGAAGACCGATGTCGTGGGCCGCTGGAGCGATGACCAGTTTCTGGTCATCCTGAATGGCTTACGGAACGAATCGCTGCATGCCGTTCGCGAGCGAGTCCGACGTATGTTGGCCAACGATTCGATTGAGTGGTGGGGAGAGCGGCGCACCTTGCCGGTTTCGATCGGACAAGCGGTCGCCGAACCCGGTGACACGATCGAATCAATTCTTGAACGAGCCCAGAAATCACTCGCCGACACCTCGGCCTGGCGCTCCAACACCGCTGCCGCTGGCAGTGATTTATCGTCCGGGAGTTAGGGAATGTTTGCGATCATTGGGATCGTCGTCGTCTTCGGCTGCATCGTCGCCGGTTATCTCATGGAACACGGCAACCTCCGGGTTCTTCTCCAGCCCGCCGAACTCGTCATCATTGGCGGCGCGGCTGTCGGTACCGTGCTCGTCGCCAACCCGCTGCACATCATCAAGAAGATCGCTGGCGGTATTGGCGGGGTGTTTGGTAGTTCGAAATTCACCAAGCAGGCCTACATCGATACGTTGCAGATGATGTACACGCTGCTGAACAAAGCCCGCAAGGATGGTCTGATGGCGCTCGAAGCTGACGTAGAGGAGCCCGACAAGAGTACTGTCTTCACCAAGAATCCTGCATTCCTGAAGAACCACCACGTCCGCGATTTTGTTTGCGACTCGCTACGCATGGCCATCACTGGAGTCGACGCCTTCGATCTCGACCAGATGCTCGATCTCGACCTGGAAGTCCACCATCAAGACTCAACCCAGCCCACCACCGCCCTCAGCACCATGGCCGATTCCCTTCCCGGCCTCGGCATCGTCGCCGCGGTCCTCGGAGTCGTAATCACGATGGGCGCATTGGGAGGTCCACCGGAAGAAATTGGCCACAAGGTCGCCGCTGCCCTCGTGGGCACGTTCCTCGGCATCCTGCTCTGTTACGGACTGGTGGGTCCGGTTGCGCAAAACATGACCAAAGCAGCGGAGGAAGAACACGCGTTCCTCTACGTGATGCGCGTTCTCATGGTGTCGTTCCTTAAGGGCACCGCCCCCATCATGGCGGTCGAAGTGGCACGCCGCGCCGTTCCTGGACACGTGCGTCCGTCATTCAAAGAACTGGAGCAGGCTTGTCGCGGCGGAGGCGCAGCTGCTCCTGCCGCTGCCGCGGCTTCGGCCTCGTAGCTGCCAAACATGGATAAGACCCGCCCCATCATCATTCTCAAAAAGAAAGGCGGCCACGGCGGTCACCATGGCGGCGCGTGGAAGGTGGCTTACGCCGATTTTGTCACGGCGATGATGGCCCTCTTCATCGTTCTATGGTTGCTCAACAGCAGCAAGCAGATTCAAGTTGCCGTCGGCGGATACTTCAAAGACCCCACCGGAACCTCCAAGAAAGTCGGCTCCAACATGCAGGGCACCGGCGAGAACTTCTCACTCACGCGCGATAACATGCCCAAACTCAAAGAGCAGTTGCAGTCTGCGATGCGACAGATGGCTGATTTCGAGAAACTCCAAAGCCACATCGAGATGACTGTCACAGCCGAAGGTCTGCGCATTGAGCTATCCGAATCCGCCAGCGGCACGTTCTTTGACTCTGGCAGCGCCAAGCTCAAACCTGACGGCGCTGAACTCCTCGTCACCCTTGCACAGGAAGTCGGTGAACTTCCTAATAAAATCTCGATCGAAGGGCACACAGACTCTCAGCCTTATGCGCCCTCGGCAACCTATGGCAACTGGGAACTTTCTTCTGACCGCGCCAACACGGCACGCCGCGTCATGCAAGCCAACGGAATCCGCGCCGACCAGGTCACGCAAGTCCGCGGCTTCGCCGACCAGCGCCTCCGCAAGCCCGATGCCCCACTCGACCCCGCGAACCGCCGAATTTCGGTTATCGTGCAGTACATCGTCAAGAATACCGATGAGGACGGATCAAAGACTTCTGCCGGAGGGGAACTCCTAAAGAGCGAACCGGGCGCACCTGCCACCAAGCCCCCCAAAGAATAGCCTGCGGAGATCGTTTGCTCTGCGAAAGAACTTCATTGACCCTCTGCCGGACCTGTGGGAGACTTCCTTGTCGTTATGTCCCGCCTCAGTACGGTCGCGAAATACTCCCTCTCTCGGGCCCTCTGCTTCCTCGGCATTGTCACGGCGCTTGGCCTAAGCGCACCGAGCCAGGACATGCCGAATCCCCACCTCGACAATCTGAAGAATCGGCTCTACGTTCCGGGCATGTCGAGCTACAACACAGCCCCCGGGACCGGAGTACTGATATTCCACATATTCGCGGAGAAGAGCGGCAGTCGTCTCGGCGCCCCATCTCGGCTGGATCTCACGAACCTCGCCAACCACATCGGCGTGTTTCAGACCATCGATGGCGATGGTGAAGGTGTATTCGTCAATCTGGCCTTCGGAAATTACGAAATTGAGGTGAGCGCTCTGGGATTTCTCAGCGCGCGGCAACAAGTACAGGTGGTAAGCACGATCCACCCCGAACCGATTGATATCGTGTTACAGCGTGATCCTTCTGCCGTCAAACTCGAGCTTGCCGTCAGCGACATGTCTCCGAAAGCGAGAAAGCAAGCTAAGTCCGGCTTGTCTCTGCTGAAATCCGGCCTCTTCCCGGAGGCCCAGAAGGAATTGGAGAAGGCATATAAGTTGTCGCCGGACAATGCGGACGTGAATTTCCTGCTCGGATATCTGTACTTCCAGAAAAGGGACTACTCGCAGGCGCAAACATATTTGGGCACCGCCACCAAGCTCAGCCCTCACAACACCGAAGCAATGATTATGCTGGGAAGAACAGACTTGGCGATGGAGAACTATCCCGCCGCCCGGTCGGCTCTGGAGCAGGCGGTTTTGGCGGATACCGACAACTGGCTGCCTCACAATTTGCTCGCCGACACTTACCTTCGCCAGAAAAATTATGACAAGGCTCGCGATGAGGCTCAGGTCGCGCTCTCCAAAGGGCAGCGGGGCGGAAAGAACACATCGAGTCCTGCCGAGGTTGTTCTCGGTCAGGCTTTTCTCGGACTTGGACAACAGCAAGAGGCCATTCAGGCATTCAATGTCTTCCTCAAGGAATCTCCGCAGAATCCGTTGGTTTACCAGGTTCGGTCTCTGATCTCAGAACTCACGACAAACAACCCGAGCGCGGTTCCTGAGGGGAATCCTCACACTGAGGACACGGCAACTTCGCGGGCTGATCCTCTGGCGGCAGTTCCCGACCCGGAACTAACGACGCAGGCTTGGCGGCCTTTCGACGTGGACGACGCCAACCCGACTCTGGCTCCCGGGGTCGCCTGCCCAGCGACACAGGTGCTGGAAGAATCCGGGAAGAAAGTTCAGGCGTTTGCTCAGGATCTCGCCCGCTTTGCCGCTGACGAGGATCTCTTGCACCAATCGATTGATCCGTTCGGCTTCGCGACGCACACCGAGACCAGAAAGTACTCCTACGTAGCACTAGTTTCGGAGCCCCAGCCGGGAGGCGTTTCCATTGAGGAATTCCGTTCGGACAAATCCAGCCAGGAAGGGGATCCCGACGGCATTCAAAGCACCGGCTTCATCACGCTGGCGCTCGTTTTCCATCCTGACTTCCAGAAGGATTTCGCATTCGACTGCGAGGGACAAGGCGATTGGCACGGACAAAACAGCTGGCTCGTCCACTTCCGCCAGCGCCAGGACCGCCCGAATCGTATGCACAGCTACTCGGCCGGGGGCCGGGATTTCCCGGTTGGCCTAAAAGGCAGAGCCTGGATTAGCACCGACCAGTTTCAAATCGTGCGGATCGAGGCCGACATCGTGAATCCGGTGCAGGAGATTCAACTGCTGAGCGAGCATCAGGCCGTCGATTATGGACCAATTCCTTTTCCGAAGAAGAACACGACTCTTTGGCTCCCCAAGAGCGCGGAGATCTATTTCGGGTTCCGCAAGAATCATTACTACCGGCGACACAGTTTCGACCATTACATGCTGTTTTCGGTGGATACTAACGAGAAAAGCAAGGACCCAACTGCCAAACCAGAAAACAGCCCCAGCCCGGCCGAAAAGGGATCTAGGTAGTATCAGCTGAAAGCCGTCACCACCCTCCCTCGAACTGGTCCCCCGCCAGGGTTCGTCGCCCGATTGACCGCTGTAATCCCCTGTGCCAAACTGCTCAGCGGACTTCGTTATGACCATCCGCCGCATCTTCTCCAGACCATTTTCTTTGGGTCTCCTTGCCTCATGGTTGACGTGTCTGGCCCTGGCACAGCATCCCGTTCCAAGTGATCCCACCGAGACTCCGGGAAATCTGGTGGAGACTCTGCCAACCTATCAAACCGACCCCGGCACGGGCGTTCTCGTCTTCCGTGTTTTCGCCGAGAAGACAAGTGCTCACCTCGATCGCCAAGCGGTCCTGACACTGCTCAACCTCGCGAATCATTCCGCTCAATGGACCACCACCGAGGAGGCGCGCGCGATCTTCACCAACATCCCATACGGACACTATGACATTGAGGTAAGTGCAGTTGGCTACCTCAGCACTCATAAAGAACTCCAGGTGATGGATTCATTCCGTCCGCTGGAAGTGGAACTCGTGTTGCACCGGGATCCTTCGGCCATAAACCTCGATGTGGCGGATACGGTCATGTCGCCAAAGGCCCGAAAAGACGCCAAGCACGCCATCGCGCTTTTGAAATCAAACAAACTCGACGCGGCGCAGAAGCAACTCGATCATGCTTATCAACTCGCACCTTCGAGTCCCGATCTCAATTTCCTGCTGGGATACTTGTATTTTCAGAAACGAAATTTCGCAGAAGCTGGAAACTACCTGAGCACAGCCGCAAATCTCAGTCCGCACAATGCGCAGGCTCTGACACTTCTCGGACGAACCGGCTTAGAGCGCAAAGATTACCCTGCCGCCAGATCAGCACTTGAACGCGCCATCCTGGATGACGCTGACGATTGGCTCCCACACAACCTGCTCGCCGACGCCTATCTTCACCAGAAGAACTACGACAAAGCGCGCGATGAGGCCATGGTCGCGATCAACAAAGGGAAAGTTCTTGCCACTCCTGCTCAACTCGTCCTCGGAGAAGCCCTCGTTGGACTTGGTCACGATCAGGAAGGAATTCAGGCGCTCAATACATTCGTTGCACAATCGCCGCGCCATCCGATGGCCGGTCAAGTCCGCAGCTTGATTGCTGAACTCAACCATCGTGCGGCAGCGTCCGACGATGCGGCTGAACCCGCGGTCTCTCACAATGCGCTCGCCACTATCGACCCTCTTGCTGCGGTCACAACTCCGGATCTGGCAGTGAAGTCCTGGCAGCCTCCGGGCGTGGATGATGTCAAACCGCCGATCGCCCCGGCGGTCGCTTGTCCAACAGAGCATGTCGTAGAGGAATCCGGCAGGCGTGTGCAGGAACTGGTGGATAACGTCGCACGTTTTTCGGCGATCGAAGACCTGTTTCACCAATCGCTCGACAACTTCGGCATCCCGGTTCGCACTGAGACTCGCAAGTACGACTATGTGGCCGCGATTTCGGAGCCCGAGACGGGATACCTCGCTGTCGATGAATATCGCGCCGACAAACTCACGCTCGCGGGCTATCCTGACCAGATTGCGAGCACGGGATTTGCCACACTCGCGCTCGTCTTCCATCCGCACATGCGGGACAACTTTGAATTGGCCTGCGAAGGCTTGGGTGACTGGCGCGGACAAGCTACCTGGCTCGTACACTTCCGCCAGCGCGACGATCGCCCCAACCGCATGCACGGCTACAAGCTCGGCAATCAGATCCGCCCCGTTCCACTGAAGGGGCGAGCCTGGATAACTGCCGACAAGTTCCAGATCGTGCGCATCGAAGCTGAGATGGTCAACCCCATGCCCGACATTCAGCTCCTCAGCGAGCATCAGGTCGTCGAATACGGCCCCATTCCCTTCTCACAGCGCAACGTCACTCTGTGGCTACCAAAGAGCGCAGAGATTTATTTCGATTTCCGTAAACACCGCTACTACCGCCGCCACACCTTCGACCACTACATGCTCTACTCCACCGACTCGGAGCAGAAAGACAAAACACCTGCGGCCAAGGGCAGATCCCCGAAGAAGTCTTAACCTGCGCAGTATCCCCGAGGCTCGCCAAGAGTATTCCTCGAAGTGTCGTTGAGCGGTTGAAACAACAATCCGTTGAAACAACTTTACAATCCCGTCCTGCATTCCGCCGCTCTTAGAGTTGTATAATCCCCGATTGATTTTTCACCAGGAGCGATCATGAAGAGGTCCTCTCGACTAGTCTGTTCCCTCGCTGTGATTCTGTTGTCTGTTTCCACAGTCTGGTCTCAAGCGTCGGAGAAGCAAGAGAAAATCGATCTGGAAACTATCTCTCGCATTCGCTATGAGGGATTCACGTATTCGCACGTTATGGAGCTCGCTTCGGGCCTGATGGACTCCATCGGCGAGCGCCTCACCGGATCGCCAAACATGAAGCGCGCCAATGAGTGGACTCGCGACAAGCTCACCGAGATGGGCCTGACCAACGCCCACCTCGAGCCCTGGGGCCCATTTGGCCGGGGATGGGCCAACCAGTACGTGAACGCCAGGATGACCTCACCCGACATCACTCCGCTGATCGTCTATTCAAAGGCCTGGACTCCCGGCACCAACGGCGTCGTCGCCGGTAAATGCATCCGCGTCAACATTGAAAAGAAGGAAGACTTCGATAAGTATCGCGGCAAGCTCGCAGGCATGGTCGTCATGTTCGGCCCCGATGCCGAGATCAAACCCATCACCGACGCGCCCTACGAGCGCCTCAGTGACGACGCGCTCGCGAAGATCGGGCAATACGAGATTCCCGGCGAACGCCCGCAGTTTCGCATGTCCGACATCATGCGCCGCAGACAATTCCAGAAGGATGTAAATGAGTTTTTCGCCGACGAGAAAGTCCTGGCCGTAATCGACCATTCACGACAAACCTCCGGCGGCGGAACCGTTTTTGTCATGTCCGGAGGTTCCTATAAGCCCGGCCAGACGACCACCGTTCCGCAACTCACCATGGCCTCTGAGCAATGGAACCGCATTGCCCGTCTGCTCGATCAGAAAAAGGAAGTCTCGGTCGAACTCAACGTCGCCAATACCTTTTACGACGACGATCCGATGGCGTACGACACCATCGCCGAGCTTCCTGGCACTGACAAGAAAGACGAGATCGTCATGCTGGGCGCGCACCTGGATTCCTGGCACACGGGTACTGGCGCAACCGACAACGGCGCCGGCACCGTCGTCATGATGGAAGCGGTCCGCATCCTCAAAGCCCTCGACATCAAGCCGCGGCGCACGATCCGGATCGGCTTGTGGAGCGGCGAGGAGGAAGGCCTGCTCGGCTCCCAATTCTACGTCGAGAATCACTTCGGTTCGCGGCCCCGCATAAACGATCCCGCGATGAAAGACATGCCCACCCTCAGGCGCCTCGATGCCGGCCCCTTCACTCCCAAGCCCGAGCAAGCCAAGGTCTCAGCCTATTTCAATGTGGACAATGGCACGGGGAGAATCCGAGGCGTGTACCTGCAAGAGAATGCCGCCGTCGCGCCGATCTTTGAAGCATGGATGAAACCATTCAAGGATCTCGGGATGACTACTCTCTCCATGCGCAATACCGGAGGCACGGACCATCTCTCTTTTGACGCAGCGGGCATCCCGGGATTCCAATTCATACAGGATCCGATCGAATACGAAACCCGCACGCATCACTCCAACATGGACGTCTACGATCGCCTGCAACCGGAGGATCTGAAGCAAATGGCAGTGATCGTTGCCAGCTTCGTCTACGATGCTGCCATGCGCGAGCAGATGCTCCCGCGCAAGCCAGTCGACAACCGTCCGCCAAAGAAGGAAGATTAGTAAGGCGATATCAATCTTTGGGGATCGTCACGGACTTGCGTCGTCAAGAACTGGGACGCTACCGTGGAAGGACGGCCCTTCAAGGGCCGCTTCGGTTTTACTGAAAAGTGGGGCTTCAACCCCCGAGGAAACCCGTGTTCACACCACAGCCCATAGGCCACGTCCGGAGCCCGTTCCAGACCACGCAACAAATCCCCAAGGGCCTCGGTGCAAAACACGACACCGAAGGCATCCTCGAAATCCTTCCCCAGTTCGAACTGGGCCTCACTGATATCGAGGGCTTCTCCCATCTGATCGTCCTCTGGGTCTTCGACCGCGCCGGAGACTACGAATTGCTGGGCACTCCTCCGGCTGACAATCGCCCTCACGGTGTTTTCGCCACCCGCTCTCCGCGGCGCCCGAATCCGATCGGCCTCACGGTCGTCGAGTTCCTGCGGCGCGAGGGGCGCTTGGTCTACGTGCGTGGAGTCGATATGCTCGACGGCACACCGATTCTCGATATCAAGCCTTATCTGTCGAGTATTCCAATGGAGAATCTGCGGCGTGGTTGGCTTGAAGGGAGCGAAAAGCGATCAAATCGTTCGAATCCTTCGACATGAATACACCGAAGCCGGTGCTCCTCTTCGCCGAAAGGCGCAGTCACTCTATGATGCGACTCGACCTCCGGTGTGTCGTCCTTCATTCTGAGGGTGCTCCACCGTTTGACCGATCACAGAGTTTCTGAACTCACTTCACGATGCGCTCTCTTTGCCCGGGGCGCATGCCGCGAACACAAAGGGAGGCTTGCCAAGCGGGGTGCCAGTGCAGATGGTGGCCGAGACCAAACAGAATCCGGGCGAACGACACAAAGGAAGCAACATGCATTTGCGGAGAACGATCGCAGTGAAGCTCATCCTCGTGCTCTGGTGTACCCAGCTTATCTCTGCCCTTGATATGCCTCCGCAAACCTGGAACGCTACGGAAAGGAAGCATGCCGAAGAGTCGCAAATGAATCCCTTTCCGCCTCGGGCCAGAGCGATTCAGGGCAAATCCGCCATTGTTTGCGACACGGGATCTCCTATTGCTGTGTACGCAGGCATCGATACTCTGAAGAAAGGTGGAAGCGCCGCGGATGCCGCCGCGACGGTGGCCCTCACCGAAACAGCCACTCAACTCGGGTCCTTCATTTCCTATGCGGGCATTTTGCAACTTGTCTATTTTGACGCAAAGTCCGGCAAGGTCTATTCGCTCGGGGCGGGGTGGAACTCCTATCGAGGCGAGATCGATCCCCAGACTATTCCTGCGTCTCAACTGGGATTGCCGGGTCTCTCGCCCAATTCGGAAACCGGCTCCGTCGCTGAGGGACGTAAGACGATGGTCCCTGGCTTCATGGCAGGTATTGAGGCCATGCACAAACGTTTCGGCAAACTTCCGTTTGCGCAGTTAGTTGAGCCGGCTATCTGGTATGCCGACAACGGCGTGACCGTGACGCATTTATTGTCCCCGTACTTTTCGGTTTACGGTAAGTTCCTGGAGCGAACTCCAGAAGGAAGACAGTTCCTGAGTCAGGCTGGCCATGAACATCCGCAAGTTGGAGATCGGTTCGTGCAACCCGCCTTGGCTGAGACTCTGCGTGGTGTGGCGAAAGACGGCGCAAAGTACATGTACACAGGTCCATGGGGACAGCAGTTCGTGGCTGCCGTGCAGAAGAACGGTGGCAAGGTCACGATGGCTGACATGGCGGCCTACCAACCGAAGTGGGAAGAACCCATCGCGACCACCTTCGGCGGAGAGCATGTCTTTGCGCCCGGCGGCGATAATGACGGAGGAAAGGCCGTCCTGGAAGCACTGAACTTTGCGGAAGAGATGAGGTTGGACCAGGCGCTACCTTATTGGAAAAATCCGCAGGTCTTCAAGCGGGTCTCGCGAATTCTTCAATTCGCTGCTGTCGGGTCGTATCCCACTCCTGAGGTAGCGGCATTTCAGCGCGAACATAGACTAAGTTTCTCGTTGGCGGATCGGATAAGCAAAGAATATGCAAAGGCCATGCTCCCACTGGTTGAGCAGAGCGAGTCGTTGCCCCCGCCGTCGGACTCTCACCACAGCGCCGGAGTTGTGGTCGTCGACCGCTGGGGAAATGTCGCAGCCTTGGTGCACACAATCAACACAGCGCCTTGGGGAACAACGGGAATTGTGGTCGGAGGAGTGCCACTCTCGGATGCTGCAGGATATCAACAAACCCGCCTGAACCAGGTCAAACCGGGGGATCGTGTTCCAGACGATATGGCTCCTGTCATTGTCATGAAGGCGAACAAACCGGTGGTGGCTGTAGCAACGGTGGGCGTGTCGTTGGTTCCGGAAACGGTACGAATCATTCTCGGAGCGTTGGGCAACCACTCCGATCCGAACACTTTGCTCTCGACTCCACCACTTCTCTACAACTACGCGCCACCTGAGCCAGGCGAATCATACATATGGAAGAGGCAGCTTGTGCCGGACGACGCCTACGATTCTGAGTTTCTGAAAGAGTTGCAATCCATCGGCGTCAACGTGCAACAAGAAAGGAGAGCGCAGGTCCTCGCGATCAGAGGTACGGCGGCGTTCGTGATCTTTGACCAGGCCAGCGGCATGCTGCAGAGTGCTGAGGATCCGAATGTCATAGATTTCAGCGACGCCTATTAATCATTCTTGGATTGCGAGCGATCAACCTGACGAATCCGCACTGGGTTTCTCAGTAGGGAATCTTATTGGGTTTGTCTTGCCATGCACGAAAAGCCGCAAGAGCCTGTTCCCGCATCATCGGCACCATCGGAATCGAGCGCTGAGTCAACTCCTGCGTGAATTCGCGGTAGATGAACGAGTCGTCGAACCCGATCTTGGCCGCGTCCGCCGCGACATTCCCGAAATAAACTCGCGCCAGCCGCGCCCAATAGATCGCTCCCAGGCACATCGGGCAGGGCTCGCACGACGTGTAAATCTCACAGTCCGTCAATTCGAACACCCCGAGTTTGGCGCAGGCCTCACGGATCGCCGACACCTCTGCGTGCGCCGTCGGATCGTACAAAGCCGTCACGCGATTGACGCCCTCCGCCACGATCTTCCCGTCTCTGACGATCACAGCTCCAAACGGCCCGCCATTTCCGGACACCACGTTATCAATTGAGAGTTGGATGGCGCGCGCCATGAAAGGATTGTCCATGTTTCGGCTCGGTCGGCGTCTTGCCAAATTGAAGTCGGAACCCCAGAGACTACGAATTCGTGCTACTCGGTCATCATGGACACGGGTTTCGCAGAAACTTCGCTGAGCCGGAGTATACCCGAACCCTCACCCATAAAAGGATCCCCGTGATTTGAAAAAGAACCAAGCTTCCATATACGCTAACGCTCCAAGGTCTGTGCGGGGGCAGATTGTGGGGTTAAGGGCCTATGTGTCACGGCGGGTGGTCACTCCGGAAGGAGTCCGCCCCGCTGCCGTTCTTGTCGACGGCGAGCGAATCCATAATGTTGTCGCCCCTGCCGATATCCCCTCCGACGCTGTTCGCGAAGATCTCGGCAACCTTGCTCTGCTCCCTGGTCTCGTCGACTCGCACGTTCACATCAATGAACCCGGACGCACCGCGTGGGAAGGCTTCCGCACCGCAACCCGAGCTTCGGCAGCAGGTGGCTACACCATGGTCGTCGACATGCCGCTGAATTGCGTGCCCGCGACCACGACCGTTGCCGCGCTCGACGATAAACGCCGAGCGGCGCAAGGGCAATGCCGCGTTGATTGGCGCGCTTGGGGCGGAGTCGTGCGCGGAAATCATGACGACATTGAGGCAATGGCTGACGCGGGAGCTGCGGGATTCAAATGCTTCCTCGTCCACCCCGGCATCGAAGAATTCACCATGGTGTGCGAAAGCGATCTCCGCAGGGCGCTGCCGCGGGTGGCCAAGACCGGATTACCGTTGCTGGTCCATGCAGAACTTCCAGGACCGGTCGACGCAGCCACGGAGCACTTGCAAAACGAGAATTGGACTCGTTACGACACTTACCTCAAGTCGAGGCCCGACGAGGCAGAACTCGCTGCCATCCGCCTGATGCTATCGCTATGTCGCGAATTCCGATTCCGCCTGCATATCGTCCATCTCGCGACGGCCTGCGCGTTAGAACTCCTCGAATCCGCCCGTGCCGAAGGCCTGCCCGTGACCGTCGAAACCTGCCCTCACTACCTGCATCTCGAGGCCGAGTCGATTTCTGATGGCGCGACAGAGTGCAAATGCGCTCCTCCGATCCGTGCCAGGCTCAATCGGGAGCGACTCTGGCAGGGACTGAGAGACGGCATCATAGATCTCGTCGTTACCGATCACTCTCCCTGTCCGCCTGACATGAAACACAAAGACGACGGCAATTTCCAGGCAGCATGGGGAGGCATCGCCAGTCTCTCCATGGCACTCCCCATCATGTGGACGGAGGCAAGGCAACGAGGCTTCGACTTGAACGACGTCGTCCGCTGGATGGCCGAACAACCTGCGCATCTAGCAGGCTGCGACCAGCACAAAGGGCACATCGCCCGAAACTACGATGCCGACTTGGTCGTATTTGACTCCGACGCCGAATTCACCGTTACCGCCGATCGCTTGCACCATCGCCACGCTATATCTCCATACCTGGGTGAAAAGTTGCGAGGGCTGGTAAAGAAAACGTACTTGCGGGGCCAGTTGGTTTTCGAGGATGGCACTTTCCCCGGAGAGCCTATGGGTAGGGAGTTTCGTCAGTGACTGGGCGAATCTACTTGCGCTCGGTCAGAATAGGATCGCGTGAATACTGAGCCCATCGTCGGCACATCCGTCCCACGCAAAGAGGGTCGCGACAAGGTCACCGGACGCGCGCAGTACATCGACGACATCACGCTTCCCGGCATGCTCTACGGAGCAACCGTGCGCAGCACAGTTCCACGCGGCAAGATCGGGAACATCACATTTGGCTCCGGCGTCCCCTGGGACGAATTCGTAATCGTCTCCGCCAAGGACATCCGCGGCAAGAACTGCGTCGCCCTCATCTCTGACGATCAACCGTGCCTCGCTGACATCGCAGTCAATCATCCCGAGGAACCGATTCTTCTTCTCGCGCACCCGAATCGGCACCTTCTCCCGCAAGCGGTGCAGGCGGTCAAGATCGAATACGAGCCTCTGCCGGCACTCTTCACCATCGAGGAGAGCGAGAATCAGTCGCTGATCATCTGGGGCTCCGACAACGTTTTCAAGCGCTACCTGATCGAGAAGGGTGACGTCGACAGCGCCTGGGAGAAGGCCTCGTATATTGTCGAAGGTGAATATACGACTGGCGCCCAGGAGCAACTCTACATCGAAAACAACGGCATGATCGCCAGTTTCGACCCAGAACACGGCATCACCGTCTGGGGATCGTTGCAGTGTCCGTACTACGTCCACAAAGCGCTGACGAAGCTCTGCAATCTACCGGAAAACAAAGTACGCGTGGTGCAAACCGAAACGGGCGGCGCTTTCGGAGGAAAAGAAGACTATCCATCCATGATCGCCGGCCACGCTGCGCTGCTAGCGATCAAGTCGGGGAAGCCCGTCAAGATCATCTACGACCGAATGGAGGACATGGTCGCCACCACCAAGCGGCACCCCTCGCGCACCCGCCATCGCACTGCAGTCGACCGCGACGGCAAAATTCTCGGCGGCGAAATCGATTTCGCAATCGACGGCGGCGCTTATGCCACGCTTTCCTCGGTCGTACTATCCCGGGGCACAATTCATGCTGGAGGCCCATACTACTGGCCAAACATCCGTATTCGGGCCAAGGCTGTTGCCACCAATGCCCCGCCCCACGGCGCATTCCGCGGATTCGGCGCTCCTCAGAGCCTTTTCGCCATGGAGCGTCATATGGACCGCGTCGCGGCCGTCGTGGGCATTTCTCCCGTGGAAATTCGCCGCCGCAATTTCCTCAAGCCCGGCCAGACTACGACGACGGATCAAGTCATCCGAGAACCGATCGATCTCAACGGCCTTCTCGAACGAGCCCTCGACCTCGCCAATTACCGCGCGAAGAAAACACACTTTGACAGTGAGAAAAAGAACTCCAGACACAAGAAAGGGATCGGCATCGCCACGTTCCTCCACGGAGCGGGATTCACTGGATCGGGCGAGCGCTACCTTGCCTCTGTCGTTGGCGTCGAAGGCTGCGCCGACGGCAAAGTCCGCGTGCTCGTCTCGAGCACCGAATTCGGGCAAGGCACGAAGACTGTTCTGTCTCAAATCGCTGCCGAAACCCTCAGCCTTCCCTACGAAGATGTCGAACTCGCGCAGGCCGACACTCTCGCTGTCCCCAACAGCGGCCCCACCGTCGCCTCGCGCACGGTCATGGTCGTCGGCAAACTTGTGCAATCAGCAGCGCAAGGCCTGCGCAAGACCCTCATCGCCAGCAAATTTTTGCCGGAAACGTATTCGCGCGACGAATTCCGTGCGGCCTGCGCAAAGTACGTCGCCGACCACCGCGAACTAAAATCCTGGGCCCGCTACGAAGCCCCGCCCGGCATTTTCTGGGACGACGAGAAATACCGCGGCGAGGCCTATGCCGCATATGCCTGGGCCGTTTACATCGCAGAAGTCTCGGTCGATCTCGCAACCTACAGTGTCACTGTCGACGACTTCGTCGCTCTGCAGGAAGTCGGCAAGGTCCTTCATCCCGTCCTCGCCCGCGGGCAGATCACCGGCGGCGTCGCACAGGGCATCGGTTATGCGCTCTATGAAAAAGTCGCCTGGCAAAACGGCCGCATGCAGAACGGCCAGATGACCAACTACATCATGCCCACATCCGCCGACCTGCCACCTATCCGCGTCTACTTCGAAGAACTCGGCAACAAGCATGGGGCTTTCGGCGCCAAAGGAATAGGCGAACTCCCCATGGACGGCCCAGCTCCCGCCATCATCAACGCGGTCGCAGACGCGCTGAGCACGCCGTTTGACTCGATTCCACTGCTACCGGAAGACATCTTCGAGAAGATGATTCGCACTCAACCGGAGCATGAGTCTCCCGTCGCCCAAGGTGTTCGATGACGACTCCGCGTGCCACGTGCGACATCACTTTTGCGGTCAACGGCGAGCCAAGAACGGTCCACGCCTATCCGATGGAGCGACTGCTTGACGTGTTACGCCACCATCTCGGGCTGAAGGGCCCAAAAGAGGGATGCGGCGAAGGCGAATGCGGTTCCTGCTCTGTCATCATGGACGGCACGCTGGTCAACAGTTGCCTGATCCCGGTTCTGCAAGCGCAAGGCTCGAAGATCACCACCGTCGAGGGACTCGCCAACGACTCGCATTTAAGCCGCCTGCAGCAAACGATCCTCGACTGCGGCGGCGCTCAGTGCGGCATCTGCACGCCGGGAATTCTGATGGCCGCCCATCATCTGCTGAACAAGAAACCGAAGCCAAGCGCCGAGCAAATCAAAGAAGGCCTCTCTGGCAATCTCTGCCGCTGCACTGGCTACGCGCAGATCTGCGAAGCAGTCGCCGAGGGGGCTCGCGAGGCGGCGCGATGAGATCGAACCCCGTCGACTACGAACTCGTCGCTCCGGGCAATCTGTCGGCAGTCCTATCTCTGCTGGCGGAAAAGCCGGGAGAATACCTTCCCATCGCCGGCGGTACCGATATGATGGTCCTTTACTCCGCCGGCAAGCTGGCCCCGCGAAAACTCGTCAGCCTATGGAATCTCCCCGAGTTACGCCGCATCGACGTCACCCCCTCACATCTCATCATCGGCGCAGCCTGCACCTACACCGACATCCGCGAGCACAACGTGATCTCGCAGGAATTTCCCTTGCTCGCCGCCGCAGCCACTTGGACCGGCGGCATTGCCAACCAGAACCGCGGCACGCTCGGCGGCAACATCGTCAACGCTTCGCCAGCCGCCGATTCCCCGCCCGCGTTGCTCGTCTACGAAGCTGAACTGATTCTGGTCTCGGGCGGTGGAGAGCGTCGCGTGCGCTATACCGACTTTCACACTGGCTACAAGAAGATGCTTCTTGCCCCGGACGAGTTGATTCGCGCCATTTCCCTGCCCCGCAGTTTTTCCGGATATGTTTCGTATTCACGCAAGGTGGGAGCCCGCAATGCCCAGGCGATCTCAAAAGTCTGCCTCGCCGGACTGGGACGAATAACCTACGGCGTTATCGATGACATTCGCTTAGCCGCTGGAAGCGTAGCTCCAGTACCGATCCGCCTGCGCGAGACCGAGCACATGGTCAGCGGCAGAGCGATCGACAAAGATCTTGTGCAGACAGCACGCAAGATCGCGGCGACTGAGATTCATCCCATCGACGACCTTCGCTCCACGGCAGCTTATCGCTCCGCGGTACTCGCAAACCTCGTCGCCGAATTTCTGGAGAAATTCACGGCAAGGCCCACGAGCGAGGCCCTGAAGCGCTGGAACGCCGCTTCGCCGCAAGAGGCTATCAACGAAATCCTGCCTTGCTGCGGCTCGTCCGCGTGGGCACGCGAACTGGCAGCGCGCAGACCGATCCATCACGAGACCGATCTGCTTGCAGCCTCCGACGAAATCTGGCGCCAACTCCAACCCGGAGAATGGTTGGAGGCGTTCGCCAAGCATCCCCGTATCGGTGAACGTAAGGCCCCGTCCGCGGCGCCTTCGCAGTCAGCATCATGGTCAGCACAAGAGCAGCAAAACCTCGCTTCCGCTGATGACAGTATCAGGCAGGCGTTAGCCGAAGCCAACCGCGAATACGAGCAACGCTTTGGCCGCGTCTTCATTGTCTGCGCGACCGGCAAGTCGGCTCAAGAGATGCTCGATATCCTCCGCAGCCGCATGCAAAACAACGACGTAACCGAGTTGCAAGCCGCTGCCGAAGAACAGCGTAAGATCACTAACATTCGTCTGAAGAAATGGCTCAACCCATGAACCGCATCTCCACTCACGTGCTGGATCTGGCGCGCGGCAGACCGGCGACCGGTGTCCCAGTGCGACTTGAGCGGCAAGAGTCTCCGGGCAATTGGCGACTGATTACTTCAGCGCAGACGGATGAAGATGGCCGCTGCGGCCAGTTGCTCAAAGACCAGTTGAGTTCCGGCGTCTATCGCCTGCACTTCGAGACCGCGGCTTATTTCGCCGCGACCAAAACTGAAACGCTGTACCCTTTTGTCGAGATTACTTTTGAAGTACGCGCCGGCGAATCGCACATTCACATTCCGTTGCTGCTCAACGCCAACGGATACACCACGTATCGGGGAACCTGATTTGGACTTTTCAATCCGAGAGTGGCTGAACCTCGCCGTGCGCTGGTTCCACGTCTTCGCCGGCATCATGTGGGTCGGCCAGACTTATTACTTCACGTGGCTCGATGGCCAATTCACACGCATGGAAAAACGAGCGGCCGAAGCCGGAACTCCTCAGGTCTGGATGGTCCACAGCGGCGGCTTCTACACGGTCGAGAAAAAGAAATCTCTGGCCGTGAGCGCCGAACAAGTCCGCTGGTTTCGCTGGGAAGCATTGATGACCTGGCTGGGCGGTATCGTGCTACTCATCCTCGTTTATTACATGGGCAGCGGCCTTATCGATCCCGACGTGGCCGATATTTCGAAGACAGCAGGCATTGCCATCGGGGTGGGCGCGATCGTTGCCGGATGGCT
>Ga0335078_10005940_pt1 | contig 18059 bp, 17 predicted proteins | sample Lox_Sample_32_FD_206711 | JGI IMG/M metagenome (GOLD analysis project Ga0335078, IMG submission 206711) | Soil microbial communities from Loxahatchee National Wildlife Refuge, Florida, United States - Lox_Sample_3.2 | ecosystem: Environmental > Terrestrial > Soil > Wetlands | place: USA... | reverse complement strand
TGCGGATGCCTGCACGAGTGCACCGTGCGCACCACGGCGCAGCAGCGACCCCAGCCCGCCACCACGCGTCAGCCTGGCCGCCTTTCACGCCGTTATCGCGTCACCCGGGCCACAGACGACTGTTATGTCAGCGGACGATGACGGCCAGGAGCCCGGCATGGTGGCGCGTCGTGCAATTAGCCAGAGTCAAGAGGGGTCAATCACGGCTACTGCCGGTCTTCGAAGTCGGCTGCTCAGCGGGTTCATCGGCCCCGATCTGTCCGATTCCCAAGCTGACAGTGCGGTCTGGTCCCAGGCGAGCGGTTCAGTTGCAAAACTGCTGGTCACAGTAATTGTCAGCGCGGCAGCTCGATGTCAGCCCAGGCCGCTTCCCACAGTGTGCTCACGGTCACCCGGATGTTCTTGCGGGCCGAGGGCACGGGCGGCCAGAACCAGAAATTGCCGTTGCCCTCGGCGCCGGGGAAGCCCTGCCAGTCGCCGGGCATGCCCTCGTGCTCGTTCCCGGCATCATCGACGGCGCGGACCTGGAAGCAGGGGGTGATCATGGGCACGTACTCCCCCATCACCCAGGGATGGCCGTACAGCTGGATGCTGACCAGGTCATCGTGGGCGGAGACGCTCTCGATCACGGCCGTGGCGTGCTCCAGCGGCAGCTGGACGACCAGCCTGCGATGCTGGCCAGCCCGGAACCTGGCGGCCTGCTGGCGGGCGCGGCGGCCCCACCGGTACGCCAGCTCGGCGTGCCAGCCCGGGCCGCTGCCGGGGGACTCGCGGAGAAGGGTGCTGGTGACCGGCAGCGCACCCACCGCGATCAGGCTGTCGGCCACCGCGGCGACGATCTGCGCCGTCTCCTCCGGTCCCGCTTCAGCTACGGTGCCCGAGGTTCCCATCGAGATGGTGGTGACCGGCGCGAGCGCGGCCAGGTAGCACTCGGCCGGGGTCGGCCACGGCGGGTCGCTGCGTCCCGCCGGAACCCGGGCCGGGGACGGCAGGGCGACCCGGCCCGGGGCACCGCCGGTCGCGGGCGCCAGCTCAAACCAGGCTGGCGGGCTGGCCGGATCGCGGGCCACGAGCACGTGGCCGTGCCACTCTTGCTCGTGCCGGTCCAGGTCGCGGCTCCAGCCCACGCCTCGGCGCGCAGATCATGGGACCGGCCCGCGTCGTCGGTGAGCGAGATCTGCGACATCGCCTGGCCCATCGCCGCGTCCGGGTCAGGCGGGTCAGCGTAGGGATCGGGGTCGGGAGCGGTCGCGCGGAAGCTCAGCTGCCATCCCGTTGAAGTCTGCTTCACCCACTCAAAGCACACCTCGGCCGCCGAGGTCGGGCAGCACACCCCGGCCGCGGCCACCAGCGACGGGACCTGGCGCAGCCCGCCGGGCCCGGCCATCCGGGACTGCCAGTACCCGTGCGCGCCCGGCCGGACCGTCAGCTCGCCCTTCGTGACGCCCCAGGTGTCCCCGAAGCCCTCGCGCTCCAGCGCCGATTTGTGGTCAGCCAAGGCGGCCTCGGCCCGCGGCTCGGGGAGCAGGCCCAGCATCACGAACGCATTCGCCACCGCCATCAGGCGCAGCGAGTCGGGGAACAGCGGCCGGTGCGGCGCCCACCGCAAGGCCTCGGCCGCCAGCGACCGCAGGCACTCTTCCGGGCTCACCGGGTCCTCGTGCATCGCATGGAGTCTATGAGGGTCTGACGCGGGTGGCGAGACCGTGCTCGTCGCGTGCCCGATCAGGCGGTAAACGCGGGCGCCCGCGGTCACTCACGAGTCCGGGATCATGGCGATGATCTGCATAAGCGCTGGTCTATCAGGGTCTAGTCGCAGTCTTCCAAGCTGGCTACGCGGGTCTGATTCCCGTCCCTCGCTCTCAACTTCTCGTGGTCGTCCTTGCGAGCTGCGACAGTACCTCTACGCCAGCTGCGGACCGTTCGCTCCGGAAGCGCTTGATTTCGTGGAAGCCGAGAGCAGCGTGGAGATGAAGTGAGGCGATGTTATCCGCCCCGGTCACATAGAACACCTTGTCGGTATGGGCGAAGGCCCAGTGCAGGCGGGCGCGCGTCAGCTCAGTGGCGATACCCCGGCGTCGCCACGCCGGATCCACCAAGACGCCGCTGAGGTAGCAGCCAGCCGGAGTTCCCGGACCCGCCTCATCCGCTGCCAGCTCGATGACCCTGCCGTAGGCGACTATCTGGCCGTTGGCCTTGGCGACAAACATCTGGCGCAGATCATCGGTGATGTCCGATGCGAACTGCTCACCGAGGTCACCAGGCTTGACCCGAAGAACGCGCACGGCAAGCTTGACGGCGGATGCGACGTCCGCCTTCGTGAGCGGCTCGATCCGCACCGCGCGCGCCATGCCGTCGGTCGGCGTCGGCGGCGGACGACGCGCCTCGTGGCCCAGCGCCTGGCTGATTACCCTCTTCAGTCACAGTGCACAGTGTAGTGACGGAATACGGAAGCTCGAGGGCCACGCCGACACACCACGGGTGCTGCCAAGGTGGGAATCTCTCACAGCCTTCTCACGGACTGACCGGACAGTACAGGACCACGGCATTCATGCCGGACAACCGGCAGGACGCTGACCTGCGGATACGGATTCCGGCGCACTAGCAGCGGGGTGGTCTTGAACGCCTTGACAGCCCCTCCTGCCGCGACGGCCATCGAGAACGCGGCGGCATCGGTGTTCCCAGGCAGCTCGACCACGGCGACGATGTCGTACTCGCCGAAGGCCAGCCACGCATGCTCGAACTTCCCGCCCAGCTTCTCGACAACCGGACGGACTGCCTCGATCCGGTTCTGCGGCTGGTTGACCATGGCAGCCCACGCATCAGGCGTGTATGCCACTTGAATGAGATAAGAAGGCACGATGAGCCCCCCTTCTGCCGGGTTGGATCCGCCCGGCCGTCGGTCACGTGCTACACCGACGAGGATCTCACTTGTGCCACGCGGCGGCCGTACGGCGGCGGCAATGAGGTTGTGGTCGTCGCCGCCCGCGGCGCATCTCTTGCCAATCGCTAGCTTCCCCGGCTCGTGGACAACGAGGTAAGGGCCCGGACCGGACGTAAGATGCGCGGGATACACACGGGATGATCTTGCTGGCAGGCCATCCCCGAGTACCGGCAAAGCAGGTAGCAGCACCGCCGGGCCATGAACCACGGACGCTCTTGAAAACCACGAAGGCGCGTGCGGTGTCCGCAGCCGCAAGTTAGGAGTACAGTCGATTCACGCTCGGGGGGAGCGAGTCCATCAGCCTCACCTTCTGGCTCCGTACTCGAGGGCCCATAGTCGGCAAGACCGGGGTGGGTATGAGGTCATGTCCACCGCCACCGAGTCCATCACCGAGACGGCACGAGCCTTCTTCGACGCCTGCGAGACGGGCAAAGGCTGGGCCGCGTGCAGTGCCTACTGCCAGCCCGGCGCGAGCTTCACGGCCCAGGCGGAGCCGCTCGCGGACATGCAGACGCTCGAGCAGTACACCGAGTGGATGAAGGGCATGTTCGCGCTCCTCCCGGACGGGAGCTATGCGGTCACGTTCTTCGCCGCCGACCATGAGCGCAACACTGTCTGCGCCTGCGCCGTGTTCTCCGGCACCCACAGCGGCGAGGGCGGCCCAGTGCCCCCTACCGGCAAGAGCACCAGCAGCGACTATGCCTACGTGATGGAATTCGAGGACGGCAAGATCAGCCACATGACCAAGATCTGGAACGCCAGCTGGGCTATGAGGGAACTCGGCTGGACCGAGTAACTCGCCGCTTGGGTAGCTAAGAACCAGTCCGCTAATCCGCAGGTAGCGGGTTCGGATGTCAAGCGGCGTACTCTGCAAGCCGCCCAGCTCACTGGAAGCTCGCGAACAGAAGCAGGAAGGCAGCGACGGCGAGCAGCGCGGGGCAGATCTTGAACCAGATCACCAGGGTCCGGGCGCCGGTGAGGGCGGTCAGCGTTCCCAGGCTGATCAGCAGTGCTGAAGCTGCTCTATAGACCCATACGCGAATGTCGGCAGAGGTCCCGGGTGTTGCTGTCGCGGCGATGACTATTACGGCGATGCCCCACATGGTGAGCGCCTCGGCCAGCCATTCCTGCAGGATGATCCGCCGGTTATCGGCGGTGACGGGTTCGAAGCTGGCGAGGACCTGACGCGTCGGTATCGCGTGCGCCAGGCCCCATACGGCGACCAGCGCGGCGCCGACATAAGCCAGTACCGCGGGCATGTGATGATGGTTGCCGCCGGTGCGGCACGGCTGCCAGGGACCTAGGTAACCAAGACGGTGCTTCGAGGTCGCTCAGCAATGCGAGCACGCGGCGCTGAATTTCATCGCGGATGTGCCGGACCGCGGCCAGGTCGGGCTCGCGGGGTCGGGCAGGTCCCAGTCGAGATACCGCTTGCCTCGGTAGACGGGGCAGGCGTCGCCGCAGCCCATGGTGATCACGACGTCAGCGGCTTGCACCGTGTCAGCCGTCAGCGGCTTGGGTACTCATGCGACAGGTCCAGGCCGATCTCGGCCATGGCCAGGAGGACCGCGGGGTTGACCTGGTCAGCAGGCCGGGATCCGGCCGAGGTCACGCGCACGCGCCCGGCCGCGGCGAGGTCGAGCAGCGCGGCCGCCATCTGGGACCGTCCGGCGTTGCGGGTGCACACGAACAGCACTTCGGGGATGCCGGCCATGCGGCGTGCCTTTCTGGTCAGCCAGCGAGCGTAACGGCAGCGACCGGCGACAGCGCATAACACTCGCACGATCCGTGCCAACTAGGGATATGTCCGGCCATTAGCGGAAGGTCGTCGTGCAATCAGCCTGGGTTGCGAACGGTCAATCACGGTTTTGGTGGCCTCCTCCGGCTTCCCGTATCTGGTGCCAGTCCGGGAATGAGGAAGACCCGGCGAAGTCCCAGGGCAGGCGGGCGGCAGGGCTGGACCCAATGGACAGCGCACGACCAGCGTGGGAGAATCTCACCCTGGTCGTGCTTCGGAGGGGGGAGCAGACATGGAGACCTTTGCAGTGACCGTGTTCCCGGTCGCAAAGCCGGATGAGTGGCGGGCGTGGGTCGACAGCATCGCCAGCGGGGACCGGGCCGATGCCCACCGGCAGATGATGCGGCGGCTGGGCATCAAGCGGGAGCACATCCGCCATCAGGCGAGCCCGGCCGGGGATGTGATGGTGCTGGTCTGGGAAGGCGTCGGGCAGGACCGGGCGCCCGAGCTGCTGGCCGATCTGGTGCAGAACCCGCAGTCCGAGCACGAGCGGTACATCGCCACCCACGTGATCCCGGATCTTCATGGCGCCGACCCAACGGCTGGTCCGCCGCCGATGGTGCAGAACGTCGCCACGATCGAGACCTGAAGCCCGTCGACGGCCCGCCCGGCCAGGCGCCCCGCGCTGACGCCACGGAGCGCAGTAAGCCGTTGATCACAGACTGATTCTGTAGACCGATTTGTAAACCGGACGCGGCGAGACAGTACGAGACGGGGGAGACGGAGCCGACGGAGCCGTCGGAGCGAGATGGGATCTGTCCTGTCCGCCGAGGTTACCGCGTCCGCGAGAGACGGCTTGAGACGGCAGAGACAAATGTCGTATGGCTCATAACCCAGAGGTCGCGGGTTCAAATCCCGCCCCGCTACCAAGGCCAGAGGCCCTCTTTCGAACAGGAAGAGGGCCTCTGGCCCGAGTTTTGTAAACCGACTTTGTAAACGCTGCGCTCGTTCGCGCTGTCTCGCGAGCACGCGCGCCTACCGTCGCGGCCTCGTCCTCGCGCGCCGAGCCGGTGACCTCGAACGAAGTTAGCGACCCCTTGATCCGGCGACTCAAGACAGTGCTTCAGGCCAGCATGCTGCCGAATAGTCCTTAGTAATACTAAATATCAAGGCGGCGCCTGGCCAGGCGCCGCCGCTGGCCCGGCGGCAGCGGCGGGCTCGGCCTTGCGAGGCCATTCACGGTAGCCTCTGCCATGGCCTGCCCCATGGACGGTGCGCATCGCCATGGATATGCCCTTCAGCGTCATTCTTCTTCTTGGCCCCGTTGCCCGGACGGGACAGCCGCCGACGATCCCGGACGCATCGATGCTGACGGCCTCAGACCCTTTCATGCCCAGGCTCAAGCGGCCGGGCGGGCTGGGTTAGCTGTGGCGGTCGTTCCGGGCCGGGCTTCGGGCATGACGTACCGTAACAAGCATGACACACTGCGTACTTAGGGGTTGACGGTGAATGGGCGCATCATGTCGTTGTCCTCGTGTTCAACGATGTGGCAGTGGTGCACGTAGGTCTGGGGTGCGGTCACCCCGTTGGGAAGGTCAAACCGCGCCCTGATTGTGGTGAAGTAGCCGGGATTGACCTTGGTGGTGTCCTTGAAGCCCCGCTCCGTCGGATCGGGCGGCACCATCTTGCCGGTGGCGTACGGGCGAGGGTCGATCCCTCCCGGAACACCGTTCGGACCGCCATGATCGGCTTCGTAGGCTTCGACATTGAACGGTGTCCGGCCGATGACCTGATGGGTGATCAGGTGGGTGTGCATCGGGTGGGTGTCCCCGGTCATGTTGATGTACACCCAGTCCTCCACGGTTCCGGCCGTGGGTGTCTCGGTCGTGGGCTTGTCTTCGAAGTGCGCGGCGTTGAGGTTGAGGAACCATCCCGCCGTCTCCGGCGCGACCTCGTTGAGGGTGATAAAGCGCGTCCTGACCGGCGAGGGCAGGCTGGCTGCCCGGCCTCCTAGCAGGGTCGCTGGGACCGACGTGGGGCCTTGCTGGCCGACCTGTGTGCCGACCCGGAATTGCATGACCGGCCCCAGCGGCGGCGCGGGAGTGGACACCGGCGATTGCGGTGTGGCGTTCTGTACGACGAGGTTCCGACCGCGCGCCCCTCTGAAGTCGGCGATCACGTCGGCCCGTTCGGCTGGTGCCAGCACGAGGTTTCGCACGCGTACCGGCTTGTCCCACATGCCGCCTTCGGCGCCGATCTGCCACATCGGCACCCCGCCCAGGCTGAGGTCGAGGATCCGGGCGTTGCAGCCGTTGAGGATCCGGAACCGGTACAGCCGCGGCTCGACGTCCAGGAAGGGCCAGACCTTGCCGTTGACCAGCATGACATCGCCGAAATATTCGCCGATCCAGGTGACACCGCTGATGTCGCTTCGCGGATATAGCATCGTGCCGTCCGCGTTGAGCTGGCGGTCCTGGATCACCAGCGGAATCTCGTAGGCTCCTCCGGGGATGCCGACCGGGTTTGGCTCCGTGCCGGTGTCGTACTGGTCGCGGATGATGTATCCGGCGGCGAGCCCGGCAAAGACGTTCAGCCGGGTGGCCCCGAGCCCGTGGTCATGGAACCACAACAGCGTTGCGGGCATCTGCGGCGACTGGTTGGTGTACCGCACTATCTGAGTCTGGTTGAGTCCGAACCCATCCGGCGTGATCGCCGGGTTACCATCACTGGCGGCGGCCACGAAACCGCCATGCAGGTGAGTCATCACCCGAACCTTGTTGCCCAGCGGTGTCAGCCGCGTATCGACGGGAATCCACGCCGGATAGGTATTCGGGAGTTTATTCGTGAAGCTCAGCTGCAGCGGCGTGCCGGTGTGCGCGACGACCACCATCCCGAACGATCCCGCCTGGCCACCCAGGCCGGAACCATCGTCGTAGGCCCACAGCGGCGTCGACGGCAGCTGAGGGTGCAACTGCCGGGAGATCTGCTTCTGGACGAACGAGTACTGGTTCGGGCTGCTAGGTGTCGCCACCACGATGCCATTCCCGGGCAGCGGAACGGGCTGGAGGAATTTGCCCAGGTTAGGGCTCATGGCGGCGGATGCGCTGCCGGTGGCGGCGGATGCCACGCGAGCTCCCACCGTCCACGGTACGGCCAGGCTTGCACCGGCTCCCAGCCCGTATGCGAGGAACCGCCGACGAGTAACATCTGACATGCTGACCCCACCCTTCTCTTGGATCACGCCAGCGACAAGGCGTACTGCTGCCCGCCACAAAGGGCTGGCGCGTCAGTATCGAAGACGGTCAAACGTAACGTTGAACGCGTAAAGGGGGCTAAAGTCCCTTTATCAAACAGTTACGTATACAAACTCCGTCGTGGCGACTTCGGCTATGCCGCCGCGCCTGGAGGGCGACGGTCAGTGTTAACTGCCCTGCCCACCACCACCGGACCCGCCTCGCCGTCCAGCGGATGGACCGGGGTGACGGGACCAGACCGACAGCCTGCCAGGTGCCCGTTCCCGCACGTCAGAAGGGCAGGAATTTCGCAGTTACGCCGCTTCTGTAAACCGATTTGTAGACTTGCGCGACGAGACAGGCTGATACGGGGGAGACGCAGAAGGTCCGAGAAGACTTCGCGGGTCAGGTCGGCTGAGGTCAACGCAGTGACCAGAGACAGCCCGAGACAGCAGAGACACGGGTCGTATGGCTCATAACCCAGAGGTCGCGGGTTCAAATCCCGCCCCCGCTACCAAGGCCAGAGGCCCTTTCTCGAACAGAGAAAGGGCCTCTGCGTACGGTTTGCACGGATTTGTGCACGGCAGCTGGGCAAACGGCGCTATGCGATCCCGGTAGATGCTTCACATCTTGGTTCTGGTTCCTGGGGACAGTTTGCGGACACGGTTCCGGTAGCTGGCTGACAGTAGTTCCGGTAGGCCAGCGACACTCCGAACTGGTTTCCGGGTTTTCCGCATGCCTGGCGCTTGGCTGCGATCAACAGGCTGGTCGCAGGGAAAGGGGCCGGGTGTGCTGGTGGAGCTGGGTGTGGTGGAGCAGCGGTACCGGGCGGTGCTGGAGTCCTGGAAGGGGGCTGCCGGTTACGGAGGTGGCCCGCCGCCATCAGGTGGCGCGGCAGACGGTCCATGAGTGGCTGGCCCGCTATGCGGCGGGCGGGATGGGCGGGCTGGCGGACCGGTCGCCGCGGCCGGCGTCGTGCCCGCATCAGATGCCCGCGCCGACAGAGGCGCGGATCGTGAGCATGCGGCGGGAGCATCCGGGGTGGGGCCGTCGGGGATCCGCTGGGAGCTGGAGCGGGCGGGGGCGGTGCCGCTGCCGGGTCGGTCGACGGTGTACCGGCCGCTGATCCGGCATGGCCTGGTGGACCCGGAGAAGCGCAAGCGGCGGCAGGAGGACTACCGGCGGTGGGAGCGGGGCCGGGCGATGGACCTGTGGCAGATGGATGTGATGGGCCGGGTGCACCTGGCCGACGGGGTGGAAGTCAAGGTCGTCACCAGCATCGATGACCATTCGCGGTTCGTCGTGTGCGCGAAGGCAGTCATGCGGGCGGCGGCCCGGCCGGTGTGCCTGGCGCTGGCCGAGGCGCTGCGCGGCCATGGCGTGCCCGAGCAGATCCTGACCGATATTCAAGAGGTGTTCACCGCGAGGCTCGGCCGCGGCTCGGGCCCGGTCCTGTTCGACCGGATCTGCGCCGGTAACGGGATCCGACACCTGCTGACCAAGCCGTACTCGCCGACCACCACGGGCAAGGTGGAGCGGCTGCAGTGCGCCACGAGGCGCGCAGTCGTATCCCCGGTTCAGCCGGGAGGAACTCGGAGGGAGGTTCCTGGGTCTGATGGCTTATCCATCGCCGAAAGGCTGACGGAGACAAGAGCATGCCAGCTGACCAGAGGCCGGGCCCAGATGTCGGGGACGGTGCTCTGGGGGACCCGCATCACCGGGTGCCTACGGAAGCCAGCGGCATAGTCGACCAGAGCGGCGGCCCACGCCAGGATCCTCCACCCTTGGTCGACGTAAAGCACTCAAGGACCTTGGTCCTCTGGCGTGGGGTACGGACAGTCCTTGCGTACCGCTATGTAGCGGGAGATAGTCATCAACATGGTAACGGGCTTTGACCGCAGGCATCCGCGTGGCGTGATACTCATTCGCGTGCTGGTCACGGCCTGGCTGCTCGCCCTGACCGGCATCTTGCTGGCCTACGGCTACTGGGGCTGGGCGCTGCTGACGATCGCGGGCGCGGTGGCGAACGGCGTCTGGGCCTATCGCGTCTATCGGGCGGCAACGCGCTAGACCCCCACCGGCCGTCCCGGGCGCATAAGCGGCGGCCGGACTCATCTCTGGGGATGGCCCCTGAATTGTGACGTACTTCCCCTCAACATCAAGGGCGCTTCGCGTTTCCTCCGGAAATGGCCTTCGGTCACCCGTGACATTGAGCCTCCGGAAGCACTCCGGCCAGAAACCAAGGGCCAGGCAGCGAGCCTGGCCAGGATACGGGGCCATCACCTGCACGGTGCGGGCAGTCACGAGATGGATGGCGTGCCCGTTGCGGGCCCGATCGGCCGGTCAACGCGGGGAACTCACGGTCACTTTCCGGACAGCCCGGAATACCGGCTCACATGCGGACAGGCGGGCTGACCCGCTGCGCAAACAGGCCTTCTGGGCAGCGGGTCGCGCGTTCGAGGCTTGCCGGGCAGTAGAGTGATTGTCAGCCAGACTAGGACGCGGATCCGCAGGCAGTGGCCCGGGTATTGAACAAATCCGAGCGCGTACCGTAGCGACGCCGGGCGAAGGCGGGTGTCATCGATGACGTCGGTGAGCGAGCTTGACGTGTACGAGATCGCATACCTGTGCGGAGGAGCGGAGCGGGTGGCCCTTGCCGCCGTTGTCGCCATGCAGCAAGACGGGCGGATCATGATTTCCCGCACCCGGCACCGGGTCCACGTGGCGCGGCGCAGGGCCAGCCAGCCAGTCGAACGCGCGGTCCTGGACGCGGTGCCAGACGCGGGCAAGGTACTGGGCCAGCTCCTGCACGACGTTGCGCACTCGGCCGCGGTGCAGGAACTACTGGTCGACGGGCTCCGGCGGGCCGGTCTGGCCGGGCACTACTCTCTAACCGGTCATCGGCATCTGTCGGCTGCGGGGCGGAAGGCGCGCACGGAACTGGAGGATCCCGGCGTGAAGGTGCCCCGTGAGCGCAGGGTCGCCGTGCTTGGCACCAGCGGTATCGCTGACGCGGCACTGCGGGACATCTTCGAGACACCGGACCCGCCGCCCGGCGGCAAGCTGGTGCCCAAGACTCGCAAGACCGCCGACACCTACAGTGACGCCCCTCCCGACACGCATATACCGATGCACCCGGGAATACCGGGCCGCTGGTGACGCGGTAGTCCGCTCGATCAGCCAAAGCAACCGGCAATCATCCCCGGTGCAGTCAAGGCGTGGGATATACGTGGATTCATCTCGTTAGGACCGGGGCGCGAGGTGCTCGCGTCTCGCAAACTGACCGGACTGAACCGGACTTGGCATAACCACCGGACACCCGGTGTGACGCTTACCAGTGGACATGGACTCTAGCGCTCCTAACGCACGCACTGATCTACGGAATGGCAGATCCATGATGCCTGACCGAAAGGACAGTCACGCTACGCTTTCCGTAGATCGTGCTCATGCGGACAGGCGGTGAGGTGGTCATGCCTGGAGACGAGATGGCAGCGGGTGCCGGAGACGGCAGCCGTCCGGTGGCTTCACAGGTCGGCCGCGAGCAGGTGCTCAACGCGCTCAAGACTGCGTTCGTGCAGGGACGGCTGGCCAAAGATGAGTTCGACCTGCGGATCGGCAAGGTGCTCGCGGCCTATGCGGAACTAGACGCCCTCACTGCCGACATTCCGGCCGGGCTGACAACAGCCCAGCCTTCCGAGCTTGCCCGGGAATCGCATAACAAGAGGCTGATTAAACGCGGAACGGCCGCAGGCGCGGGTGCGAGCGTAGTGCTTGCCGGGACGGTGGTGGCGGCCGGGCAAGGTCTTGTCCTCGGTTTGGTGGTCGGGGTCGTGTTCGGCGCCGTCATGACCGTGCTGCTCGCCGGTCTTCTGACGCTTCTTTCGCGGGTCCTTGACAAGGGCTCCCGCAGGCCGCCCTCGCGGGGGCTGCCGCCTGATGCAAGCGGCAGGACATTGCAGCGCGTAGCATCGTCCGATCCGGCCGGTCAGCCCTCGGAGATTAGTCCCGGTCCACCACACACGGCTGAAGCTGCACGGAGCAGCCTTTCCCGCCCGCCATTGTCTTGTTTGCGGCTCCTGCCTCAATGGCGCATCGCCAATGCGCAGGAAAGGCCCACAATCGCTAAGCCTACGGATCTGATGCTCAGCGAACCACGCGCGTGCCCGTTACGTGCCCGATCGAGCAGTCATCCGAGGCATTTCACGGCCACTCAGGTTCGTGACAGACTGGACGTGGCCGCAATTGCAGTTTGCAGCCTTTCAGCGCCCGTTACCTCGCGCGAGGAAAGTAGTCCAGGTGATGCCCGATGGCGACCTTCAGAACATACGCGGAGGTCCTCAGGCCCGACCATCCGGTGATGAAGAACTACAAGGCCGCGATCAGGTGGCCCCCTAGCAGATACCGGCCCGCCGAACTCGAGCAGGACATGCGCACTGAACCGGGTGTTGTCCTAGGACACGTGCTCCAGCGGAGCGGTGGCGCCTATGAAACCACGACCCGGCTGACGCCGAAGCTCCGGGAGGACATCCGCGAGATAGCGGAGCTGACATCAGATGACGAACTCCGCAGGGTAGCGGAGCTTCCCGAAGTGCCGGTGTCGCTGGAGCATCTTCGTCATGTGGATCCGCAAACCCGCATACTGGTCGGCTGTCGGCTTGATGTCACTCCGGCCGAGAGTCCGCGGCTGCGCCGCAGGCTCGCACTTCCGCCTGATCCCAGGATGACGCTGCACCTTGACGAGGCCATCTTTCCGGACAATCCGGAAAGGTTCTGGGCTGCTATGCGTCGGGACGTGCCGCCCTAAAACGGGCGGTCGTTCGACAGCGCAGCCCCACCGAGAACTTGGACTACGCACTACGGGCGCGTGCCTCTGAGATGCCCCCGAACTGTCATCAACAGCCAACGACCGCCATCAGCAGCAACCTGCGAACATGAAGCTAGCGCGGGCTTTGAACCCGTGAGCAACGCACGGAAACATACTCGTTATGTGTAGGTCGGTGGATGGCGACGAGCACCGGGGGCCGGAATATTGACATGACCCGGTCCGCTGTGGACGGGTGTAACGGAAGGACTTGCGGGTTCGAGTCCCTTCCGAGCGCGCCACCACAGACGGCCGTACGGCATTGGCGTAGGCTGGCAGCTGGCCGGAGAGGGCCAGCGTTAGAACTCGCTCTTGAGCCGGTCGATGTCGCGGGTGTGCTCCCGCAGCTGCTCATAGGCGGGGCGTTCGCGGATGCGGGTCAGGGCCCAGCGGATGGCCTCCGCGCGGTTGTTTGCGATGCCAGCGGCGATCAGCGTGTCCACGGTCTCCAGCTCCGGCGTCTGGAGCCGGACCATCACGTGGGTGATCTCACCGTCGACGGCCTCGCGGCCGTCTTCGACGAGCTGGACGTTACCGGCCGTCCGCTGGCCGTTGTCGTCTTCGTGCATCACCTCGATGTACCGGATCTCGGGCCACCGCTCCAGCAGGTCGCTCCGGAACTGGTTGAGCGCGGGGGCGACGGCCAGCTTGAACGGTCTGTGCGCCTTGGCCACCTTGAGGGGATCGGGGTGCGGATCTTTGGCGCGGTCGGCGGGATCTTTGAAGACGAGCCTGGGCATCAGCTGGCCCGGCTCCATCCACGGCGTGTCGTCGTGTTGCCGCAACTCGCCCTCAGCCGGGTCACATGGCCAGTTCCTTCAGGTACCGCAGATGCCATGACAATGCCTCGCTGAGCAGGTGGGGGGTGTGCCGGCCGGGGCCGGTGGCGGTGGCTCGGTCAAGGTAGTCCTGCAGCGCAGGCCGGTAGTCAGGATGCGCGCAGTGGTCGATGACCTGCTGGGCGCGGCGGCGGGGCGGCAGGCCGCGCAGGTCGGCGATGCCTTGCTCGGTGACGATGACATGCACGTCGTGCTCGGTGTGATCGACATGGCTGACCATCGGCACGATGCATGAGATCGCCCCGTTCCTGGCGGTCGAGGGAGTCAGGAACATCGCGAGGTAGGCGTTGCGGGCGAAATCGCCGGACCCGCCGATGCCGTTGCACATGCTCGAGCCCATGACATGGGTGGAGTTGACGTTGCCGTAGATGTCGGCCTCGATCATGCCGTTCATGGCCAGGCAGCCGAGTCGGCGGATCACCTCCGGGTGGTTGCTGATCTCCTGCGGGCGCAGGATGATCTTGTCCCGGTAGACCGCGATGTCCGCGCGCAGCCCGGCGATGCCATCTTCGCTGAGGGAAAAGGCCGTCGCCGAGGCCACGGTCATGGTGCCTGAGCGCAGTAGCTGCAGCATGCCGTCCTGGACCACTTCGGTGTAGGCGGTCAGCGGCCCGAACGGCCCACCGTCCAGCCCGGCGAGCACGGCGTTGGTTACGTTCCCCACGCCGGACTGGAGCGGTAGCAGCCCGGCTGGCAGCCGCCCGTGCCTCATTTCGCGTGTCAGGAAGTCCAGGACGTGGCCGGAAATCAGCTCGGAATGGCTGTCAGCCGGCCTAGACGGCGTGGGGTAATCCGGGTGGTTCGTCGGGACGACCGCGATGATCTTCTCTGGCGGGCAGCGCAGGTGAGGCGCGCCGATCCGGTCGGAAGGCCTGAGGATCGGGATCGGCATGCCCTCCGGGGGCAGGGCGGTGCCGTAGTAGATGTCGTGCATGCCGTCCAGCTCGGCGGGCTGCCACGAGTTCACTTCGAGGATGACCCGGTCGGCCAGGTCGAGCCACGTGTTGTTGTTGCCGACCGAGGAGGACGGGATCAGCGCGCCGTCCGCGGTGACGCCCGCTACCTCGACGAGCGCGACATCAAGGTGCCCGAAGAAGCCTTCCCTGGCCATCTGCGCGACGTGCGACAGATGTACGTCCAGGTACTCCAGCGTCCCGGCGTTGATCTTGGCGCGGGTCACCGGGTCGGACTGGTACGGCATGCGCAAGTCGATCCCGTCCACGGCCGCCAGCGCACCGTCCAGCTCGGGGGCGGTAGACGAGCCGGTCCAGACGCTGACCGCGAAGCGATCCCCGCGCGCGGCCGCATTGGCGGCGCGACGGACCAGCGCGGCCGGCACGGCCTTCGGGTGGCCGAAACCAGTAAAACCGCTCATCCCGACACGGTCACCTGGCATGATGAACGCCGCAGCGTCCTCAGCCGACATCACCTTGTCAGCGACGGCCCTGCACCGGATGCGCGAGCAGCCTGCCATCCACTCTCCCCTACGCCCGGATATCACGGCGGTCCGCAGCGTCTCTCCCGGCCGACCGCACCAGGCCTACGCCATCAGTTAAACGACACGGTAGACAGCCGCTCAGGCGTCCGTCGGGAGCCGGAGGGCCTGGCCGGCGGGGGACCTTCGTCCCTTCCGGGGGTTGCCGTCGTGCCTTGGGGTGAACAAAGGCAGTTCGGTGCTCGGTCACGAGCGGCTTGCCTCAGGAGGTCAGACATGAGCGCAGTTTCGTACACGGCGCAGACACCGCTATCGTTCCTGGAGCGATCAGCTCGCGTGTGGCCGGACAAGGTCGCCGTGATCTACGGCGGCCGCCGCCTCACCTACGCCGAATTTGCGGCCGAGACGGTGCGGGTGGCCGGAGCGCTGCGAGCCGTCGGCGTCGAACCCGGCGACCGTGTCGCCTACCTGATGCCGAACCTGCCCGAGATGCTCGTCGCCCATTTCGCGGTGCCGCTGGCTGGCGGGGTGCTTGTCGCGATCAATACCCGTCTCACGGCCGAGGAGGTGTCGTATATCCTGCGCCACTCGGGGGCGAAGATCCTGGTGACCGACGCCGCCCTGCTCCCGGTGGCCGCGACCGCCGCCGATGGCATCGGCACGGTAACCCAGCTGGTCGTGGCCGCAGATGCCGAGGCCGGAGCGGCTCGCCCGGATCTGGCGGCCCGCCCCGGGCTGGTGAGCTACCCCGAGTTCCTGGCCGGCCAGACGGCCGATCCGATGCCCTGGTCGGTCCCGGACGAGCTGGCTCCCATCGCGATCAACTACACCTCCGGCACTACCGGGCGCCCGAAGGGCGTGATTTACACCCACCGCGGCGCCTACCTGAACTCATATGCGCAGATCATCCATTCCCGGCACGACGAGAACAGCGTGTTCCTGTGGACGCTGCCGATGTTCCACTGTAACGGCTGGTGTGCCCCGTGGGCGGTGACCGCGATCGGCGGCACGCACGTGTGCCTGCGCGACGTGCGCGGCGACGCGATCTGGCAGCAGCTGCGCGAGCACGGGGTCACGCACCTGAACGCAGCGCCCAGCGTGGTGAGCACCATCCTGAACGCGACCGCGGCCGGGCCGCTGCCCCGGCCGGTTCTCATCACCACCGCCGGCGCGCCGCCCAGCCCCACGACAATCGCGGAGATGGAGCGGATGGGGTTCACGGTCGTGCACGTCTACGGGCTGACCGAGACCTACGGCCCGATCACCTTCTGCCAGTTCCAGCCGGGCTGGGCCCACCTGACCGTGGACCAGCGTGCCGCGTTGCAAGCGCGCCAGGGCGTCGGCATGATCACCGCCGGGGGCGTGCGCGTCGTGGACGACGAGATGGCCGACGTCCCGGCTGATGGCAAGGCGATGGGCGAGATCGTCATGCGCGGCAATACCGTCATGGCGGGCTATTACCTGGATCCGGAGGCCACCGCCGAGGCGTTCCGCGGCGGCTGGTTCCACAGCGGCGATCTCGGGGTCATGTTTCCGGACGGGTACATCGAGCTGCGCGACCGCGCCAAGGACATCGTGATCTCCGGCGGGGAGAACATTTCCACGGTCGAGGTGGAGCAGGCGCTGATGAGTCACCCGTGCGTCCTGGAGGCGGCGGTCGTCGGGGTACCCGACGACAAGTGGGGTGAGCGCCCGAAGGCGTTCGTGGTGCTGCGCGTCGGCACCAGCGCGACCCAGCAGGAGCTGATCGCGCACGTGCGCACCAAGATCGCCGGCTACAAGGCACCCCGTGAGGTGGACATCACGGTCGAGCTGCCGAAGACCTCCACGGGAAAGATCCAGAAATTCATCCTGCGCGATAAGGAATGGGCCGGCCACGGCTACCGCGTGAAAGGCTAGCAGCCCAGCGAAAGAGCCATCCACGCTGGGATCGGCATCGAGCCCGGCCCGAGTTCCAGTCGGTTTGCCTGGTGTAGGAGCGCCGCAGTAACTGACCGCACCGGCAGAGAGGGGTGGCAGATGCCCTGCACCTTCCATGTGGCTGGGACGAGCGGCTGACCAACTATCACTCGGGCAGGCTGCAGCAAGGACCGGCCCCGGTGCCTGGCCCGGGACCGGAAAAGGCACCCAGATGAGGACGGAACCGGCCGGTCGGCCGGGGCGGTTCCACGAGGCCGGGTTCTACCGCTCCGACGCCGAGTTCGGCGCGCTGATCGTCCCGTTCGCAGAGGACGGGCTGGCCGCGGGCCAGCCGGTCATCCTCGGCTACGACGACCGCAAGGCCAGCCTGCTGCGGGCCTGGCTTGCCGACCCGGCCGCCGTCACCTTCACCGCCGGCAGCAGCCTGTACGCCACGCCAGCCCGGGCGATCGCCTCCTACTGGCAGCTGTTCGAGGAACTTATTGCCGCGGGCCCCACCCAGATCCGGATCGCCGGGGAGGTGCCGCACGAGGGTAACGGCGGCCGGTTCGCCGGGTGGGACCGCTACGAATCAGCCGCCAGCACCGTCTGGGACCGGTTCCCCGTCTGGAGCCGGTGCCTGTACGACGCCAGCACCGCCGCGCCCTCCGTCCTGGACATTGCCGCGCGGACTCACCCTCGCATCGTGCTGCCCTCGGGGCTGCACCGACACCCGACGGGCACCGGCGGCCGCCTCCTCGTGAATGTCCTGAAGGTGCGGGAAACTGCAGATCAATTGCCTGTTCTGTAAACCGGGTTGTAAACCGGACGCGGCGGGACAGCTCGAGACGGGGGGAGGCGGAGTCGACAGAGCGAGATGTGATCTGTCCCGCCCGCCGAGGTCAGTGCATCTGTGAGAGACGGTCCGGGACACTTGAGACTCATGTCGTTTGGCTCATAACCCAGAGGTCGCGGGTTCAAATCCCGCCCCCGCTACCAAGTTTGCAGGTCAGAGGCCTCTTCCGATCATGGAAGGGGCCTTCTGCCTGTGCCGTGTGCACGGAATCGTGCACGAGGCCTCTGAGGCGGGGCCGCCATGCCGACCGGCGG
>Ga0335078_10005939_pt1 | contig 18059 bp, 16 predicted proteins | sample Lox_Sample_32_FD_206711 | JGI IMG/M metagenome (GOLD analysis project Ga0335078, IMG submission 206711) | Soil microbial communities from Loxahatchee National Wildlife Refuge, Florida, United States - Lox_Sample_3.2 | ecosystem: Environmental > Terrestrial > Soil > Wetlands | place: USA... | reverse complement strand
ATCATGTCGGCGTGGATCGCGTTCATGATCTCGACCACGGTCAGGCCGCGCTTCGGATCGAGCGACGCGTTCCACAGCTTCTCGTAGAACGCCTTGCGCTCCGGGTTCTCGACCGACTGGTAATCGGGGAAGAACATCGGGATCAGGCCCACGTCCGAGGCGCCCTGGACGTTGTTCTGGCCGCGCAGCGGATGGAGCCCGGTGCCCGGCCGGCCGACCTGGCCGGTGATCAGCGACAGCGCGATCAGGCAGCGGGTGTTGTCGGTGCCGTGGGTGTGCTGCGAGATACCCATGCCCCAGAAGATGATCGCGGCCTCGGCGCGGGCGAATTTGCGCGCCACGGTCTTGAGGGTCTCGGCGTCGATGCCGCAGATTTCCGCCATTTTCTCGGGCGTGCGGTCCTTGACGCTCTCGGCCAGAAGCTCGAACTGCTCGGTATGCGCCTGGACGTACTGCTTGTCGGTGAGATTCTCGGCGATGATGACGTTGAGCATGGCCGAGAGCATGGCGACGTCGCGCCCGGGCTTGAACTGGAGCATGTGGGTGGCGTGGCGTTTCAGCGCCTGGCCGCGCGGGTCCATGACGACGAGCTCGGCGCCGCGCTTCCTCGCGTTCTTGAGGAAGGTCGCCGCGACCGGATGGTTCTCGGTCGGGTTGGCGCCGATCACCACGATCAGGTCGGAATCCTTGGCGGCCATGAAGGGCGCGGTCACCGCGCCCGAGCCGATGCCTTCGAGCAGTCCGGCGACCGACGAGGCGTGGCAGAGGCGCGTGCAATGGTCGACGTTGTTGGTGCCGAAGCCGGCGCGCACCAGCTTCTGGAAGAGATAGGCCTCCTCGTTCGAGCCCTTGGCCGAGCCGAAGCCCGCCAATCCCTTGGGGCCGTGCGCATCCCGGATCTTCTTCAATCCGGCGGCCGCCGCGTCGAGCGCCTCGTCCCAGGTCGCCTCGCGGAAATGGGTCCACGGATTGGCCGGGTCGATGCTTTCGTGCGCGTCCTTCTTGACGCCGGCTTTGCGGATCATCGGCTTGGTCAGGCGCTGCGGATGCGAGACGTAGTCGAAGCCGAAGCGGCCCTTGACGCAGAGCCGGTTCAGATTGGACGGGCCGACGCGACCGTCGACATAGAGCAGCTTCTCGTCCTTGATCTTGTAGGTGATCTGGCAGCCGACGCCGCAATAGGGGCAGACGCTGTCGACCTCGCGGTCGGGTTTCCGCGCGAGGACACCGCGGTCATCAACCAGCGACGATTCCATCAACGCGCCGGTCGGGCAGGCTTGGACGCATTCGCCGCAGGCGACGCAGGTGCTGGCGCCCATCGGATCGTCGAAGTCGAACACGATCTTGGCGTGGTGGCCGCGCGAAGCCATGCCGATAACGTCGTTGACCTGGACCTCGCGGCAGGCGCGGACGCAGAGATTGCACTCGATGCAGGCATCGAGCCGCACCGCCATCGCCAGATGGCTGCGGTCGGGCTTGGGATGATGGGTCGCCGGAAAGCGGCCGTGATCGACGCCGACCCGGTCGGCCCAGCGCCAGAACTTGGAATCGGGATCGGGATGGGATTTGCGGTCCGGCTGGTCGGAGACCAGCAGCTCGAACACCATCTTGCGCGAAAACTTGGCGCGTTCCGAGGCGCTTTTGACCTTCATGCCCGGCGACGGCTTGCGGATGCACGACGCGGCCAGCACGCGCTCGCCCTCGATCTCGACCATGCAGGCGCGGCAATTGCCGTCCGGCCGGTAGCCCGGCTCGGGCGCGTAGCAGAGATGCGGGATTTCGGTGCCCCGACGGTGCGCCACCTGCCAGATGGTTTCGTCCGGCTGCGCCTCGACTTCCTTGCCGTCGAGGAAGAACTTGATCGGTTGGGGCGCTGCGCCGGAGCCGTCGCTCATGACACGTCCTTGGGGAAGTGCTTCAGCACCAGTTTAACCGGATTCATCGCCGCCTGTCCCAGGCCGCAGATCGAGGCGTCGGTCATCACGCGCGACAGCTCCTCGATCAAGGGCCCGTCCCACGTCTTGCGGCCCATCAATTCGACCGCCTTTTCGGTGCCGACGCGGCATGGCGTGCACTGGCCGCAGGACTCGTCGGCAAAGAATTTAAGCAGATTGAGCGCCACATCCTTCATGTCATCTTTGTCAGACAGCACCACCACCGCCGCCGAGCCGATCAGCGCGCCGTGGCCCTCGAGCGTGCCGAAATCCAAGGGCAGGTCGGCCATCGACGCGGGCAGGATCCCACCCGAAGCCCCGCCCGGCAGGTAACCCTTGAAGACGTGGCCGTCGGCCATGCCGCCGCAGAACTCGTCGATCAGCTCCTTCGCCGTGATCCCGGCGGGGGCGAGCTTGACCCCCGGGTGCTTGACCCGGCCCGAGACCGAGAAGCTGCGCGGCCCCTTGCGGCCGCGGCGGCCCTGGCCGCCGAACCAGTCCGGCCCCTTCTCGACGATGTCGCGGATCCACCACAGCGTCTCGACGTTGTTGATCAGCGTCGGGCGGCCGAACAATCCGACCTGCGCCGGATAAGGCGGCTTATGCCGGGGGAGCCCCCTCTTTCCCTCGATCGATTCGAGCATCGCCGACTCTTCGCCGCAGATATAAGCGCCGGCGCCGCGCCGCAGATGGATGCGCGTGTGCTTGGCGAGCCCGGCCTTTTCCAGCGCCGCGATCTCATTGAGCAGGATTTCGCGGCATTGCGGATATTCGTCGCGGAGATAAATGTAGACATCGGGCGCCTCGACCGCCCAGGCGCCGATCAGCATGCCTTCGAGAAAGCGGTGCGGATCGGTTTCGAGATAGTGGCGGTCCTTGAAGGTGCCGGGCTCGCCCTCGTCGGCGTTGACCGCCATCAGGCGCGGCGCCTTTTCGGCGCGCACCAGCCGCCACTTGCGCCCGGTGGGAAATCCCGCGCCGCCGAGCCCGCGCAGAGTGGAATCCTCCAGCGTCTTGAGGATTTCCTCCAGCGGCTTCCTGCCGGCGAGACAGGCTTCCAACAGCTTGTAGCCGCCGCCCTTGCGATAAGCGGCGAGATCGGGATAGGCCGGCAGGCGCGGATGGGTCGCCTTGGCCTTGACCGCCTTGACCACGCTGTCGACCGTCGCGTGCTCATGCAGCGCGTGGGCGATCGCCGTGACCGGCGCGTTGTGGCAACCGCCCATGCACGGCGCGCGCACCACGCGGACGCCCGGCCCCAGCTTGGCCGGCAGATCGGCCAGCAGTTGCTGCGCGCCGAGCAATTCGCAGGTGAGGGAATCGCACACGCGCACGGTGAGCGGCGGGGGAGGATTCTCCCCGTCGAGGACGATGTCGAAGTGAGCGTAGAACGAGGCGACCTCGTAGACTTCGACCAGCGCCAGCTGCATCGCCTCCGCCAGGGCGGCCAGGTGCCGCGCGTGCAGGCAATCGAATTTCTCCTGCACCAGGTGCAGATGCTCGATCAGCAGATCGCGGCGGCGCGGCCGGTCGCCGAGGAGAGTGGCGATCTCGTCGCGCGCCACCGGATCGACCTGGCGGCCCTTGGGCAGGTCGCGGCCGCGGCGGCGGCCCGAGCCGGGTTCGATGGAACGGGGCGGTTTCCGCCCGGAATCGGCCATTTGGTTAGCCTTGACTATCTAACGCCTTTTAGCAGGCCGAGCATGGTCTTGCCCAGCGCCGCCGGTGAATCCGAAACCGTGATTCCGGCGCTCTTCATCGCCTCGATCTTGCTTTGCGCGGTGCCGCTGCCGCCCGAGATGATCGCCCCGGCGTGGCCCATGCGCCGGCCGGGCGGCGCGGTCAATCCGGCGATGAAGCCCACCATCGGCTTCTTCACCTTGCTGCGCTTGACGAAATCGGCCGCCTCTTCCTCGGCCGAGCCGCCGATCTCGCCGATCATGACGATCGCCTTGGTCTCGGGATCGGCGAGGAACAGCTCGAGGCAGTCGATGAAATTGGTGCCATTGACCGGATCGCCGCCGATGCCGACGCAGCTCGACTGCCCGAGCCCGGCCGCCGTGGTCTGCGCCACCGCCTCGTAAGTCAGGGTTCCAGACCGCGAGACGATGCCCACGGTGCCCGGCTTATGGATGTGGCCCGGCATGATGCCGATCTTGCACTGGCCGGGGGTGATGACGCCGGGGCAATTGGGGCCGATGAGCCGGGTCTTCGAGCCTTTGAGCACGCGCTTGACCTCGACCATGTCGAGGACCGGGATGCCCTCGGTGATGCACACCACCAGCGGCACCTCGGCGTCGACCGCCTCGAGAATGGCGTCGGCGGCGAAGGGCGGCGGGACGTAGATCGCGCTGGCGGTGGCGCCGGTCGCCTTGATCGCGTCGGCCACGGTGTCGAACACCGGCAGGTCGAGATGCCTGGTTCCGCCCTTACCCGGCGTCACGCCGCCGACCATCTTGGTGCCGTAGGCGATGGCCTGTTCGGAGTGGAACGTCCCCTGCGCGCCGGTGAAGCCCTGGCAGATGACCTTGGTGTTGCGGTCGACCAGCACCGACATCAGGCCGCCTCCTTCACCGCCTTGACCACCTTCTGGGCGGCGTCGGCGAGATCGTCGGCGGTGAGGATCGGCAGGCCCGATTTGGCGAGGATTTCCTTGCCCAATTTGACGTTGGTGCCTTCGAGGCGAACCACCAGGGGGACTTCGAGCTGGACCTCGCGCGCGGCGGCGACCACGCCCTCGGCGATCACGTCGCAACGCATGATGCCGCCGAAGATGTTGACCAGGATCCCCTCGACGTTGGGGTCGGAGAGAATGAGCTTGAACGCGGTGGATACGCGCTCCTTGGTGGCGCCGCCGCCGACGTCGAGGAAGTTCGCCGGCTCGCCGCCATAGAGCTTGATGATGTCCATGGTACCCATCGCCAGCCCGGCGCCGTTGACCATGCAGCCGATATTGCCGTCGAGCTTGACGTAATTGAGCGAGTGCTTGGCGGCCTCGAGCTCGGTCGGGTCTTCCTCGGCCTCGTCGCGCATCTCGGCGATGTCGGGATGACGGAAGAGGGCGTTGTCGTCGAAGTTCATCTTGGCATCGAGCGCCAGCACGTCGCCCGCGCCGGTGACCACCAAGGGATTGATCTCGACCACCGAGGCGTCGAGGCTGGTGAAGGCCTTGTACATGCCGAGCATGAACTTGACCGCCGCCCCCACCTGCTTGCCCTCGAGCTTGAGACCGTAGGCGATGCGCCGCGCGTGGAAACCTTCCATGCCGGTCGCCGGATCGATGGCGAGGCGCAGGATCTTCTCCGGCGTCTTGTGCGCCACCTCCTCGATCTCCATGCCGCCCTCGGTCGAGGCCATCACCGTCACGCGCGAGGTCTGGCGGTCGATCAGCAGGCCGAGATAGAGCTCGCGCTTGATGTCGCAGCCCTCCTCGACGTAGATGCGCTTGACCTCGCGGCCCTTGGGGCCGGTCTGCTTGGTGATCAGCACCTGGCCGAGCATCCCCGCGGCTTCCTTGCCGGCCTCGGCCGGCGACTTGGTGAGCCGCACGCCGCCCTTGCCCTGGGGCGCCCCCTTGAACTTGCCGGCGCCGCGGCCGCCGGCGTGGATCTGCGCCTTGACGACATAGACCGGGCCGGCGAGCGACTTCGCCACCTTCTCGGCCTCCTGCGGCGTGTAGGCGACGCCGCCCTTGGGCACGGCGACCCCGAATTTCGCCAGCAGCGCCTTGGCCTGGTACTCGTGGATATTCATGAGGGCACGCTTCCGAAGGCTATTTCACCAGCCCCGCGCCCCGCGCCCAGCGGTACTTCGCGCCCAGCACCGCGACCGGGATCTCGGTCGAATAGGCGTAGGCGGGAATGCCGTGGTCGTAAAGCTTCTCGGCCGCGGCCTCGACCGCGACGTCGCCGGCGAGCGAGGCGACGATCGGCTTCTCGATGCCCTTGGCCTTCATCTCGTTCACCACCTCGATCACCAGATCGGCGAACACCGGCGGCGGAGTGATGATGGTGTGCCAATAGCCCAGGATCAGGGCGTGAATGCGCGGATCCTCGAGCCCGAGGCGGATGGTGTTCTGATAGGTCCGGGGCGGCTCGCCGCCGGTGATGTCGACCGGGTTGCCCGCGGCGCCGAACGGGGGAATGAACTTGCGGAACGCGGCATCGAGATCGGCCGGCATTTTCATCAGGGCGAGGCCGTTGTCGGTGCAGGCGTCGGACAGCAGCACGCCCGAGCCGCCGGCGCCGGTGATGATGACGACGTTCTCGCCCCTGGGCGTCGGCAGCTTCTGCAGGCCCCGCGCGTAGTCGAGCATGTCCCTGAGGCCGGGGGCGCGAATCACGCCCGACTGCCGCAGGATGTCGTCGTAGATCTTGTCGTTGCCGGCGAGCGCGCCGGTGTGCGAGCCGGCCGCCTTGGCGCCGGCCGCGGTGCGGCCGGCCTTGAGCATGATCACCGGCTTCTTCTTGGAGACGCGTTTCGCGACTTCGGCGAACGAGCGTCCGTCCTTCAGGTCCTCGCAATGCATGGCGACGACCTGGGTGTTGTCGTCCTGCTCGAAGAAGGTGAGGAGATCGTCCTCGTCGAGGTCGGACTTGTTGCCCAAACCGACGATCGCCGACACGCCCATCTTGGCCGAGCGCGAGAAGCCGATGATCGCCATGCCGATGCCGCCCGACTGCGACGACAGCGCCGCCTTGCCCTTGACGTCGTAGGGCGTGCAGAAGGTCGCGCACAGGTTTTCCGGCGTGTAGTAGTAGCCGTAGATGTTGGGCCCCATCAGCCGCACGTTGTACTTGCGGCCGATCGCCTGGATCTCCTTCTGGCCCTCGACGTTGCCGGTCTCGGCGAAGCCCGACGGGATCAGCACCGCGCCTGGGATCTTCTTCTCGCCGACCTCGGTCAGCGCCTGGGCCACGAACTTGGCCGGAATCGCGAACACCGCGACGTCGATTTCGCCCGGCACGTCCTTGACCGACTTGTAGACCTTGCGGCCCATGATCTCGGCGGCGCTGGGGTGGATCGGCAGGATCTGGCCCTTGTAGCCGCCGTTGATCAAATTCTTCATGACGGAATTGCCGATCTTGCCGTCCTCGGCCGAGGCGCCGATCACGGCGACCGCCTTGGGATGCATGATGCGGCTCATGGCGCGGACGATTTCGGCCTGCGACGGGCGGTAGCGCTCCGGCTGCGGCGACCAGTCGAGCAGGATGCGCACGTCGGCCGCGACCGCCGCCTTGTCCGAGGCGAAGACCGGGTTCAAATCCATCTCGGCGATCTCGGGGAAGTCGGCGATCAGCTTCGACACGTTCTCGATCAGCCCGCCGAGCGCCGCGCGGTCGACGCCCTTGGCGCCGCGCACGCCTTTCAGAATCTCGGCCGCCTTGATGCCGTCGAGCATGCCGAGCGCCTCGTCGCGCGTCACCGGCGCGAGGCGGAAGGTCACGTCCTTCAGCACCTCGACCAGCACGCCGCCCATGCCGAACGCGACCAGCTTGCCGAAGCTCGGATCGGTCACGGCGCCGATGATGACCTCGTGGCCGCCGCCGACCATCTGCTGCACCTGGACGCCGTCGATCTGCGCCGCCTTGTCGTATTTCTTGGCGTTGGCGGTGATGGTGGCGAAGGCCGCCTCCGCCTCGGGCGCCGACTTGACGCCGACGATGACGCCGCCGGCCTCGGTCTTGTGCAGGATCTGCGGCGAGACGATCTTCATCACCACCGGGAAGCCGATCTTGGCCGCGAGCTTGGCCGCCTCGGAAGCGGTCTTGGCGATCCCTTCCTGGGGCACGGCGATGCCGTAGGCGTCGCACACCAGCTTGCCCTCGGGCGCGCTGAGCGCGGTGCGCTTCTCCGCCTTGGCGCGGTCGAGCACCTTGCGGACATCCGCCTTGGCCTTGGTCGAACTCATCGTCTCGCACTCCCCTCGTTATTCGTCCGCGCGGCCCGAGCCGCGCGCATGGAAAACGGGGCGGGTCCGCGCCCGCCCCGTCACGATTGCCGCCCTACTCGGCCGCCATCGGCTTCGAGCCGCCAAGCGCGCCCGAGTCCTTGAACTCGCGCACCTTCTTGTCGTCGAAGCCCAGCACCTGGCTGAGGATCTCGTCGGTGTGCTCGCCCAAAAGCGGCGAACGCTTCACCTCGGACGGGCTGTCCGAGAGCTTGATCGGGTTGCCGACCGAGAGGTACTTGCCGCGCTTCGGGTGGTCGACCTCGACCACAGTGCCGGTCTTGCGCAGCGACTGGTCCTCGGCCAGCTCCTTCATCGACAGGATCGGGCCGCACGGAATGTCGTACTTGTTCAAAATCTCCATGGCCTCGAACTTGGTCTTGGTCATGGTCCACTGCTCGATGCGGTTGAAGATCGCCTTGATCTTGGTCAGCCGCGCCTCGGGCGTGGCGTAGCCGGGATCGGTGATCCAGCCCTTCTCGCCGATCACCTCGCACACCTTGTCCCACACCGGCGCCTGGGTGATGAAGTAGATGTAGGCGTCGGGATCAGTTTCCCAGCCCTTGCATTTGACGATCCAGCCCGGCTGGCCGCCGCCGGAATCGTTGCCGGCGCGCGGCACGGCGACGCCGAACTTCACGCCCTCGCCGAACTGGCTGTATTCCTTCAGCGGGCCCTTGGCGAGCCGCTGCTGGTCGCGCAGTTTGACGCGGCAGAGATTGAGCACGCCGTCCTGCATCGCCGCCGTGACGCGCTGGCCGCGGCCGGTCTTGGTGCGCTGGTAGAGCGCGGTGACGATGCCGAGCGCGAGATGCAGCCCGGTGCCGGAATCGCCGATTTGCGCTCCGGTAACAAGCGGCGGGCCTTCGCGGAAGCCGGTGGTCGAGGCGGCACCTCCGGTGCATTGCGCCACGTTCTCGTAGACCTTGCAGTCCTCGTAGGGGCCGGGACCGAAGCCCTTGATCGAGGCCATGACGAGCTTGGGATTGAGCTGATGCACCCGCTCCCAGGTCAGGCCCATGCGGTCGAGCACGCCGGGGCCGAAATTCTCCACCAGCACGTCGCACACCTTGATCAGCCCTTCGAGCAGCTCCTTGCCCTTGGGATGCTTGGTGTCGATGGTGATCGAGCGTTTGTTGTGGTTGAGCATGGTGAAATAGAGGCTGTCGGCGTCCTTCACGTCGCGCAGCTGGCCGCGGGTGATGTCGCCGGTGCCGGGCCGCTCGACCTTGATGCAGTCGGCGCCGAACCACGCCAGCAGCTGGGTGCAGGTCGGGCCCGACTGCACGTGGGTGAAGTCGAGAATGCGAACGCCTTCGAGTGCCTTCATGAAATCCTCCTGGGTCCTTACTTCTTTTTCAGTGCGCTTTGCGGGTTGAGGTTGCCGATGCGGCCGCTTTCGCTGCCGGCGGCCGGGTCGATCACCGCGTTGATCAGCGTCGGCTTGCCGGAGTCCATCGCCGCGTTGACGGCGCGCTTCAGCTCGTCGGGCGACGTCGCATTGACGCCGATGCCGCCGAAGGCCTCCATCATCTTGTCGTAACGCGCGCCCTTGACGAACACGGTGGTCGCCGGATCGGCGCCGGCCGCGTTGACGTCGGTGCCGCGATAGATGCCGTCGTTGTTGAAGATGACGACGCAGATCGGCAGCTTGTAACGGCAGATCGTCTCCACCTCCATGCCGGAGAAGCCGAAGGCGCTGTCGCCTTCGACGGCGAGCACCTTCTGGCCGGTCTCGACCGCGGCGGCGATGGCGGAGCCCATGCCGATGCCCATGACGCCCCAGGTGCCGACATCGAGGCGCTTGCGCGGCTTGTACATGTCGATGACGCCGCGCGCGAGGTCGAGCGTGTTGGCGCCCTCGTTGACCAGGATGGCGTCCGGCCGCTCCTTGACGATGGTACGCAACGCGCCGAGCGCGCCGTGATAGTCCATCGGCACGTTGTTGTTCATCAGGCGCGGCGCCATCTTGGCGACGTTCTCTTCGCGCTTCGCCTTGACGGCGCCGCTCCACTCCGCCGGCGCCGCCGGCCAGTTGGCGCCCATGCCCTCGAGCAAGGCCGCAACGCAGGAGCCGATGTCGCCGACCACGGGAGCGGCGATCTCGACGTTGCTGTCCATCTCCTTGGGCTCGATGTCGATGTGGATGAACTTCTTCGGCGCTTCGCCCCAGGTCTTGCCCTTGCCGTGCGACAGGAGCCAGTTGAGGCGCGCGCCGATCAGCATCACGACGTCGGAATCCTTCAGCACCGTCGAGCGCGCGGCCCCCGCGCATTGCGGATGCGTGTCGGGCAGCAGGCCCTTGGCCATGCTCATCGGCAGGAACGGCACGCCGCTTTTTTCGACCAGGGCGCGGATCGCGTCGTCGGCCTGCGCATAGGCCGCGCCCTTGCCGAGGATGATCAGCGGGCGCTTGGCGCCCTTGAGCACGTCGAGCGCGCGCTTGATCGCGGCCGGCGCCGGACTCTGGGCCGGCGCCGCGTCGATGACCTTGACCAGCGATTTCTTGCCGGCGTCCGCGTTCATGACCTGGCCGAACAGCTTGGCCGGGAGGTCGAGATAGACGCCGCCCGGGCGCCCCGAGACCGAAGCGCGGATCGCGCGGGCGAGGCCGATGCCGATATCGGCGGCATGCAGCACGCGATACGCCGCCTTGCAAAACGGCTTGGCGACGGCGAGCTGGTCCATCTCCTCGTAGTCGCCCTGCTGCAGATCGACGACCTCGCGCTCGGACGAGCCCGAGATCAGGATCATCGGGAAACAATTGGTCGTGGCATGGGCGAGCGCCGTCAGCCCGTTGAGGAAGCCGGGCGCCGACACGGTGAGGCAGATGCCGGGCTTCTTGGTCAGATAGCCGGCGATGGCGGCCGCGTAGCCGGCGTTCTGCTCGTGGCGGAACGAGAGCACGCGGATGCCCGCGGCCTGCGCCATGCGGCCGAAATCCGTGATCGGGATGCCCGGCACGCCGTAGATCGTGGTGAGGCCATTGAGCTTGAGCGCGTCTATAATGAGGTGGAAGCCGTCGGTCAGCTCCTGCGTCTCGTCCGTCTTCGTGATTCCTTCGGCCACGGGCTCTCCTCCTGCTGTCTTTGGCTGCCGCGTCGTCCCGGTTCAGTCCAGGTAGTCGACGTGCTTCTCCACGTGCGTTGCGAGATCGAGTGCATGGCGCAGCACGAGCTCGCCGGCGCGCTCGGCGTCGCGGCGCTCCAGCGCCTCGATGATCTTCATGTGATCGACGATCGACCGCTGGGCGCGGTGATCCTGGCCGATCGTGGCGCGGCGGATGGCGCGCATGTGAATGAAGAGATTCTGGCTCATCTCCTCGAGCACTGCGTTGCCCGAGAGCCGGATGATCGCCTGATGAAAGCGGATGTTGGCGGCGGAGTATTCGTCGAGATGGCCTTCCGGCGACTGGTCGCGGAAATCGTCGAACAGGCGGCGCAGTCCGGCGAGATCCTTATCCGAGGCGTTCCGGGCAGCGAGCCGGGCAGCCTGGCTTTCGAGCGCGGCCCAGACCTCGATCATCTCGACGATCTCGCGCTTGGTCTTGCGCAGCACGACGATGCCGCGGCGCGGCAGCGTCTTGACGAAGCCCTCGCGCTCCAGCAGCGACACCGCCTCGCGGATCGGCGTGCGCGAGACGCCCAGATCCTGCGACAGCCGGCGCTCGTCCAGCCGGATTTCATCGGGCTGGGCGTAGATATTGAGCGCGGTGATCGCGTCCTTGAGCTTGCGATAGGCCTGATTGCGGAAACTCGGTGGAGCGTCGATCGGCTTCACCGCCAGACGCGGCGCGGACATCCCGGAAACCTCCCCTCGATCCTTGTTTTAAGCGTCCCGGATTTGGCGCGGATGGTATCTGGTATGCCAGAAGCCGGTCAAAGGATTTGGCCCGGCTCCGTGGCGCGGGGACGGGGCGGGTGCGACATTAAGCATCCCGAGCCCGTCATTAGGGTTTAAATCCGAGAATTAACTATAGAATCCAGAGGCTTAACCAAGCTGTCCGATTGTATTTGACGCGCATTCGATCTACATCCGCAGACAACAAGAAAGGCTCGCCGGCGTCCCGTCTTGGGGCGGATGGCGGTCCACTCGAATCGGCGGAGAGAAAAGTCATGCGTCTCATGTCCCTGCGCACCCTTGCGGTGCGCGCACTCGCGCTTGGCGTCATCTGCGGCGGCTTCGGCCTCGCGGCCCAGCCGGCTCATGCCATCGTCGTGCCGTGGTCCGGCGCCGGCAACAACGCCGGGCTGGCCCCGAACCTCGACGGCCAACCCTTCCTGGCGCCGCCGGCGCTCGGCGACACCTGGCAGATCGTCAATCTGGGCACCACCTGGCAGCTCGAAACCAACGGCGGCCTCACGCCCTCGATCTTCAATTGGAATGGCGTGACCCCTTACTTCAGCAACAGCCTCGGTTCTTTCGCCACCGGGTTCCAGTACACGATCAATTCCGGCGTGTCGGGAATCAACCCGGTCGGGACCCAGCTGGTCGACGTGACCACGGGCAAGACCTTCGCCGAGAGCGTCACCCTCGCCAACCAGCGCGTCACTTTCACCGCGCCGTTCGGGAGCCAGCTCAGCGCGGGCGACAGTTACCTGCTCGACATCAACTTCCTCGGCGCGGTCAACCCGGCGCAGTTCAGCTTCGCCGCGTTGTGGACCGACAGCCCGATCACGCCTCCGGTCGGCGTGCCCGAGCCGGCGGCGGTGCCGGTGCTGGCGGCGGCCGCGGCGGCCTTCTACCTGATGCGCCGGCGCTCCGCTTCGATCGCCTGAACGCGCGTACCGTTTGAAACCGGCGCCGGCTCGATGAGCCGGCGCCGTTCGCGCATTCTCTTTGCTTCGCCCTGAACGGCTTACGCGTCGTCGAGTCGGATGCGACTCGGACTTTCCACAGGAAAAAATCGGCGTTTGTCAAGTCCGGCGCGGCGCAACGTGCCTGTTTGGCTTGAAATATCGCGCCTAGCCGCTTAAAAAAAATTGCAATGGTCGAGAAGAAGCACATCGCCTTCGCCGGCCGCATGGTGATCGTCGGCTTCGGCAGCATCGGTCAGGGCGTCTTGCCGCTGCTGTTGCGGCATATCGCGATGAAGCCGAGCCAGATCACCATCGTTACGGCGCACGACATGGGACGCGCCGAGGCCAAGGAATTCGGCGTCAAGTTCATCAAGCAGGCGCTGACGCGCGAGAACTATCTCGCGGTGCTCGAGCCGCTGCTCGGCCAGGGCGACTTCCTGATGAACGTCTCGGTCAACGTTTCGAGTCTCGATCTGGTCGAGCTGTGCCGGCGCAAGGGCGCGCTCTATCTCGACACCTGCATCGAGCCGTGGCCGGGCGGCTATACCGATCCGAATCTCTCGCCCTCGGCGCGCTCGAACTACAAGCTGCGCGAGGACGCGCTCCTGCTCCGCAACAAGTACAAGGACGGCCCGACCGCGGTGCTGACCCACGGCGCCAATCCCGGCCTGGTGTCGCATTTCGTCAAGGATGCGCTTCTCAAGGTCGCCGCCGAGGTCAAGCACAACGCCGCCCGGCCGAAGAACCGCGCCGAATGGGCCGAGCTGGCGCGCAATCTCGGCATCAAGGTGATCCACATCGCCGAGCGCGACACCCAAGTCTCGCGCTATCCAAAGACGGCGGGCGAATTCGTCAACACCTGGTCGATCGAGGGCTTCGTCTCCGAGGGGATGCAGCCGGCCGAGCTCGGCTGGGGCAGCCACGAGCGCAATTTCCCGCCCGACGGCGGCCGCCACGATTTCGGCTGCGGCGCGGCGATCTACCTCGCGCGGCCGGGCGCCGCGACGCGCATGCGCTCGTGGACGCCGATGGAAGGCCCCTATCACGGCTTCCTGGTGACCCACAGCGAGGCCATCTCGATCGCCGACTATTTCACCATCGCCGCCAACGGCAGGCCGGCCTATCGCCCGACCGTGCACTACGTCTATCACCCGTGCGACGCCGCGATCCTGTCGCTGCACGAGCTGTGGGGCAAGAACTGGCACGTGCAGAACAAGGCGCGGCTGATCATGGACGACATCGACAGCGGCACCGACGAGCTTGGCGTGCTGCTGATGGGCCACAAGAAGGGCGCCTACTGGTACGGCTCGCGCCTTTCGATCGGCGAGGCGCGGCGCGTCGTGCCTTATAACAACGCGACCTCGCTCCAGGTGACGGCGTCCTGTCTCGCCGGCGCGATCTGGGCGATGGAGAACCCCAACGCCTTCGTGGTCGAGCCCGACGAGATGGATCACGAGCGCATCCTCGAGATCTGCGAGCCCTATCTCGGCGAGATGGTGGGCGAATTCAGCGACTGGACGCCATTGCGCGACCGCAACCGCCTTTTCCCCGAGGACATCGACCCCAAGGACCCCTGGCAGTTCAAGAACTTCCGGGTCCTTTAGTCCCTAGCCTTCGCCGTCTTCGAGCCAGATTGCGCCGTCGCGCAGCGCGACCGGCGCCGCCGCGAGGCCTTGCCCGGCGCACGGTCCGGCGACGCAAACGCCGTCTTCGGGCCGGAACAGCGCGCCGTGGGTATGGCAGATGAGATGGTCGCCGGTCGCGGTGAAGAAGCGGTCGGGCGCGAGCTCGAGCGGCGTGCCCTGATGCGGGCAGGAATTGACGTAGGCGGCGAGGCGGCCGCGATGGCGCAGCACCACCACCGCACGGCGCGCGACCCCGGATCCGTGCACGAAGCCCCGGGCTTCGCCCTCGGCGATTGCGTCGGCCCGGCAGAGACGGATCGCGGTCAGGGCGCGAGCCCCGCCAGCCGGCAAATCGCGCGCCATTCCGCGGCGCCCACCGGCACCACCGAGAGCCGCGATTGCTTCAGCAACGCCAGTCCCTTGAGCGCGGGCGCGGCCTTGATCTGCGCCAGCGTCGCCGGCGACGGCGCGGGAGCGAGCGCCGCCACCTCGACCGCGACGAACCGCCCGGTCGGATCGGAGGGATCGGGAAAGGCGGGCTTGACGATTTCGACCGTGCCCACGACCGCGCGTTCCTCGCCCGAATGATAGAAGAAGGCGCGGTCGCCCTGCTTCATCGCCTTCAGGTTGTTGGCCGCCTGGTGGTTGCGCACGCCGTCCCACGTCGCGCGGCCGGCGCGCGCGAGATCGGTCCAGGAATAGGACGACGGCTCCGATTTCAGCAGCCAGTAATTCATCGCGAAGCCGACGCTAGCCCGATTTGCCCGGTTTGTCCCGCCCGAGGCTTTGGACTAGGATGGCCGGCTGCGGGGGGAGTTCCGATGACATGGGGGCGGGTTTGATGCGTGGCTGGACGACCTGGGCGGCGATTTCACTCGCCGCGCTGACGCTGCTTCTGGTGCTGAGCAACGTTGCTCTCGCCGTGCTCAACCAGCGTCTTCAGAACGAGGCCTCGGCGCGGCAGCAATTCTTGCTCACCGAGTCCGAATACCGCCGCGTGGGCGAAGCGCTGGTGCATAGCCTCAACAACGCCGCCGCCTCGACCAAGGACCCGCAGCTGCTGGCGCTGATGCAGCGCCACGGCATCACGCCGGCGCCGGCCGCCGCGGCGCCGCCGGGGAGGAGCAAATGAGCGACGCCGGTCGACGTTTTCCCCGGCAGCCGCCGTCGCTCGAGACCACGGTGACGCTGCTCGCGCTCGCGTTCTTCATCGCCGTGCTGTTTCAGACCGTGCAGCTGGTGCGCGAGCGCTTCAACCTGTCCGACGTCCTGGTCCGCCAGGAAGCGCCGATCGAGGAAATGCTCAAGCTGCGCGACCAGGTGAACGCGCTGGCCGGGGACACGGCCGCGCTGGCGCAATCGGGCGACGCCGCCGCCAAGCAGGTGGTCAGCGACCTGGCGGCGCTGCGCATCGCCATTCACCCGCCGAATACGCAACCCGCCCCCGCCGACAGCAAATAGCCGCCCGAATTTGGCCCGCGCCGTGGCTTAGCGGGGAGCTAATATACATTGACGTACTGTGATATAGATAATTTGACTGATTGAAAAGCGTAGAATCGGTTATACCTTCTCCCGTGAAGACGGGAGACTGGATTTGCTGCCTTTGATGCTCGACCTGGCGCGGTTGCGCCTGGCGCTCGTCGCCGAAGGCGAGGCCGGGTTGCGCCGTCTCGCGGCGCTCGACGCCGCCGGCGCGCATTCGCTCGCGGTGTTCGCGCCCGAAGCCGGAACGGCGCTCGCGGCGGCCGCGGGCGAACGGCTGGCACGGCGCCTGCCCGAGGATTCCGAACTGGCAGCCGTCCAGCTCGTGTTCATCGCCGGGCTCGCGCCCGAATTGCGCGACCGCATCGCCGCCCGCGCCCGGGCCTGCGGCGCGATCGTCCATGCCGAGGACGCGCCCGCGTCGTCCGACGCCGCCGCGACCTCGGTGCTGCGGCGCGGCGATCTCACCATCGCGGTGTCGACCGCCGGCAAGTCGCCCGCTTTGGCGGTCGAAATCCGCAAACTCGTCGGCCGCGTCATCGGCCCCGACTGGTCCGCGCGTCTTGAGCAGGCAGCATTGCATCGGCGACAATGGCGCGCGGCGGGCTTGGCGCCCGCCGAAGTCGCGCGCCGCACCGGCGCCTGGCTGGCGCAATCCGCCGGCCGCAACGGATAGCGATAAGCAGGAGGAATTCCATGTCATTGAGGATTGGCGACACCGCCCCCGATTTCGAGGCCGAGACCAGCCAGGGCAAGATCAAGTTCCACGATTGGCTGGGCAATTCATGGGGCGTGCTGTTTTCGCACCCCAAGGATTTCACCCCGGTCTGCACCACCGAACTCGGCTACATGGCGAAGATCAAGCCCGAGTTCGACAAGCGCAACGTCAAGATCATCGGCCTCTCGGTCGACCCGGTCGGCGACCATGCGCGCTGGGCCAACGACATCAAGGAGACCCAGGGCACGGCGCCCAACTATCCGATCATCGGCGACGCCGATCTCAACGTCTCGAAGCTCTACGGCATGCTGCCGGCCGCGGCCTCGGGCGATCCGTCCAAGCGCACCGCCGCCGACAACATGACGGTGCGCAACGTGTTCGTGGTCGGCCCGGACAAGAAGATCAAGCTCATCCTGATCTATCCCATGACCACCGGGCGCAATTTCGACGAGGTGCTGCGCGTCATCGATTCGCTGCAGCTGACGGCGAAGCACCGCGTCGCTACCCCGGTCAACTGGAAGCCCGGCCAGGACGTGATCATCGCCGGCTCGGTCTCGAGCGAGGAGGCGGCGAAATTGTTCCCCGGCTTCAAGTCGCCGAAGCCCTACCTGCGCATCACGCCGCAGCCCAAGGGGTGAGGATGGCGGACGCGGCGCTGAAACTGGTGACCGGCAACCGGCTGACGGACGGCGCGGTGGTCTATTACGCCGGTTCCGGCGCCTGGTCGCGGGACATCGCCGGCGCCCTTCTGGTCGAGCCCTCGGCGGGAGACGCGCTCCTCGCCGACGCGCTCGACGCGCCCGCGCCGCATCCGGCGGTGGCGCCGGTGCTGATCGAGGCCGCGCGCGAGAACGGCCGCGTCGTGCCCGTGACCCTGCGCGAGAAAATCCGCGCCCGGGGCCCCACCGTCGCCTTCGGGGCCTGACCTTGTACCGCTACGACGAATTCGACCGCCGCTTTCTTGAGGAACGTGTCGCGCAATACCGCGACCAGGTCGCGCGGCGCCTGTCGGGCCAGCTCGCCGAGGACGAGTTCCGCTCGCTCCGCCTGATGAACGGGCTCTATCTCCAGCTCCACGCCTACATGCTGCGGGTGGCGATCCCTTACGGCACCCTGAACCCGGTGCAGCTCAAGATGCTGGCCCATGTCGCGCGGCGCTACGACCGCGGCTACGGCCACTTCACCACGCGCCAGAACATCCAGTTCAACTGGATCAAGCTGGCGGAGACCCCGGACATCCTCGCCGATCTGGCCAAGGTCGAGATGCACGGCATCCAGACCAGCGGCAACTCGTTCCGCAACATCACCACCGATCCCTTCGCCGGCATGGCTTCCGACGAGCTGGCCGATCCGCGCCCGATCTGCGAAATCCTGCGCCAGTGGGCGACGCTCCATCCCGAATTTTCCTACCTGCCGCGCAAGTTCAAGATCGCGGTCTCGGCCGCATCCGAGGACCGCGCCGCGGTCCGCATCCACGATCTCGGCCTCTATCTCCGGCGCGACGAGGCGGGCGAAACCGGGTTCGAGGTGCTGGTCGGCGGCGGGCTCGGC
>Ga0335078_10005938_pt1 | contig 18059 bp, 22 predicted proteins | sample Lox_Sample_32_FD_206711 | JGI IMG/M metagenome (GOLD analysis project Ga0335078, IMG submission 206711) | Soil microbial communities from Loxahatchee National Wildlife Refuge, Florida, United States - Lox_Sample_3.2 | ecosystem: Environmental > Terrestrial > Soil > Wetlands | place: USA... | reverse complement strand
CACCGCGAGAGCGGGAGGCGGACGCTCCACGGTCCCGCAGTCCGATCCCGATCGCGCCGGGAACGCGAGCGCTCCATAACACCGGCGCGCCGAGCGTCCCCGGCCGACAACGAGCGTCCTAGATTCGGCGTTGTGCCGACGTCGGCTCAACGCCGATTGTGCCGACCTGGAGATTGTGCCGACGTATCACCGGAATGTCCTGCTGCCCAAGTGTTGGGTAGTCTTCGACGTCGGCACAATCTGCGTGGGCGCCTTTCGGGCGGCGCCCGCCTGACACCAGGTTGTGAGCTGCAACGGCGGCCGCGTTTCGGTCAGGAACGCCGTTGATATGGGCGCTTCGTACACCGCCTTCGGCGTGGATGCTGCGAACGATCGTGAGCATCGTTGTGTTGGCGGGTTGGAAGCCGCCGCAGATTGTGCCGACCTCTCAACCATCGGAGGCCCGGTGCGGCGGGCGATTTGGGAGTCAGGTCGGCACAATCCTGAGGTCGGCACAATCGGCGATCTCGCCGAGCGCACACCGCATTTATATGCGCTGTCAGGCATGACAATGCGTCTGGCCGAACGCGACTCTCGGCATGAGCGGACCTTCGCGTCCCCTGGGCACACCGTCTCCATGATCGCGGGTTGTCTCCTGCAATGACGCTGACCTCGGCAGAGCGTCTGATGCTTTCGTGCAGACACGTTCTGCGTCTCCCCTGTCTCGATCTGTCCCGCGGCATCTCGTGCACAAATCCGTGCACAAAGCGGCTTCCCGGTCGTGTGGCCTCAATGACACCGTCCTTACTAGGTCCCTGTAGACGGCTGACGTGAGTGCCATCACACTGGAGTCGGATCAGCTGGTGGGGATCGTGGCGGGGGCGAGTGCGGCATGGGCTATCCGTTCCACCTAGGGGAGACCGACCTGCTGAGCGGCGCTACCCGGGTGGTCCCGCTTGACGAGGAAGACCCGCGTCCGTGGTTGCAGGCCGTACCGGCCGGGGTTAAGCAGCTGCTTACCTTCATCCACGAAGTGACTCACCACTGGTGCTTCAACTCCGGTGTGGTCAATGCGCTACAGCACGTCTCCACCCGCCTCGAGATCAACACCGCCGTCTTCCTCGCGCTCGGGAAGGATCCGGCCCCGCAGTTGGAAAAGGGGTCGGTGCAGTGGTTCGTGTGCACGTTCGGGCAGCTCGAGCGGGCGATCCATGGCGACCGGCGGGTCACCAGCGCACAGCAAATGCGGGCCTGGCGGAGCGAGTTGCTGGCTGCGATCAAAGACGACCTCGTGCGCCTTCAGGTTACGCAGGCGCTCTTGCGGCCGCTGGCCGAGGGGCTGGCGCTGTTCGCGGAGTACGACGCGACGTCGCGGGCGCTAAGCCGTTCGGCGACTCCCCTGCCCTGGGCGATAGCGTGGAATTTCGCGGACACGGACATGATGCGCGAGCCCTACGCGAGCATGCCAGAGCCGGAAAAATCGCTGTTCCTGGCCGGTGAGCTGGTGGCCGATGCCCGGCTGAGCCGTGCGGCCGTTAAGGCGAAGGCCAGCGTGCTCGCCCAGCCGCTATCGTCCACCGCGGGCGGCTATCTCCCGGGTTACCTCGCGGTGAGGAATATGTGGCGGCACCTCTATACGCAGTCATTCGACCTGTACGGCGAGTCCGACCTGGTATTGATGTACCTTCGCCAGTTCTTCTACGATGACGCTGCGCTGTCCGCGGCTATTCTCACATCGCCCGGAAGAGATCTGGAAGAGAGCACCAATGGCATCATCAGGGCGTTCAACCGGCGGCTGCTGGAATTCGAACGCGTCACGCCGGAAAAGGTCGCAGAACTTGATAAGCACGTAAGCAACGCGGACATAGCCAAGCTGCCCCCGCACTGCCCGGGCATGCTCCGCACTGCGGACGAGGAACGGTCCGCTCGGGCATCTATCGACGCGGCGATCACAGAATACCAGCGGACCGGACTCAGCGCCCAGATTTACCCGGATATTGTGGGGGAGAGTATATTGCGGCTGGATGGCGTCCTGAATCGCCGCGATAACGTGATCACGTGCTCGGTCCCGGTGACGATATCCCGCAATGCTGGCGAGGATGGCCTGGAGATCTCCTGGCGCGGGACTCACGTCCTCCACGTCCCCGAGACCGACCGGCTCAGGGGGGTGGATCACGCTTACCGTGGCAAGCCTTTCCCGGCACTGGATGGCCCAGGCCAGCTGGACATCGTCATGAGTGACTTCAGCCAGGATTCTGGCTACGGCGGGCTCGCGCGGTCTGCGGTCATCAGCCGTGAGGGGCAGGTCATCTCGTCCACGTTCTTCGGTTTGCCGGGCGAGCGCGATTCGGTCCGTGAATCGATTCGCGAAAGCTTCGGCTCACGCGCTGAACAGATTTCCATCGCGCGCAGGTCAGAAATACTGACTAGCTGGCTCATCGACGATAACCCGGAAATGCGGATAATGAGCGACTATCTGACGGAAAATCTGGTGGCGATTGTCGACAGTGCTTATCGCGATACCGCGCTATGGCCTGCCCGGGATGAATCCGCGGTCGACGAATGCGCCCTCCTCATGCGGGAAAGAGGGTTGTACAAACTGTTCGGTTCGACCGACCTGCTCAAGCGGGTTGCGCTATTCGGCCTGGCGGCTGGCGTTAACCCTAAGGGACGAGACATCGTGCAAGTCTTTGCCCGCCACGGGTACGACTTCGACGCCTTCGAGGACACGATAGGTCAGGTGCGGGCCTCCTGGGAGCATCATGGATTCCCGCGGAGCGTGCAGTCTGCCCGCTCTGGTGAAGACATCATTCTGGTGCCGCAGATTTGACCCAGACGTCATCGTCGCGAACCACGGTACGGCAGTCACCGAGCTGGAGGGAACCATGAGCGAGACGACCGTAGAGATCGCTGGCTTGCAGCTGATTGACTATCTCGAGCTCGAGGAGCAGCTGCCGGCAGGGACCGTCCGGCAGGCGCCCGCGTCGGCCGGCGATCCCGGCGCGCATGGTTCACCGGACTTCGTCGTGGCGGTGATCACCCTGACGGCCACGGTAGTGCAGGCACTGACCGTGTGGCTGTCCCACCGCCACGCCGAAAGCGAGCAGAAAACAGCAAACGACGCGATAACGGTGGAGGTCAGTCCCGATCACAGCATCACGATAAGGCTGGGTCACGTAGCCGAACCCTCCGCCGGATCAGGCGGCAAGCTCCTCTCGGGCATAAACGCCGTTACCGAAGCGGTCAGGGCGGCAGCCGAGAAGACCCTCTGAGTCCGGTCGCCGGGCGGCGCGGGGGCTGCCCGGTCGCGGGAAGGTGGCTGGGCTGCGGTGTCTGCCGAGCTTTCGTCGTGGTTGCCGGGCTCGCCTGGATCCTTGTTTCCTCGCAGTTTCATGGCGGGCCCGTTCGTCGAGTCGAAATCCTCCGGTGACCTCTGGGGCCAGGCACCCGGAGAGGTCGGCAGCACGGTCTCTCCTCTCCCATCCTGTCTCACCGTGTCCCGTCACGTCCCAGGCGTTTCCCGGCAGTTGCACCACCAGCCGCAGGATCGCACGCAGTTTAATCCGTTCCCGGTGATCCGTCTGATCCTAGACGGCTCATGCAGTATCCCAGCCGGGTTGCCGTACCCTTGTACGATACAGAAGGTCCGGCACGCGAGCCTAATGCCTCAGCACCATGCCAGCAGATGCTTGATCTGGCGCCTCTGCCCGATATCCCTGATCAGCAGGCCGCATACATAACGGCAAAGAATCATATGTGTCGAGAATAACAGGATGGGATATGGAAGCAGTAGTGGGAAACAGCAACTTCCGCGAGATGTTTAAGGATCGGGCGGTAGTCGTAACAAACTTGCCGCCTGGATACAGCAAGCAGCTGGCACAGCAGGTTAAGCTGACCTCAGGCAATGGCGATGTTTGCTTGCGAACGACATCCCAGCTCAACGGTCTTTTTGACCGGCTGATACAGGGAACTGACGCGGTCCAGTCCCCAGGGAACCTGGTCTTGGTCGATCAGGCAGGCCAGCTGACTAGGGAAGGCCGGGCAGTCGAGGACTATCTCCTGGCATCACGAGGAAAGCAAGAATTCTTTGATGCCGATATGCATATGTTCCATGTGACGGGCTTTCCACTTACCGGCAAACTGGTCAAACCACCCGCGCGGTCCTTCGGGAATGCCGAACTCAAAGTTTGGCGTATTGATCCTAACGACCACCGGCGTATTCCGGCTCCTGGCGACGAGGGAATCCTATTCCACACCTCGGGCTTGTCGCTAGGGAACCGCGGGAACCGGTCGCTACACGCCCCCAAGCGCTCATGGCGAATTGACCTTGAGAAACATGGAGGTATCGACAACCGGCTGGCTGGTATGAGCCGTATCAACCTCAACGCGATGTATAGCGATCCTTCTCAGATGCGGGAGGCCCTGGCCTGGCATCTGTTCGGCAAGGTCGGCATACCGTCGTCGCGCCATACGTACGCGAAGCTAGCGTTCTCCGCATCTTATCGAGGCCTTTTCTCGCTGATTGAGCAAGTCGACCGGAGGTTCCTGAAAGATCATTTCGGCGACAACGATCGCGGTAACCTCTACAAGGCGTACTGTTGTGACACAGGATGCGCAACGCTCGACTACGAAGTCGGACTCGAGGGAGTGGATTACGGCCACCACTATTTCGCCCCGTTGACCGCGGATCGCCTTTACCGCCTGCGGACTAACAAGAAGAATTCTAAGCAGAACACATACGCCGATCTCGCGTATTTCATCGAAACGATCAATGGCGTGAGGCTTCCTGGCGGTCCCGCACGATTCGACACCGACGCCTTCCGCGAGTCGGTGGATCAGGTCATGAATACCTGGGCATTCCTCCGGTGGGCTGGCGTCAACATTCTTCTTGGCGCCTGGGATAATTACTTCGGTACGCCAGCGAACTTTTATCTTTATAACTCAGGACGGAAGGGAGCCGAGCGTGACTTCGTTGATTCGCCCTACTTTACGTTCATCCCCTGGGATTACGACAAATGCCTGGGCATAGATAATGTGAGCGTTCGCTGGCAGTACTCAGACATTATTAATTGGGCGAGCAGTGCAAAACACTACTGGAGAGATCATTCCCCCTCGCGTATCCCGCTCGTAACGAATCTATTGCAAAACCGTGTATACCGGCAGTACTACATAGACCACATCGAATATCTTCTCGACACCGAGTTTCATCCGAAGGCTATCGCTGCGGAGATCGGAGGTGAATCCAACGGCGGTTTGTGGGATCGCGTGCGCCAAGCGGCTTACCAGGAATCTGAAACGCCACACGGACCGCCTTTCACCGGGCGAGGATACAGCAACCACGAGGTCTACTGGAACGCTGCCCGACAGTCCGAGCTTCGGCGTGGCCCCAAGAAGATCGACGGCATCGTGCATTACGTTCGTATGCGGCGGGACAGTGCGCGGGATCAGTTGGAGCAGTTGCGGAAAACCCTGCCGCGCTCTACACACAATACGGACTTCCCCTCTACCATGGAGCTGCTGCCGGCCAAGCGCTAGCCTGATCACATGTCACCCGACGCGCGCCCATGGTGATGAGAGACAGCCATGGTCGCCCGGCTGGCAGACGGGGCCGGGCGGCGTGGCGGCCCTGGCTCCTGGGGTGCCTGGCATCGAGCGCCCCAAGTGACGGCTAATCACCTGTGCCCGCCTGAGGAGTTGCGGTTAGCCTTCCGTGACGCGGCGGCGAGCTTCGTTCCGGGCATTTCTGTCTTAGCCTCTCGGGATGGACAGATCTTCTGGCTCAACGTATAAAGCTACTATGGCAAGCATCGGAGCACTGGCGATTACGGCGGCAGCAACTCTCCTTGGTGTTCTTATCCCTACCCTGGCTAGTCTCTGGCTTAATCATGAGTCCAATGTGCAGACTCGCCTATACAGAAATCATGAGAAGCGAACTGGCGTCGCCGAAGAATATCTACGTGCGTTTGGGACCTTCCGGCGATATATCCGTGACTATGCCGTTGCGCGTGGCACCGAAGCTGACGCAAAATACCAGGTAATGGTGGCAGCGGCTAGAACTACCGCGGACACCCGGGAGCTCCTGAGACTGTACTTTGATCAGACCGTGCAAGAATATGCTGATCAAGCCGGAAGTTTTCTCGGGAAGATGCAGTGGCGGGCAGAACAGATGGTGCAGAACTCAGACGATGATTTTATTGAGTTGGAGAGCTACGATGACAGCGCTAAAGAGGCAAGAAATGTTCTCATTAACTCGATGAAGAGTCAGCTTGGCGAGCACTTGGCACAGGTCAAGCGTCAGGCCGCCAAAGGTTGATCACCACGGCGGGCCGAGGCACAGCGCGAAGCGACATAACACCCCGTAGCTGGTTGGCTGGTCATGACCACTTCTCACCTCATTGTCACGCACATCGGCGGTTTGCGCCTGTCACCCTATGTCCAGGAGAGTGCCGGGGTGGCTTTCAAACGGGCGTCATCCGGGTCACTCCGCACGAATATGAGACCGTCACAACGGTTCGGGTGAAAGGCCTGCCCCCGCTTCGCTCAGGCGGAGGGCCGATCACACTATGTGAGCGGACGTGGAAGGTTGCTGGGTTCCCCACTCTGGATGCCATTTGATGCCCGGGCCTGCTGAGCACATCAAGCGCGTATCAGCCGGACCTGTGGGGTGGAGACGGTTTCGCGAGGATCCGCTTGCGCGACGCGCGCTGACGTACAGCGTGGCCGCCGTGGCTCGTGGACGTCAGCGCCTGATCGGGTCCCGCACGTGAGTGATGGCATCTGGTGGCGCGATGATATCCGCGCGGTCCGGTTCTAGCGGCTCGCTGCCGGAACGCTCGATGAGAGCCGCTGTAGGCTGCCGCCATGAGCACGCGTGAGGATTACCCAGCCGGGGTGCCATGCTGGGTCGACGCTAACCAGCCTGACCCCGCCGGCGCCGCCCGGTTCTACTCCGGGCTCTTCGGGTGGCAGACCGAGGACGCGATGCCCCCCGACGCGGGAGCCCACTACTACATGGCCCGCATCGACGGCCGGGATGTGGCCGCGATCTCCTCGCAGCCCCCGGCGCGCCGCCGCAGGCCATGTGGAACACCTATATCCGTGTCAAGTCCGCTGACGACGCCGCAGCCCGGGTGCGCGAGGCGGGCGGGCGGGTGCTTTCCGAGCCCTTCGACGTGTTTGACGCGGGGCGGATGGGCGTGTTCACCGATCCCGAGGGCGCGGTCTTCTGCGTATGGCAGCCTGGATCGCACCTCGGCTCGGCGGCGGTCAACGAGCATGGCGCAGTGAACTTCAACAACCTGCACACCGACGATGTCGAGGCAGCACGGGCCTTCTACGGCGCGGTGTTCGGCTGGACGACAATCGAGGCCGGCTCGCCAATGTGGGCTCTGCCGGGCTACGGCGACTATCTCGAGGAGCTCAACCCCGGCCTGCGCGCGGGGATGAAGCAGATGGGCGCACCCGAAGGCTTCGAGAACGTCGTGGCGACGATCTTGCCTCGCCAGGGTGGCCCAGCGCGCTGGAGCGTGACCTTCGCCGTCGACGACGTGGACGCCATCGCTGCGCGAGCGCGCGAACTCGGAGGCTCGGTCCTCGCCGAGCCGCAGAATGCGCCGTGGGTGCGATTCGCCGTCCTGGCCGATCCGGCCGGCGCGTCCTTCACCGCCAGCCAATTCGTGGCGGAGAACCGCTAGACGAGTGGCGCCGCCGATCGCGATGTCGCCTTCCCCCGGCTCGGCTCGCAGCCGCTCGACGCCTCCGCCAGGCCGCCGGAGGCCAGGCGGGCATTGCCCTGCACCGCCGAGGGCGTCGTAGAGAACACCACCTTTGGGAGCGGCTTCCAGATCGCGGCCCACTCGAGCATTGAGTCGTCGAGCGATGGATCCTGGTCGGCGGTCTCCCAGTACAGCATCGTTTCGCACAGCCCTCGTCCCAACAGGTGGACGCCGACCTCTCATATCTCGTCAACGACGCAGCGAAGACCTCCTCGCCGGGCGCCGTCCAGTGAAGTCGCCGTCCGGCCCGCGATGTAGCCGTCAAGTGAGACGCCCATCGGAATAGGTCAACTGCGCATCAAGAGTCCTCCCCGGCAACGGGCTCGAGAGTACGACCGCCGGACGGCACCTGACTCAGCCGGGTTGAGCTCGTGTTTCGCGACGATGACCACGACGGCGCAATTGCGCACGCTGGCGTCGATCTGACCGGGCGTCGAGCCGTGATCAAGCTCGTCCCCGCGCCGGCCAGCTGAGGCCTGGGCGGGGCACGGCGCAGACTGTCGGCGGATACCGATGTCTGCCGGTTCCTGGCGGCCATCCATGTCAGATCCGGCCGAAACCCGCTGCCACCACGCTGCCACAAAGATCCAAAGGCCTGACCGCCTCCTGGCGATCAGGCCCATCCCCAGCCTCCGAGCGATCGCCCGCACCGGCATCCCCTCCGCACGGTGCAACCGCCGGATCTCCGCCCAGTCCTCCACGTTGATCACTCCCCACTATCAGGGGAGAGGGTCCATTTTCAGCCGCCGGCACCGGTACAGGATTCACCCGCCGGCGACACCGCCGAGTCTTGCGCGTTTCGAGGAGTCTCGTTAGCAAGTGCGTTAGCACGACCTGCCGCTGCCCGGCCGTTCGCTGCTCCCACCCTCGCACTCTCATATCCATCGGCTAGTGGACTTGTTGGGTACGGCTCTATTGCGGGTTGCCGCCGTGATGCCTAACGAATGAGGCCTGACCGGCTCGGCCATGGTCCCAGGTCTTCGTGCACCGCTGCGGCCGGATCGCCGGCTTTTGCGCGGGCCAGGGTGACCTCGCCGGACTGGGCGCGGCCCGGTCATGGATGGCCGTGATCGCCAGGTGATGACCCGAACCACTATATTGCGGGGTAGGTGCTCACGCCCGTCTGGTCGACTCCGAAAGCAGCTGCTGCAATGCTGCGGACCGCCTCCGCCTGCGACAGCGTGGCCCATCCCTGGCCGACCGCTGCCCACGCCCGCGCCAGTTCATCGTCTGGACGTTGGCCGGGGGCATGATCAGCCAGCACTCCGGCGGCCTGGGTGAGAGCTTCTTCGGCCCGGCGGGCGGATTCGGCCGAGGAGATTAGCCAGTCACGCTGGATCTCCCCGCGTTCGGCACCTCTGGTAACTGCGTCCCGAAATGCGTTCCCAGCATCAACCATGGCCAGCAGGCTACGCCGGTTGAGCACGGAACAGCCATCTGCAATCGATGCGATCGAACGAACAGTCTGACCCCTGGAACGAGCTGCGGCGTGAGTTAATGTGTGTTGTCATTATGTCCGGGCTGAGTTTCCTCAGAAGCGCGCTGTCGCCGACCGCCCACTGCCCGATCACTGGCGCGGCCTGCTGTTTGCGTGCCGGGCACCTGCAAGCAAGACTCCCTGGCAATCCACCTTTCGGCGATCGCATTCGCCCGGGGCGCCCGCACTGGCGTCATGAGGATCCGCATGCCGACCGCGGTGAGCACCGCGTCGGATGCCGCAGTGGACTTGGCGTCCCGGTCCCGGATCAGGAAGTTGAAGCCTCCGGCATGATCGTCGAGGTTCATCAGCAGGTTGCGGCCCTGCTGGGCCACCCATTCCCCCCGTCGGGTGAGCGGTGATCCCGGCCAGGTGCACGCGGCGGGTGCCATGCTCGATGACGAACAGCACGTACAGGCGGCGCAGGAAGACCGTATCGACGTGGAAGAAGTCTGCGGCGAGGATCGTCTTGGCCTGGGATTCCAGGAACGCCCGCCAGGTCTGCCCGGCCCGCCGGGGCGCGGGGTCGATGCCGGCGTCCTTGAGGATCTGCCACACTGTCGACGGCGCGAGCTTGTACCCGAGACCGGCCAACTCGCCGTGGATGCGCCGGTAGCCCCAGCCCGGGTTGTCACGGGCCATCTCCAGGATCAGCGCCCTGATGGCCGGGGCGGACCGCGGCCGTCCGGGGACGCGGCGCGGAAAGGTCAGTGCCGCTGGATGAGGCTGGCATGCCAGCGCAGCAGGGTCCGGGACGAGACGATCAGGCGCAGCTGGCGGAGCCGGGGGCCGAGGCAGGAGCCGGGCCAGCGCGGCCAGGATCGCCCGGTCGGCCCAGGACAACCTCGGAGTCTTGACCTCGCGCTGGAACACTGCCACCTGACGGCGCAAGATCAGGATCTCGGTGTCCTTGGCGGGGCCGGGTCGGGCGAGCAGGGCGAGCCAGCCGGATACCTGCAGCACCGCGAGGTAGGCGAACCGTAGTGACACGGGTACTCAAGGTGCCGCAGCGCGCGGCTGCCGCGCAGCCAGCTGCCAAACTTGCCCTGCCCTGGTCGGTCCAGGGGAGAAAACACCAGGTCAACGGCAGTGACAGGGTTCCCCGGCACCTACAGGCGCTCGGAGAGCACCTAGTTCGCGGCTACGAGCGAGTGTTGCGTGCCTGCCGGGGAGCGATGGCAGCGGTGCTGAGTCAGTCCGGAGGCTTAGGATTTGATCTGGTTGGCTTGATAAGGCGCAGGATCAGAAACCCTGGTTCCTTGCTCAGCTGCTCGTAGTCATCGGGATAGCGTTCGCGCATCGTTTCGGCTGGGACCGGCTCGATGAGTTTTTCGATGAGGAATCCCGCATCGGTGGCAGCCGCGCACAGAGCTGATAGCGGTTCACGCCAAAAACGCACTGGCTGGTCTCCCGATGGGGTATGCCAGATGTCGGTTTCCAGGGTGGCCTGGAAATAGGAGCCGCCTTTGCGCAGCCAGTCCATCACTGGGTGCTGCGTCGATACCACCGCCGCCCCGCCCGGGCGCAGGACGCGGCAGAACTCGGCGAATGCGGCCGCCCGGTTGCTGGCGTAGTGAATGGCCAGCGCGCAGACGATGAGGTCGAAGACACCGTCGGGGTAGGGCAGCGGCTCCCCGAGCGCCGCATGGTCGATCCGCACCCGGCCTGCCGTCCGCTGCCTGGCCAGGCTCACCATGACCGGGCTCGCATCAAACGCGGTGACCTCGGCGCCTCGCTTCAGCAGTTCACCCGCGTAAAGGCCGGGGCCGCAGGCTGCGTCCAAGACTTGCCGGCCGGTGACCGGCCCCAGCGCGGCCAGCACCGCTGGCCGGTCGTAATGGGCGTTGTACGCGCTGTCCGCCGCGTGCTCCTGAAAGCCCGGCCCCATCCGGTCGTAGGCATCCCACAGCTCCTCACCCACGCAGACACCATGACACATCTTGGCGACGGCGGCTGGCCAAGCCGCCGCTACCAGCCAAGGATGCTCAGCCGCATGTGCCCTACGCGGCAGACGCGGACGTTGGCTGGGCGGTCCGGACTTCTGACAAGTTAGTGCGCAGCTCGGAGTCCGATGGGCAGGGGCCAGCGGGGTGATCTGTGCCGGGATCATGCTGTCGGATTCTCATAGGCTCACCGCGTGTCACGTACCTCGCACCTGGCTGTCGTCTTGCTGCTCAACCCTCAGCCTCGTCGCGGCTCTGGTGCTGGTGGGGCTGGCTGCGCACTCGCTGGCCGTCCTCTCGGCTGGCGCGGATTACCTCGCGGACGCTGCCGCCATCGGCATCTCACTGCTGGCGATCTGGATTGCCTCCCGTCCGCGGGGCCACCCCGCAGGCCACGACCATCGCCGCGCTGGTCAACGCCGGGTGGCTGCTGATCCTGAACATCGCGATCACCGTGACGGCGATCCAGCACCTGGCCGCGGGCACCCATCATGTGGAGGGCCTTCCGGTGCTCATCGTCAGTGCCATCGCAGCGACCGTCATGCTGGCCGGGGCGCTGATCCCTGGCGGCGACGCCGATGGCGATGACGGCACCGAGGACCTGAATATCAAGGCCGTCCTGCTCGACACCGCCGCTGACGCAGTCGTCGCTGCGGGGGTTGCGGCCAGCGGTGCGATCATCCTCAGCGCCGGCGGCTGGTATTGGCTCGATCCGGCCACAGCGCTGGTCATCGCGGTGATCGTCGGGTACCACGCCCTGAAGCTCACCCGCGAGATCACAGCGGCGCTGCGGTCTTCGTGACCAGCGCCTGCTCTCGCAAAGCCCAGATTAGTGCGCTGATTTGCTTCCCCCGATCCGAGTTTTCGCGGCTCAGGGAGCCGCCCGCCGTTCAGGCCGCCGAGCGTGTCATAAGTCAGGTACCTCTTCGCGGCATGAGAGGTCGACTTGGTCACTACCTCAACGGGTCAGTGAGAGTCCCAGCTAGGCTGAGACATGCCCAGGATGGTGCCGCCGGGACCTGTCGGCGGAAGCGGGCACAGAATTCTCTTGCCGCCAGCGCTCGATGGCGCTCCCCTTACTCAACCGTTTGGCGAGTCGCAGGATACTTCAGATGGCCGATGACATTAGCCGATTCGTCGAGATACTGATAGACAAATATGGTCTATGGAGAGTTATCACAGCCCCATTTGTTGTTGTGCCTATTCTGGCGGCATTCGGAATAGTAGCAGGGCCCGAGGCTGCGTCGCTTCTTGCAATCGGCACAGCATTCCTCGTTTCTTTCATTATCATGATAGCCATGGGGGCGCAACTGCGAAGATCGCGCAGCCTGCATCTTGAGCAGGAGCGTACCATTATGCGTCTTACGGAGACAGTAATAGCAGAGGAGGTGGGAGCAACTTACGTATGGGAACAATGGCGTCAACGGGTTACTATCTCAAATAATGGAGACTCAATAGTAGAGGACTGGCGCACCCTCCGCGTCAACAACGACGCAGAGCTGCGTGTGATTTGGGCGGCCTTAGAGAAGACTGGTGGGCATTTGTCCTTGCGGCAACGCAGGTCAGTCAAGGTCGACGCCTTTGACTTCAGCGAGGCAGACGGGGGACGCATGGTCGGCGTCCAATACGATCTAGCCCGAGTATGGGATGATCGCGAGCAGGCCCTCGTTGTCTACGTCTGCTTTAGCCGACCACTCCTCGCCGGGCAGACGAAGAACGTGCTATTCGTGTGGAGGTGGCCGGGCTACTATCGTGAGCTTATGGCCGAAGGCCGAGATGAAGTTTTTTTCCAATGCAGGCGTGGTACAGCTCGGGAGATTACGCTTGATATGATCTTTGACAAGGATTGTAGTCTCAAACGCGAGATGCGTGTACAAGCCTATGAGCAGTGCCCAGCTCCTGAGCAAAGACTTCATCCCGACGGGTCATTAACATTGCATGTGACTTATGGTCCTGAGAATATTCCCAAACTGGCTGGATTCACGCTAGACAACGGAAACCAGCCGTCCATATCATCGCTTTAGGGACCGCCTGGATGCATGGAGTTTATAGCGCATGCAAAGCAGGCCATGTCGCGCTCACCCCGGCAATGCCGGGCTCTCCCGCGGTTTGAGTCGGGGGTCGCGAAGCTGGTCAGGTGCTGGAGGCAACCCAGTACCCTCAGCTGGCCGCGTCACCATCTTGGTCGGTGAATGCTGGGATCACTTGCCAGGTGTCCCGGAAAGATCCGCTCGTGCAACTCGCACTCGACGATCGCCCGCAGGATCGGTTCCTGGCGTTCGGCGTCCTGCTCGTCGGTCACCTGGCAAGGCCACATCCCAGTGGCCGCGCCCCCGCAGATGCGGGTGATGCTCTGATCTGCGATATCTGAGAGGCGTCTTTGAACGCCGGGCACCGCGCTCGATCCCAGCGGTTGAGGCCGCGATCGGAACCGAACTGAGACAGGGTAACTCAGCCCGCGACATCACCCAGGAGCTGCTCACCGCCCTGACCCGGGCCTACCATGAGGCGGTCATGGGAAATCAACATGGCGCATGACGACCATCGCTGTAACGATCTGCGGTAGATCCGGATGTTCGCCGGACGAGCAGCTGTGCATGTTTCAGCCTGTCGCACAAAGCTTGTGGAGAGTAGATCGGCGGCCTTTTGGAACGCAGATCCGGGTGCGAGAACTCTCTTATTGGACGATCTTGAGTCCTGGGCTGCTGGGGATGGCCCTTGGCCGTTAGCCCTCGGCGCGGTGCCGGTGCAGCTTACGCAGGTTGTGCGCGGCGCAGGCCAGCAGCCATTCGTTCTCGCACGCGGCCAGGCCGCGCCGGGACATCATGGTTAGTTTCTGGCAGGTCTTGAGCTGCCCGAACACCGGTTCCACGGTGCGGGCGCGCAGCTTGTAGTCGTCGCGGCCGCGAGGATGGCGCAGGCGCCGGCGGGCGCGGGCGGTGGCTGGAAGCCGGTCCAGGTGCAGGGCATGCTGGGGAGTGCGGACGTAGCGCCGGGCGGGGTCTTTGGCCAGCAGCGCGAGCAGCCGCAGGCCGTCGGCGTCGGCGCGGGCGAAGGTCTGCTCGCTGACGTATCCGGAGTCGGCAAGCACGGTGCGCAGCTCCGGGCGGATCCCGGTCTCGGACAGCTGCTGGCGGCAAGTATCCAGCAGCGGGTGGAGCAGGGTGCGGTCGACCGGGTGCTGGGACAGCATCGCGCCGACGATGACCTGGCCCGTAGTGACGACGAGCTGGCCGTTGTAGCCGGCCACGTATCCCTTCTGGTTGCGCATCACCCGCACGTCCGGGTCGGTGATGTTCGCCCGCGGCGCGGTGTTGTTGCGGTTCGGACGTGGCGGCTCATCACCAGGGCGGCGCCCGCCACGTTTCCCGGTCGCCGCGGCTGCATCCCACGCCTGCTGCTTGGCCCGCTGCGCGTCGCGGCGGGCCTGGTCCTCGGCCGCCAGCCGATCCCGGGCGGAGGCCAGCCGCTCGCGCCGCTCAGCCCGCCGCGCCAGCGTCCGCGGGGTTGGCTCATCCAGCTTGCCGCCGAGCCGGGCGTCCTCGGCGGCGTCGGCCGCGGCCGCCTCGGCCAGCAGCTTCTCAATCGCCGGCAGCGTGCGGTTCGCTTTCTGCGCGGCGTTGCCGGCCAGCTTGGTCCCGTCCAGGCTGATCGTGCCCAGCGACACCAAGCCCACGGCGGCCAGCAGCCGCAGCACCTGGCTGAACAACCCGCCCAGCGCCTTCTCATGCCGGGCGCGGAACCGGGCGATCGTCGCATGGTCGGGGCGCAGCCCGCCGGTGATCACCCGGTAGCCCACATCGCGCACGCACCGCTTCTCAAGCACCCGGCTGGACCGCTCGCCCTGGCAATAGCCATACAGCAGCAGCGCCACCATCATCTCCGGGTCAAACGCCGCCCGGCCATGCCCGTCGGCCCGGTACCGGCCCCGGAACTCACCCAGATCCAGCGTGGCCACCGCGTCCAGCATCACGAACACCAGATCGTCTTCGGGCAGCCACTCGCGCATGTCCGCCGGCAGCAGCAACGGCTGATCACGCTGCGGAAAAAGGAAGTTCTGCGGCATAAACCATGATCTCAAGCGCCGGGCCTGCCCCCAGGTAGGCGCGCCGTTTATGCGACAGGCTGGTTTATGCGATCTTCTTATGCCCCGCGGTCTGTGCCTGCGGTCGCCGGTTCTAAGTGATCGCCAGATGGGCCTGGGCAGGCCAGCGCACCGACGTCACGGCCGGTGATGCGTCAGAGCGGGCGGACGTTCTCCGCCTGCGGTCCCTTCTGCCCCTGAGTCGTGTCGAACTCGACCTTCTGGTTCTCATCCAGCGACCGGTAGCCCGAAGTCGCGATCGCTGAGAAGTGGACGAACACGTCCGCTGTCCCGTCATCGGGGGCGATGAAACCAAAGCCCTTGTCGGCGTTGAACCACTTCACTGTTCCCGTTGCCATCAGTTCAAGTCCTCTATCTGTCATGCCAGGACGCGACCTCGCCACGCCGACTGCGAGCCTACCGCCCCTGGCCAGCAACCGGCTCCTCCTCCCCGGCCGCGGTCCTTCGCAGGCCCAAGCACCCGCGCACGGGGCCGTCGCGGTTCATCATCGTCCTGCCCGCCACGCTGGACCAGCGAATGCGCGCGCAGCGGCTAGAAGCGGTCGACTCGGTCACCCGCGTCATCGGTCCGGCATGTACGGTCGGGGAGTGCCGGATGCGATCTTCGCTCATCCCCGGCTGGCGGCTGTCTACGATGCCTTCGACGGGCCGCGTGATGATCTGGCTGCTTATCTCGGCATCGCCACCGAACTGGGCGCCGATCACGTGCTCGACGTCGGTTGCGGGACAGGGTCCCTGGCGATCCTGCTGGCCGGGACGGGGCGCAAAGTCGTGGCCGCCGACCCGGCCGCCGCATCCCTGGGCGTGGCGAGGTCCAAGGATACGACGGGCGCGGTCTCCTGGGTTCACGCTGACGCCGCCAGGCTCCCGGCGGCCGGCGCCGGCCTGGCCGTCATGACCGGGAACGTCGCCCAGGTCTTCCTCACCGATCACGACTGGGCTCAGGCGCTGCAGGCCATCGGCGCCGCCGTGCGCCCGCATGGCCACTTCGTGTTCGAAACCCGGCGGCCCGACCGCCGGGCATGGGAGGACTGGGCCGCCGCCACGAGCCCGGTCACGGTGGATGTCCCCGGCAGTGGCCAGGTGCAGCGGCGCGGTGAGGTCACCAGCGTGCGCCTGCCGTTCGTATCCTTCCGCTATACCTACACGTTCCTGGCCGATGGCGCGGTCCTCACCTCCGACTCCACCTTGCGGTTCCGCGGCCGCGACGACACCGAATCGAGCCTGGCTGCCCACGGGTACCGGATCCTGGACGTGCGCGACGCCCCCGACCGCCCCGGCCGCGAGTATGTGTTCCTCACCGAGCGCACAACCTGAACCGCCAAGCTCCCGGGCTGCACATCCGAGGCTGACCGCGCATGACCGAGAGGACGGCGCCTGCATGGCCAGGGCACAGAGCGTGGACCGCCTTGCACCATCAACGGCCCCGGCCCTCAGCTAAACGGGCAATCACGCGAACGATCTGGGCGCGGCAGATCCGTGCGTGTTAGTGCGATGGGTCGCGGTGTGTCTGGGGCGGCGATGGACCTGGAGGAGGTCAGCGCCAGTCCACGCTGGATCAGACGTCCTCGACGCTCCCGGCGAAAATGACCCGCCGGGCCACGTCATACGTCGCCGAATCGGCGCGCACCGCAGCCATCTCGGCGGAGGTCCGGGCGGTACTCAGGGCGTCGCCGTCGGCGAACCACAGCTCGGCGACCAAGTATGGCGCGCCGTCAGCGTGGGGAAGGCTGATGGTGAAGCGCTCGAGACCGGGGACTGCCTGCACGAGCGGCACGTGCCGCTCGCGGTAGGCAGTCTCGAAGTCGTCGCCGTCGGCGGGGTCGAAGTACTGGATGGTGATCTTGTGCATCGATCGAGCATCTCCTCGCTGGCCGGGCATCCGTATCCGCGGCATTCCCGCGACCTTATGTGGTTCCGGGCACGGAGACCTCAGGGGCGTTGGCACAACCGGCCCGGCGCCCGGCGCCGTACCCGAGCACGGCGCCGGCAACGAACACACCGCGGTGCTCTGAGCAGGCTTCCTCGAATCGAGGAGGCCGGGATTCCACCCACGGTCGTCGTGGCGCGGATACCGGCGCAGGTCCTCGTGGTGGTGCTCGCGTGGGTTGCCACGAGCAAGCCCACGGGCAAGGGCTGACAGGAGCGCAACGGCGACGACCAGGTCTGCATCCCGCGCTGGCCGGATCGCTGTGCAGAACCCATCCGCTCATCGGCTATGAGCGGACCTTCGCGTCCCCTGGGCACACCCAGATCGGCCACGTCTGTGCTGGCCTCAGGGAGCCACGCCAGGCACCGAATGCCGCTCAGATCGGCGAATCCGGTGTAGTCCTAGGGTCGTTCGATCACTCCGCGGCAGCCCTCGGGAACCTCTTTCCCATCAATGCGCCAGCATCTGCTGCAGGGCGCTGCCAAGAGACCCGGCGGTATAGAACGCCAGGCCGCTTGCTCTGAGCCAGGCACCCAGAGAAGTCAGCAGCACAGTCTCCCGCTTCCCATCTCGTCTCATCCTGTTCCGCCGATGTCCAGCCGGAGGCGGTTCCAGAGCCCGATGGAGGAATCCGTGTGCACAATCACGTGCACACGCCACAGCAAGAAGGCCTCTCCTGGAACCGGAAGAGGCCTTTGACCTGCACAAATGGTAACGGGGGCGGGATTTGATTCCCTATGGATCCTTGCCGTGTCAAGCCGTCCGGCCCAGAGTTTTTCGTGATCGTCTACGGCGTTGTTTCTGGGCATGCCAGCAGGCCCGGTGGCGGCGTGGCCGGCGGGCTGGGCTG
>Ga0335078_10005937_pt1 | contig 18060 bp, 12 predicted proteins | sample Lox_Sample_32_FD_206711 | JGI IMG/M metagenome (GOLD analysis project Ga0335078, IMG submission 206711) | Soil microbial communities from Loxahatchee National Wildlife Refuge, Florida, United States - Lox_Sample_3.2 | ecosystem: Environmental > Terrestrial > Soil > Wetlands | place: USA... | reverse complement strand
GAAAGGGTGCCCGTCCGGTTCGGACCGGGGGTCGCCGGAGAAGGACCCGCACCACGGGCACCTCGCCGGCGGCCTACCGGTGTTCAAGGTCGCGATCCGGTCCCCGGGCGATAAGCCGTGGACCCGCACGACCGAGATCTTTGAGTACCGGACGTTTTACGGGGTGCTCCAGGCGATGGCCCGCGAGCTGCGCCGGCGGGGGGTCACGCACGTGGTGACGGAGGCCAGCGGGGTGTACACCGAGCCGGTGTATTACGCGCTGTGCGAGCAGGACTTCACCGAGGTCGCGGTGATCAACCCGGCGCACGCCAAGGCGCTGAAAGGCCACAAGACCGACGCCAAAGACTGCGCCCGGCTGGCGGAATTGTTCGAGTGCGGGCTGCTGCGCGGCTCCTACATCCCGTCCGCGGAGCAAAAGGAGGTGCGGGACCTGACCCGGTACCGGACCAAGACGGTGCAGGCGCGCACCTCGGAGATCCAGCGGCTTGCCAAGGCGCTGGAATCAGCCGGGATCAAGCTCGGCTCGGTGGCCAGCGAGATTACCGGCAAGGGCGCCACCGCGATGATCGAGGCGCTGATCGACGGGGAACGCCGCGGCGGCGTGCTGGCGGACCTGGCGATCGGCCGGATGCGGTCCGCGGGGAAGCTGGCGGACCTGTCGATGGCGCTGGCCGGCCGGTTCACCGGGCACCACGCGACGCTGTGCCGCCTGCACCTGGACCGGATCAAGGTCTTCGATGACGCCGTCGACGGGCTGGACGGGCAGATCGCGGCCGGGGCCGCGCGCTGGCAGCGGGAGGCGGGCCTGCTGAAGTCCGTCCCGGGGTTCGGCGACGTGGTGTCCTGGGCGTGGCTGGCCGAGATCGGCCCCGCCCCGCACAAGTGGTTCTCCCGGCACGAGAAGCTCGCCTCCTGGGTGAGCCTGTGCCCGGGGAACAACATCAGCGCCAGGAAACGCAAGCACGGCCGGACCGGGGATGCCGGGACCTACATCAAGCCGATGCTGATCCAGGCCGCCTGGTCCGCGATCCGGGTCCGGGGACGGCTGCAGGCCCGGTACAACCGGCTGGTCCGCCGTTTCGGCGGGCAGAAGAACCCGGCCGCCAAGAAGAAGGCGATCACCGCGATCGCGCACACCCTGCTCAAGATCGCCTACCAGGTCCTCAAGACCGGCACCCCGTACCAGGACCTGGGCGCCGACTTCTATACCCGGCGGAACTCTCCGGAGGAGCAGCAGAAGTACCTGGAACGCCAGCTGCAAAAGCTCCACCCCGGCTGCACGATCACCATCACCATCAGCCCGCCGGAGGCCGCCTTACGCCCGGCGCTTAACTGCAAGCCCTGATTTCCCGCAGCATCGGAGCCGCCGCCGACCCGGCACCCCGGCCATAGCCCGCCGGACAACCAGCGCCATCCCGCACCTCTTGCCACCACACCGGCCAGGGTTCGCTACCGCGCGCCCACCGGGGACCCAGTTTTCGTGTCAGCAGTTCCCCTCCTTGGTGAAGCCGATCCCGGCCGCCTGGGCCGCGACCGCCACATGCTCGTGGCCGTTCAGCAGGACCTGGGCGGCGAACGGCGCATGCCCGGCCATCTTGATCGTCAGGTGCCCCCACTGCCGGTCCATGATGTGGAAGCTGTAGTGATTCACGTACGTGCGCTTCCTGGCCAGGTTGCCGATCACCGTGCCGTCCGCGGACCGGCGCACATCCCACACCATCGCCGGGGCCTTGGAGACCAAGACCAGGAACACTCCCGGTGCCACCGAGTGCGTGCGCAGGTACTCCTCCGCGATCAGGTGCTTGCGTTCCCCCGCCTTGCAGTCGATCACCGGGACGGCCTGGTCAGCGGCCCAGGCCCGTACCCGCCGCGCGAACCGCCCCGCCAGGCGCATCAGGTGCGCGTTATCCAGCACTGCATCCGCCTCGGCGTCACACCCCCCGATCATGCGCCGCCACCAGGTCCGGAACCCGCCCGCCGTGTTCCCCATCGGGTAGTAGGCATTCAGCACGATCCGGTCGACGCAGTCATAAGAGCCGGTCAGCAGGCCCGCATAGCGCGCCGCGAAGTCATCAGCCACCCGCTGACCGTAGAGGCAACCCGCACCTCATCTCAGGACATCAGCCGCACTGCCCCGAAGGGGCCATCCCTTCCGGGCGAAGTCCCGGACGGAACGTAGGGGGCTTGATTTAGTGATCCTGTTCTTGGTGAGTCAAGTTTGGCCGTGGTGAGTCGTTTCCGCTGGTAGCGGGCACCTGGTCAGGCGGCGAGCCCGGCGTGGCGGGCGAGGTCGTCGAGGGCAGCGTCGTAGGCGCGGGCGGCTGCCCGCAGCCGGGAGGGGGCTGGCGGGCCGGGGTCGGTGAGCTCGGCCAGGCCGGGGATCAGGAACCGCTGGGTGAGCCGGGTGAGGAAGAGGGCCTGGCGGAGTCCGGGGAGTGTGACCTGGTAGCGGAAGCTATGCGGGATCCGGCAGATGAGGCCGTGGATGCGCAGCCGGCGGAGGTCGTAAGTGATCTGCCCGCTGGTCATGGCCTCAGGGGCTAGCCCCAGCAAGGGCGCGAGGCAATTGCGCAGGTCGCGGTTGGTGAAACCGTTGGGCAGCAGCCGGAAGACGCACAGGACGGCGAGCAGGGCTTGCACGCGGGAGCTGGTGATGGGCATCCCGGCGGTGCGGGTGCCGGCCGAGCTGATGACTGGGCTGGTCAAGGCGGCCAGGGCGGCGGCGCCTTCGGCGGGGTCATGGCTGATCCGTTGGACGTCAAGCAGGCGCCTGCTGGCGGTGAAGCCGATCTCCTTCAGTTCCGGGAGATGAGACAGCCCTTTGGCCACGCCGAAGTCTTTCGTGTCATTGATCGTGGTTTCCGTCCGCAGCGCCTTGCCGAGCTTGTGGTACTGCTTGATCTTCGAGTTCTTGTAGTCGATGTGCAGGCTCGGGACCACGCCGTCGGTGATGACGCGGGTGCGGAACCGGCCCGGCGTGGGATGGCGCCTGCGATGCATGATCTTGCGGTCGAAGATCAGCGAGACCCGGTCCGGGCGGCCCAGATCGAGGTTGTCGCGGATCACCTGGTCGAAGAAGATCCGCCCGGTCACCGGGGCGTCCAGCACCTGGGTGAGGGAGAACTCCGCCTGCAGCACCGACAGCTCATAGCGGTACCCGGCCGCGGTGTCCTGCGCGGAGAACGGGTACGGCAGCATCGCCAGCAGCCGGGCGGCCAGCGCGGTGATCTCGCCCTCGTCCAGGCCGTCGCAGATCGCCTGGACCGCGGCCACGTCGTCCACGGCGGCGAACGCGTTATCTAGCGGGGTAAACCCGATCCCCGCCTTGGCGGCCTGCCGCTGGGCATACTCGTTGCCGTTGAGGATCAGCCGGCCGGTATAAGGGAAATAGCCGGAGAGCTTCACGCAGACCGGCCCGAACTCCTCATCGACGCAGTAAAAGTAGTACTGGTTCACCACCGCCGAGCCCGGCACCAGCCACGGGTAGGTGGCCCCGGTCACCGGGTTACGCCGCTTGACGGTGCGGAACACCTTCTGCTTCTCCTGCGCCACCCCCACGTACAGCACCTGGGCGGGAACCAGCCCCCGGTCATCGGTCTCCGCGCGGCGCAGGTACCCGGCGGTGACCAGGTCCTTGCGCTGCCCCGGGGCGAACCGCACCAGGTCCAGCCCGCGGGCCGCGATGAAATGCCCGATATCCGCGACAAACGCCCTCGTCATCGGCGCCAATCACCGGCACGCCTCGTCGGGCTGGGGCGAAGCCCCGTTAGGGGGTGGTGAAGTGGTAGCCCTCGGCGAGGAGGCGGGGCAGGACGATCTTGAGGGCGGCGACCGTCTGGGAGCGGTTGCCGCCGCCGTCGTGCTCGAGGATGATCGAGCCGGTCCGGGTGTTGCGCATGATGTTGCCGACGATGGAGGCCACGCCGGGGCGGGACCAGTCGCGCGGGTCCACGGACCAGGCCAGCGGAATCATCCCGCTCTGCTCGCACTGCCGGAGGACGGCCGGGGACCAGGCGCCGTAGGGGGCGCGGAACATGTCCGGCACCCGGCCGGTCGCCCGGTGGATCGCGTCGGTGGCGCGGGTGATCTGGCCGGCGATCACGGCCGGCGACTGCGAGGCCAGGTCGATGTGGGACCAGGTGTGGTTGATGATCTTATGGCCGGCGGCCGCGACTTCGCGGGCCACGGCCGGGTGGGCGGCGACCTCCAGGCCGACCATCGAGAAGGTCGCGGTCACCTGGTACTTGGCCAGGAGGCGGAGGACCTGGGGGGTGTATACCGGGCTGGGGCCGTCATCGATGGTCAGCGCGATGACCTTGGGACCGTCGTCGAGCCGGAACATCGGCTCCTCATCGCCACGGCGGTCGCGCCCGGGTGCGTGCGGGCTGCCCGGGCGCGGGCGGGCCGGCGCTGTCCTGGAGGGCTCTGCGCCGACCGGGTCTTTCGTGGTTGCCCCTTTCCCGGCCGGCCGGGTCCGGGTGGGCGGGGCGCCGGCGGGACTGGCTGCGGGACTGGGCGCGGATGACCGGCCGGGGGCTGGCGCGGGGCGCGCGGCGTCGGTGACGTGCTGGTCGGGCCGGCGCGCGTAACCAGCCAGCAGCGTCACTCCCCCGACCACGAGCAGCGCCCGGCGTGTCACGACCCCGGGCGCTTTCTTCCGCGTACCCATCTGCAGGCCCCCAGATGATCGTCAACGCTGGCGTGCCCGTTTTGCGCACCAACATGAAGACTGCCCGGTAATGCCTCCGGTTGCACCGAACACTCTAAAAGGCCGGACACGCACATTGAGTGATTTAGCACGGTGTGTCATTTATGCGGATTCTCGCGCGGTGAATGGTACGAGCGCGGTGAGCGAGTCGCGCGGGGGCTCGCGGGCGGGGGGACCGCGGCGTGCTCGTGGTGCGGATTGGGGATTCGGGACGCCTGGGGGCGGCGTGACCCCTACCCTTAGGGCGTGCTTCCGGCACGGGGGCTCCAGGCCAGCCGGCACATCCGGATATCACTCCGACGACGACGATTTCATGGGGCGAGGCAGCTACATGAGCATGTTCAGATCGGCGCGGGCGGTTCTCGCGGGCGCGGCCGTGATCGCGCTGGCCGGGTGCGCGTCGGCGGGTACGTCGGGCTCGGCGGCCGGCGGCCCGGGGAGCGGGGGGGCGGGCGGGGCCTCCAGCGCGGGCGGGGCGGGGAGCACGGGCGGGGCGGGGAGCACGGGCGGGGCGGGGGGCGCGGGCACGGCACCGGCGACCCCGGGCGCGACCGCGAACTCGTTCGTGGCGAACGGCTCGATCCCGTTCCCGATCGCGCTCGGCAACACCTGGATTTACCAGACGGTCTCCAGCATCAACAACGAGCACGGCCTGGTGACGAACAAGGTCGTGTCGGTGACCCCGATCGCGGACGGCCACCAGGCCACCATGTCGAGCACCGTGGTCCTCGGCCACTCCACCGCCGCGACGCAGCAGAACTACCTCTTCTACAACGACGGCAAGATCGGGTACCCGGTGAACGGGACCGGCGTTTCGGTGGGCGGCAGCGGCGTGCTGTGGCCGAACGCCGCGGAAGCGGCCTCCGGCAAGGCCCTGCACTCGGTGCTGCGCATCAAGCTCAGCAACGCCGGCGCGAGCCAGTACGAGATCGCGAACGTCACGGTCCAGGGCGGCGGCACGCAGACCGTCACCGTCCCGGCGGGCACCTACCAGGCCACCCTGGTGAACATGACGATGGTCATGAAGGTCGGCAACTTCGCCACCACCGCCGTGGTGAAGACGTGGAGCGCGCCGGGTACCGGGCCGGTGAAGACCGAGGAGCTCATCCAGACCGCGGGCAAGACCGAGCTGAGGACGACCGAGGAACTGCTCACGTTCACCAAGGGGTGACGCGGATAGCCGTTTTTCTGGGATAGCTATGCGCACTGCGGCGTTGCGCGGTGACTTGGGCCGCCGGAATTTTTACTCTTAGTGCGTCCAACCGGGATTCTGGGCCGCCAGCGTGACTCCCCCCAGAGCCAGCGCAGAGCGAGGCAGCTACATGGGCAAGCATGGATCGGCGAGGGCCGTTCTCGTCGGCGCTGTTCTCGCCGGCGCAGCCATCATCGCCCTGGCCGGGTGCACCGGCGTGGGAACTGCCACCGCGCCCGACGTGCCCGGCGAGGCGGCGGGAAGCACGTCGACGGCCGGCACCGGCCCGGCTTCCAGCCCGCGGCAGAGCGTGACCCCGGGCGCCAGCACAGGGCAGAGCGCGACCTCGGTCAACGGCACGCGCCAGAACGCGACGTCGAAGGCGTTCGTGAAGGCCGACTCGATCCCGTTCCCCGTCGCCGTCGGCAACACGTGGGTGTACCAGACCATGGCCGGCAGCGCGACCGGCCGGACGACGAACCGGATCGTCTCCGCCGGGTCGGGGCCGGCCGCGTATCAGGTCACGGTGTCCTCGACCACCGACGTCGCCGGGCCGGGCGCCGCCCAGCCCGTCTACCGCTTCTACCCGGACGGGACGATCGGCTACCCGGTGCCCCCGGGCAGCGGCCTGTCGGTGACGGGCGGCAGCGTCCGCTGGCCGGACGCCGCGGGCCTGGCGTCCGGCCAGGCGTACCACTCGGTGCTGCGGGTCCAGGACAGCCAGACCGGCCAGTACGAGAACGCGAACGTCACCGTCCAGGGCGGCGGCACGGCGTACGTCGTCGTCCCGGACGGCGCCTACCAGGCCAGCGTGGTGCACATGACCATCGCCGCGAAGACGGTGACCGTCGAGGTGACCACCTGGATCGCGCAGGGCATCGGCCCGGTGAAGACCGAGGTGCTGGTCCACGCGGCGGGCCAGGCCCAGCGCAGCACCACGTATGAGCTGCTGTCCTTCACCAAGGCGATCAGCATCGTCGGGGACGGCAGCTGAACCCGGGTCGGGCTGGGCGTGCCGCGGGGCGGGAACCCAGCCGGTTCGGGATAAATAAGTCTTTAACGGGTCTCCTCCGAACGGCCCTGGGCCCACAGCGTGTGGAAGACGCCGTCACGGTCCGTGCGGTGGTAGGTGTGCGCGCCGAAGAAGTCGCGCAGGCCCTGGACCAGGGCGGCCGGCAGGCGTTCGGCTCGCAGCGCGTCGTAGTAGGCCAGGGCGGCGGAGAAACCGGGGACCGGGATGCCGAGGCGGACCGCGCTGGCGACCACGTTGCGCCAGGCGTCCTGGGCGGCGGCGAGGTCCTTGCCGAACTCCTCGTCAGCCAGCAGCGTGGGCAGGTCCGGGCTGGCAGCGTAGGCGGCCCGGATGCGGTCCAGGAAGGCGGCCCTGATGATGCAGCCGCCGCGCCAGATCACCGCGGTCCGGCCGAGGTCGATGCCCCAGTCGTACTCGCGGCTGCCGATGTCGATCATGTTCCAGCCCTGGGCGTAGGAGACCAGTTTGGAGGCGTACAGGGCCTGCTCGACCTGGTCGGCGAACTCGGCGGCCTCGGCAGGCGCGGGCCTCGGCCCCGGCAGCTGGCGGCTGGCCTGGCGCAGGTCCGCGTGGCCGGACAGCGAGCGGGCGAAGACCGCCTCGGCGATGCCGCTGACCGGGACGCCCAGGTCCAGGGCGTCCTGCACGGTCCAGCGGCCGGTGCCCTTTTGTTCGGCCTGGTCGAGCACGATGTCGACGAAGGGCTTTTTTGTGCTCGCGTCGGTGTGGGCCAGGACCTCGGCGGTGATCTCGATCAGGTAGGAGTCGAGCCTCCCGGTGTTCCATTGCTTGAAGGCTTCGGCGATCTGCGCGGGTGTCCAGCCGATGGCGTGCCTGAGCAGGTCGTACGCCTCGGCGATGAGCTGCATGTCGGCGTACTCGATGCCGTTGTGCACCATCTTGACGAAGTGGCCCGCGCCGTCCGGGCCGACGTGCATGCAGCACGGGGTGCCGTCCACGTGCGCGCTGATCGTCTCGAGCATGGGGCCGAGGGACTGGTAGGACTCCTGGCTTCCGCCGGGCATGATGGACGGGCCGTTCAGCGCGCCTTCCTCGCCGCCGGAGACGCCCATGCCGACGAAGTGCAGGCCCTGGTCCTTGAGCTTGGCCTCGCGGCGGCGGGTGTCCTTGAAGTGCGCGTTGCCGCCGTCGATGATCATGTCGCCGGGCTCGAGCAGCGGGGCGAACTCGTCGATCACGGCGTCGGTGGCGGCACCGGCGTTGACCATGATGACCAGGCGGCGGGGGCGCTCCAGGGCCTGCACGAACTGTTCGGCGGTCTGGGCCGGCACGAACTCGCCCTCGTGGCCGAACTGCTCGACCACGGCCGTGGTGCGGGAGGCGGTCCGGTTGTGCAGGGCCACGGCGTACCCGCGCCGGGCGAAGTTGCGAGCCAGGTTGCGGCCCATCACGCCGAGGCCGGTCACGCCTATCTGCGCGGTTGCTTGCGCCATATGCTGCGGGTCTCCTCTGCGAGGCTTGTGCGGGTACCGATCACTATGCCACTTCGGGTTGTTCGGCAAGCGGCCGCTGGAACCTCTCACGGGGGCTGGTGATCTGGCCAGCCGGCGGTACGTGATGGTCGCCGGGTGGACAGTGCCGGGGGCGGGGTGGACGGGGATGGGGGCGGGGTGGACTGGGATGGGGGCGGGAGACGGTACGCTACCGGTGTCAGTCGCGTTGTTCGGCGGGTGCGCTGGCTGGCGGTTGCATCAGCTGGCGGGCATGTCGTCCGGCGGCTGTCTGCGGGCGTAGCTCAATGGCAGAGCCCCAGCCTTCCAAGCTGGTCATGCGGGTTCGATTCCCGTCGCCCGCTCCATTTATTCCCAGCTCATCTGGCCTCTTTTGGTTTCTTGTTCGTCTGACTGCCGTCTGGTGTCGTCTACTGGCCTGTAGTGGCGGTTATTACGGTGTTTTGCCTGCTCAGCGAATGTCACTAGGCAGAGTTATGCTGGTTTGAAGGGTCGGGTGGAGCTCGGTCGTTCTACCCAAATTTCTACCCAAACCTGGGGCTGACCATGGCATATGCGGAGCGCCGAGAGCGCCAGAAGGGGGTCCGCTACCGCGGCATGTACAAGGCTGCGGACGGGCGCTACCGGTCGGCTGGCACGTTCAGCACGGAGGAGCGGGCGCTAGAGGTTGCTCGGGAGGCGGAGCGGTACGCCTTGGTCGTTGGCGGTGCGGCTGGCGGGTTGGATCCGGCTATCCGCGCGACACGGACGATCAAGGATTACGCGCCGCTGTTCCTGCGGCACCACCGGGTCGAGGGAAACACCAAGGAGAGGTATGCGGACACGCTGCGCCTTCCTGGACTCCTGGCGGATCGCGGAGAACGCCTGGTTCATCAGGACCCGCGAACCCGGCTACGAGCACGTCCCGGTCGCTGACATCATCCGGCAGGTGGCCGCCCTGGCCGACGGCATGACCATGTCGGCCAAGAAGGACCCGCTGGCCAACATCGGCGGCTGGCTCGCGCTCAACGACGACGCGCTCGCCGAACGCTGCCGCAACCTGCAGATCCTCACCGAGGGCTTCCCCACCTACGGCGGCCTGGCCGGCCGCCATCTGGAGGCGATCGCCGAGGGACTACGCGAGGCCGTCGACCATGACTACCTCCGCTACCGGATCCGGTCGGTGGAGTACCTCGGACAGGCCCTGGAAAAGCCGGCGTCCCGGTCGTCGTGCCGTTCGGCGGCCACGCCGTGTTCATCGACGCCAGGGCGATGCTGCCGCACATCGAGCCGCTGGCCTACCGACGGCACCGAGACCGCGGCCGCGATGGACCTGGTCCGCCTGGCCATCCCCCGCCGCACTTACAGTGAGCTCGCGCAGCAGCTGCTCATCGGCCGCCGACAGCTCGGTGCCGTCCTGGTGCCGGTCCTGTGCCACGTCAGTCATCTGGTGCTCCTCCTGTGCCGGAAGTTGCACCGTTGAAAAATTACAGTCCCCATCTGACTCCGAACGGACGGTGGCGGCTGTGCGCAGCCTGCGTGTCTCCGGCCGCGGTTTGGCCGCTGCGGGCCTGCTCCGTGGCTTCGCGGGCGCGGATGGCTAGGGTTGAAAGGTGCGTACCTGTTACGACATCGAGGAGAGCGATGCCTACGTTGCCGCCCGTGAACTGCTGCTCAGGCGGTGCGGGCCTGGGCCGGGGCGCATGGCCTGGTGATGTCGCTCCCGCTGGCCGAGGCCCTGCTGGATTCGCGGCACTTCAGCTCGGACGGGCGGCTCGGCTACTGGACCCCGGCGCAGGTGCGCCGGGCGCTGCTGGAGTGGATCCCGGAGAAGGTCACGGCCTCCGACGAGGATCTGCCGGACGCGCCCGAGACGCTACGGACCCTGCTGCGTTACCTGGACGCTCACGGGCTGCGCGACCCGCGGGGCGGTGCCGTCCAGGAGATTGAGTCCGCCATCGACGCCGCTGCGAAACAGTTCGCTGACGTGATCGGCGACGGGGAGCGGTACGGGATGGCGAAGACGGTGGCGATGTCCGCCCGGGACCGCGGCGTGGACATCGGCGATCCCGCCGCGCTGACCGGCTTCCTGGATGATGTCAGGGAAGGCCGGGTGGTGCTCGATGAGGATCTACTGGGGCGTGCGCTGGAGCGCCAGCTCGGCCGGCCGGCTCCGGGTCAGGAGCGGAAATTCGCCCAGCTTCCGGTGAGCCTGCCGGCCCCGGAGGAACTGACCGCGGTGGCCGGGCGCAGCAAGGTTGCCGGGCAGCTCCGCGCCTTCGCGGAATGGCTTGGCCCGGGGGGCCGGGCGCTCACGCCGGCCGGGAATATCAGGCCCGCCGATGCCCGGGAGCTGATCGCGCTGCTCGGGACCGGCGAGGAGGGGCTGAGGTTCCACAGCGCCGCCGAGCTCCCGGGCCTAGAGCTGATCGTGACCTGGGCGAAAAAGGCACGCCTGGTCCGCAAGCAGGGCACGCGCCTGGTGCCGGTGGCGAAGGCGCGGCCGGTGCTGGCCGATGCCGGGGCCCTGTGGCAGCGCGCGTTCGAGGCGGCGTTCGATCTCGGCGACGCCGTCTGCCGTCCCCTCTGGGCGGATGAGCCGCCCTCGCCGGTGCGGCTCCTGTACGACGTGATCGTGCCCGACGTGCTGGCCGCCATCTACAGCATGGACGAACCGGTTCCGGTGGCCCGGCTCGCCGAGTCGGGCTGGGACACGGTCCGGGCGCACTTCGACGTCGACTCCCTCAGCCCGCTTTCCCAGACGGGCCTGCGCGGCCGGGTGGGCAACGACGTGGAGCACGTCTTCGACGCGTTCGAGGCGCTTGGCGCGGTGACCTCGGCGCATGGCGTAGCCAGCGCGGTGTTCGCTGAAGACCTGGACGAGAGGTCCGACATGGCGGACCGGCCGTTCAGCGGCGAGCGGGCCGCCGCGCTGCGGGAGCGGCTGGCCGAGCCCGGGCGCATGGTGAGCCTCACCCCGCTGGGCACCCGCGCGATGCGGCAGCGCATGCTGGCCGAGGGCCGGGAGGCGGGGCTCGTGGGCGAGCTAGCGGGCGGGTCGCCCGCCGAGGTGCTCGGCACGGTCGCCGAGCATTACACGCCCGCGACCACGGCGGAGGAGATCAGCACCTGGCGGGCCGCCCACGGCGGCTCGCTGGACCCGCTCGTGCAGGCGATCCGCGACTGCTCGTTCCTCTCCCGGCGGGTCGCGTTGCTGAAGACTCTCGTCAACGCCGTCCCGGAGGGAGACGAGCTGCTGGCCAGCCTGCTGCGCGACCCAGAGCTCGGGCCGGTCGCCCTGCTCGCGGAAAACGCGACCGCAGGCCTGACGAGGTGAGCCCGGCGGATGCCGCCTGGCTGATGGCCGGAAGCATCCTGGAATTGCTAGAGATCGCAGGGCCCGGCGCGGTGCGCGAGCAGCTCGAGGAGCTGCCCCGCTCCCAGCGTGAGGATGCGGTCCGCGCCGTGCGTGACTCCGGCTACCCGGCGCGCGAGACGCTCGAGGACTTCCGGGTCCTAGTCGCCGAGCCGATCCTGAGCGCGCCGTCCCGGCCGCGCACCGTCCGGAACGCTCCCCGGCGGCGTCCCCGCCCGGGTAAACGCCGCGGTCGCTTACAACACGCATGCCCGCCGGGGGCTGTCCGGCCGCTTGCCGGGACGGCTTGCGCGGCAGGTGCCGCCCACCGGGCCGCCGAAGCTTTCCAAAGCCTTCCCGGGGACGGCAGCTGAGCAGCCTGGCCAGCCGCCGGGCGAAGTCATCGCCGTCACATAGGGCAGTGCCCGGGAGGCCGGATGGTCGCCTCCGATGGCTGGTCACGCCACGCCCGCGCCGCTTGATGCGCGGCTTTGCGCTGTGCTGCTCCATCGTGCAGGTGACTACTTGACGGGCTGTTCGGGTGTATTGCTGCGCTGCCTGGTGGTGCTGGTGAGCAGATTCCCGGGTCGGACCGGACGGTCACGATCAGCAGGTGGCTACGCTGTTCTTGATGGCCGGGCTGCCCGATGCCTTCAAGACCGCGGGGCGAGGGAGCTGGCGGCCGGGCACCCGGCGCTGCGGCTGAGCCCGGACGCGTGGATGATCCGTTTCCGGCGGATCGGAGGCGGGCGGGAAACGCGACGTGCTGGAGGCCGACTCATCTGGCTGGCCCTGCAGGCGCTGCGCCCGGGAGCCAGCGTCGCGCTGGATTCGGGCTGCGGGCCGCGATGAGCGGTCGGCGCTGCTGGCTGGCCGGCTCGCTCGGCCGGTGCGTGCTGCCAGGTGGTGTGCCTTCCGGTGGATGTTCCCGGTCGCTCATCGGGGCGCCGGTCACATGGGCATCAGCCCGTGCAGGGGGAAGACCGCGTTGCGGGTGGCCATGATCGCCCGGTCGACCGGATCGCCCGGGTCGTAGCCGGACTCGAACGGCTTGAACACTGTGGGTGCCCCTTCGGTCATGTACTCGGGCGCGGTTAGGCCGGTACATTTCGTGACGCGGTCCCGCCACGGGGCGGGGGTCGGCGTGCCCGGGTCGATCGGCTGGCCCGCGGCCTCCGCAAGCAGGTGCGTCCAGGTCCTCGGCACGACGTGGACCAGCTCGTATCCCCCGCCGCCGGTCAGCAGCCAGCGCCCGCCGGCCAGGTCGTGGGCCAGCGCGTGGACCGCGGCGTGGGCGGCGCGCTGCCCGTCGATGCTCAGCTCCAGGTGGGCCAGCGGATCCAGCCGGTGCGTGTCGGCCCCGTGCTGGCTGACCAGGATCTGCGGCCGGAACTGCGCCAGCAGCGGCGGCACGGTCGCGTGGAAGGCGCGCAGCCACGCGGCATCCCCGGTCCGGGCGGGCAGCGCCACGTTGACCGCTGACCCCTCCGCGCCCGACCCGCCGGTCTCGGCGGGCAGGCCGGTGAACGGGAACATGGTCGCCGGGTGCTCGTGTACGCTGATGGTCAGCACCCGCGGATCGGCGTAGAACGCGGCCTGCACCCCGTCACCGTGGTGCACGTCGACGTCCACGTAGGCGATGCGTTCGGCGCCGTGTCCCAGCAGCCAGGCGATCGCGATCGCGATGTCGTTGTAGACGCAGAACCCGCTGGCGTGCGTGGCCATCGCGTGATGCATGCCGCCGGCGATGCTGGCCCCGTGCCGGGCCGAGCCGGACCAGACCGCGCGGGCCGCGGCCAGGGTCGCCCCGGCCACCAGCGCCGAGGCCTGGTGCATGCCGGCAAATACCGGCTGGTCCCCAGTGCCCAGCCCGAACCTCTGCGCGTGCCGGAGCCGGGTCTCCTGCAGGCCACGGGCATCGGGGTGCCCGGCCCAGTGGCTGACCGTCCGCACGGCCGCGATGTACCGCGGGTGGTGCACCAGCTGCAGGTCTGCGTCGGTGACCGAGGCCGGAGCGGTCACGGTCACGCCGGGCTGGCTCCACAGCCCGAACTCGCGTGCGAGCTGCATCGTCAGCTCCATGCGCACCGGCGCCATCGGATGGCCAGGCCCGAAGTTATAGTCAGTGAGCCGCTCGTCCCAGGCCACATGCAAGGCGCAGGTCATCTGCCACACCCTCTTTACCACCGTGCCGGTTTGCGGGATCGCCCGCCAGCCGCCCATACTCGGCAGATCCGCCGGGACAGCGGATTTCCAGGTCCTGACCAGCCAAGGCGACATCCTTTGCCATCGCGGCGAGCGGCCACGATGATGCCCATGTCTGCGCAGCTGAGGTAAGGGTCCTTGGTCACTTGGACACATCGCACCGGAGGCCAGGGTCCGCGGCTCTGCCTGCTTCTGCCCGGGCACGCAAAGCCGCGCCTGGATGGCGGCCCGCGGGGTCCTTGGCCGCTCGTGTGCATGCTTCCGGTAGCCGCGGACCTCAGGACCGGCTCTCCGGCAGAGAAGTATCCGGCGGGCATCCGGGCATCCGGGCAGCCCGCGGGCTCGCGGGTGCGTCTGGCTGAGCGGCTCCGCTATCCGCAGCCGCCGGTCACCAGGTCTTGACGCGCTCGGCGGGGCGCCGGTGTTCGATTCGCAGTCGCGTGTCGAGCACCAGGCAGCCGCTTGTCATGCACCGGACGGGGTTGAGGTCGGCCTCGACGACCTCTGGAACGGCCCGGACCAAGAGGGTGAAGCGCAGGATCAACTCGCGAAGCGCTTCCCGGTCGAGGGGAGCGCTGCCCCGCAGCCCGTTCAGCTCGGCGGCGACGCCCTTGGCGGAGTCGATCAGCTCGTCGGCTTCCGCATCCGTCGCCGGCGGCAGGCGGAACGCGGCCGTTTCGGTCAGGCGGGCCTGGAGCCCGCCGAGGCCGACGGCGATCACCGAGCCCAGATCGGGGTCGTTGACCGTGCCCACCAGCATGTCCGAACCGGGCGGCACCAGGGGCTGGACGATCGCCCCGGTCCATTCCCGGCCAGAGGCCGCCACCCGCCGCTGGAGCTCGCGCCAGCCGGATCGCACCGCCGGCCCGCCCTCCAGCCCGAGCAGCACGGCCCCGATGTCACTGGCGTGCGCGGGAGCGGCAAGGTCGGCCTTCAGTGCCACCGGACCGCCGCTTTCCCCGGCGACGGCCACCGCGCGCTCGAGCTCGCGGCTGCGAATATAGGCGGCCACCGGGATGCCGTGGGTGGCCAGCAGCGCTTCTGCCTGATCGAACGACAGCCAGCCCCCTGCGGGCTCGCGCTCCAGCAGCGAATCGATCAGCGCGCGTGCCGCCGCCCCGCCCAGATCGGGGTACTGAGGGGGCTCGCCGAGCGGCCGCGACAGCCAGTCACGGCGTTCGGCCGCACGAGCGAGCACGGCCGCACACGACTCGGGAAACAAGAAGTTCGGCACCCCCGGGGCCTCCCGCGCGGGCAGCTGGCCATCGGACCGCACCACAGATGCCACCACCGGCTTGGGCTGCCCCGCCGCGGCGGCACTGATCGCCTCCAGCACGGCCTCCGGGTCGCCACCGAGGACTTCGGAGTAGTAGACCGTCAGCGCGTCGATGCCGGCATCGCCGAGCAGCTGACCGATGCTCGCGGCGTATTCGCCCGGCCCGGCGCTGATCCCCAGCACCAGCGGGTTGCGCGCCTGGCTGGGCTGCCCGACCTGCAGCCCGCGCGCCGCGCAGGCGTTGGCGCCGAGCGTCGCCAAGCGCGGGGAGTTGCTCACGATGCCGATCTCCCGGCCGCTGGGCAGCGGCTGGCTCTCGAAGAACACGGCGGCGTCGAACAGCTCCTCGCCGCCGCGGAACCGCAGCACCCCGGCCTGGTGCAACAGCGCGCCAGCGGCCGCGTCGCCGCGCAGCGCCGCGGCCGTGTCCGAGAGCGGTTCGCCGCGCGCCAGCCCGCCGGCCCGACGCCCCTTCAGCGCCAGGATCGGCTTCTCGCGGGACACCCGCCGCGCGATCCGGGTGAAATGCTCCGGGTTGCCGAACGTCTCCACATACAGCATCACCGCGGCCGTCCGCTCGTCCTCCTCGCACCACTCGAGCAGGTCGTTGGTCGAGACGTCGGCGCGGTCGCCGACCGAGACGAACATCGACACCCCCAGCTGCCGGGCCGCCGCCTGCCCGAGCAGCCCCAGCCCGCCCGATTGCGAGCCGATCGCCAGCCCCCCGGCGGGCACCCTCGCGCCGCTGAACGTGGTGTTCAGGCTGACCTCTGGCGCGGTGTTCAGCACCCCCCACGAATGCGGCCCGACCATCCGCAAGCCCGCGCCCCGCACGATCTCCAGCAGCCGTTCTTCCCGCCCGGCCAGCCCCGCGCCGTCCTCCTCGGCACCGGCGGGGACAATCAGCAGCGCCCTTGCCCCGTTCGCCGCCGCATCGGCGGCGAACTCGAGCAGTTCATCGCCCGCGGCGGCGATGATCACCAGCTCCGGAGCGGCCTCCAGCTCGCCCAGGCTGCGGGCGGCCCGCATCGAGCACACCACGCCCCCGGCGTGGTTCACGGGCGTCACCACGCCCTGAAAGCCGCCGCCCAAGATGTTCGCCAGCACCGCGCGGCCGACGTTGCCCGGCGTCGCGGCGGCCCCGGCCACCGCGACCGACGCGGGCGCCAGGACCGGCCGCAAGGAGGCGACCGCGGCGGCATGATCGCGCTCATCGATCCGCTCCCGCACCGCCTCCGTCGGCGTGATATCCAGCGAAACAATCAGCTCACCGAACGAGGTCCGGCGCCGCACAGCAAAGCCGGCGCCCTGGAACACTCCTATCATCGGCTGGTTGTCACGCATGACCTCCGCGTCGAACCGGTGGATCCCGCGCTCCGCCCCGAGCGCCGCGAGCTGCTCCAGCATCCGGGTCCCGATCCCGTGCCGCTGAAGATCATCGGCCACCGCAAACGAGACTTCCGCCACGCCGGGCTCGCGCAGCCCGTCAAAGCCGGCGACCGCCACCACCGCGCCGTCGTGCCGGGCGATCAGCGCGAACCGGTCAATGCCACTGGCCTCAACAGCCGCGCGCGCAGCGAAGTCGGTGCGCCCATAGCCGTGGAAGCGAAGGTAACGGCTTTCCGGCGACAGGCCGTCGTAGAACGCCTTGATGTCCCCGAAGTCCGACGGCACCGGGGTCTGCAGGCGCAGCGTCGACCCATCGCGCAGCAGCACGTCCCGGGCCAGCAGCCGCGGCCCGTCCTCCGAAGCCGACGTCATATCTGCTGCCCGCCGTTGACCGCCCGCACTTTACCCATGATGGCGCAGGACGCATGCGCGCACAAAGGTGCGCCATACCCGTTACCTCCCGGGCGGCCCGGCCCTTTCGGCTTCTCTCCGGCGAGCAGCTGCGGTGTCTCACAAGCTTCTAAAGCCTCATCTGCTCGCCGCACCGGGTACTGCACGTCGCCGTGAGGGCCCAGAACGAACATGCCCGCCCGGCAACCGTGAGGAGGCCCCGCGATGAGGTACGGGACCAAGGTCGCCGGCCATGCAGTGAGGTAACCTCGCCTCGCACCGGCCCCGTGTATTCCTGTGAAATTCCGCTCGGTATCAGCCCGGCTGCCTATTCGCTGCGGTGCGCCGAACGCTGCCAGGGTCAGCGAGTGCCTGGCGGCCATCCGGGATACCGGGCGGCCGCGAGCGTGGACGAGGCACTTCAGGCGGCCGGGTGGGTGGGAATCAAAAGGCGACCTCCGCGGACTGGGGAGGCGGTGGCATCGAGAGCGCGACCGTGGTCTCCGACGGCAGTTGGGACGACCGGCCGCCGGTCTCGTCGGCTGAGAACGACCACATCGTGGCGTGCGCCCCGCCCCGTTCCAGCTCGAACGCGATCTGCCGTAGCGCCTGCACGGGGTCCATCGCTGATCTGTACCCCGCCGACGCCGATGACACCCCGGTGCGGGCGTTATGTCCGGTATATTCCGGTTGGGGTTCGGTCGGGATCCGGCCGCCAGTGAGCGAACTTTGGCCCCGAGACCCGAGGCGATAGGGTCTGTCTAGCACCCGCGGTTACACCTATGGTCTAGACATGACCAGCAACGACACGCTGCGAGTTACCGATTCACGAACGGGCCGCAGCTACGAGCTCCCTGTCGTAGACGGCGCGATCCGCGCGACTGACCTACGGCAGATCAAGACATCCGATGACGACTTCGGATTGCTGTCCTACGACCCCGCCTTCCAGAACACCGCGAGCTGCCGCAGCGCCATCACGTTCATCGACGGGGAGAAAGGCATCCTGCGCTACCGCGGCTACCCGATCCAGGAGCTGGCCAGCAGGTCCTTGTTCCTGGATG
>Ga0335078_10005936_pt1 | contig 18061 bp, 12 predicted proteins | sample Lox_Sample_32_FD_206711 | JGI IMG/M metagenome (GOLD analysis project Ga0335078, IMG submission 206711) | Soil microbial communities from Loxahatchee National Wildlife Refuge, Florida, United States - Lox_Sample_3.2 | ecosystem: Environmental > Terrestrial > Soil > Wetlands | place: USA... | reverse complement strand
CCTGGCCGGCGCGCAATTCCCTGGTTATCAGGTCGACGGGGCTAGTACCCCGGACGGAGTATCAGGAGCGCAACCCTCAGCGACGAACGAGCCGGCCAGGCAGAACCCGAAGTCGTTCGGGATGGACTCCATCGAACCGGGATATAACCGGCGCCCGGGCGTTGTTGGCGCTGACGTGATCACCGACCGGCACCGCGACATCGCCCTGCTGGTCGCCGGCTGCTACTTCATGGAGATGCTCGACGGGACGATCGTGACCACGGCGTCGCCGCAGATCGGGCGGTCGCTGCACGCGCCTGCCACCGAGGTCGGCCTGGTCGTCACCGCGTACCTGCTGACCCTGGCCGTGCTGATCCCGCTGTCCGGCTGGCTGACAAGGCGGTACGGGAACCGGGTGGTGTTCATGACCGCCATCGCGCTGTTCACGCTGGCGTCGGTGGGCTGCGCGGCGAGCGTCAGCCTCGGCATGCTGGTCGGCATGCGGGTGCTGCAGGGCACGGGCGGGGCGATGATGGTGCCGGTCGGCCGGACCATGGTGCTGTCGCCCGCGGCCAAGCAGGACATACTCCGGCTTACCTCCTACGTGGTGTGGCCCGGGCTGCTCGCCCCGGTCATCGCGCCGCTGGCCGGCGGCCTGATCACCACCTACGCCAGCTGGCACTGGATGTTCCTCATCAACGTGCCGCTCGGCGTGGCCGCGTTCGCGCTGGCCTGGCGGCTGGTCACCGGCGAGCATGCCGCCGTCGCGGCCGGGCCGCCGCCGCCGCTCGACTGGACGGGGATGGTGCTGACGTGCGCCGGCCTTGGCGGGCTCACCTACGCCGCGCATCTGGTGTCGCTGCCCGCGCCGCCGGCCGCCGCGACGGCCGCCTGCGCGGCGGTGTCCGCGGCGCTGCTCGCCCTGGCGGCCGCGCACCTGCGGCGATCCGCGCACCCGCTGCTCAACGTGCGGACGCTGAGCCTGCGGACCTTCCGCCAGTCACAGCTCGGCGTGACGATGTACTTCCTGGTGGTCGGCGCGATGCCGTTCCTGCTGCCGCTGATGTTCCAGGTGCAGTTCGGCTGGTCGCCGGTGAAATCGGGTGCCGTCACCGCGTTCGTGTTCGCGGGAAACGTCGGGATCAAGCCCGCGACCACCCCGCTGATCCGCCGTTTCGGGTTCCGCTCGGTGCTTGTCGTCTCCGCGATCGGCACCGCCGTGGTCGTCGGCGCGCTCGGCTTCACGAGCGGGTCCGCGCCGGTGGCGCTGATCGCGGCGCTCGCGCTGGTCAGCGGCATTACCCGGTCGACCGGGTTCACCGTCTACAGCACGGTCGGGCTGGCGGACATGCCCGCCGAGCTGATGCGGGACGCCAATACGCTCGCCGCGACGTCGATGCAGCTGGGCGCGGGCCTGGCGGTGGCGGCCGCTACCGTCGCGCTGCGCGCGGGCTCCGCGGTCACCGGCGGCGGGCAGGCGGCGTACACGCTGGCGTTCTGCCTGCTCGCTTTGATCGCGGCGGGCTGCGCGGCCGAGGCGCTGCGGCTTGACCCGCGCGCCGGGGACGCGGCGCGCGGCCCGCGGCATGCGCTCGCCGCCTGGCCGGCGGCGTCCGGCAGCGGCGGCCCGGTCAGCGGCGGCCCGGTCAGCGAGTCAGCGCGCTAGCGCGACCGCGGTCACAGAGATCGCATTTGCCCCGGTTAGCTTTCCCTGACAATCCGCTCACTTCCGTATACCCGAGTTTTTTGGGCCGGGGGAACGGGAATGAGGGCAATGCCGCGGGCGGGGGCCCTGGCGGCAGGCTGGGGGAGCCATGGAGCTTGCGGTTGCCGCGAACTACCCGCTGCTCGCGGTGTTCTGGACCATGCTGGAATTCTTCGCCTTCGTGATCTTCATATTCCTGGTATTCACGCTGGCCACTGACATCTTCCGGAGTGATGACCTGTCCGGCTTGGGCAAGGCCGCCTGGCTGCTGTTCATCGTGTTCATCCCGTTGATCGGCATGCTCTGCTACCTCATCGCCAGGGGCCGGTCCATGCGGGAGCGTAGCGAAGCGGTGCGGGCTCAGCGAATGCGTGAGCAGGAGATCATGGGCGCGCAGCTGACCGCAAGGCAGCAGGAGCCCACCGCCGCTGACCAGCTTTCCCGGCTGGCCGACCTGCGGCAGCGCGGCGTGCTTTCCGCCGAGGAGTTCGACAGGGAGAAGGCCAAGGTCCTCTCGCAACCCTGAGGGCCCTCGCGTGCCAGGCGCCCCCGCGGATCACGCGGATCGCAATTACTCCGGGCGCCCCCGGTTGCTTTTCTTATCCCGCCTGCCCCGAATCCGGCTGGCTAATCGTGACTAGCGGGTAGTTCTCCGGAGCTAAACGGCGCCAAAAACCGCCTAGCCGGCATTCGCCCCCTCTAGCCTTTCGCCCGTGCAAACCAAGTCAAGGCGGGCGCTCGCCGCGTCCGTGCTAGCGCTCGCGGTCGCGGGCGGATCCGTCGCGGTGATCCGGGCCGTCTCGCCGTCCGGCTCGCTCGTGTCGCCGTCCGCCATGCCGTCACCGGCCGGCCCCGCGGCGACGGCGGCCGTGCCGCGGGGCGCGGGCAGCGCGGAGGGCGCGGGGGCGGCCGGCGCCACGACGCCCGGCGCCCAGACGCCGGCCAGCGCGGCAGCGGCCGGCGGCAACGGGATCGCGCCGCTTTCCCGCTCGGCTGGGCAGGGGGACCCCGGCCCGCTCCCCGCGGGGACGCTGCCCGCCGACGGCGCGGTGCCCGGCGCGAGCCCGGCGATCCAGGCCCAGGCCGCCGCGCGCGCGGCGGTCACCGCCCTGCCGCACTCGCCGCAACTGCTCGCTGAGCTCGCCGGCTCGGCCGGGGCAAGCGGCGGCTCCGCGTCCCAGGCGGCAACGGCCGTGACGGCTTCCCTCCTGGGCGCCGGCACGCCGGGCACGGGGACGCCGGGCACCGGGACGCCGACGACCCCGGGCACCGGGACGCCGGGCACCGGGACGCCGGGCACGGGCACGCCAGGCACGGGCACGCCAGGCACGGGCACGCCGACGACCCCGGGCACCGGCGCCCCGACGAGCCCGGGCACGTCCTCGCCGACGACACCGGCCGCCTCCTCCCCGGCTGCCCCGCCGAAGCCCACCCCCGCCCCGTCCGTGACCCCGACCGCGGCGAAGCCGCCGCGGCGGCTGCCGGGCCTTGACGTGGCCGCCTTCCAGCATCCTGTCAGCTCTGCGCACCCCGGCGGCGCGGCGATCTACTGGGACACGGTCGCGCGGGCCGGGTACAAGTACGCGGCGGTGAAGGCGACCGAGGGCGACTACTACGTCAACCCGTACGCGGCGGGCGACCTGAAGTCGGCGAAGGCGGCCGGCCTCGACGCCGCGCCGTACCACTTCGCGATACCGAACGCCAGCGGCGGCGCGGCGCAGGCGCAGTTCGCCGTTGAGTACTCCGGGTACACCCCGGGCGCGCGGGTGCTGCCGCTGATGCTCGACATCGAGTACGACCCCTACGTGTCGACCGACCACACCAACGAGTGCTACGGCCTGACGGCGGCCAAGATGACGGCGTGGCTCGCCGCGTTCGTCGCCGAGGCGCGGGCGCTGACCGGCCAGTACCCGGTGATCTACACCACGGCGGACTGGTGGGACACCTGCACAGGCAGGTCAGCGTCGTTCGGCGCCGACCCGATGTGGATCGCGGCGTACGGGTTCACCAGCCCGCCGATGCCACCGGGCTGGAAGACCTGGACGTTCTGGCAGTACAGCAGCTCGGGCACGGTGCCCGGGGTGGCCACCGCGCGCGGCACCGACCTCGACACGTTCAGCCCGAGCATGGTGGGCCTGATCGACCCGGGGGGCCAGTCCGCCAAGTGCGGCTCCCGCGTGTCGCTCGCTGTCGCCTCGCTCGGGGCCGTGGCCGGCGAGGCCCTCACGTACTCGGCCGCCGGCCTGCCGCCCGGCCTTGCCATCGCCAAGGGCGGCACGATCGCCGGCACGATCACCGCGGCCGCCGCGCCGAAGGCCGCCACCACCTACCACGTGACGGTCACGGTGAAGAACGCCGCAGGCGCGACGGCGACGGCGACGTTCAGCTGGAAGGTCAGCCCGGCCTGACGCGGCCGGCGTCCCGTCCCGCGCCGGGCGGGATCGTATCGTCCGCGGCGCGGACCGCGGCGGCGCGCATCGCCGCGCGCAGCTCCGCGTTGCCCGCCCGCGCGGTCCGTGCCTCGATGACCTGCGGCCCGGCGCCCGGCACCGCCTCGGCGAGCGCCTTCGCGAGGTCGCCGGGCCGCTCGGCGAGCGTGTACGGTATGCCGAACGCCGCCGCCAGGTGCTCGATGGAGGCCCCGTGCGGTGTGCAGAAGACCCGCTCGAATGGCCCGGGGAACGCGGCAGGCTCCAGGCCCGCGAATATGCCGCCCCCGTCGTTGTTCACCACCACCACGCACAGGTCAGGCCGGGGCTCGCCGGGGCCGATCGCCAGGCCCGGCGCGTCGTGCAGCAGCGACAGGTCCCCGATCAGTGCGAACGCGACCGCGCCCGGGCACCGCGCCGCGTGCGCGAGCGCCGCGCCCGCGGCCGTGGAGAAGGTGCCGTCGATCCCGCTCGCCCCCCTGCTCGCGATCACGCGAATGTCCGCCCGCGGCGGCTGCAGCAGGTCGATATCGCGAACGGACAGTGAGTTCCCGCACCACAGCAGCGCGTTCTCCGGAAGCGCCGCGACGAGCCCGCGGGCGACGTCAGGCTCAGAAAGCGCGCCGGCGGGCCAGGCGCCGAGTACCGCGCCGGCGGCCCGCGTCGCCGCCGCGTCCGCGCGCCGCCAGGCGCCGAGCCAGCGGCCGGGTACCGCGGCGGGCACCCCGGTGAGCCGGACCGCCGTCGCGACGTCGGTCGCGGCGCGCTGCGGATCGGCCCACAGCCCGGGCCCTGAGGTGATGACGACGTGCCGGACGGCCGGCGTTCCCGCGGCGCCCGCCATGCCGAGCAGCGCGGACTGCGGCCGTGTCAGCCCCGGGCGCCCGGCCGAGACGATGACCTCGGGCCGGTGCTCCGCCATGAACCGGGGCGAGGCGAGCAGGTACTGGTAACCGGTCAGCGCGCTCGGCCCGCGCCGCGCACCGGATGACGGCTCGGCGAGGACCGGCCACCCGGCCCGCTCGGCGAGCGCGACGAGCGCGCCCGCGTCGTAGCCGCCGTCACCGCACACGACCACCCCCCGCTCCGCCCAGGGCAGCTCAAGCGGCGCGGCGGCCGTGGCCCCGGCGGCGATCCTGGTCCACGGTCCCCCGTCGGGCCGTCCCGTCAGCGCGTCCGGCCAGTCAGCGTCCGCGAGCAGCGCGCCTCCCCCAGCCAGCGCGCCTCCCCCAGCCAGCGCGTTGACACGCTTGTTGCTGTTATCAGTCGCGGTGCCCGCGGCGCCGTCACCAGGGCCGGCCGATAGCGGCGCGGGCCGCGCGTCGGGGACCGGGGGGTCGGGGACCAGGGGGTCACGGAACGGGAGGTTGAGGTGGACCGGGCCCGGCAGGGTACCCGGGTCGCCCGCCGCGTGCGCCCAGGCGCGGCAGGCCAGCGAGCGCCAGTAGCCCGCCATGCCGGGGCGGCGCTCCGGCGCGCCCGGCTCGGCGTACCAGCGGATCGCGGAGCCGTACAGCTTGACCTGGTCGACCGTCTGGCTGGCACCAGTGCCACGCAGTTCAGGCGGCCGATCCGCGGTGAGCACGAGCAGCGGGACGGCGGACTCGTCGGCCTCGATGACCGCCGGGTGGAAGTTCGCCGCCGCCGTGCCCGACGTGCACAGCACCGCAACCGGGCGACGGGACGCCTTGGCCATGCCGAGCGCGGTGAACGCCGCCGACCGCTCGTCGACCCGGACGTGCAGCCGGACCCGCCCGGCCCGGTCAAGCTCCCAGAACGCCATGGCAAGCGGCGTGGACCTGGACCCGGGCGCGACGACGACTTCGCGCAGCCCGCAGCGCGCGAACTCATCGGCGAGCACCATGCCGAACGCGGTCGACGGGTTCACCGCCCCGCCCTCGCCTGCACCGTGGGGCCGCCCGCCATTGCCCGGGCAAGGCACCCGCAACCCGCCCGCGACCCGGAGCGCTCCGCGCCTGTTGCTGTTATCCGCCGAGAGCGCGGCGGGCGCGGCCGGCGGACGGCGCGGCACGCGGATAGTGGACATTTGGTTACACCCGGATGTACCCAAACGTCCACCATGATGGCCCGCCCGACGCTTTTTGCTGTTATCAGCATGACCCTCCCGTTGCGCGGGCGGACTCAAGGTAAGCCGCCGCCGCGAGCGCGCGGCGGCGCCACGGTTCCGGGTCGGCCTCCCAGCGCGCGAGGGCGTCCGGGTCGACCGCGGGACGGCGGACCGGGAGCATGCCGCCTGCCTCGGCCAGCGGCGCGGCGGTGACGTCACCCGTGAGCAGGGACATGGTGGCGAGGCCGCACGCGTAGCGCAGCTCGGGCAGGGCGGCGGCAAGGGCGACCCCGGCGGCGAGCCCGACGGAGCTGTCTACGGCGCTTGACACGACGGCGGGCAGCCCGCAGGCCTCGGCGACCCGCAGTGCCGCGCGTACCCCGCCCAGGGGCTGCACCTTGATCATGACGATGTCGGCCGCCCCGGCCGCCCGGACCCGCAGCGGGTCCTCCGCCTTCCGCACCGACTCGTCGGCGGCGACCGGAAGGTCGGTCAGCCGGCGTAGCGCGGCAAGCTCGTCGAGGGTCGCGCAGGGCTGCTCGGCGTACTCCAGGGAGTACCTGCCGAGCGCCCGCAGCATGCGGGCCGCCTCGTCAACCGACCAGCCGCCGTTGGCGTCCACCCGGATCCGGCCGCCCGGGCCCGCCGCGTCGAGCGCGTCCCGCACGGCGGCGACCCGCTCGATGTCCTCGCCGCCTTCCTGACCGCGCTCCGCCACCTTGACCTTGGCGGTGCGGCAGCCGGACGCGGCGACGATCTGGCGGGCGCGCTCGGGGCCGACGGCGGGGACGGTGACGTTGACCGGCACCGCGTCCCGCAGCGGCGCGGGCCACGGGACCGTCGCCGACTCGATCGCGCTGGCCAGCCAGCGGGCCGACTCGGCCGGCCCGTACTCGGCGAACGGCGAGAACTCACCCCAGCCGGCCGGCCCCCGGATGACCGCTCCCTCGCGGACGGTGATGCCGCGGAACCGCATCCGCATCGGGATCGCGAACGCGCGCAGCGTTCCCAGCAGCTCCGGCAGGTCACTCAGCATGCTGCCGCCCACTGCCTCACCTCGTACTCTTCCTGCCCGCACGGCAATCCTCCTGCCGCACGGTGGCCGCACGGGCCAGGCCGCGCGACCGCTCCCAGGCACTCTAGCGCTCAGCGGCGAGCGCCCCGCCGCCCGCCGCCCGCACACGCCTGTCGCGCGGGCTGTCCCCGCGGGCTGTCCCCGCGGGCAGTTCACGCAGGCAGTTCACGCAGGGCGCCGGCCGTGGGCGCGAAGCCGACCTGCTGGCCTCGGCCGGGCCCGGGCCGGTTTACCCTTGACTCCCGTGACTTCCCTTCCCGGCGGTGACCGCCCGCGACCGCACGGGCCGGGGGGCAGGCCGCTGCACGCGGTGCTGCTCGACGGCGCGGCGGGCGCGGCGCGGCTGCTTGACCCGCTCGCCCGGGCGCTTGACGGGACTGGACCCGCGATCCTGCCGCTCGACGCGGGACTGCCTGCCGCGCGGCTGCGGCAGCTCATCGACGTCTTCCGGCCGGACGCGGTCATCGGGGCCGACGGTACGGCACGCACACGTTCTGGGTGCCCGGGGGTGGCGGCGGAGACGGCCGTCGTCATCGGCACCTCGGGATCCACCGGCGAGCCCAAGGGGGTCGAGCTGAGCGCGGCCGCGCTCAGCCACTCCGCGCGGGCGTCGCTGCGCCGGGCCGGCGCGCGGCCGGGCGAGCGGTGGCTGGCCTGCCTGCCCGCGTCGCACGTCGCCGGGCTGCAGGTGCTTGTGCGGTCCCTGGTGAGCGAGACCGAGCCGGTGACCGCGGCGCGGGTGACCGCGGGCGCGGTGCGTGACGCCGCGGACGCCGGGTGCGCGCACCTGTCGGTCGTACCCACGCAGCTGGTGCGGCTGCTCAGTGCCGACTCCGGCGGCGGCGCGCGGGCCCTGGCACGGTACCGGTGCGTGCTCGTCGGCGGCGCGGCGGCCGGCCAGGCGGTACTCGCGGCGGCGCGCGCCGCCGGCGTCAACGTGGTCACCACCTACGGGATGAGCGAGACCTGCGGCGGGTGCGTCTACGACGGCGTGCCGCTCGACGGCGTGACCGTCAGGGAAGGCGCGGACGGCCGGCTGCGGATCTCCGGGCCGGTGCTGATGAACCGCTACCGCGGCAGGCCCGACCTCACCGCGGCCGTGCTTGACGAATCCGCCGACGGGCACCGGGAGTTCGTCACGTCCGACCTCGGCCGCCTCACGGCCGACGGGCGGGTCACGGTCCGCGGCCGGGCCGACGACGTGATCAATACCGGCGGGCACAAGGTGGTGCCCGGCGAGGTCGCGGCGGTGCTCGCGGCGTGTCCTGGGGTGCGGGAGGTCGTGGTGGTCGGCCGGCCCGACCCGGAATGGGGCGAACGGGTCATCGCCGTGGTAGTCCCGGCGGACCGGGAACATCCGCCTGGCCTAGAATTGCTACGTACGCAAGTAAGCGCGCGGCTTCCGCGTTACGCTTGCCCAAGCGAGGTCGTGCTGACGGAGGCTATCCCTGTGCTTCCCAGCGGCAAACCGGACCTGGCAGCTCTCAAGGTGGCAAGAACGTGACGCCAGCGGGAACAATCTCGGGCGCGGAGCGTTATTCATGAGTGCCCCCCGCGAAAGCCGGTGAAACGGAGCGGGGCCTACTGACTGTCATCGGGGATCGTACTAAGTCGTGTTGATGTTGAACGGCGCAGTGCATGCGTACGTGTACAGAAGGACGGAGGTGCCTCATGCCGCGGATCGCAACTGCCGCCTCGGCCGACGAGGAGGCAAGCTCGTCACGAGTTGACGACCTGATTCAGCGCGGCCGCAGCCAGGGCCACCTGTCCCTTTCGGACCTGCGGACGGCGTTCGAGCAGGCCGGGCTCACGCCTGGCGAGGGCCGCTCCATCCTCCGCGAGCTGAGCGAGGCCGGCGTGCGGCTGGCCGACGAGGAGACAGAGCTGAAGGCGCCGCGGGCCAAGGCCAGGGCCGCCGCGCCCAAGGCAGCGCCCGCCGGGAAGGCCGCGCCCGGCACGGCGACGGCGACGGCGACGGTTCCCGCTCCTGAGGCTGGCGCGAAGCGGACGCACACGCGGAAGGCCGCGGACCAGGCGCCCGCCGCCGCACCCGCGGGCAACGCGACGGCCGCGCCCGCCGACGCGGACGGCGACGGTGACTTCGGCGACGACGACATGGCGTCGATCGAGGCCGATGTCGCGGCGTTCGCCGACGGGGTCGACCTGGACGACCAGACGCCCGCCATGGGCGACTCGGTGCACACCTACCTCAAGTCGATCGGCCGGACCAGCCTGCTCACCGCCGAGCAGGAGGTTGACCTGGCCAAGCGGATCGAGGCGGGGCTGTTCGCCGAGCACAAGCTGGACACCGACCCCGACCTGTCGCCTGAGCTCCGGCACGACCTCGAGCTGGTGGCCGAGGACGGGCGGCGCGCCAAGGCGCACATGCTCGAGGCCAACCTGCGGCTTGTCGTGTCGGTCGCCAAGAAGTACAGCGACCGCGGGCTTTCACTGCTCGACGTCGTGCAGGAGGGGAACCTCGGCCTGATCCGTGCCGTCGAGAAGTTCGACTACACCAAGGGCTACAAGTTCTCCACCTACGCCATGTGGTGGATCAGGCAGGCGATCCAGCGCGGGTTCGCGGACTCCGCGCGGACGATCAGGCTGCCGGTGCACGTGCTCGAGATGCTGTCGAAGCTGTCGCGCGTCGAGCGTGACATGCACCAGCGCCTCGGCCGCGAGCCCACCCCGGAGGAACTGGCCGTCGAGCTGGACCGGACCCCGGACCAGATCGAGGAGCTGCTGCGCACCTCACGGCAGCCGATCAGCCTTGACTCCACGATCGGCGAGGACGGCGAGACGTCGATCGGCGACCTGATCGAGGACGTCGACGCACCGGAGGCATCGGAGCTTGTCGACCGGCAGCTCATGGCCGAGCAGCTGCGGTCGGCGCTTGACGCGCTCACCCCGCGCGAGGCGACGATCATGGCGATGCGGTTCGGCCTGTACGACGGTAACCCGCACACCCTGGACGAGATCGGCCGCGCGCTCGGGCTGACCAGGGAACGGATCCGCCAGCTCGAGAAGCAGTCGCTGTCCAAGCTGCGGCACCCGTCGCGGGCGCAGCCGCTGCTCGACTTCGCTTCCTGACCACGGGGCCTCCTGACCACGGGGCCTCCTGACCACGGGGCCTCCTAGTTCACCGCTGCAACAGCGGCGCCGGTGCGCCGGACCCGACCTCCCGCCGGGTCCGGCGCACCGGCGTTTCCGGAGAGTCACTCCTGAGTTCTTCCCTGGGTACCGCGGTCGCCACCGCGCCCGCGGACTGCACTAGGATTCCCAAGCCGCCTACATTCGGGCGAGCCACGCGTAACGGTCGCGCCTACCACGGAAGGGCCCCGATGGACGACGACAGCCTGCTCGACGAACTACAGGAAGACCTCGGCTCCGACTACAGCCCGCAGCTGCGCGTCGCGGCGGGCATGCTCAGCGGCGATGCCCAGGCGGCGGTACCGTACCTGCTGTTCTCGATCGCCAAGTCCCTTGAGGACATCTCGTTCCTGCTGTCCAACGACTCGGTCAGCGTCGTCATGGACACCGAAGAGGAGGAGGAGTAAGGGTAAGCCCCGCTCGGGACCGCATACCGTCGGCGGGTTCGGCGTGGAGAGCCCAAGCAGGTGCAGCAGCGCGCCCGCCTCGGGGAACGCGCGGTTCTGCGGGCCGTGCGGTACCAGCGGCGCGCTTGACAGGTTCTTGCCCGCGGCCAGGGCCTTTGGCCGCTGCAGCGGGCTCAGCCGCCTGTGCTGCCAGAGCGGCACGGCGGAACGCCCGTCGACGATTATCATGTCGGGGTCGCGCCAGATGATGAGCGCCCACGGGCCGACGGTCGAGCTGGCCCAGACGCCGACGAAGTCCATGTCCTGGACCGCACCCACGCCGTCAAGCGCCGCGAGTACCGGGTTCCCGAACCTGCCGCTCAGGTGCAAGAGCCTCGGCCCGTGCGCGTGCGCCTCGCGGCCGATTTCGGCCAGCCCGCTGATCACGTCCGCGATCGGGTCGGGGTCAATGACCTCCGTGACCACATCAAGCACGACGGCAGGCAACGCCGCCGAGCCGAACGCGGTGCCGAGCCAGCTGACGTACTCCGCGATCCGGTCCGGGTCGGCGGCCAGCAGGAGGTGCCCCACGGCGCCCGAGGTCTCGGCGTAGTCGCGCGTCTCGCGGGTCTGCCAGTAGCGGGGAGCACTCGCGCGCAGGATGCTCAGCGCGACCGCCGCCAGGCTCCCGGCCGTCGCCTCTGCCTCGGCGGGCAGGTCATCGTCGGAAAGCCCGCGCACCGCCTCGGCAAGCAAGGGGTACCAGCCCTGGTCGTCGCCGTCCCACAACCCGTGACCAACCACGCAAAGCACCGCCTGGATGGCGAGCAGCCGCTCGGCGACCGGCAGCGCTTGGCTAAGTTCCGCCATCGTGGCCGCCCACCGCCGGTACCGGGCTCGCACCTGCTCAGGGACGTACGCGTTCCCCTCGTTCTCGTCCCGCGAGCCGCGGCCATCGCCCGTCTCGCCCGCGCGCCCGGCCTGCGGCGGCTGCGGCAGCCCGAGCGCGAAACGCAGCAGCGGCTGACCGATCCGCCCGGCGCACTGGTCGAGGTACTCCGCCCAGTCGCGCGCGGAACGGCAGCGCCGCGCTGCGCGGCTAGGACCGCGGCCAGCCGCTCGGCCAGATTCGGGTCCGTGAACAGGTCCCGCGGCCTGGTGGCCGACTCATCTCCCCGAACTGTCCCCGGTCGCCGCATAACGCGGTCAGAGTCCGTCACGAGCACAATAGTGCTGTATGCCGGGACGCGATCCGCAGCCGGCACGCCAGGCTGAGGCGGCTCCGCCGACGGACGGCGGATTCCGCTACCAGGCGTAGTGCTCTGGGGCGGTCTTGTAGCCGGGGAAGATCTCGTCAAGGCGCGTCAGAACGCCGGCGTCGAGGCGGATCTCCAGGGCGCGCTGCGCGCTGTCCAGCTGCTCGCGGGTGCGCGGGCCGATGACCGGGGCGGTCACCCCGTCCTGGTGCAGCAGCCAGGCGAGCGCCACGTGCGCGGGCGCCTCGCCGAGCTTGCCGCACAGCTCCTCCCAGTCCTCGATGCGCTGCCGGTGCGCCTCGACGACCGCCTTGGCCCGGCCGGCCAGGCGGCGCCGCCCCTCCCGCTCCGCGGCGAGCACCCCGCCGAGCAGGCCGCCCTCAAGCGGGGACCACGGGATGACGCCCACGCCGTAGGCGCGGGCGGCGGGCAGCACCTCGAGCTCGATCCACCGGGCGGCCAGGTTGTACAGCGACTGCTCGCTGACAAGGCCGAGGAACCCGCGCGCCCGCGCGGCCTCGCAGGCTTGGGCGATGTGCCAGCCGGCGAAGTTGGACGACCCGGTGTACAGCACCTTGCCCTGGGCGACGAGGACCTCCATCGCCTGCCAGATCTCGTCCCACGGGGTGTCCCTGTCCACGTGGTGCATCTGGTACACGTCGATGTGGTCGGTGCGCAGCCGGCGCAGCGAGGCGTCGCAGGCGCGGCGGATGTTGAGCGCGGACAGCCTGCCCTCGTTCGGCCAGCCGCCCATGTCGTTGTAGAGCTTGGTGGCGAGCACCGTCTTCTCCCGCCGCCCCCCGCCGAGCGCGAACCAGTCGCCGAGGACCTCCTCGGTCCACCCGGCGTGCGACTGGTCGTTGTTGGCGACAAGCCCGGGCGGCGACGTGCGCCTGCCGTAGGAGTTGGCGGTGTCGAAGAAGTTGACGCCGAGCTCGTGCGCGCGGTCCATGATCACGTGCGCGTCGGCGGGCGGCGTCAGCGACCCGAAGTTCATCGTGCCGAGGCAGAGCCGGCTGACGGCCAGGCCCGACCGGCCCAGGTGCGTGTACTCCATGACGCCAGCGTTTCACGGGCGGCAGGTGGCGGCCAACCGCCCCCCGCACGCGCGGACGACGTGGGGTCTATGAGGTGCGTGGGGCCAATAAGGTGCGCGAGGAGAGCGTGTCCGTCTTGCGCCCCGCGCTTGTTGCTGTTATCTGCATGTCCTCCCGCGCGAGCCGGCCGGCCTGGATGATCGTGTGCACTTAATAGCGGAAAACGTCCATCAAATGCACACGATCATTTCGCGCGCCGCGCTTGTTGCTGTTATCTCGGGATCGGAACGGGGGCCGGGTCCCGTGCTAGGGTTGGGGTATGCGCGTTGCGGTTTTCCAGGGCTGGTGGCGTCCCGCATAGGGGCGGCTGCCGCGCTGCGCGCGCTAACGGTCAACGGCCGTCCGCCGATAAGGGGACGGCCTTTTCGCTGCCGCTGACCGGGCTCGTCCCTCGCCTCATCGAGAACCAGGCAAGGAGACACCCGTGACAAGCACACGTATTCGGTCCGCGGACGCCGTGACGGCGGCCGCCGCTGGCCGGCCGGCCGCCGCTGGCCGGCCGGCCGCCGCGGAGCCGGGACTTTCCGCGACGGTGAGCGGGTCGCTCGCCGCGGCGCTGCGCCGCTCTGCGGAGATCGAGCGGCGGATCGGGGAAGAGCCGCGCTCGTTCCGTGTCCTCACCGGCGACCGGCCGACCGGCGACCTGCACCTGGGGCATTACTTCGGCACGCTGCGCAACCGGGTGCGGCTGCAGGAGGCCGGCGCGGAGCTGTACGTCCTGGTCGCCGACTACCAGGTGCTCACCGACCGGGATGCCGCCGGGGCGCTCGGCGAGCACGTGCTCGGCCTGGTGCTCGACTACCTGGCCGCCGGGATCGACCCGGCGCGGGCGACGATCTTCGCGCACAGCGCCGTCCCCGAGCTCAACCAGCTGCTGCTGCCGTTCCTTAGCCTGGTCAGCACCGGCGAGCTTGGGCGGAACCCGACGGTGAAGGACGAGATCGCCCACGCGCGGCAGAGATCTCCCGTGGGAGCGGTGGCCCCCACGGACCCCCGTGGCATGTCCGAAGGAAAAACGTGCATATCGAGCATGCGGCCGGTGAGCGGGCTCATGTTCAGCTACCCGGTGCACCAGGCCGCGGACATCTTGTCCTGCAAGGGGAACCTGGTCCCCGTCGGCCAGGACCAGCTGCCGCACCTGGAGGTGACCCGGCTGGTCGCGCGGCGGTTCAACGAGCGGTATCCCGGCGCGGGCGGCCCCGTCTTCCCCTCGCCTGACGCGCTGCTTTCCGAGGCGCCGCTGCTGCTCGGCACGGACGGCGGGAAGATGTCCAAGTCCCGCGGCAACGCGATCGCGCTGCGCGCCACCGCGGACGAGACGGCCCGGCTCATCCGGGGCGCGAAAACCGACGCGCAACGGCGGATCAGCTACGACCCGGTCACCAGGCCAGAGGTGTCGTCGCTTGTGCTGCTCGCCGCGCTCTGCCTGGACCGCGACCCGGCCGCCGTCGCCGACCAGGTCGGCGACGGCGGAGCGGCGGCGCTCAAGCGGACGGTGACCGAGGCGGTGAACGAGCGGCTCGCGCCGCTCCGGACGCGGCGCGCCGAGCTGGCCGCCGACCCTGGCTACGCCAGGCAGGTGCTGCGCGAAGGCTGCGCCCGGGCGCGCGCGGTCGCCGTGGCCACCCTGGAGGAGGTGCGCGACGCGATGGGCACGCGCTACTGAGTAACGACCGCCTTGCCCGTGCCTATTTTGTCGGGGCATGGGCGCGCCTGCGGTGTTTCCCTGCGGTTGGCGGTTAGCCTGCCGGAGTGGAGCCGGTTCCGGCCGCAGGGAAACCGCGCCGGCCCGGGCCGCATAAACAGTGCGCTGCAGGGGCCAGTGCGCTGCCAAAGGGTCGGCGAGCTCAACCGGAGGGGATTCGGATGCGGATGCGGATTCGCTGGACGACCAGGATCGCCATGGCGGTCGGCGTGCTCACGCTGATCGCCGGCGTCGCCGTCGGCGGGCCGGCCAGCGCCTCGGCCGCCCGGGCCGCCGGCGCCGCGGCGGCCGCGGGCCACGTGACCGCGGCGCGCTGACCGCATCCGAGGTGGCCCATGTCCACCGGCGCTGAAGCCGCCCGCCCGCCGTCCACGGTCGCTGCCGCGCAACCGCACGAGATCGTCTGGGCACTCCTCAGCGGCGCCTTCGCGTTCAGGGCGCTGCAGGTCGTCGCCGAACTCGGCGTGGCCGATCAGCTTGGTGACGATCCCATGGAGGTCGCCGCCCTCGCCGCCGCGTGCGGTGCAAGCACGGACGGGCTGAACCGGGTACTGCGCCTGGTCGCCGACTTCGGCGTCTTCGAGCGCCTGCAGCACGACCGTTACCGGCACACCGACGCATCACGCGTGCTGCGGAGCGACCACCCCGCGTCACTGCGCGCGTTCTGCCGAATGCATGGATTGCCGGCCATCCAGGCGGCCTACGGCCACCTGGACCACGCCGTCCTGACTGAGTTCACCGCCTTCCACCTGGTTGACCGGCGAGGGCTTTTCGGCTACCTCGGTGACCACCCGGATGCGGCGGACATCTTCGGCCACGCCATGACCGCCAGGGCGGCCGCCGACATCGCTGCCATCGTCGGGGCCTACGATTTCGGCCAGTTCAGGACCGTCGCCGACATCGGCGGCGGCCGCGGGCACCTGCTGCGCGCCGTGCTCGGAGCCGCGCCCGCAGCAGCGGGGATCCTGTTCGACTTGCCCGACGTCGTGGCGGCGCTGCGACTCGACGACAGCCGGATCACCGCCCAGGCCGGCGACTTCTTCACCGATCCGCTGCCAACGGCCGACGCGTACCTCCTGATGAACGTCCTGCACGACTGGCCGGACGCGGAGGCCGTCGCGATACTGCGGGCCGTCCGCCAGGCGGCACCAGCCGGGGCACGGGTGCTGATCATCGAGAACGTGCTCGCGGCGGACCGGCCAGACCCGCGGGGCCACGCCCTCGACGTCATCATGCTGGCGGTCATGGGTGGCCGCCAGCGGACCATCGGCCAGTTCGCGGAACTCCTGCGCACCGCGGGTTTCAGCCACCCCGCCGTGACCGGGGGCCCGATCCAGATCGTGGAGGGCGTCACCGCATGACGCGGCCGCCCGGGGCGACCCCCTGGCGCTTGCTGTCCTGCTGCCTCGGCGCGTAGTGAACCAGAAACGTGCCCGGTCCGTGATATATGGCATCGGACAGTTACCTGGAGAGCACGATGAGCCACTGGGACTTCGGCCGGCCTGACGCACCGGGGCCGGCGCGCGATGACGGGACGCCGGATGACCCGTGGCTGGCCGGCTACGCCCGGAGCCCGGGCGATTCAGCCGCGGCCGGTGACGGCGGCTCGCCGGGTGACGACGGCTGGCCCGCGGACGACCCGTGGCCGGCCGATAACGGGTGGACAAGGGCCGATCCACCGCCGCGGGACGGCTGGCCGGCGGACGGCTGGCCGGCGGACGGCTGGCCGGCGGACGGCGGCCTGACGGGCGGCGGCCTGACGGGCGGCGGCCTCGCGGATGAGGACGAGGGCGAGAGCACGGCGCTGTATCCCATCACGTACGAGCGCGACCCCTACGCCGCGGCCGACGCCGGGCCGGCCAGGCCATCCCTGGACGACGGCTACGAGCCGGGAGAAGACTGGGGGTACCAGGGGGACGGCGGCCGGCGCGGGGGCGCCCGCCGCTGGCTGATCCCTGCGGGGGTCGTCGTGGCGGGCGCCGCCGTGGGCGCGGCCGCCGTGCTGCTCACCGGCGGCCACCCCGGAGGGAAGGCAGGCCAGGGCGCCGGGCGCCCCGCCGTCATGCCGGCCGCGACGCCTCACGGTACGGCGCGGGGTACGGCAAGCGCGGCGGCCGGGCCGGCCGGGGCGCCGCTCACCATCGCCGAGGCACAGCAGGTGCTCACCGGGTACACCACGGTCAACAACGAGGCGAACGCGCAGCGCAGCGATGCGCTGCTTGCCACGGTCGAGGCCGGCTCAAGCTACGCGCTCGACGCCGGGCTCTACCAGATGCAGCGGGCGGCAGGGTCGGCGTCCTTCCCGCCGTTCAGCCCCGTGCAGGCGACCTACTACATCCCGCGCGGCGAGCCTGCCGCCGGGCCGCGCTGGTTCGTCGTCCAGGTCGCCAACGCGTTCACGTCCAACCCGGCGAAGGTGACGTCCGCCGAGTACCTGCTGTTCACCCAGCCGGCCGCGGGCGGCCCGTGGCGGGACGCGATCGAGCCCTACCTGCTGCCCGGCGCGAGCGCGCCGCGGGTCGCCGTCGGCACCGACGGCCTGGCCACCGCGGTCAGCCCGGACGCCACCACGGTCACCGTCGCCCCTGGCCAGCTGGCCGCGGTCACCGCGGCGTCGCTGGACGGTGCAGACGGCGGACGGGCAGCCGTCGCGGTTCCCGGCAACCTCGCCGACCGCGCCGACCAGCGGACCTGGCAGGCCGCGGTGCAAGGCGGACAGGTCAGCGACGCTCACTCGCCCGCCGCGGGCGCCGACGGCCAGGAGTTCGCCCTGCTCACCGCGGACGGCGGCGCCCTCGTGTTCTACACGGACGCCGCCGAGGTGACCGTCACCCCGCCGGCCGGCACGCAACTGCAGCTGACCATCCCCGGCTTCTACTCCGCCGGCCAGTCGCTTGCCCAGGCACGGGTGAGCTACCTGGAGCAGTTCGCGGCCTACGACCCGCCCGCGGCGGACGGCGGCGCGCCCGGCGTGGTGGCCGACTACTCCGCCATCACCGGCGCGGGCTGATCAGGGCGGCAGCGGGGCGTCGAGGGACGGGAAGGTGAACTCGCCGCCCAGGTAGCGGAACACCGGGTCGGCCGGGTCCGGCTCGCCCGCGGCCAGCAACGCGGCGGCGTAGGCCTCGGCGTCGTCACGCGGCCGGTAGCCGAGGGCGCGTGCCCCGGCGAGCGACACCCAGCCGCCGCGGGTGTTCGCGGACACGCCGTA
>Ga0335078_10005935_pt1 | contig 18062 bp, 17 predicted proteins | sample Lox_Sample_32_FD_206711 | JGI IMG/M metagenome (GOLD analysis project Ga0335078, IMG submission 206711) | Soil microbial communities from Loxahatchee National Wildlife Refuge, Florida, United States - Lox_Sample_3.2 | ecosystem: Environmental > Terrestrial > Soil > Wetlands | place: USA... | reverse complement strand
ACGGCGAGCGAGGAGCCGAGCCAGCCCAAGCGCGGCTGGTGGGCGAAGCGGCTCTTGGGCGACAAATAGCCGAGCGCCGATGAGATCCGCCTGGGTCGAACGCAACGCAAAGATGGCGGTCGACCGTTATGGCCGGGCCGGCGTCGCTGCCGACCTGGCACTGCGGGTCTATTCGACGCGGCTCCTCGGTGGCGATCCCCGGCTGGTGCTGCATGGCGGCGGCAATTCGTCGCTGAAGACCACCGCGCGTGATCTGTCCGGCGCCAAGGTCGCGGTGCTGCGCGTGAAGGGCTCGGGCTCGGACATGGGCAGCATCGAGCCCGCCGGCTTTCCCGCCGTGCGGCTCGAACCGCTACGCGCCTTGCGCGCGCGCAAGACGCTGTCGGACGACGGCATGGCGGCAGCGCAGCGCGCCTATCTGATCGATCCGCGGGCGCCCTCGCCGTCGGTCGAGATGCTGCTGCACGCCTTCGTGCCGGCGAGATTTGTCGACCACACGCACGCCACCGCAGTACTCAGCCTGATCGATCAGCCGAACGCGGAGGAGCTGTGCGCCGATGTGTTCGGCGGCAGGCTCGGCTTCGTGCCCTATCGCATGCCCGGCTTCGGCCTCGCAAAGAAAGCCGCCGAGGTGTTTGACAAAAATCCGAAAGCCGAAGGGCTGATCCTCGACAAGCACGGCATCTTTACCTTTGGCGACGACGCGCGCGAGGCCTACGAGCGGATGATCGGTTTTGTCACCCGCGCGGAGAAGCGGCTGAAGAAAGGCCGCAAGGTCTTCGTCAGCGCCAAGCTGCCGCAGCCGATTGCCTCGGCCATCGAGGTCGCGCCGATCCTGCGTGGCGCCTGCACGCTGCGCGATGCCGGCGGCGAAGGCGCGCACAGGCGGCCGATCATGGATTTCCGCGGCAGCGCCGCGATCCTCAATTTCGTCAACGGCAAAGACCTCGCGCGCTACGCCCGTGCCGGCGTGATTACGCCCGACCACGTGATCCACACCAAACCGTGGCCGCTGATCGTCGCGGCGCCGCAGCCACGCCGCCTCGACGCGTTCAAGCACGCCGCGTCCAAGGCAGCGGAGAAATTCCGCAATGCCTACGCAGCCTATTTCGCCCGCAACAAAAAGCGCGCGAATGGCGCCATCATGCACGATCCGTCGCCGCGCGTCGTCCTGGTGCCGGGCGTCGGCCTCTTCGGGCTCGGCGACAACGCCAAGGACGCAGGCGTCGCCGCCGACATCGCGCAGGCCGCGGTCGAGGGCATCGCCGGCGCCGAGGCGGTGGGGCGCTTTACCTCGATCTCGCAGACCGACATGTTCGACTGCGAATATTGGCCGCTGGAGATCGCCAAGCTCGGCGCGCGCAAAAATCTGCCGCTTGCCGGTCAGGTCGCGGTGATCACGGGGGCAGGCGGCGCCATCGGCGCAGCCACCGCGCGCGCGTTCGCGCAAGCCGGCGCCGAGGTCGCGCTGCTCGATATCGATGGCAAGGCGGCGCAGGAAAAATCCAAAGCGATCGGCGGCGCGGCGATCACCCTTGCCTGCGACGTGACCGACGCCGCTTCAGTGCGCCGTGCCTTCGACCGGGTTGTTGCCAGGTTTGGCGGCGTTGATATCGCCGTCTCCAACGCCGGCGCCGCCTGGCAAGGCAAGATCGGCGAGGTCGGCGAAGCGATCTTGCGCAAAAGCTTCGAATTGAATTTCTTCGCGCATCAGACGGTGGCGCAGGCCGCGGTCAAGATCATGCTGGCGCAGGGCAGCGGCGGCTGTCTCTTGTTCAACGTGTCGAAGCAAGCGGTGAACCCGGGCGCCGATTTCGGCCCCTACGGCCTGCCCAAAGCGGCGACGCTCTTTCTGGTGCGGCAATACGCCCTCGACTACGGCGCGGCCGGCATTCGTGCCAATGCGGTCAATGCCGACCGCATCCGCTCCGGCATCCTCACCGACGATTTCATCAAGCGGCGCTCGAAGGCGCGCGGCGTGAGCGAGGGGGACTACATGAGCGGCAATCTCTTGGGCCGCGAGGTTACCGCCGACGACGTGGCGCAGGCCTTCCTCGCCCAGGCGCTGGCGCTGAAAACCACCGCCGGCGTCACCACCGTGGACGGCGGGAATATTGCAGCGGCGCTGCGATAAAGTGCTATCGTCCCCCCCGGGAAACTTCAAAGGAGCTTCTGACCATGCTGCGCATCATCGCCGTCATCGGCCTGCTGCCCCTCCTGTTGCTGGCGAGCCCGGCCTCCGCGCTCACCAGGGCGCAGAAGATGGAGACCTGCAAATTCGGCGCCGACGATCAGAAGCTCGAAGGCGCCAAGCGCAACGCATTCATCAAGAAATGCATGGCGCAGGGCAATTTCGAGCCGCCCGGACGCAAAGTGAGCAAGAAGCCGGCGCCGAAAAAGCCGAAGAAGCCCGCCGCGACGGCTGCGCCGCAGCAGCCGGCGCCGCCTCCGCCGCCGGCCGGCAACCCGCCGCCAAAGCAGTAGCGCGACGCGAGGGAGCGAAATGCCGGAAGCCGACAAAGCGGGCGAGCGCTACCAGGCCGACCAGCCGCAGGCGGCGCTCGGCTTCTTCCTCAAAGGCGCGCACCAGTACGACTGGGGCATGAAAAACCGCCTCGCCCGCGTGTTCAACCCGAGCTCGGGGCGCACGGTGATGCTCGCCGTCGACCACGGCTATTTCCAGGGACCGACCTCGGGGTTGGAACGTATTGACCTGTCGATCGTGCCGCTGTTGCCGCAATGCGACGCGCTGTTCTGCACGCGCGGCATTTTGCGCAGCGTGATCCCAGCCGATTGCGCCAAGCCGATGGTGCTGCGCGCGAGCGGCGGACCTTCGATCCTGCGCGAGGAATTGTCCGACGAACAGATCGCGATGGATATGGACGACGCCGTACGTCTCAACGCCGCCGGCGTCGGCATCCAGGTGTTCGTCGGCGGCGAGCACGAGACGCGTTCGATCCACAACATGACGCGGCTCGTCGATGCCGGCTTGCGCGCCGGCATGCCGGTGATGGGCGTCACCGCGGTCGGCAAGACCATGGTGCGCGACGCGCAATATTTCCGCCTCGCTTGTCGCATCATCGCCGAGCTCGGCGCGCAATACGTCAAGACGTATTACGTCGAGAAGGACTTCGAGAGCGTCACCGCCTCCTGCCCCGTGCCGATCGTGATGGCGGGCGGCAAGAAGTTGCCCGAACTCGACGCGCTCACCATGGCCTACAACGCCGTGCAGCAAGGCGCTGCCGGGGTCGACATGGGCCGCAATATCTTCCAGTCCGACGCGCCGAAGGCGATGATCGCCGCGGTCAACGCGGTGGTGCACAAGAACGCTAAGCCGGCCGAGGCGCTCGACCTCTACAAGTCGCTCAAGGGCAAAGGTTAAGGCGCGCCGGGGTCAGCCGGCGAGCGCGCGCATCGGCACCGCGGCGGCGGCGCCATAGCCGTCCAGCCTCTGCTCGAACATCGCCGCGATTTCCAGCGGCGGGCGCGGGCGCGAGAACACATAGCCTTGAATCTGCGTGCAGCCGGCCTCGCGCAACTTGGCGACCTGTTCATGCGACTCGACGCCTTCCGCCGTCGTGGTCATGCCGAGCGCCTCGGCGAGCGCCACGATCGCGCGGACGATCGCCAGGCTTTCCTCGCGCGCCGCCAAGTCGTCGATGAACGACTTGTCGATCTTGATCTTGTCGAACGGGAAGCGGCGCAGATAGCTGAGCGAGGAATAGCCGGTGCCGAAATCGTCGAGCGACGTGCGGATGCCGAGCGTGCGCAGGTTCTGCAGCATGCCATAGGCATGATCGCTGCCGTCGATGAACAGCGACTCGGTGACTTCCAGCTCGAGGCGGCGCGGCGGCAGCCCGCTGTCGGCCAGCGCGGACACCACGGTCGACAAGAGCTTTTGATTCTTGAATTGCACTGGCGACAGATTGACGGCCACCACCGCATCATTCGGCCACTGCGATGCCGCCTTGGTCGCCTCGCGCAGGACAAATTCGCCGATTGGCTCAATCAGACCCGTCGCTTCGGCGACCGGAATGAACTCCGTCGGCGACACCATGCCCCATTCGGCCGATTTCCAGCGCACCAGCGCCTCGCAACCGGCGATCGCGCCGCGGCGCAGATCGACCAAGGGCTGGAACATCACCTGGATCTCATTGTTCTCCAGCGCCGAGCGCAACCCGACCTCCAGCGCGCGCCGGCGATGCGCCCAGGCTTCCATCGCGGGTTCGAAAAAGCGGTATTGCCCGCCGCCATCCGCCTTGGCGGCGTACAGCGCGAGATCCGCCTTTTTCATCATGGCATCCGCGGCCCAGCCGTCGCTCGGCGCGGCGGCGATCCCGATGCTAGCTTCGATGGTCAACTCGCCCATGTCGAGCTTGAACGGCTGCTTGAAGGCGTCGAGGATCAGCCGCGCCAGCATCATGGACGTGGTCGGCAGGTCGACTGAGGTCTGCAGGATTGCGAATTCGTCGCCACCCAACCGCGCGACGACGTCGCGGTCGCGCACGCACGAGCGGATGCGTTTGCCGACCAGCTTGAGCAGTGCATCGCCGACCGGATGACCGAGCGTGTCGTTGATCGATTTGAACTGGTCGAGATCGAGGCACAAGAGCGCCATCGGCCGGCCGCTGCGCTGCGCCTCGGCCAGCGCCTGCTCGGCCTCTTCCTGAAACGAGGCACGGTTCGGCAGTCCGGTCAGCGTGTCGAAGCGCGCGAGATGTAAAATGCGTTCTTCCGCCAGCCGCTTTTCGGTCACGTCGGTGCCGACGCCGTGATAACCGAGGAACGCGCCCGCGTTGTCGAAGGTGGGCTTCGCCGACAACAGCCAAAATCGCCGGCGGCCGTCGACGTACACCGGCAGCGACACATCGCGAAACGCGGCCCGCACGGTCATGCGTTTAACGATGTCGGCAAGCTCGGGCGGTCGATATTCGCGTTCGACGCCGATGAGTTCGAACAGACGCGCGCCTTCCAGTTCTTCCTGCGGTTTGCCTGCGGCTTCGGCGAAGCGGTCGGACACGCGGATCAGCGTATCGTGGGCATCGGTCTCCCACAGCCAGTCGCTGGCGTGCTCCTGGAAGTCGCTGAGCAAGAGCCCGATGAGCTCGCGCTGGGCTTCGAGCTTTAATTGGTCGCGCAAACGCGCTTTGAACAGGTTGCCGTGCTCGACCAAATTGCGCGACATGAACACCGCATAGATGATCAGCATGATCGCAGTATAGTTGAACACGATGTACGCGGCGGCAAACAACGACGCCGCCGACGCAATCACGATCGTCCAAGTATAGGCGAGCCCCGCTTTCGGAACCGTCGACAGGCTGAACGCGCCGCCGGAAATCATGCCCGCCATTGTGGCGGCCAACAGCAATTGATGCATCGTGTCGGAATTGGGAAACAACGCCAATGGCGCCGCGCCCCAGATGGCGCCGAGAACGGCGGCGTTGAGAAGCGTGCGCCTGATGCCGCGTTCGGAAACGGACTTCGGCGGCTTTCGCCGCGTCCGCGCCCATGACAGAAAAGCGGCGGCGGCCGCGGACGCGATCAACGCGCCCCATATGCTGAGGAAGGTATTGGCTCCGGTATTCCAGAAGACGTAGATGATCACGCACGCGTTCAGGATGTTGACCGTCATGGTCAACGGCACAAGCTGAACGACGGCGTCGATCTGCGCGGCGCGGACGCGGCCGCGCGCGTGCGCATCAAGATCGTCGATGGTGGTGATGGCTCCGAACAAACGGAACAGGGACCGTAACAGCACACGCAATTCCATAACGCCTGACCACAATGTCGCAGAATACAACTCGGAAGATTACGGACCGTTATTCGGACACCGGCTAAAACCTTGACAGGCATTCACTAAACAACCGTGAGACGGGATATTAATCTGGGATGTTAATGTGCCCTGCCCTCGACTCCTGGATGTATCGGCGGCGATGCGAGAGCGGGTTGGCGGCGCGGAAAATTGATCGAAAGCAATGCGGCCTTGACTCCGCTCCGGCCACTTGTGACACCGGCCGCGATTTTCACCGGCCGCCTGCGGCCCTAGGAGTACTGGAGTAGTCATGATCCGAGCATTCTTGGCGGCGGTCTGCCTCACGCTCTTGGCGGCGGCCGCGCAGGCGGGCAGCGCCGACGACCTCAAGGCGGCCAACGACGCGGCGCAACGGGGTCAGGTGGAGGAAGCGGTCCGCCTGTTTACCCAGGCGCTCGCGGCCGGCGATCTGCCGGCGGCCGATCAGCTCGCGGCGCACAAGGCGCGCGGCAGCGAATACACCTCCGCGAGCCTGATCGCCGACGCGTTCGAGCGGCTCGACCAAGCGCGCAGTCTGCGCGAGAAAGCGATCGCCGACTTCACCGCCGCGCTGCAAACGGCGTCCAATGATCCCGCCCTCCTGACCGCGCGCGGCCAAGCCTACGACCTCAACGGTCAATACGATTCCGCCATCGCCGATTTCGGTGCCGCGCTCAAGCTTAAGAACGCGCCGCTCACGCTGGTGCAGCGCGCCAACAGCGAGACCGCCAAGGGCGACTACGACGGCGCCATCGCCGACTTCAACGCCGCGATCGACCTCGTCGGCAAGGAGAAAGATGCCGGCATCGACGTCCTGGATATCTACAGCGAGCGCGGCTATGCGCAGTTCACCGCCGCGCGTTATTCCGCGGCTGCCGCAGATTTCGCCAAGGCGCTGGAGCTCGGCGCGGCAACGCGCAGCGGCGACGTACTGTGGATGCCCTACCAGGCGGCTTGGCTGCACATCGCGCGCGCGCGCGCCGGCGAAAACGACGCCGAGGAACTCGCGCGCAACGCTGCCAAGCTTAACGTCAAGCAATGGCCCGGCACGCTGATTGCCTATTTCCTAGGCCAGGCCAAGCTCGACGAGCTGACGCCGCCGTCGAGCCACGGTGCGATGGGTCACGCCCGCGAATGCGGTTTGTCGTTCTTCGGCGGCGAAGATGCGCTCGGCAAGAAAGACGCCGCCGCGGCGACGCCGCTGTTCACGCGCGCGCGGGCGGCGTGCAACATCCACACCGTCTACTATTTGATTTCTGGAGTCGAGCTGAAGCGGTCGGCCAAGTAGCCGCCGTCAAGCGGTGCGCGCCGCTGGGCGCTCCAGCGGCGTCACCGCGAAGGTGCGCAAGGTGCCGCGCCGCAACACATCGATCGCGACGCGCTTGTCGATGCGCTCGGCGTTGAGCAGCCGGATCAGGTCGTCGACGCCGGTGACCGGCTCGCCGTCCGCCCGCACGATGGTGTCGAACGTCATCAAGCCGGCGGCCGCGGCCGGCCCGTTCGGCTCCAACCCGGTGATCATGGCGCCTGCCGCATTGTCGATGCCGGCGTTGCGCGCATGCCGGCGCGGCACCGCTACGGTCTGCCCCGACACGCCGATATAACCGCGCCGCACGCGGCCGTGCTTGATCAATTCGCTGAGCACGAACTGCGCGGTGTTGGAGGCGACCGCAAAGCAGATGCCCTGCGCGCCCATGATGACGGCGGTGTTGATGCCGATCACCTCGCCGCGCGAGGATACCAGCGGTCCGCCGGAATTGCCGGGATTGAGCGCGGCGTCGGTCTGGATTACGTCCTCGATCAGCCGGCCGGAGCGCGCGCGCAGCGAGCGTCCGAGCGCCGAGATGACGCCGGCGGTGACGGTCGACTCAAAGCCGAGCGGATTGCCGATGGCGATCACCAGTTGGCCGCGCTTGAGTTCCTTGGAATCGCCGAGCGCCGCGCTCGGCAGGTCGCGCGCCGAGCCCGCGCGCAACAGCGCGAGGTCGGTGTCGGGGTCCTCGCCAAGCGTGCGCGCCTCCATGAGACGGCCCTCGGCGTCGGCGAGCCTCACCTCCTTGGCGCCGTTCACCACGTGGCTGTTGGTCAAAACGAGGCCGTCCGGCGCGATCACCACGCCGGAACCGACCGCGCCGGGGCGGCCCTTGACGGCGTTGGTCTCCACGCGCAGCACCGCCGGGCCGACTTTGTCGGCCACGGTGATCACCGCGTTGGAATAGGCGTCGAGGAGTTCGGTGTCGGACGAAGGCGCCGCCGTCCCGACGTCCTCGACATCGGAAGACGAAGCAAGATCGAGCATGGAAGGTTCAGGGGATGTGTTGATGCAGCCTTCAATGTAGGATGGCCCGGCGAAAATGGAAGACGGGGGCGACTGATCGAGGATTTTGCGTTCAACTCGGAGGGGAGACGAGCCATGGCAGACAAGATTTCCGGCGCCTGCGCCTGCCGCGCCATTCGTTACGAGACCGAGGCGGAACCGATCGTCATGCTCAATTGCCATTGCCGCGATTGCCAGCGCGCGGCCGGCGGGGCCTACGGCGCCTTCATGGTCGTGCCGATGGCCGCGGTCCGCCTGCAGGGCGAGCCGCGCTATTACAAGACGGTCGGCGATGCCGGGCGCGCGGTCGAGCGTGGGTTCTGCGCGAGCTGCGGCAGCCCGCTGACGGTCAAGCTTGAGCGCATGCCCGACGTGCTGGGGCTGGTGGCCGCCAGCCTCAACAATCCGTCCCGCTACAAGCCGGCGATGGATATTTTCACCGACAGCGCCTGGCCCTGGGACACCCTGCACCCCGACACCCAGAAGCTGCCGCAAGGCCTGCCCTGAGCCGGCTGAACGCGTAGCGCGTATGCAAGCATTGCCCCCACTCCTCCTCGCCGGACGGCTGGCGCTGGCGATCGGGCTCGCCGTGTTCATGGGGCTCGCCTTCGAGGAGGTCTACAAGACCGAGGAGCGCTCGATCCCGGGCGGCATCCGCACCTTCCCGATGCTGGCGATGTGCGGAGCGACGCTCTATCTGATCGAGCCGGCGCACGCGGTTGCCTTCGTCGCCGGGCTCGTCGGTCTGGCGTTCTGGCTGCACGCCTATCTGCGCAACGCGCCAGCCTCGCGCGAGCCGCCGACCTTCATGGTGCCGGCGTCGAACCTGCTCGCCTATGTGCTCGGGGCCGTCGCTTTGCTCGAGCCGCCCTGGGTCGCGGTCGCGCTCACCGTGACGGCGGTGCTGCTGCTTGGCGCGCGCGAGAAGCTGCACCGCCTCATCCATGTGGTGCCGCGCGACGAATTGATCACCGCCGGCATGTTCCTGATCCTGGTCGGCATCATTTTGCCGCTGGTGCCGCACGAGCGGGTGACCAGCCTGACGCCGCTCACGCCTTACGGGGTGTGGCTCGCGGTGGTGACGGTGTGCACCCTCTCCTATTTGAGCTACCTGCTGCAGCGCTATGCGCCAATCAAAGACGCAGCCTTATTCCCGGCCGTGCTCGGCGGCGCCTATTCCTCGACCGCCACCACCGTGGTGCTGGCCAAGCGCCTGCGCGAGGCCAAACACGTGGCGGCGGACATTTCGGCCGGCATCGTGACGGCGACCGCGATCATGTATCTGCGGCTCGGCGTCGTGGTCGCGGTGTTCGACGCGCATCTCGCACTGACCCTGGCGCCCGGGCTCCTGGCGCTGAGCGCAATCGCCGCGGCGCTCGCGCTCTACGAATGGCGGCGGCCGCGGCCGCGCAACGTCAAGGGCAATCTCGCGGTGCTGCCGAGGAACCCGCTGCAAATTCCGGCTGCGCTGATCTTTTCCGCGCTTATCGTGGTGATCTCGGTCATTTCGGCCTGGGTCAAAGGAACGTTCGGCGCGAGCGGTATTCTGATGCTGTCGGCGGTGGTCGGCCTGACCGACATCGACCCGTTCGTGCTCAATATCGCGCAAGGCGGCATCGCTGGCATGTCGATCGCGGGCTTATGCGCCGCGGTGCTGATCGCGGCATCCTCGAACAACGTGGCGAAGGCGGCCTATGCGATCGGGTTCGGCGGTGCTGGCGCGCGCCGCCCGGCGCTCATGCTGCTGGCGCTCGCATTGCTCGGCGGCGTAGCGGCCGGAATTTATGTTGTTTACGTCTAGCCGCGAATACGGCCGCCCCGATTTGACGTAAGCCATTTTTTCGCGAAATCCCGTGCGGAATGAGCTAGCATTTTGTCAGGGGGCGTCCATGCGATCTTATCGGTTGGCGGCTATTGTCGGCGCATTGCTGCTCGTCATTCCGGCGCAAGCGGAAGACACCGTGCCGTCCCCGGTGCTGCAGGAAATCCTGATCAAGACATCCCTGCTTACGCTCAACGACGCCAACATCACCGGCAATTACACGGTGCTGCACGCCAAGCTGGCGAAACCGTTCCGCGACCAGTTCAGCCCGGACCGGCTGAAGCAGGCGTTCAAGAGTTTTGCCGACCAGAAGATCGATTGGGGTCTGATCGCCACCAAGCCGCCGGTCGCCACCAGCGAGAGCAAGATCGACTCGCGCGGTGCGCTGCTGCTGCGCGGTTACTTCGATACGCGGCCGAGCCGCGTCACCTACGATCTCGATTTCCTGCCCTCAGGGGGGGAATGGAAGCCGATCAAATTGAACGTCGATGTGAAGCCGCTGGAAGGGAAATAACCGCGCCGGTCGCGCCGCCGAAAAAAGGTGTCCCATGTCGCAGCCTCCCGTTTCCCCGCCCAAGCCGGTCGCCACCTGGCGCAAGGTGGTGGCGGCCATTCTCGACTTCGTCTTCATATTCGCGATCGGCGGTTATGTGATCGCCCGCTTCACCGGCAACCTCACCGATGAAGGCTTCGATCTCAAGGGCGGCCCGGCGCTGCTCCTGTTCGCTATGGTCATCCTCTATTTCATCATCTTCCGCCGTTACCTCGGCGGCACGCTGTTTCAGCGCCTGCTCGGCGCGCGCTGACCGACTTCTGCCGTGCTTTGCGCAGCGAGTTCAATCGCTCTGTAAAATGACGTTCTTCACCATCGGGTAGATCTGCTGCTGCCAGGTCCGTCCCGAGAACACGCCGTAATGGCCGACGCCGGCCTGCATGTGGTGGCGTTTGCGATACGGGCGCAGCGACGTGCACAGATCGTGCGCCGCCAGCGTCTGCCCGACCGCGCAGATGTCGTCCTTTTCGCCTTCCACCGTGAACAGCATGGTGCGGCGGATTGCCTGCGGCTCGACTTTCCGGTTCTCATAGGTGAGCGCGCCGGCCGGCAACGCGTGTTCCTGGAACACCAGCCGCACCGTCTCCAGGTAAAACTCGGCGGTCAAATCGAGCACGGCGAAATATTCGTCGTAGAACGCCTTGGTCTGCGCGGCCTTGGCCTCTTCGCCCTTCGCCAAATTCTCGTAGAGCTCCTGATGCGCCTTGATGTGGCGCTCGATGTTCATGCTCATGAAGGCGGCGAGCTGCACAAACCCCGGATAGACCTCGCGCCCGCGCCCGGCGTAACGGTAGGGCACGGTGGCGATCAAGCTCTTCTCGAACCACTCGATCGATTTCGATTTGGCGAGCTCATTCACCTTGGTCGGATTGACGCGGGTGTCGATCGGCCCCGCCATCAGCGTCATCGAGCGGGGCTGCGCCGGATTGTCGCCCTGCGCCATCACCGCCGCCGCCACCAGCGCGGCGACGCAGGGCTGACACACCGCCACCATATGCGCCCCCGGCCCCATCGTCTCGAGGAAGCGGATCAGATGACCGATGTAGTCGTCGAAACCGAAGCGGCCGTGCTCGGTCGAGACGTCGCGCGCGTTGTGCCAATCGGTGATGTAGACGTCATGCTCGGGGAGCATGGTGCGCACGGTCGCCCGCAGCAGCGTGGCGAAATGGCCGGACAAAGGCGCGATCAGCAGCACGCGCGGCTGTGCCTGGGCGATGTCCTTCTTGAAATGCAGGAGCGTGCCGAACGGCGTTACGTCGGCGGCCTCCTCGGTCACCGCCACGTCGCGGTTGCCGACCGTCACGCTGTCGATGCCGTAGGGCGGGCGGGAATGCGTCAAGCCGGCGCGCGCAATCAACTCATAGGCCGCGGTGAGATTGCTCAGCGCGGACGGGCGCAGCGCGCCGTTGAGCCTCTGGCCCAAGGTCCGTGACGCCATGCCGGCAAGGCTACGCACCGGCACCATAATGTCCGAATGCGCTTGATACGCCTGATAAAGCATCCATTCCCCGGCGGCCCCGGCGGACCGCAGGCAAAAGCTAGTGCATTTCATGTTGCAGTGCGAGATATAAATCTCGTTTCGCCCGCCTGGGGACAAAAGCTCAGCCATGCCTTTTTGCGGTACGGGAAAGTATTGAACGCGCAGAACTTTCGGCTAAGCTCAGCGACGCCGGGCCGTATCGAGACAGGGATGATTGCGCCCAATGGCCAAGGCTACGCTCACCATCGCCAGCAAGAATTACGGCTCCTGGTCGCTGCGCGGCTGGCTGCTGTGCAAGATGGCCGGGATCGAGTTCGACGAGCAGCCGGTGGCAAGCGACGATCCGTCCACGCGCGCCGAATTGCTGTTGTTGTCGCCGTCGTTCCTGGTGCCATGCCTGACCCATGACGGCATCAAGATCTGGGACACACTGGCGATCGCCGAATATCTGAACGAAATTTTGCCCGAGGCCGGCCTCTTGCCGAAGGATCGCGCCGCGCGCGCGCATTGCCGCTCGATCTCGGGCGAGATGCATTCCGGCTTTTCCAACATGCGCTCGGCGCTGCCGATGAATCTCAAGGCGCATCACCCCGGCTTCAAGGTGTGGACCGGCGCGCAGGCCGACATCGACCGCATCATCTTTATCTGGCGCGAATGCCTCGACACCCACGGCGGCATGTTCCTGTTCGGCGACAGGCCGTGCACGGCCGACGCCATGTTCGCGCCGGTGGTAACGCGCTTCCTCACCTACGACGTCAAGCTCGAGTCCGATTGCGCCGGCTACTGCAAGGCGGTGATGGCGATGCCGCAGATGCAGGAATGGATCGAGGCGGCGAAAGCCGAGCCGGACGAGGTGGTCGAGCTCGACGTGGAATTCTGACGCGTTCTAGATTTTCGCAATCGCCGCCCCGCCGAGCGCGCTCAACACCACCACCAGCCAAGGCGGCGTCTTCCACATGAACAGCAGCAGGAAGGCGGCAGCCGCGAGCGCGAAATCGTAGGGTCCGGTGATCCCGGCGGTCCACACCGGGTTGTAGAGTGCGGCGAGCAGCAGACCGACCACCGCGGCATTGACGCCGCGTAGCGCGGATTGCGCGCTCGGCCGCCGCCGCAGATCATCCCAGAACGGCAGCGCGCCGAAGGTGAGGAAGAATGCCGGCAAGAACATCGCCACGAGACAAAGCGCCGCGCCGAGCCAGCCGTTCGGTGCCGGCCCCATCACGGTCCCAAGATAGGCCGAGAAGGTGAACAGCGGGCCGGGCACCGCTTGCGCTGCGCCATAGCCGGCGAGGAAGGCGTCGTTCGTCACCCAGCCGGGCGGCACCACTGCGGCCTGCAAGAGCGGCAGCACCACATGGCCGCCGCCGAACACCAGCGAACCGGCGCGATAGAACGCTTCGAACAGTTGCAGACTGTGACTGGGAACGATCGCGATCAACAGCGGCAATCCCAACAAGATGATCGCGAACAGGGCGAGCCAAATGCCGCCCGCGGTCCGGCTCATCGACAGCGGCAGCGCGATGTGATTGGTCGGTGCATCGACATGCAGAATGGTAAGGCCGGCGGCGAAGCCGAGAATGATCGCTCCGATTTGACCCCAGGCCGTCGGAAAGGCCAGCACGATCGCCGCCGCAACGACCGCCACCGTCGCGCGCGAACGGTCCGGCGCCAGCGAGCGCATCATGCCAAGCACCGCCTGCGCCACCACCGCCACCGCGACAACTTTCAGGCCATGCAGCCAGCCGCCGCCGAGCGCACTGCCGAACGTCTCCACTCCATAGGCGAATAGCACCAGCGCGATCGCCGAAGGCAAAGTGAAGCCCGCCCAGGCAATCAACGCGCCCGCATAGCCGGCGCGAAAAAACCCCACCGCGATGCCGACCTTGCTACTGGCTGGCCCAGGCAGGAATTGCGACAGCGCGATGAGGTCGGCGTAGGTCTTCTCGTCGAGCCATTTGCGCCGCTCGATGAACTCCGTCCGGTAATAGCCGAGATGCGCAATCGGCCCGCCGAATGAAGTGAGGCCGAGCTTGAGAAAGACGCGCGACACCTCGCTCCAGGACGACTTGTGCGATTGAGGTGTGGTCGCCGTCGGCGGCGCTCCGGAAAGTTCCGCATTTTTCATTGATTTCATTTTCCCCTAATCAGTTCGCCGAACAACTCGCTCACGCTGTCTTTCGCCAAATCAAGCGCTTTGCGCCCCTTCTTGGTTGCGCGATAAAGACGCCGCGCCCGGCGGCCGACACCCCTTGTCCTCGATATAAGAAATCCTTTGCGTTCGAGCGCGTGCAGCATGGGGTAAAGCGTTCCGGGACTCATCCGGTAGCCATGACGCCCCAGTTCCTCGATCAACCAATGGCCGTAAAGTTCGCCCTCGACCGCGTGATGCAGGATGTGCAGGCGGATCAGCCCCGAGAGAATTTCTTGATAGTCCCTATCATCGATCGCCAAGATAGCCCCTATATCGATTTTCGTAGTCGGAAACCGATATTAGATGAAGGCTGTTAGAAATGCAATCAGTGAATAACGCGGCTACCGCTTGAGCCAGTCGCCGATCCGCTGCACCGCCTCGCGCATGTCGGCGGCGGCGCCGGCGTAACAGAAGCGCAAATAATTGCGCCCGTTCACCGGATCGAAATCGATGCCCGGCGTCGCCGCCACATGCGCCTCGTTGAGCATGCGCTTGGCGAAGTCGAGACTGTCGCCGGAGAATCTCGAGATGTCGGCGTAAAGATAGAAGGCGCCGTCGACGGGCAGGAACTTGTCCAGCCCCACCTGCGGCAGGCCGTGGGTCAAGATGCGCCGGTTCTCTTCGTAGCCGTGCTTGACCGTCTGCATCTCGTCGTGGCCGTCGAACGCGGCTTCCGCCGCAACCTGTGCCAGCGTCGGCACCGAAATTGCCAGGTTGCCCTGCAGCCGCTCGACCGCACGCACGAGACTCTCCGGCACCACCATCCAACCGACGCGCCAGCCGGTCATGCAGAAATATTTCGAGAATGAGTTGATCACCAACGCGCGCTCCGACAGCTTCGCCGCCGTCTCCGCGGCGAAAGCATAGTCGAGCCCGTGATAAATCTCGTCGGAGATCACGCGGATGCCTTCCGCTTCGGCGACGGCGATCAATTGCGCGAGCGTCTCGGCATCTAACATGGTGCCGGTCGGATTGGCGGGGCTCGCGACTACCAGGCCGGCGAGCGGCTTCTTGCGGTGCTCGGCGATGAGCGCCTTGGCCGACAGCGCCCAGCGCGTCTCGGCGGAGGTCTCGATCAGCACCGGCTCGCAGCCGAGCGCCGTGAGGATATGTCGGTACGGCGGATAGCCGGGATTGGCCAGCGCCACCCGCTCGCCCGTTTCGAACAGCGAAAGAAAGGCCAGGATGAAACCACCGGAGGAGCCGGTGGTCACCACCACGCGCGTGGGATCGAGCGCAAGGCCATAGGTGTCGGCATAATGACGGGCGATTCGCGCCCGCAAGCCGGGAATGCCGAGCGTCTCTGTGTAGCCGATGCGGCCATTGGCAAGTGCCTCCTGCGCCGCGCGCAGGGCGCTTGATGGCGCCGGCGCCGCCGGCTGGCCCACCTCCAGGTGCAGCACGCGGGCACCCTTGGCCTCCAGCGCCGCCGCCGCCGCCATCACGTCCATGACGATGAACGGCGGCACATCGCTGCGTTTGGAGGGCGTTAGCAGGCGTTTTGCCACGTCAAGCATCGTTTCTAAGTCCGTGGGACGGAGCCCCGCCCCGCTGTTGCCCTATTTGCCGGGAAACACTGCGATCCTTGCGTTTTTCATGACTCAGACGTGATCGCAAGTTGCGTTGACCGCTTTCGGGCGCGTCACTAGGTTCACGCGATCCGGTAGTACAAGATCGGCATGATCGAGCATAGGACACCTACCAAGGCATGGCGCATGGCGCCAGCAGGCCGCGGGCTCGCCCTGGCGACCGCCATCGCGGTTGCCGCTGCCGGCGGCGGATCGAATTTCGCGCCGGAGCGCGCCCAGGCGCAGGGCCGAGGCGTCCCGCTCATCCGCGACACCGAGATCGAGCAGTTGCTGCGTGACTATGCTGCGCCGATCCTCAAGGTGGCAGGACTGTCCAAACAGGACGTCCACATCGTCATCCTCAACGACCGCACCTTCAACGCCTTCGTCATGGACGGCCGCCACATCTTCATTAACGCCGGCGCATTGTTCGACGCGCGCACGCCGAACGAGGTCATCGGCGTGTTCGCGCACGAGACCGGGCATCTTGCCGGCGGCCACCTGATGAAGCTGCGCGCGGAGCTCGCCCGGGCACAGACCGCCTCGATCGTCGCGCTGCTTGCCGGCGTCGGTGCGGCGGTCGCTGGCGCGCGCGCGGGGAGCGGCAATATCGGCGCCGCCGCGATCATGGCGCCGCAATCGGCGATCCAGCGCTCGCTGCTCGCCTATGTGCGCACGCAGGAAGATCAGGCCGACCACGCCGGCGTGAAGTTCCTCACCGCCACCGGCCAATCGGCCAAGGGCATGCTCGACCTGTTCAAGCGGCTGAGCGACGAGTCGCTGTTCAATTCGCGCTACGTCGATCCCTACCTGCAAACCCACCCGTTGCCGCCCGAACGCGTCGCCGCGCTCGAAGTGATGGCCAAGGCGAGCCCCTATTTCGACCGCAAGGATCCGCCCGAGCTGCAACTGCGTCACGACATGATGCGCGCGAAATTGTCCGGCTTCCTGGATCGGCCCGACACCGTCTATCGCCGCTATCCGCTCAGTGACCACAGTCTGCCGGCACGTTACGCCCGCGCCATCTCGACCTATCGTTATGGCAATGGCCGCGACGCCATCGCGCAGATCGACGGCCTGATTCAATCGCAGCCGAATAATCCGTATTTTTACGAGCTCAAGGGCCAAGCCTTGCTGGAAGGCGGCCATCCGGCCGACGCTATCGCGCCGCTGCGCCGTGCGGCCGCGCTCGCGCATAACGCACCGCTGATCGACATCCTGCTCGGCCAGGCGCTGATTGCCACCGACAACGTCAAGAACGCGGAAGAAGCCGTGCCCCTCTTGCGCACGGCGCTCAGCCGCGAACCGGAATCGCCGGACGCCTATGCCCAATTGGCGATGGCCTACGGCCGCAAGGGCGACCTCGCCCAGGCCGACCTCGCCGCCGCGCAAGCCGCATTCAACCGCGGCGACCTCAAGACCGCGCAGCAGCTCGCTTCGCGCGCCAAGACCCGTTTGCCCGTCGGCTCCCCCGCCTGGGTGCGCGCCGACGACATCGTCAGCGTCAAGGCCCCCGCCGTCCCGAAACAATGATCACAACAAGGACCAAACCGATGACCTCGAGCCTGCGCTTCATCGCCGCCGCTTGTGCCGCGTTGCTCGCTATCGCCGCGCCGCAAATCGTGCGCGCGGAGAATTTCACCGCCGCGCAGAAATCCGACATCGAGCGCGTCGTGCATGACTATCTGATCGCGCATCCGGAAGTGATCCAGGACGCGATGGCCGAGCTCGAAAGGCGGCAGACCGCGGCGGAAGCCGAGAAACACAAGATCGCGGTCAAGGAGCACGCCGAGAAGCTGTTCTCCTCGCCCAACCAGGTCACGCTCGGCAATCCGAACGGCAACGTTACCTTCGTTGAGTTCTTCGATTACAATTGCGGCTACTGCAAGCGCGCCATGGACGACATGCTGACGCTGATGAAGGACGATCCCAAGCTCAAGGTCGTGCTCAAGGAATTTCCAGTGCTCGGACCCGGCTCGCTGGAAGCCGCGCGTGTCGCCGTCGCCGTGCGCATGCAGGACAAGAGCGGCAAGAAATACCTGGAGTTTCACACCAAGCTTTTGGGCGGCCGCGGCCCGGCCGACGAGGCGCACGCGCTCGCGGTCGCCAAGGATATCGGCCTCGATATGACGCGGCTGCAGAAGGACATGAAGAGCCCCGAGGTGAAGGCCACGCTCGACGAGGACTTCAAGCTCGCCGAGGCGCTGGGCTTGAACGGCACGCCGAGCTACGTGATCGGCTCCGACGTGGTGGTGGGTGCCATCGGCCTTCCCGCGCTGCAGGCCAAGGTCAACGCAGCGCGCTGCGGCAAGCAGAGCTGCTGAACGCGGCTGCGGTCTT
>Ga0335078_10005934_pt1 | contig 18063 bp, 13 predicted proteins | sample Lox_Sample_32_FD_206711 | JGI IMG/M metagenome (GOLD analysis project Ga0335078, IMG submission 206711) | Soil microbial communities from Loxahatchee National Wildlife Refuge, Florida, United States - Lox_Sample_3.2 | ecosystem: Environmental > Terrestrial > Soil > Wetlands | place: USA... | reverse complement strand
GTTGGGATCGGCGCGCTTGGCGAAGTCGGCGACCCAGTCGTTGTAGATCCGGTCGCACCACGCCCGCAGCGCGGTGTCGCCGATCATCTCGTTGATCATCAGGCAGCCGTAGACCACCTCGGCCTCGAGCCCGTCGCGGTCGAGGTCGGCGATCCGCAGCTCCGGCGTGGTCGGCCGCGGCTTGGCCCCTTTGCGATTGTCCCACTCGAAGCCGAACTTCTCCTTCATCTCGTCGATGTGGCCGAAGGCGCCCTTCGTGTATTTGAGGAAGCCGGGGCCGACGCCGTTCCACATGCCCTTGTCGACCGCCTCGACGAACCAGTGGCCGCCGTCGTCGAGCTCCTCGACGCGTGGCGCCAGCAGCTTCCACTTGCCGGGCGCCTGCGCCGACCACAGGTCGGGCGGGCAGTAGGTGAGGTCGATGTGATTGTCGCCAGAGATCAGCCGGTCGGCCATGGGCAGGCTCCCTCTCGTCTTGCCGCGTTGTCCACAGCCTAAGATTGACCGGCCGCCGACGCCAAGGGAAATGCGCCCGAAAACGCCCGGGCGGCGGCGAGTTGGGCTATCCTGGCGGCGGTCTTGGGTCGGCATCCCGGGGCGGAGCGGAACGCCATGACGGTAGGCGCGACGATGGGGCGGCTGGGGCGCGCCGCGGGGCTGGCCGGGTTGGTCGCGCTGGCCGCGGCCGGCGCCGGGCGGGCCGAGGCACGCAGCGCGGTCGTAATCGCGCTCGACGGCGCGATCGGGCCGGCGACCGCCGCCTATGTCGTGCGCAGCCTCGAGGCCGCCGAGGCGCGCGACGCCGCGGTCGCGGTGCTGCGCCTGGACACGCCGGGCGGGCTCGACAGCGCGATGCGCGACATCATCCGCGCGATGCTGGCCTCGCCGGTGCCGGTGCTGGCGTTCGTCGCGCCGAGCGGCGCGCGCGCCGCGAGCGCCGGCACCTACATCCTCTATGCAAGCGCGCTCGCCGCCATGGCGCCGGGCACCAATCTGGGCGCCGCCACGCCGGTGTCGCTGTTCGGCGACACGCCGCTGCCGGGGCCCGAGAGCCTGCCCGCCGGCAAGGCCGCCAAGTCGCCGCCCGCGGCGAGCCTGCCGCATGACGCCATGATGACCAAAATCGCCAACGACGCGGCGGCCTACATACGGGGACTGGCGACCATGCACGGCCGCAACGCCGCGTGGGCCGAGCAGGCAGTGCGCGAGGCGGTCAGCCTGCCGTACGACGCCGCGCTCGCCCAGCACGTGATCGATCTGGTTGCGCCGAACGTGCGCGATCTGCTGACGCAGGCCGACGGGCGCACCGTGATCGTGCAAGGCCGGCCGGTGCGCCTCGCGACCGCTGGTCTCGAGATCGTGACGCTCGAGCCGCGATGGCGCGACCGCCTGCTCGCGCTGCTGACCAATCCGAGCGTCGTCTATCTCCTGCTGCTCGCCGGCCTGATCGGAGTCGCGTTCGAGCTGTCGCATCCGGGCGTGATCGCGCCCGGGGTCGTCGGCACGATCTGTCTCCTGGTCGGCGGCTACGGCCTCAACCTGCTGCCGATCGACTACGCCGGCGTGGCGCTCGCGCTGTTCGGCGTCGGCCTGATGACCGCCGAGGCGTTCGTGCCGGCGTTCGGCGCGTTCGTCCTCGGCGGCGCCGCGGCGTTCGCGATCGGCTCGGTGATGATGTTCGAGAATCCCGACCTGCGGCCGCCCGCGGAGGTGATCGCCGGCGCGACGCTGGTGGCGGTCGGCCTGTTCGCCGTCGTGTTGACCTTGCTGCTGCGCGCGCGCCGCCGGCCGGTGGTGACCGGGAACGCGGTGCTGGTCGGCGCGTCGGGGCGCACCACGAGCTGGGCCGACGGCGAGGGCGAGGTGTTGGTCCACGGCGAGCGCTGGCACGCGCGTGCGACGCGGCCGCTCGGGCCCGACCAGCCCGTCAAGGTGGTCCAACGCGAAGGCCTGACCTTGCTCGTCGAGCCCGGTTGAGCGACACGCAAGGCGCGAGCCCAAGGGGGAACCATGAGCTTCATCGGCATCATCACGATCGCGGTCCTGTTCGTGGTCGGCTTCATCATCCTGTCGTCCGTCAAGGTGATGCGCGAGTACCAGCGCGCGGTCATGTTCACGCTCGGCCGGTTCACCGGCGTCAAGGGGCCCGGGCTGATCATCCTCTTGCCTTACGTCCAGCAGATGGTGCGCATCGACCTGCGGACGATCGTGCTCGACGTCCCGAGCCAGGACGTGATCTCGCGTGACAACGTGTCGGTCAAGGTCAACGCGGTGCTCTATTTCCGTGTGGTCGACGCCGACAAGGCGGTGATCCAGGTCGAGAACTTCCTGCAGGCGACCAGCCAGCTCGCCCAGACGACGCTGCGCTCGGTGCTCGGCAAGCACATGCTCGACGAGATGCTGGCCGAGCGCGACAAGCTCAACCACGACATCCAGGAGATTCTCGACACCCAGACCGAGTCATGGGGCGTCAAGGTCATCAACGTCGAGATCAAGCAGGTCGACATCGACGAGAGCATGGTGCGCGCGATCGCGCGCCAAGCCGAGGCCGAGCGCACGCGGCGCGCCAAGGTGATCAATGCCGAGGGCGAGCAGCAGGCCGCCCAGAAGCTGGTCGAGGCGGCGCAACTGCTGGCGACCGCGAGCGGCGCGATGCAGCTGCGCTATCTCGGCACCTTGAGCGAGATCGCGAGCGAGCGGAGCTCGACCATCGTGTTTCCATTCCCGATCGACCTCGCCAAGGCATTCGCGTCGATGTCGTCGACGACGTGATCGGTCGATTGACGCGACGTGGGTCGCGCACTAGTGTCCGCGCCATGATTCGGACGACCCCAACCATGACGCCGAAGACCTTCCCGTGCGCCTGTGCCGCGGGGCCAAGGAACTCACGCATGCGCTGAAGCGATCGGCGCATGATGACGAGATACCAGGGGCCCCGCCGGAACGGTCGGGGCCCTTCTCGTTGATGGGCCGCGATCCGGGCCGTGGGCGCCTCGATCACGCTGGACGACGACCGATGGATGCCACCACGTCGACCGATACGCCGCCCGGCATCTGGGCCGAGCTCGCCGCGACCCTCGCGCTCGCCGCGCCGTTGGCTGCCGGCAACCTCGCGCAGATGGCGATGGGCTTCACCGACACCGTGATGGTGGGACGGCTGGGGGCGGTCGCGCTCGCCGCCGCCGGGCTCGGCGGCATGCTCTACTTCACCACCGGCGTCGTGCTCCAGGGCGTGATCTCGGCGGTGTCGCCGCTCGCCGCGCACGCGGTCGGTACGGGCGACCGTACGGCAGCCGGTCGGATCGCCGGTGCCGGTTTCGCGCTCGCGCTGCTGCTGTCGCTGCCGTTCCTAGTCGCCGTGACGATGCTGGATCGTCTGCTGGCCGCGCTCGGCTATCCGGGTGCGGTGACCATCGAGATCGGCCGCTTCCTCTCCGCGATCACCTGGGGCGCGCCAGCCTTCCTCGGCTTCGCGGCGCTGCGCAGCCTGCTCGCCGCGCTGGCGCACACGCGCGCCGTCATGCTCGTGCTGGTGACGTGCGTCGGCGCCAACGTGGCGCTCAACTGGGTGCTGATCTTCGGCCATCTCGGCGCGCCCGCCCTGGGTGTCGCCGGCTCCGGCTACGCGAGCGCGATCAATCAGTGGCTGATCCTGATCGGCCTGGCGCTCTACATCGGCGGCGCGCCGAGCCTGAGAGGATTGCGGGTGATGCGCGGCGCGCTGCTGCCGCGCATGCACGAGCTCGTCCGCATTCTGCGGCTGGGGCTGCCGATCGGCGGCATCATGGGGCTCGAGATCGGCGTGTTCCTCGCCGCCGGCGTCCTGATCGGACTGTTGGGTGCCGATGCGCTCGGCGCGCACCAGCTGGTGCTCAATTGCGCCGGTCTCACCTTCATGGTGCCGCTCGGCGTGAGCCAGGCCGCCACCGTGCGGATCGCCTACGAGCTGGGTGCCGGTCGGCCGGCCGCGGCGCAGCGCGCCGGCATGGTCGCGCTCGCGATCGGCATCGCATTCATGAGCGCGACGGCGCTCGTGCTGTGGTCGGCGCCGCGCGCCATCGTCGCGATCTACGTCGATGTCGGCGCCGCTGCGAACGCCGGGCTGGTGCCGATCGCGCTCAGCCTGCTCGCGATCGCGGCCGCGTTCCAGGTGTTCGACGGCGTCCAGGTGATCGCCGCCGGCGCGCTGCGCGGCTACGAGGACACCACCGTGCCGATGCTGCTCGGCGCGCTCGGCTACTGGGGCTTCGGCTTCGGCGGCGGCTGGCTGCTGGCGTTCCCGCTGGGCTACGGCGTGCGCGGACTATGGTGGGGCTTGGCGCTCGGTCTGGCCGCCGTCGCCGTGCTGTTGGCCCTGCGTCTCCGACGGCTCGCCGGGAGATGTCCGGCGCCGTCGATACCCTCCTGAGAGCATCGCGGCCGCGAATGGATCGAGTCCGATCGCCGCGGATCTCGATGCGCCCGCTAAAGCCGCTCGGCGATCACCGGCGCGGGTAGCGCCGGCGCGTCGCTGATCGCGACCGCGGCCCGGATGACGGCGGCGGCGCGCGCGGCGTCGTCGGCGGTGCGCGCGTGGATCAGGCAGAGCGGCCGATCGCGCCCGACCGTCTCGCCGATGCCCGCCACGTCGGTCAGGCCCACCGCCGGATCGATCGTGTCGTCGGCGCGCGTACGGCCGCCGCCGAGGCCGATGATCGCGAGCCCGAGCGTGCGCGTGTCGATTGCCGTCACGATGCCGTCGCGCGCCGGTGTCGCCGGCACGACGTGCGGCGCCGTGGGCAGCGAGCGCGCCGGACGTTCGACCAGATCGGCGGGGCCGCCGAGCGCCGTCACCATGGCGCCGAAGCTTGCAGCCGCGGCGCCCGAGCCGAGCGCGCGCTCGATCCGTGCGGCCGCATCGGCGGGATCGCTCGCGACCTTGGCGAGCTGCAGCATCTCGCTGCCGAGCGCCCGAATCACCTGATCGAGCCGCGGCTCGCGCGCCCGGCCTGTCAGGTAGTCGATCGCCTCCGCGACCTCGACCGCGTTGCCGGCATTCCGTCCCAGCACCTGGTTCATGTCGGTCAATAGGGCCACGGTCGGCAAGCCGGCACCGCGCGCCGTGTCGACCAGGCTGCCGGCGAGCGCGCGCGCGTCGTCGCGCGCCGACATGAAGGCGCCCGAACCGAATTTGACGTCCATTACCAGGCCGTCGAGTCCGGCGGCCAGCTTCTTGGCCAGGATCGACGCGGTGATCAGCGGGATCGACTCGACGGTCGCGGTGACGTCGCGGATCGCGTAGAACCGCTGGTCGGCCGGTGCTAGCGCCCCCGTCTGACCGATGATCGCGCAGCCGACCTGGCGTACCGTCGCGACGAAGTGCTCGGGCGTCGGAGCGGTGTCGTAGCCCGGGATCGCCGCCAGCTTGTCGAGCGTGCCACCGGTGTGGCCGAGGCCGCGTCCCGAGATCATCGGCACCGCGACGCCGCACGCGGCGACCAGCGGCGCCAGCGCCAGGCTCACCTTGTCGCCGACGCCGCCGGTCGAATGCTTGTCGACCGCCGGGCGGTCGAGCCCGGCCTGCCGCCAGTCGATGCGCTGGCCGGAGCGCGCCATTGCGGCGGTCAACGCCACGCGCTCCTCGGGCGCCATGCCACGGAAATAGACCGCCATCGCGAAGGCCGCGACCTGGCCCTCGCCGAGCGCGCCCGAGGTGATGCCCTCGACCAGGAACTCGATCTCGGGCGCGGTCAGCGTGCCGCCGTCGCGTTTCTTGCGGATCAGCTCCTGGGGCAGAAAGCTCATGCCCCGGGCGTGGCCTTCCCGGGCGTCAGAAGGGCCGCCGTGAAGGCCAGCGGCAGCAGCTCACCCAGCGTGACGCGCGCCAGCTCGCGCCCGTCGCTCGCGCACAGATGGATCGGCAGCTCGGGACCGGCAAACTCGACCAGGCGCTGGCGGCAGGCGCCGCACGGCGGGCAGGGCTGGTCGCCGCCGATCACGACCAAAGCCGCGATCCGCCGCTCGCCGGCGCTGATCATCTGGCCGATCGCCGAGGCCTCCGCGCACTGGCCCAGCGGAAAGGCGGCGTTCTCGACGTTGGCGCCGGCGAAGATCGCGCCGCTGGCGGCGCGCAGGGCAGCGCCCACCGGGAAGGTCGAGTAAGGTGCGTAGGCGTGGCCGCGCGCCGCCTGGGCGGCAGCGATCAGCGGCGCGAGGGCGGGCTCGGCGGAGGGCTCGGAGGGGGCCATCGCCCCCAAGGTAAACCCCCGGATGCAAAAGAAAAACGGGCCGCATCGCTGCGGCCCGAGTTTAGGGAGGAAACGTCCGCCAGAGCGGACCATCATCTCTCGATGATGCACTGCACAATATGGCAGATTTTTTGACGTATTCAAGGCCCGTTTCGGTGGCTGGACCTACTTTCAGCGTACCGGGCGCCGGGCGTTGAGCCCCCGGGCCCGGGCGGCTAGGGTGCGGGCGAGGCGCGCGGGTGACGGGGCGCCTGAGGGACGGCCCCGGGAGGCGGTATGGAGTTCGGCGTACAGTTCTTCCCCGACGTCGGCCCGCAGCACAAGGCGGCCGACGTCTATTTCAGCGAATGCCTGGCGCTGGTCGATCTGGTCGATCGCTACGGCTACAGCCACGTTCGCGTGGTCGAGCACTATTTCCACTATTACGGCGGCTACAGCCCGAACCCGGTGGTGTTCCTGGCCGCCGCCGCCCAGCGCACCAGGACGGCGCGCCTGATCACCGGCGCGGTGCTGCCGGCGTTCAACCATCCCCTCAAGCTGGCCGGCGAGCTCGCGATGCTCGACGCGCTGTCCAACGGCCGGCTCGAGGCCGGCTTCGCACGCGCTTTCCTGCCGCACGAATATGCGCGTTTCGGGGTCGATGTGAACACCAGCCGGGCTCGGTTCGAGGAAGGCATGGAGCAGGTCCGCCGTCTGCTCGAGGAGGAGCAGGTGGCCATGACGGGGCGCTTCCACAGCTTCCCGGCGACGACGTCGCTGCCGCGTCCGACCCAGCGTCCGCGCCCGCCGTTCTGGGTCGCCGCGCTGGCGACGCCGGAGTCGTTCGTCGGCGCCGGCCGCGCCGGCCATGCCGTGATGGCGATTCCGATGGCCGGTGGCCAGATGCGCGAGCTGATCGGCCAGTATCGCGAGGCCTGGCGGTCGGCCGGGCACCCCGGTCGGGGCCGCGTGATGCTGGCCTTCCACATGCTCTGCGCCGACAGCGCCGCCGAAGCCGAAGCGGTCGCGCGCGCGCCGCTCAACGGCTATCTCGCGAGCCTGGTGGACGCGGCGTCGGATTGGCTGACCGGCATGCGTTCGGCGGATTATCCGAACTACGACAAGGTGATCGCCGGCCTGAAGGCGGAGACGTTCGAGAGCCAGGTCGCCAAGAACGCGGCCTGGGTCGGCACCCCCGACTCGATCGCCGACCAGATCGCCGAGATCGACCGCACGGTCGGCGGCTTCGAGATCGCCTCGCTGCAGGTCAACTTCAACATGGTGCCGCTCGACGCCGCGCGCCGCTCGATGGCGCTGTTCGGCGAGCGCGTGCTGCCGCGGTTCCGCGCCTGACCGGCGTTAACCCAGAGTTCACGGCGCCTGCCTTATCGCTTGACGTGCATTCGTGTTAAGCTTCGGTCAACCGCGTGGTGGGGGCAGCTGACGTGGCAACGGTCGCATTACCCGACAAGCCGACGTGGCCGATCGCCTGGCTGAAGAAGCCGCTGCATTGGCTCGGCCGGGTGTTCGGCGGGCCGCGTCTGATCGCCTTCGTCCTGCTGATCGCGCTGACCGCGCTGAAGACGTGGAACCCGTACTGGGTCGACCTGATCGAGACCCGAACCTACGACCTCTACCAGAAGATCCATCCGCGTCCGGCGCCCGAGATGGCGGTGCGCGTGGTCGACATCGACGAGGCGAGCCTTGCCGAGCTCGGCCAGTGGCCGTGGTCGCGCAAGGTCGTGGCTAACATCGTGCTCAACATCGCCAAGGCGGGTGCCGCGGGGATCGGTTTCGACGTGTTCTTCGTCGAAAAGGATAGCCGCTCGCCCGAATGGTTCGCGCAGCACGTGTCCAATCTCGATCCGGCGACGCGCAACGCGCTCGAGCAGCTGCCCAGCAACGACGACTATTTCGCCCAGGTCATCAAGCAGACGCACGCCGTGCTGGGTCAGGCCGAGGCCAATACCGCGAGCGCCGCCGGCAACGCACCGGGTCCGGCGGCGCTCGCGGTATTGAACGAGACGCCCGAGCACGTTGGGCGCTATCTGGTGCGCTTCCCCAACATCGTCGGCAACCTGCCCGAGCTCGAGAAGGCGGCGGCGGGTCGCGGCATGCTTGTGACCAATCCGGAATCCGACGGCATCGTGCGGCGCATCCCGGCGATCGTCGCCGTCGGCAAGGGGGTCTATCCGACACTGGCGATCGAGATGCTGCGTGTGGCCACCGGCGGCACCACCATCCTGGTTCGGCTGGACAAGGACAAGCTCGGCATCCAGGACATCGTGCTGCAGGGCCCGAACTACGTGATCCCGACCGACGCGCAAGGGCGGCTGTGGCCGCACTACGCCGTGTACAACCCCGACCGCATGGTGTCGGCCAAGGACGTGTTGGCCGGCAAGCCGGAGGCGCTGGCGAAGCTCAAGGGCAAGCTGGTGCTGATGGGCACGTCGGCGGCAGGACTGCGCGATATTCGGTCCGATCCGGTCAACGACGGTTATCCCGGCGTCGAGGTGCACGCCCAGCTGCTCGAGAGCATCCTGACCAATTCGCTGCTCACCCAGCCGGCATGGGGCGACGGTGCCGAGCGCATCCTGACCTTCCTCAGCGGCCTGGTCATGATCGTCACGCTGGCCCTGGTCGGTGCGCGCTGGTCGTTGGTCGTGTTCCTCGTGGCGTCGGCCGCGATGTTCGGCGGCGCCTGGTACCTGTTCATCGAGCAGAATCTCCTGGTCGACGTCGCCTTCGCGGTCATCACGGCGTTCCTGATCTACATCGTCGTCACCTACCTCAACTACATGCGCGAAGAGGCCGACCGGCAGAAGACGCGCACGGCCTTCAGCCTGTATCTGGCGCCCGCCATGGTCGAGCGCGTCGCCGAGCATCCCGAGGCGCTCAAGCTCGGCGGCGAGATGCGCGACCTCACCTTGATGTTCTGCGATCTGCGCGGCTTCACGACGATCTCGGAGTCCTACGACGCCGGGGGTCTCACCCACCTGATCAATGCGTTCCTGACGCCGATGACCGACATCATCCAGTCGACCGGCGGTTGCGTCGACAAGTACATCGGCGACTGCATCATGGCATTCTGGAACGCGCCGCTCGACTTGCCGCAGCATCGGCGCGACGCCTGCCGCGCCGCGCTCCAGATGCGCGCGCGCCTCAAGACGCTCAACGAGGAGCTCAGGCACGACCCGGAGGCCAAGCTCGACAAGCACGGCGAGCTCCACATGGGCATGGGGCTCAACACCGGCATCGTCTGCGTCGGCAACATGGGCTCCGCGCAGCGCCTGAACTACTCAGTGCTCGGCGACGCCGTGAACCTGGCGTCGCGCCTGGAAGGCCAGAGCAAGACCTATCACCTCGACCTGGTGCTCGGCGAGGAGACCTACGACGGCGTCAAGGACATGGCCGGCATCGAGCTCGACCTGATCCAGGTCAAGGGCAAGACGGTGCCGGTGCGCATCTTCACCCTGGTCGGCGACGAGACCGTGGCGAAGGACTCGAACTTCGGCGAGCTGCGCCGCTTCCACGAAATCATGATGGCCTCCTACCGTGCCCAGGACTGGGCGGCCGCGCGCGAGGCGCTGAAGCGTTGCAAGGAGCTGGCGCCGCTCTTCCAGCTGCAGTCCCTGTACGAGGTCTATGAAGAGCGCATCGACCACTACGAGGCCGAGCCGCCGGGCGAGGACTGGGACGGCGTCTACATCGCCAAGACGAAATAGCCTTCGGGAGCCTTCGGGCTCGCGCGGCTACCGCTCGTGGAACGCCTCGTTCTTTAGCTTGAGCACGGGCTTCATCAGGTAGAAGGCGACCGAGCGCGTGCCCGTGTGGATGTCGACGGTGGCCTGCATGCCCGGCGTGATCAGCAGGGTCGTCGGGTCGTCCCCGATGTAGTTCTTGTCGGTCTCGACGACGACGCGGAAATACGGCTCGCCTTTCGGATCGGCGTTCGAGTCGGCGGAGATCAGCGTGACCTTGCCGTTCAGCGTGCCGTAGCGCACGAAGTCGTAGGTCGTGATCTTGACCTGGGCCGACTGACCGACCTCGACGTAGCCGCGATCGGTCGGATTGAGCCTGGCTTCGATCACCAGCCGGTCGTCGGTCGGCACGATCTCCATGATCCCTTCGCCCGGCTTGACCACGCCGCCAAGATTGGTGAAGCGCAGGTTCTTGACCGTCCCCTCGGTCGGCGAGGTGATCAGGGTCCGCTTGCGCTGGTCGGTCGCCTCGTTGAGGATCTCGACCGTGCGCGCATAGTTGACCTCGACCTGCTGCAGCTCCTCCTGGGCTCGGCGCTGGAATTTGGCGCGCTCCTCGGTCACCTTCTGGCGCGCCTCCCCGAGCGCCGCGACTGCGCGCGGGATCGACTGTTCCAGCGTCTGCAACTCGCCGTCCAGCTTCTCGACCTCGCTCTGCTGGCGCAGATGCTCGACGCGCGGCGTCAGTTGGTCCTTCAGCAGCTTCGTCGAGATGTCGAGCCGTTCGCGCGAGAGCGCGAGGTCGGCCTGTTTGGCTTTCTTGGTCGCCTGATATTCGGCGACCGCGAGCTCGCGTTGGCGCACCTGGTCGTTGAGGCCGCTCATCTCGCTGTTGAACTCGCGCATCCGCGCATCGAAGGTCTCTTGCTCACTGCGAACCAGATCCGGGCGGCGCTTGGCCTCGTCCGCGGGAAACACGAGCGGCTTGCCGAACGCTTCGCTCTGCAGGCGCGCCCGCTGCAACCCGAGCGCGTCGAGCCGCACCTGGATCTCGTCCCTGTTGATGTTGCTGACGGCCAACTCGAGCTGGACCAGCGGCGAACCGACCTTCACGGCGTCGCCGTCCTTGACGTAGAGCTGCTTGATCAGGCCGCCTTCGAGGTGCTGGATCACCGTCACCTTGCTCTGGGGCTGCACCTCTCCCTGCGCCACCGAGACCTGGTCGAGCTTGGCGAAGAACGACCAGACGACCGCGATCCCAAGAAAGGCCATCACGATCCAGGAGAAGATCCGCACGCCGCTCCAGGCCGAGCGCGCGGCGATGCGGTCCAGCGGACTGAGGGTTTCGAGCGTCCGGTCGGCCATGCGTCAGTTCCCGCCCCCGCCCGCCGCTTGGGCCAGCACGGCGCCGGTCGGTGCGGCGGGCGCCGGCACGGGCTGCGGCCGCCCCGACAGGCGCGGCAGGACCTCGTTGGCCGGTCCCGCGAGCAGCACCTTGCCGTGGTCGATCACGGCCACCGTCTGGGCCGCCTGCAGCAGGATCGGACTGTGGGTGGCGATGATCACGGTGTGGTCGCGCGCCAGCTCGACCAGGCCCTGGCGCAGCTCCTCCTCGCCCTGGCGGTCGAGATTGCTCGACGGCTCGTCCATCAGGATCACGGGCGGGTCGCGCACCAAGGCGCGCGCGATCACGACGCGTTGGCGGAAGCCGCCGGACAGGAGCGTGCCCGCCTCGCCGATCGGCGTCGCGTAGCCTTTCGGCAAGTCGATCACCGCCTGATGCAGCCCGGCGAGCTTCGCGGCGCGCACGATCGCTTCGTCGTCGACCACGTCTTCCGCGCCCTTGACCACGTTGTCGCGGATCGTGCCGCTGAACAGCACGGTGTCCTGCGGCACGTAGCCGATCCACTCGCTCAGATCGGCGCGCGCGAACTGTGCCACGTCGGCGTCGTCGAGCAGAACCCGGCCGGCATAGGGGCGGTAGAGCCCCATGATCAGCTTCAGGAGGGTCGTCTTGCCGCTGCCGTTGCGCCCGAGGATCAAATGGATGCTGCCGGGCTGAAATCCGAGGTTGACGTTCTCCAGCACCGGCAGGTCGGTGTCGCCGTAGCGGAAGCTCGCGTTCTCGATGACGACGCGGCCCTTCGGCCGCGGCAGCTTCACCTCGCTGGTTTGGCGCTCGACCGCCATGCCGAACACGTCGCTCAAGCGTTGGATCGACGTGCGTCCCTGCGCATAGGAACGCCACGTGCCGAGCAGCTGCGTGAGCGGGCTCAGGATCCGGCTCGACAGCATGTTGCACGCGATCAGCGAGCCGACCGAGAGATCCTGGTGGACGATCGCGATCGCGCCGGCGACGGTCATCATCACCGAGGTCGCCAGCGTCATGGTGGTGCCGAGGTTGGTGTAGAAGTCGGTCTTGCCGCCGCGCGTGACGGCGTTCTCGATCATGGCGGCCTGCGCCGTCTCCCAGACCGGCATGATCGATTTGTCGAGCGCCAGCGCCTTGACGATCGTGCGCGTGGCGGCGAACTCCGCCACCACGGCGTCCCGGCTGAGCGCGGCGCGCCGCTCGTCGACGTTCATGTGGCTTAGTACCGCGCCCGAGCGCCAGCTGATCAGGCCGAAGAACAGCACCATGACGACCAGGATCCACGCGATCGGCGTCGCGATCACGAACGCGAGGGCGACGAAGATCAGGGCGAACGGCAGGTCGGCAGCCAGGAACGCCGAGGGGCCGGACGCGACGCTGCGTACCACGTCGATGTCGCGGAACAGCGAGGTCCAGAAGGTCGCCGGCCGCATCTCGAGCTGACGCAGCGGCAGGGCCAGGAACTGACGGAACAGCGCGCGCGACACCTCGACGTCGATCTTGGTCGCCATGCGCTGCACCAGTCGCGAGCGGAACTGACGCAACAGGAAGTCGAACGACAGGGCGATCGCCATGCCGACGGCAAGGCCCTGCAGAGTCGTCATGCCGGAGTAGAACACCACCCGGTCGTAGACCTGCAGCATGAAGATCGGCGGGGTGAGCGCGATCAGATTGATGAACAGCGAGACGCAGGCGAGCTCGCGGAACGTCGGCCGCAGCGGCTTCAGGATCGATGCGAACCAGGCGTTGCCCATCATGCCGGCGGTACCCGTATCGTCGCGGCGCGACGGGGCTCCTCAAGGAGCCACGATGCCAAAAAGACTGGAGGGGAGACGCAGTTAAGTAAAAAGCACATTAACCCGGTAAGGTTAACAAGCTCTTACGGCGGCGGTCCAGCAGCCCCGCGCGCCGACGCCGCACCGGCTTCGGGCTCATCGGCGTTTGCCGCCGCAACGTTGGATCAGGGTGTGGAGCGCCGCCTTGAGCCGCTCGACCTCCTGGTGACTGTAGCCGGCGAGCACGTCGCGCTCGTGCTGCTTGGCGCGCACCATCAGGTCGGCGACCGCGGCTCGCCCCTTGGGCGTGATGTAGACCAGCACCTTGCGGCGGTCGCGCTGCGACGGGCGCCGCTCGACCAGCCCCTGGCGGCTCATGCGGTCGATCACCTTGGTCAGGGTCGGTTGCTTGAACAGCGTGTAGCGCGCGAGCTCGGTCACCGGCAGGCCGTCGGCGTCCCACAGATTGCCGAGCACGCGCCACACCGGCACCGGGATGCCGCGGGGCCGCAGCTGCGCGTGGAACTGACGCGTCACGAGATCGCTGGCGTGCGCCAGGAGATAACCGAGATAATCGTCGACGAAACGGCGCGGCGGATCGTCGGGCGGGTCCGGTATGCGCGAAGATGGTTGGCGCTTTTCAGAATTCATAAAATTTTATTTATTAGTCTCGAGATCGTAGCGTAGCCGCAACGCCGATAGCTGACCTGAACAACTTTGTAAGGACGCGTCAAAGGAAAGCCGATGCGACCGGATCGGATCGAGGCGAAGTGGATCGACGCGTTCGCGGCCACGTTCACGCTGTGCGCGATCGCGCCGGGCGACGTTGTTGCGATCCTGTCGGAGACGCAGTCGCGTCCGCTCAACGTCGCGCTCGCCGAGCTCGCCCTCGCGCGGCTGGGCGCGCGCGCGTTCCACGTCGTGCTGCCGACGCCGCCGCAGCGCGCCCCGGTGCCGTTGCGCTCGACCGGCGCGTCCGACGCCGTCCGCGGGTTGACGCCGGTGGTCCAGGCGCTCGCCCAGTCGACCCTCGTCGTCGACCTCACGGTCGAAGGCATGCTGCACGCGCCCGAGCTGCCCGCGATCCTGAAGGGCGGCGCCCGTCTCCTGATGGTGTCGAACGAGCATCCCGAGGCGCTCGAGCGGCTGGTTCCCGATCCGGCGCTCGCGCCCAAGGTCAAAGCTGCTCTGCAGCGTCTCAAGCAGGCCGGCGAGATGCGCGTGACCTCGCCCGCCGGCACCGCTCTCACGGTCGACGTGCGCGGCGCCCGGGTCGGCGGCGTATGGGGATGGTGCGATCGCCCCGGACAGGTCGCGCATTGGCCGGGCGGCCTGGCGCTGTGCTTCCCGCGCGCCCATGCGGTCAACGGCCGGCTGGTGCTCGCGCCGGGCGACGTCAACCTCACGTTCAAGCGCTACGTCGAGACCGCGGTCGCGCTCGAGATCGCCGACGATCACGTCGAACGGGTCGCCGGCGACGGTGTCGATGCCGCGCTGATGCGCGACCATTTCGCGGCCTGGGGCGACCGTGCCGCCTACGCCGTCAGCCACGTCGGCTGGGGCATGAACCCGCGCGCGCGGTGGGAGGCGCTGGCGATGTACGACAAGGCCGACACCAACGGCACCGAGTTGCGCGCCGTGGCCGGCAACTTCCTCTATTCGACCGGCGCCAACGAGACCGCGGGGCGCTTCACGCTCGGGCACTTCGATCTGCCGATGCGCGGTTGCACGGTGACGCTCGACGGCGTCACGGTCGTCGAGGCCGGACAGCTGACCCGCGAGCTCGCCTGATGCGCGAGGACGCGGCACGCCGACTGGTCGAGCAGGCCGCCGCGCTGGGCGCCGAGAAATTCGCGCCGCGCGCCGCCCGCCACGATCGCGAGGCGAGCTTCCCGACCGAGAACTACGCCGACCTGCGCGCCGCCGGCTTTCTCGGCCTGTGCGTGCCCGAGCGCCATGGCGGCCTCGGCGCCGATTTCGCCACCTATTGCCGCGTCTCGGCGGAGCTCGGCCGGCACTGCGGCGCGACCGCGCTGACCTTCAACATGCACGTCTGCACCGCGCTGTGGACCGGTGCGCTCGCCGACGACCTCGACATGACAGCGGAGCAGCGCGCGCGCCACGAGGCGCGCCGCACCGTGCACTTCCGCCGCATGGTCGCCGACGGCGCGATCTTCAGCCAGCCGTTCTCCGAGGGCGGTGCGGCGGCGGCCGGCAAGGCGCCGTTCGGCACCATTGCGACCAAGGTCGACGGCGGCTACCGCATCAGCGGCCGGAAGATCTTTGCCTCGCTGTCCGGCGCGGCCGACTATTTCGGCGTGCTGTGCACCGAGGACAAACCGACCCTGAGCCGCGGCGATACCCTCTATCTGGCGGTGCCCGCGACCGCGCCGGGCGTCGCGGTGACGGGCGACTGGGACCCGCTCGGCATGCGGGGCACGGTGTCGCGCGACCTCGTGTTCGAGGATGTCTTCGTGCCCGAGGACGCCGAGCTGTTGCCGCGCGGCGTCTACCATCAGGCGGCGACGCGCTGGCCGCACATGTTCCTCACGCTGGCGCCGACCTACATGGGCCTGGCGCAGGCGGCCTACGATTTCACCATCCGGTATCTGCGCGGCGAGCTGCCGGGCACGCCGCCGGTCAAGCGGCGCATGTATCCGACCAAGCAGATCGCGGTCGCCGAGATGCACGTCAAGCTCGAGCAGACGCGCGCGCTGTTCGAGCGGGTGATCGGTGAGGCGCGGGTCGATCCCGGCAAGCCGGACCGGCTGCGCGCCTACGCCGCGCAATACACCATCATGGAGAACGCCAACGAGCTGGCGCGGCTGGCGCTGCGCACGTGCGGCGGCCAGGCGATGCTCAAGCATCTGACGCTCGAGCGAATCTACCGCGACAGCCGCTGCGGCTCCCTGATGCTGCCATGGACCGCCGAGCTGTGCCTCGACCGGATCGGCCGCGAGGCGCTCTACGAACCCGGCGAAACCGACGACCGATGAGCCTCGCGGGCTGGCTCGATCGTCGCGCCGATCTGACGCCGGACCGCGTCGCGCTCGTCTGCGGCGATGCGCGACTTTCCTACCGCGCGCTCGCGCGCCGGGCACGCACGGCGGCGCGCCACCTCGCCACCGCGCTCGAAGTCGCGCGCGGCGACCGGGTCGCGCTGCTGGCGCACAACTGTCCCGACTATCTCGTGCTGCTGTTCGCCTGCGCGCGGCTCGGCGCCATCCTGGTGCCGCTCAACTGGCGCCTCGCGCCGCCCGAGCACCGCTTCATGCTCGGGGACGCCGGGGTGCGGGTGCTGATCCACGAGCCCGAGCTCGCGCCGGCGGCGGCCGAGGCCGCGGCCGGGCTCACCTGCCGCCTCGTGGCGCTGCCGCTGCCCGATGACGACGCGGCGGAGCCGGCCGACGTCGCCTCGGATGACGCAGCGGCGCGCCTCCTGATCGTCTACACCTCGGGCACCACGGGACACCCGAAGGGGGCGGTGCTGACTCAGGATGCCCTGACCTGGAACGCGATCAATTCGGTCGCCGCGCACGACCTGACCGGCGGCGACCGCGTGCTGATCACGATCCCGATGTTCCATGTCGGCGGCCTCAACATGCAGACCGTGCCCGCACTCCACGCCGGCGCCACCGTGCATCTGCATCGCCGCTTCGATCCGGCTGCAACCCTCGCGGCGATCCGCGACCAGCGCATTACCGTGACGGTGCTGGTGCCGGCGCAGCTCGTCGCGCTGATCGAGCATCCCGATTGGTCGGGCGCCGACCTCACGAGCCTGCGCCTGGTCACCACGGGCGCGTCGATCGTGCCGCCCGGTCTGGTCGAACCGTGGCAGGCGCGCGGCATCGACGTGATCAACGTGTATGGCTCGACCGAGACGGCGCCGATCGCGACCTGGATCAGCCCGGAGGACGCGCGGCGCAAGCCCGGCTCGTGCGGCAAGGCGGCGCTGCATTGCGAGATCCGCGTGGTCGACGCTGGCGGCTGCGACGTGGCCGCCGGCGAGCGCGGCGAGGTGCTGGTGCGTGGGCCCAACGTGATGCGCGAGTACTGGAACAATCCCGCCGCGACCGCCGAGGCGCTGGCCGACGGCTGGTTCCACACCGGCGACATCGGCCATCGCGACGACGAGGGCTTCCTCTATATCGACGACCGCAAGACCGAGGTGATCATCTCGGGCGGCGAGAACGTCTATCCCGCCGAGGTCGAGGCCGCGCTCGCCGGCCTGGCGGGCGCCGCCGAGATCGCCGTGGTCGGCCGCCCGCATCCGAAGTGGGGCGAGGTGCCGGTCGCCGTCGTGGTGCGCCGCCCCGGCGCCGCGCTCGCGGCGTCCGACGTGCTCGCCGCGCTCGACGGCCGGCTTGCGCGCTACAAGCAGCCGCGCGACGTCGTGTTCGTCGAGGCGCTGCCGCGCAACGCCATGGGCAAGGTGCAGAAGTTCAAGCTGCGCGCCCTCATCGCTCCGGCAGCGGGATGAACTCGACGTCGTCGCCCGGGATTTTCGGGAAGCGGCCGGACTTCCAGTCGGCCTTGGCCTGCTCGATGCGCTCGGCCGAGCTCGACACGAAGTTCCACCAGATGTGGCGCGGCCCGTCCATCGGCTCGCCGCCGAGCAGCATCACGCGCGCCGGCGCGAACGCGCCCAGCACGATCACCGCGTCCGGCTTCAGCACCAGAAGCTGACCGGCCTCGTAGGTCTCGCCGTCGAGCGCGATCACGCCGTCGACCGGATAGAGCGCGCGCTCCGCGTGGTCGGCCGCGATCTGGAGGGTGGCGCCGGCGTCGAGCGCGATGTCGGCGTAGAGCGTCTCGGAGAAGGTCTGGAGCGGCGAGCGGGCGCCCCACAGCGCGCCCGCGATCAGGCGCACGCGCGCGCCGTCGCCCTCGATCAGCGGCAGCGACGCGCTCGGATGATGCACGAAGGCGGGCTCGGTCTCCTCGTGCGCCTTGGGCAGCGCGACCCAGGATTGGATGCCGGCGAGGCGCGAGCCGCTGCGGCGCAGCGC
>Ga0335078_10005932_pt1 | contig 18066 bp, 17 predicted proteins | sample Lox_Sample_32_FD_206711 | JGI IMG/M metagenome (GOLD analysis project Ga0335078, IMG submission 206711) | Soil microbial communities from Loxahatchee National Wildlife Refuge, Florida, United States - Lox_Sample_3.2 | ecosystem: Environmental > Terrestrial > Soil > Wetlands | place: USA... | reverse complement strand
TGACGGAGAATTGCCGGCACAGGTATATATGAAGAGGATGGAGACAGCGGGGGGCAATGGGAGCGTTGAAGCCTGCCGGATCTTTCAGGTCATGTCCCATGAGATGAGCACCCCGAACGTGCTGGCTTGCCCAGCCGATACGCGTGTTCCGGCCAGTGTTTTGGGGCCTGGGTTCTCAAACACGAACCTCAGCTACTTTGTGAGTTTGAGTACGGTTGAAACTTATCCCTCAATGCTACTATGCGGGGACCGTAACCTCACCAACGGATTACCCGTTGAGAATGGCATTCTGGTGCTGCCACCCAATCGGCCCATTGGCTGGACTCATGGAATGCACTTTCCACAGGGCAATCTGGGCTTGGCGGATGGAAGCGTTCAGGGATGGACCAGCTCGCGGCTGCTGGGATTGACCGCCGGCGGCATAACCAACTGCCTGGCGATGCCGTGACGGATTTGGTTGCCACAATGCGTTTTGAGTCCGGCACCTCGCGGCGTGATACATAAACCCAAAGGACTCGGCGAGTATGCGGCCATGCTAGTCATCTGGATTGGCCTGTTGCTGCTATTTGGCGCGCTCAGTCAGAACTTCCTTACGGGACGTACACTCAGCACGCTCGCCAACCGGATTCCAGCGCTGGCGGTAATCGCCGCCGGGATGACGCTGGTGCTGATCATTGGGGGCATTGACCTTTCAGTTGGCTCAGTGCTGGGGCTATCGGGGGCGGTGCTGGGTGTCGCGATGGCGGATTGGGGATGGCCGGTGTGGGGGGCGGCGGCGCTGAGCATGGGAATTGGGCTGGTGGCGGGGACGCTGAATGGACTCGTTAGCGTGCGGTTGGGTATCCCATCGTTCATTGTGACGTTGGGCATGCTCGAGATTGCGCGTGGTCTTGCCTATCTCACGACGAATTCTCAGACCAAATACATCGGGGCAGGGGTCGAAGTCTTATCCCAACCGATCGGGGGGCTGGGCGTTTCGGCTGCGTTCTTCCTGGCGGTGGCGGTGATTGCGGCCGGGCAGGTTGCGCTGTCGTGGACGGTGTTTGGCCGTTACCTCATCGCTATTGGCACTAACGAACAGGCGGTGAGGTTGGCCGGCATCAATCCGCGCCCGCCGAAGATCGCCATTTTCTCGCTGGTGGGCCTATTGACCGGCCTGGGAGCGGTCTTCTATACCTCCCGGCTCGGTTCATCTGACCCAAACGCGGGCGTGGGGCTGGAGCTATCGGCCATTGCGGCGGTGGTGATTGGGGGGACGAGTCTCATGGGCGGGCGCGGGTCGGTAGTAAAGAGCTTTTTTGGCGTGCTGATCATTGCGACGCTCGAAGCCGGCCTCGCTCAGGTCGGGGCGTCCGAGCCTACCAAGCGGGTTGTTACTGGGGTGGTCATCGTGGTCGCCGTCGTTCTCGATGCGTGGCGCCATCGGCTCGCCGGAAGCCCCTTTCACCTCTTTAAACGTCTTTTCTCAGGAAACCAATGACGGTTACACTCTCAACGAATTGAACTACTACCACACACCACAGACCACGGACGACAGACCATAGACCTTTGCACTCCCAACTAATTGAATCATGAAGCACTGCGACTCATTACCAAATTGGATTCCCACGCCTCGCTTTGTCTGCTGGCTCGTCGCAATCTGCACCTTGCTTACCGCCTTGTCGGGCGCGGCGGCGCCGGCGCGAATCATCTTCGACACGGACATCGGCAACGACGTGGACGATGTGCTGGCGCTCTGCGTGTTGCATGCTTTGCAGACGCGAGGCGAGTGTGAGCTACTGGCGGTGACGATCACCAAGCCCGACGAACTGGCCGGGCCCTTTGTAGATGCAATCAACACGTTTTACGGCCGGCCCGGCATACCGATCGGTTACACGCACTTAAAGCTGCACAACGACCCGAGCAAGTTTCTGCTGCTGGCGGAAACCAAAGACGGGGCGAATCTGCGCTATCCGCACCAACTCAAGCGGAGCTCAGACGCGCCGGAAGCCACGGCGTTGCTGCGCAAAGTCCTGAGCGAGCAGCCGGATCACTCTGTGACCCTGGTGCAGGTGGGCTATTTCTCGAACCTCGCCGCGCTGCTCGAGACGGCCGGGGACGGCTCATCGCCGCTGGCGGGACATGAGTTGGTACGGCAGAAGGTGAAGCTGCTGTCGGTCATGGCAGGCGGGTTCAGTCCCAAGCGCCATGACCTGGAATACAACGTGACCCAGGACCTGGCGGCGTCCAAGCGGATGGTGCCGAACTGGCCGACGCCGATTGTGTGGAGCGGGTTTGAGATCGGCATCTCCGTGCCTTACCCGGCGGTGAGCATCGAGCGGGATTTCAGCTACGTGCCGCATCACCCGGCGGCGGAGGCTTATTGCCTGTATGAGCCGCCACCGCACGAGCGGCCGACATGGGACCTTACGAGCGCCCTTTATGCGGTGCGGCCGGACCGTGGCTACTTCGGACTCTCTGAGCCGGGGAAGGTGACGGTGGAAGAGAACGGGTTCACGCGCTTCACGCCCGCACCCGGGGGCAGGGACCGGTTCCTGACGCTGAATGAAGTACAGATTGCGCGGGTGAAAGAGGCTTTGGTGGAGTTGGCCAGCCAGCCGGCGGGGAGGTGAAGTCTAAAGTCTAAAGTCTGGAGCCGCGAGGCTGCGAATTATGGAAAGCTGCCACACTGATTTGAGCCTGCATTGGGACTATGAGCCGCGACGATCCAACGGACCCCTCTCCCTGCCCTCTCCTCCTGGGAAGGGGAGAGGGGGACCACCGAACAGGGCGAGAAAGGCGGTTCATAGAGAGGCGGTTAAGCCACCCGAAGCCACCTGAATGCGACCTCAAAGCCACCTCAAAGCGTTTTGATAGCCAACTGATAGGCACCCTAAAGCCACCCCAAAGCCACCTCAAGGCCACCTCAAGGCCACCCCAAGGCCACCCTAAAGCGCCAACCAAGCCACCCCAAAGCCACCCTCGTATGAAAGTCGTCGTCGTTGGATCGTTGAACATTGATTATATCGCAGCGGTGGAGCGCTTGCCGGGGGCGGGGGAGACGGTGGCGGCGGGCGGATTGGTGCGGCGGTTTGGAGGGAAGGGCGCCAACCAGGCAGTGGCCGCTGCACGACAAGCGGCGGAAGTAAGCATGATTGGCTACGTTGGGGACGATGATGCGGGGCGAGCTTATCGGCGACGTCTTGGTGCGGAAGGCATTGATGCCACTGGGGTTATAACTACGAAGCGAGCGTTGACTGGGACGGCGCTCATTGCAGTGGACCGGGAAGCGGAGAACAGCATCATCGTGGCGGCGGCGGCGAACGGGGAGTTGGGGCCCGCCGCGATCCGTGCCCGACGGAAGCTTATTGCCGCGGGGGACATTCTGTTGCTCCAGTTTGAGGTGCCGATGGCCAGCGTGGCTGAGGCGGTGCGCATCGCCAATCAGGCCAGGGTGCCGGTGGCGCTGAATCCCTCGCCCTTGCGCGACGGTTTTCCCTGGGGCAAGTGGGCCGTGGATACGTTGATTGCCAACGCTGGCGAAGCTCAGGCTATCTTCGGGCTCCGCCTGGAGAAGCTTCCGGGCGACCTGGCCAGATGGCAGCGCGGGCTGGCCCAGCGGCGGATCGAGCGCTTGATTATCACCCGGGGCGCGAGACCTACCCTATATCTGAGCCGGGCCGATTATCTCGAAGTCCCGACGCTGACGGTGAGACCGGTGGATACGGTCGGCGCGGGGGACGCCTTTGCGGGGGCCTTTGCTGCGCACCGGGCTGGGGGCGCCGACGTCCGGAGTGCGATTCGCTACGCAAATTGCGCCGGGGCGCTGGCAACGCTGAAGGCCGGGGCACAAGAGGCCATTCCCAGCCGGAGGGGGACGGAGAAGGCACTGAAACGTCTGACGACGTGACCGCCGGCGGAGCAGCAGGAGGGGGCGATGAATAGCCCTGGTTAGAATCGAGTCGAATAGTCATGATCGTCAAGGCGATGATGCGGAGCCGGTCTTAGCGGGACATGAACAGTCGGATTTCATGGAGATGTGGTTTGGGTTTGGTCGTCGCGTTCTTGCTTATTGAGAGGTTAAGCGTGCCGCAGGCGTCCGGTCAGACTACGAATACCCTTTTGCGGGCTTTGGCCCCCGGGGGGAACGCAACGGCGCCGGCACCTGCAGCGGCCAATGGCCAGGCCAGCCTGGCGGAGCAGGCCGATGCGTCGGCACTCGCTGAGGCTGCTGTCAAACCCATTTCGACGGAGAAACCGCCGCCGCCCAATGTGAGACTGTCGCGGGCGGCGTCCGAAGTGGTGAAACTGGCGGAGGCGGGCGTGGACGAGAGCGTGATGATGGCGTTTGTCACCAATTCGACGAGCCTCTTTGAGCTTGGCGTGGAGGAGATCCTATATCTGAACGATCTTGGGGTTCCGGGGCGGATCGTTACGGCGATGATGCAGCGGGATGACGCGTTGAAAGGACTGGCTGGAGGCGCAGGACCTTTGCCGGCGGCTGCTGAACCCGAGGCTCCGGCCCAGTATGCGCCTCAGCCGGAGGTCGTTCCTGGCACGGCCGAGATGGCGCCAGAGGGGCCGCCGCCAGCGGACAATGCGATGGTGGACTACTCGCCCCCGCCCGGGGGAGATAACGGGTATTATAGCTTTTACGATTCGCTGGCACCGTACGGGACGTGGGTTGACGTGGCGGGCTATGGACCGTGCTGGCAGCCGACGGTGGTCGTGGCTAATCCCGGGTGGCGGCCTTATTGCGATGACGGGCGGTGGGTGTATAGCGATTGCGGGTGGTATTGGCTGTCGGGCTATTCGTGGGGCTGGGCGCCGTTCCATTACGGCCGGTGGTTTCAGCACCATCGCTTGGGCTGGTGCTGGGCGCCGGACACAGTTTGGGGACCGTCCTGGGTCTGCTGGCGATTTGGGGGGAGCCACTGCGGGTGGGCGCCGCTGCCGCCCGGAGCCTGGTACCGGCCAGGGATTGGACTCACCTATCGCGGGCAGCGAGTCAACAGCACGTTCGGTTACGGGCTGGGTGCCAACTCGTTCGCCTTCGTCGAGGTCAGCCACTTCCGCGACACGCACCTGAACCGGCACACATTGCCACCTCGGCAAGCCGCGCGGGTCTATAACGGAACGCATGAGTTCACGACGATTGTGGAGAACAACCGCCGGGTCATTAATCACGGGATCCCGGTTTCGCGCGTGGCTGAGGCCACCGGAACGCCGGTGCAGCGGGTTGCCATTCGCGACGCCGACACCGTCGGCGGGCAGAGCTTCCACAGTGAACGAATCGAAGGTGGTGGCCGGACGATGTCAGTTTTCCGCCCGCGGTTGGTGTCGGCCAGCAGACCCCTGCAGGGGTCCGGCGGACAGCCCAGGTCTGAGTTTCGCGACACGGGCAGCTATTCTGGGCGCGCGCGCGGGGAGGAAAGGGTGTGGCCCGATCCGTCGTCGCAAGAGGCGTGGACAACCGAGACGCCGCGCTCCTGGCCCACGGGTCGCGCGCAAGAGGCTTTTCCGCACGCGGGGGCAAACCAGCGGCCCCAATGGGGAACGGAGCCAGGCTGGTCCGGGCGGCGCACCACCGCGCCAGCCGTTAGCAGCGAACCGCAGCGCCAATACACGGCTCCGAATTACCAAGCGCCTTCCGCCGCTCCGCGGTTTGCTCCGGCGCCGGCCCCCGCACCGTCCCCGAGATCGTCATACGCCCCGCCTCCGGCACCTCCTCCGCCACGAATGCAGCCGACGGAGTCCCGTCCGGCACTTTCGGCGCCCTCTGCGCCGGCTTCGCCGGACCGAAAAGGGCGGTAAGCCAGGCCGGTTTTTGCTTTTGCGGCCGAGGGGCGATTGGCACTATCGGCGTGATGGGCATTACCCCACAACAGTTCCGGCAAATGCAAGAGCGGCTTGGCAGCCCGCGGCGCGCCGCCCTGCCGGTATTTCCCCGGACCGCTCCGGCCAGCGCCAATACCCACTTGGTCATTCTTGGCGTGGACCCGTCGCTGCGGGGCACGGGCTACGGCGTGATTAAGCTGGCGAGACCTTATCCGCAGACCCTGACGCACGGAGTGATTACCTGCCCGTCGGGGTGGGAGCATTCCCGCTGTTTGGCTAAGATCGCGGGGAGCATGCGTGAGCTGGTGCGGCAGCACCAACCCACGGTGTGCGTTGTGGAGGGATTGTTTTACGCGCAGAACCTGCAAACGGCGCTCATCATGGGCGAGGCTCGCGGGGCGGCGCTGGCCGCCATGGCCGAGGCGGGGCTGGAAATCTATGAAATGGCCACGCGCAAGGTGAAGCAGGCGATTGTAGGCTACGGGGCCGCGCAAAAGCTGGCGGTGGCCAAGATGGTGCAACGAATGCTGCGGCTGCCAGAGCTGCCCGCTCCAGATGCGGCAGACGCACTGGCACTGGCGCTGGTTCATGCGCAGGCGCGGGGCCGCTACTCGTTCCAGGATTTCAAACGAGTATGATCACATTTCTACACGGCAAACTGGTCGAAGCCCTGCCTACCCAGGTGACGGTGAACGTCAATGGCGTTGGTTACGAGGCGCTCATTCCGCTCTCGTCGTATGACAAGCTGCCGGCGCCCGGCCAGGAGGTGAAGTTGCTGACGCACCTGGTTGTGCGAGAAGACGCGCACACGCTCTACGGCTTCATGAGCACAGCCGAGCGCGATCTATTCCGCCTGCTGATCAATGCGGTCAGCGGTATCGGCCCGAAGATCGCGCTCAACGTCCTGAGCGGAATGAACGTGGCGGCGTTTCGCGGCGCAGTGGCCAAGGGGGACCTTAAGTCCTTGTCGCAAATCTCCGGCGTGGGCAAGAAGATGGCGGAACGCATCGTGGTAGAACTGAAGGACAAGATTGGCGCCGCCGGGGCCTGGGAGGCCGCGAGCGCGCAACGCGCCCTCTCGCCCGAAGACCAGAAAGTCAACGACGCCGTGCTGGCTTTGATGGCGCTGGGCTTCAAACAGGTCGAGGCGCATGATTCGGTCCGCAAAGTGCAAAGCTCGCTGGGCGCCCAGGCTACGGTCGAGGACCTTGTCCGCGCCTGTTTGAAAAAGGGAGCGTGATGGTCGTGAGCGATCCACAACCCAAAGCCGAAGCTCCTCCGGGCGCTGTCCGAAAGCGCCGATCGAGCGGGGTGGTGGTGCCGCACAAACCGTATTGGTATCAGCGGCTGGGGGCGTGGGCGGTCTTTCTGCTGGTCCGCGCCGTATCAGCGACCTTGCGTTACAAATGGACCGACCGCTCCGGTTATTTCGACAATGGCCCCGTCGACCCGGCGATTTACTGCGTGTGGCACAACCGGCTGGCGCTCAGCATAATCGAGTATTACGAATACGTTAAGAGGCGCAATCAAACGCCCGGCCTAGCCGCGCTGGTGAGCGCGAGCAAAGATGGCGGCTTTTTGGCCAGCATCCTTGAATGCTTCAGAGTGCAGCCGGTGCGCGGCTCCTCCAGCCGCCGCGGGCCGCAAGCCCTGCTGGAACTCACCGGCTGGGCGGAGCGGGGCTATGATCTGGCAATCACGCCCGACGGACCGCGCGGACCGCGTTACGTGGTGCAGGACGGCATCATGGCGCTCGCGCAGGTCACCGGCCGCCCGATCATCCCGGCCTCCTACCATCTGAGCTGGAAGATGCAGGCTAAAAGCTGGGACCGGTTTCAAATCCCCCTCCCCTTCTCACGCTGTGAAATGGTTTTCGGAAAGCCGGTGCGCGTCCCACGCGAAGCCACGGATGCGGAGCGCGAGATCCTGCGGCAGCAGTTGGAAGGAGCACTGAAGGGGATTTCGCAGGATTGACTGAATTGGGAAGGCGAGCGTCGCCGCGAGCCCAAACATTTCAGGAAGTCAGGGTTCGCGGGGACGCTCGCCCTCCCGGGTTTGCGTCTCCGGCGTGTGCGGGTGCAAGAGCGGCTGGTAGTGCGCGTAGCGGCGCAGGACTGACCGAACGTAATCGCGGGTGCCGGGGAAGCCGATTTGCCTGGCAAACGCCGCGCTGTTCGTCGCCGCCGCCCCCTGGTTCCACTTGAGCACGTTGCCGCGGCCGGCGTTGTAATCCGCCAGCGCGTAGGGCAGCGGATCGTCCGTCAGCGCATACCGCCGCAGGAGCTTTCTCAGATACCAGGTGCCCGCCAGCGTATTGGTGCCGGGATCGAAGCAGTGCTCATGCACGAACACTTGCAGGTGCTCGGCATCCGCCCACTCTTGAGCCGGCTCCTCTTGCAGTTGCATCAAGCCAATTTCGTGGGCACGCCCGCGCGCCTCGGGATTAAAATGGCTTTCGCGCCACACGATGGCCTTGATCAGGGCCGGTTCAACGCCGTAGCGATTTGCGGCGGCGCGAATTGGGCCGTCCTGGCTTCGTTCGAGACGGCCTTGCGCCCACCAGTACGCAACGAAGCCCCCCGCGAGAAGCAGGAGCATCATCGAGCGCAGCCGACGCCATTGCACGAGGTATTTTTACCGCACACCGGACGCCGCGTCGAGCGGCGCGAGCGTTGCCTGCGGGATTTGCTTTGGCCTGCTTCCCACTCCGCGATACAGTGGCGGCGTGGCGGATTTGCAGTTACGCCTGAAGCTGAAGCGCTCATGAAGAACATTGTCTATTTCGACCTGGAAACGCAGAAGTCCGCCGAAGAGGTGGGCGGCTGGGACCACATCAGCCGCATGTGCATGAGCATCGGCGTTACCTATAGCACGGCGCAAGGCGCCTACAAGATCTATGGCGAGAAGCAGGTCAGCGACCTCCTCACCGAATTGCAGCACGCGGACCTGGTCGTCGGCTTCAACAACCTGAGGTTCGATTACGAGGTGCTCCACGGTTACACGTCGTTTGACCTGCGGCAGTTGCCGACGCTGGATATGCTGGTCGAGTTGCAGAACCAGTTGAAGCACCGGCTATCGCTGGATTCCATCGCCACGGCGACGTTCGGCGTGGAGAAGACCGCCGAAGGCATGCAGGCCATTCAGTGGTTTAAGGAAGGCAAGCTGCTCGAAATCGCCGAGTATTGCTGCTACGACGTGAAGATCACGCGCCTGGTGCATGAATTCGGGGTTCAACACCGGCAGCTTCATTATCATAACCGGTTCGGGAAGAGGATGACCGTGCCAGTGAAGTGGTAGCGAGGCAGGACTTCAAAAAAGGCGCTTGCCAGGATACGCTTTGTGCAGCAAAGTAGCTGTATGGAATCAAATTGGGCCGCTGAGCATCTCCAGGTCATTCGCACCTTGATGGAACGAGCCGCGCTTTATCGGCGGGCGCTGGCACCCATTATGATTTTCAACGGCGTGGTCGGGCTCGCGGCGGCCACGCTCGGGTGGGGGATGCAGATCGGCTCACCGCGCGGGTTCATTCTCTTTTGGGCTGGGGTGGGCGTTGTCGCGGTGACGGGCTCGTTCCTGCTGGTGCGCCGGCAGGCGCTCAAAGAATCGGAGCCCTTCTGGTCGCCCCCCACGCGCCGCGTCACCCAGGCTTTGCTGCCGCCGTTGGTGGCGGGTCTTCTAATCAGCGCTGTCCTTTTTCTGCGTTGCGGCTCCGGGCCGCTGTATGCCGTAAGCAATCCCGCGCTGCTCTGGTTGCCGCTGAGCTGGGTGGTGCTTTATGGGTGTGCCTTTCATGCCGCCGGATTCTTTATGCCGCGAGGGATGAGGCTCTTCGGTTGGGCTTTCATCATCGGTGGTTGCGCCATCTTTGCCGCAGGGGCTGCGTATGGAGTCACGGGCCTTGGCTGTGCCCACGGCATCATGGGCTTCTTCTTCGGCGGCCTGCATCTCGCCTACGGTGTGTATCTCTATTTGACTGAGCATCGCGGGAACCACGCGTGAACCCGGAACCTTTCCTTCAGCTGGATCGGGTGATTCACGAGAAGGGGCGGCTGGCTATCATGTCCATGCTCGCCGCCTCGCCAGAGCTTTCGTTCACCGAGTTGCGGGACACGCTAGGCATGACCGATGGCAATGTCACGACCCATATCCGCACGCTGCAGGAGGCTGGCTACCTGTCAGTGACCAAGTCCTTCCAGAACAACCGTCCGTTGACCACGTGCGCCTTGACCGTCGCCGGCAAGCGGGCGTTCACCCATTACATCAACCTGCTGGAACGCATTATCCAGCAAAACAAGCCCAAGTAGGAAATGCCTTTGAACGAAAGGGCGCTGGCGCGGTCACATACTTTGTGATACAAAGTGATAGGCTTATGAGAATCATCCGAGCAGACCATCTGGGCATGTGCTTTGGTGTGCGGGACGCCATCGAGCTGGCGCTGAACCAGTCCGCCGCGGAGCCACTGACCGTATTGGGCGACCTGGTGCACAACGAAGCCGTCCTGGCCGAACTGCGCGCGCGCGGGATCAAGATCGCGCAGAGCGCTGCGGCAGTGGACACGCCAACCGTGATGATCACCGCGCACGGGGCCTCCGCGGCGGCACTGGGGCGAGCGCGCGGGCGCGGGTTGAAGGTGATGGAGGCAACCTGCCCGCTGGTACACGTAGCGCACCGCGCGGTGGCGAGGCTCGCGCGCGAGGGTTATCACCCGGTCATCGTGGGCAGGCGCGAGCACGTCGAGGTGCGCGGCATGACGGAAGACCTGGCGGAATTTGACGTGGTGCTGTCGGAGGCGGACGTGGATGAGCTAAGGGAGCGGGTGCGATTCGGGGTTGCGGCGCAGACCACGCAGCCGATTGAGAAGGTGCGGTGGCTGGTGGAGCGGATTCGCCGTCGCTTTCCGGCTGTCGAGGTGCGCTTCGTTGATACGGTTTGTCAGCCGACGAAGCTGCGCCAGAACTCGGCGATCGAGCTGGCCCAGCGGGCGGAGGTGGTGGTGGTCATCGGCGGCGCGCGGAGCAACAACACACAGGAACTGGTCCGGACCTGCAGCCGTTATTGCCGGCGGGTGCATCATGTGCAAGGGGCAAACGATTTGCGCGAAGAATGGTTCGAGGGAGCGGAGACGGTCGGATTCACGGCAGGCACGTCCACACCTGACGCCTCTATTAGTGAGATCGAGGAATGGTTGAATCGGTTAGCCTCTCGTTGGGCTCCCGAGCAACCGGTGCAAATCGCCGCCGGAATGCAACAGAGGCAGGCGGCATGAAGCTAACTTCTCCAGGCGAGTGGTTTGAGAGCGTTCCTGACGACCCATTCTATCTGCCGCGCCAGCCGCTCTGGCTGCCGCGCGAGATGGCAATGCCGCCGCGGTTGGATGAGGCTTTGCCGAAGGGACCGGTGGCACGCCGTTACGCGCTGCTGATCAACCCGTTTTATGCGAAGTCGCCGCACGGGAGCTTTGGCAAGCACGTGCTGACGCCCAGCCTGGCTCTAACTTCCATTGCCGGCGCAACGCCACCCCATTGGCGCGTGCGATACTGGGACGAAAACCTTCTCCAGGGACCGCCGCCGGCAGACCCAACGCCGGAGGTGGTCGGCATCGGCGTCCATCTGACCTTTGCCAAACGCGCCTACGACCTCGCGCGCTGGTGTCGTGCGCGCGGCAGCAAGGTGATCTTCGGCGGATTACACATCCAGTCCTGCCCGAACGAAGCCGCGCCGCACGCGGACGCGATTGCCGTCGGCGACGGCGTGCAACTGTGGCCCGCGATTCTGCGGGACATTGAAGCCGGCGCGCTGAAACCACGTTATCACGCGACTTACGAACGCTCGTATCAGCTCGATCCGGAGCCGCGCCGCGATTTGCTGCCCCGGGACAGCTTTCTGACCACTACCAGCTTGATTGCCACACGCGGGTGCCGCAATCGCTGCGGCTTTTGCTACCTCGCGACCGACGGGCTGCAACTGCCGTATCGGGTGCGGCAGCCGGAGGACATCCGGCGCCAGTTTGCGGCGGACGGCCAGCCCTACGCCGTCTTCATTGACAACAACCTGGGGGCCAAACCCGAGTATCTGCGCGCCCTGTGTCACGCGCTGCGACCGCTGGAGAGGATCTGGAGCGCGGCGGTGACATTGGACGTTACGGATGATCCGAGCCTCGTGAGGGACATGGCGTTGTCCGGCTGTACGGGGGTGTTTATTGGCTTCGAGACCCTGAAGGACGAGAACCTCGTGGCTGCAAGGAAACGAGCGCCCAGAGCGGAGGAATATGCACGGCGTGTCCGGCTGTTGCGCGAGCACGGCATCCAGGTCAACGGCAGCTTCGTGGTCGGCTTTGACGGTGATGGCAAAGACTCCTTCGCGGCGATGGCCGACTGGATCGAGACCAACCGTCTCGAATGCGCAACATTTCATATCCTGACGCCGTATCCCGGCACGCCGCTCTTTCGGCAACTGGAAGCGGAAGGCCGGCTCTTGCATCGCGATTGGGAGCGATACGACACGGCACACGTTGTTTTCCAGCCGAAGCAGATGACCCCTGAAGAACTGCTGCTGGGCTACGACTGGCTGTATCGGCGGCTGTTCTCGCATGCCTCGATCTGGCAGCGGCGGCCGGCGACCGCGATGGCCGCGCTGACGTATCTAGCGGGCTGCTACCTCTACAAGCGGTCGAATCGCATGTGGCATTTCCTGATCAAGCGGCGTTTGGTTCGCCAGGTGTGGCGACCGCTGGTGGAACTGACCCGGCGGCGGCACGTGGCCTTTCGCAAGAGGCTGATGGCGGCAGGCCAAAGCCAGGCCGAACCAGCTATGCTCAGAGACTCCCGGGACCTGGTGCCAGCCGGAGTTTGAGCAGACGGGAGAACGAATGGGAGGGCGATGCCTCCAGGTTGGACTCTCGGAGGCCGTTCTAGGGGCAGCGCGCCGGCGGGTGCGTTCGCGATTGGATTGAGCAGTGGGTTAGGGCAAAGTGTCGAATTATAGCAAGTTGTTCATGAAACTATTAAAGCTCGCTCTCAAGCGCGAGACGGCTATGCCGATGCTCGCTTTGACTTTTGCATCCGCGGCCAGCGTGGGGCTGGTGGTGGCGCGAATCATGCGCACGGGCAGATTGAGTTACTCCTTCCTCGTGTGGAACCTGTTCCTGGCGTGGTTGCCGATGGTTTTCGCCCTGCTGGCTTGCGAGAGGTACCACAAGACCTCAGGGCGCGACTGGCGTTTCCTGGGTCTGGGCGGGGCGTGGTTGCTGTTCTTTCCGAATGCGCCCTACATCTTCACCGACCTGATTCACCTGACGAGAAGTTTTTATCCGTATTTCTGGGTGGACTTGAGCCTGATCCTGCTCTGCGCTCTGACAGGACTCGTGCTAGGCTTTGTCTCTTTATACCTGATGCAATCGGTGGTCGAGCGAATGCTCGGGCGCGCGGTGAGCTGGCTGTTCATTGCCGCGGTCGCGGCCTTGACCGGTTTCGGCATCTACCTGGGCCGCTTCATGCGCTTCAACAGTTGGGACGTGGTGTTCAAGCCGCGGCAGGTCTATTATGGCATTGGGAACTGGGTCGCCGACCCCCTGGCGAGTTCGACCTCGCTGGCCTTTCCCGTGCTCTTCGGCACGTTCGTATTTATCACCTACCTGATGTTGTATGCGCTGACGCACTTGCAGCCGGCGCGGCCGGTGACGTTGCCTGGGGAGGGTCGGGAAATTGTGGCGGCGTAAGGGTCGCGGGCCGAGCATGAACCGGGGACTGGTGCATCGGCGGTGGACGGGGATGCTGGGGCGGCTGTGAATCCGGGCTTGAGGTTTGTTGGCGAGTGAGTAATCTGCCTCCATGCCGATATACGAGTTTCATTGCGAGCAGTGTGAGGAGGACAGCGAAATCCTGGTCCGTTCCAGCAAGTGGAAGGGGACCAAATGCCCGCATTGCGGGTCGGCGAAGCTTTCCAAGCGGTTATCTGTTTTCGCCTCTTCCGGCCGCGGCAGCCAGCGAAGCGCCAAGCAGGCATGCGACGGAAACGGGTCTTGCGGCGGCGGCGGGTCGTGCGAGGGCGGGGGCTGTTGCGGCGGAGGGAAGCACCACCACTATCACTGAGCCGAGTTAAGCAACCACTTCGCGGGCGGCGATGGCCCGTAAATCCGGTATCGCCCAGTCAGGCTGGCGGGTTTTGAGTTCTTCGAGCCTAGCGCCGCCGGTCGCCACGGCTAGGGCTTTCGCGCCGATGGCCCGGGCGCAGCGGATGTCGAAGGGCGTATCGCCAATGACAACGACCTGGTCGGCGCGCAAGTCTTCGCCGAGGGTCCGGCTGCCGCGCTGGAGGGCAACCGCGGCGATTTGATCGCGTTCTTCGTGGTCGTCGGCGAAGGCGCCGATGTGGAACACCTCCCAGAGCTGGAAGTGGCGCAACTTGATCTCGGCGCCGAGGCGGATATTGCCGGTGAGCAGGCCGAGCAAGGGCGGCAGCGGCAGCGCCTGCAACTCGCGAATAAACTCCCACACGCCCGGGCACAGCTCGGTCTTGCTTTCGCGCAGGATGTGGTCGAGCCAAAAGACGTAGCGCTCGAAGAAGCGCTCGAAGTTCTCCGATGTGGGGGCGATCTGGCTAAAGCCGAAGAACTCGCGGACGAGGCTGAGGTCGGTGCGTCCAGCGAATTTCAAGCGCTCGAACCCGTCCGCGACGCGGAACTCGGTGGCGAAGGTCTGGGCGAAGGCCTTCACGCCCGCGCCGCCCGTGTGGACCAGCGTGCCGTCAATGTCGAACAGGACCAGGCGCACCATGCGCGGGGAAGGTACGCGTCCCGGGGCGCAGTGGCAATGGCATCCGTATAATCACGGATTGCGTTGCCGGCGCGGCCAGGCATTATATGGCTGCGTTTTCTGTTCTCGGGTTTGTGCAGTGAACGCGGGCGATCTGTGTGCTTGAAGGGTGGTTACCACCCACGCTGGCCCTCGGATTTAACTATACTAACCCTGCAACCAGCGGCTTCATTGACGCTGGTTTTTTATGAAGCGAGGAGGCGGTGGCGGAGAGGGGTATCCGGTCAACCAGCGAAGCTTCAGCGTTTTCGGTTATAGGCGGTTTGCGAGTACTTTTGCCGGACGAGCACTAGCGCCCGTTCGGCGAGTGGAGCATCGGGTTCGAACGCAACCCACCGCGCGCCCTGTGTCGAGCACGCCTCGTCGCACATGGCCTTGTGCCAATCCGCACGGGCGAGGGCGAGGCAGCGGGGCTGCACGGAGCCTTGAATGAGGAGGCCGGCTCGCGTGCGGCGTTGGGCGGCGCCGGCGAGCTTCTGCCCGCGCCAGAGAACGTCGGACATTTCATAGCCCTCAAAGCATTGGCCGGGCAGACGCTTGCCGGAAGCAAGAGCGAGGGAGGTGGCCAGGTTGAGCCTGGCGAACGCGGCTTGAATCCACTCATGCACGCGCCGGTAGCTGTCCTTGGCGCGCAGCAAGTACCACGCATGGCCCGGCGGGAAGACGAGGCTGTAGGTCCAGTCCGCGTCGTGCGGGACGAGACCGCCGCCGGTGGGCCGCCGGACGAGCGGGCGGAGCAAAGTCATGCACTCGATGTCGGCGTGCTTTTGGAAGTAGCCAAAGGAGGCGGCGGGCTCGGTCCAGCCGTAAAAGCGGAGGACGGGCTGGCCGAGGCTTGGCGCGGACTCCAAGAGGGCCTCGTCGAGGGCCATGTTGAAGGCGCAATCGCCGGGGGGAGAGTGGAGCAAGTACCAAGGGGAGGGGGTCACGGGAGGGGAGGGCGGGGAGGGAGAAATCCGAAGGCCGAAAGCCGAGACCCGAAGGAAATCCGAAGGCCGAAATCCGAAGGCACCAAGGTTGGCTTATCCGGGTCCGAAGGCGTCTGGCTGCCGACATCGGCCCAGGGCCGGCTGCTGGCCGCCTTCAGCATTTTTGGCCTTCGGATTTCGGGTTTACTTCGGGTTTCGGGTATCGGACTTCGGATTTGGGGTTGGTCGTTCAACGTGTCGGGGCCTTTGCTTCGGGCACTCCGAGTCTGGGGCAAAGGGCCTTGATTTCACAGTCGGGGCAGTCGGGGTTGCGCGCGTAGCAGCGGCGGCGGCCATGCCAGATCAGCCAGTGAGAGAACAGCGTCCACTGTTGCTGTGACACCAGCTTCATCAGCGCCTGTTCGATTCTCTCGGGCGCCGTTTCCTTGGTGAGCCCGAGGCGTTGCGACAGGCGGGCGACGTGAGTGTCCACGACTACGCCGCTGTCGAGGTTGAACGCGTTGCCCAGCACGACGTTAGCGGTCTTCCGGCCTACGCCGCCGAGCTGGGTTAATTCCTCCATCGTACGGGGCACCTGGCCCTGGTGATTCTCGACGATGGCCTGGCAGGCGGACTTAAGGCTCTTGGCTTTGTTGCGGAAGAAGCCGGTGGACTGGATGGCGCGTTCCAGTTCCGGCAGGGGGGCTTGGGCGTAGTCGGCGGCGGAGCGATACCTTTTGAACAGGTCCGCAGTGACGAGGTTGACGCGTTTATCGGTGCATTGGGCCGAGAGGATAGTCGCTACGAGCAGCTCTAAAGGGTTGGTGTGGTCGAGTTCGCAGTGTGCGTCCGGGTAGGCCTTGTTCAGGGCGGCGATGATCTTTTGGACCCGGGCGGAGAGGGCTTCTTTGGTTTCGCGAGGCATAAGCGGGTTGAGCTTAAGCGCGCCGGGCCTTGCCAGCAAGATGACACCCGCAGCCGGTCGGCGGGATCATTTGGGTGCTTCGGCCGATTTGGCGGCGCCGGTGGCCGGGGCCGCCGCCGCAGAGGGCTTTTGCATTTTCAACAGCTTTTGCTCGCCGAGGCGGCCGTTAGTCCATTCGTAGATGTATCCCATTTTATCGAGGGCGAGATAGGCGATGATAAGGACAATGGCGACGACGATGATCTTGGGCCACGGGCTTTTCTTCTCGGCGAAGGGATCCACGAGGTCACGCTGCGAGCCGGGCGGGAGGGTGGCCACGCTGGTGAGCGAGGCCCCGAAGGGGACGTTGATTTTGGCTTTGGCATTCACCGCCCAGCCATTGGCGTCGAGGATGGGGCCGAGGTTGCGTTTGTGCAGTTTGAGCCAGGCCAGCAGCATAGAGGGTCCGGAGATGAGCAGGATAACGGCGAGCACGCCCAACGGCATCAAGCCTTTCAGGTTCAGAAACCCGCTGACGATGCCGCCAATCATGCCGCCAACTCCCGCCGCGCCGACGCTCAAGGCGGCGATCAGGCCGGGATCAATCTTCGACATGGGCGGCGGGGCCGCGGCGAGCACAGGCGCGGAGGGCGGCGCTTGTGCCGCCTGCATAGACTGTTCGACGGTGGTCGCCGCCTGCGCCAATTTGGTTACCGATTCCTGGTCGGCGGCGGCCGCCCGCTTGGCAATCTGCTCCTGGATCATGCGCGCGGCTTTCTTGTAGGGCGCCCAGAACGCCTGGCGGATGCTGATGGGGTTATCCACGATCTTCGTGATGGTCGCATCCCAATCCCGGCCCTTGCGGTCGTAGAAGATGCCGTTGCGGCCGACCATGAGGTTATCGGAGTCACCGTCGGTGAAGGCGGCCAGGATCTGCAGCTTTTCGTTGGCGCCCTTGCGGACGCAATCGCAGTAGGCGAGGTAGGTGCCCGCCAGGGAGGCCATGACGGCGTGTTTGCCGGGGTCCTCGACGGTGAGGCAGAGGTCGCAACTGCGCTGGTCCAGGTAAAGGGTGCCGGCCTGGAAGATGGCCTTGGCTTTGCGGCTGTAGAAATCGCGGAAGGAGACGAAGTTATGGCAGAGTTGATACAGGTCGCGATGATAGCGCACGAGGCGCTCGACGGAGGCAATCGCGGCGAATTCCGGCTCGAGGCTCTTGTCCTCGGCGATGAGCGCGTCAACCTTCTCTTTCATCTTGCCGGCCAGGATCTCACGCAGGCGGGCCGGGCCGAGCTTCTCGACTGAGCCAGTGGCTTTGGCGGCCGACCAGGCATCAAAAGGACTCAGCTTGGCCAGGAGGTCGGCCCATTCGGCTTCCGTGAGGGAGGAGCGATCGCCCAGGAAGGGCTTGATGGCAGCCGTTTGCATTTGGGCGAGGGGGCCGGCCCAGGCGGGGTTAACGCCGGTCGTAAGGGGCAGGGGCCGCGCCGCCTCCACCCGCGCCAGGGGGAACCCGGCAATCTCCGCCGCCGTGTCGGTGAGGTCTTTAGCGGCAAAGGCCAGGTATTCCTTCTCTTCGCGATTGAGGGCGCCGACAGCGCGCAGGTCATAGACTGCCAGGCGG
>Ga0335078_10005931_pt1 | contig 18070 bp, 23 predicted proteins | sample Lox_Sample_32_FD_206711 | JGI IMG/M metagenome (GOLD analysis project Ga0335078, IMG submission 206711) | Soil microbial communities from Loxahatchee National Wildlife Refuge, Florida, United States - Lox_Sample_3.2 | ecosystem: Environmental > Terrestrial > Soil > Wetlands | place: USA... | reverse complement strand
CAGGTCCCGGAAGAACTGGGCGGCACCATCCATCACGGCGCCGTCCGGGTCGACGACCTGATAGGGCTCGTACCGGTTCCCCGTGGCCACGAGACGGCCTGTTTGCGGCACCCTCAGCGCCGCCAGGTCCCGGTCCGGATCTCCTTCTTCGATCACGACCGGAGAACGTATCGCCAGGAACAGCTATTTACCCGCTGAACTGCTGAAACTCCAGGCATAGTTCAGTCAACAGGGCTTCTCGATCGTGGCTCTATACCCAGCCCGACATCAGCAGCCACATCCGCCGGCTGCGGGAGAAGACAGATGGCGTCGGCTCCGCCGGCGCCATCCCCGTTGGCCAGCGGGCCACCGAGGCGTCGCTGCGGGCCAGGCTCACCACCGCCCTGGACCGCAACAAGCAGCTCGCCGACGAGAACACCCGGCTCCGCCGCCAGCTCGCCCGCGCACTCGGCGGCCAGCGGCCAGCACGGACCCGATCAGGTAACGATCCGAAGGAGTGAAACAGCCAGGATCAGGCCGCGAGTGTCCCGTCGGCGACACTGTCCACGACGGGACACCGCAGGTCACGGCCCTGGCTGACGCTAAAGCTCAAGATAAGTGCGGTCAGGGGAGTGTCCAGGTCGGCGATCACGGTTGGGCTCCAGAAGTCCGGACGTGTGTAGACACGCCGAATCCTGGACACTCTTCACTTTCAAGTCACCAACCCCGCACGGCGTGTCGCGGCACGGCCCTCCCACCAGCCGCCAAACCCCGGTTAACGATCTAGGGTACTGAGGAAATTCGCACAAACACTCGGTCGCGAAATATAGCGAATAACCTCTGGCGCGTGATGGGCAGCCGGACAGTAACGGATTGTGATGTGCCAGTCGGCGCATGGACGTGCAAGAGAACGAGGAGCATAGGGGCGTACGGCCCGCCAGACCGCTATGGGTCCGGTAGGTTCCTTGCGGGGACTGACCTGATCGGGCCGATGCTCGCTGCTTTCTTCTCTCTGGTCTGCCACGACGTGATTTCCGTTCCGCGCCAGTACAGCCGGTAGAGGAGTCGTTGCGGCGCGGGGAAGGGATTGCGGACCGGCCTGCCACGCGCCAGCCAGCTGGTGATGGTCTTTGGCGGTATGCCGGTGACGGCAGTCGCGCCGGCCATGTCGAGCCAGTAGTCGTCACCGGGCAGCTCGGGAAGTCCGAAGAGGCGGCCTGCTGGTACGGCCCTGCCGGTCCGGATGGCTTCGATCAGCGCTGCAGCGTGCGTCGCCAGTTCGATGGGTCCCGCCCAGTTGTCGCTCATGCCGCCCTCCCTAGTGCAGTTTTAGAACTGCATCGTGCTATGCCAAATACGCTACAGGTCGCTTGTCCGGTTTCAGGCGGTTTGGCTAGCTGTGCGTGCGACGCCGGATGGCGTGCCGCGCAGAAGCCGCCTGAGCGGGCTGGCTGCCAGGGGTGAGGTCGAGCTTCGTGCGGCGAAGCTCGATCTCTTTGCACCTGACGCGGTAGTCCAGCACGATGCGCACCAAGCGCACCGCCTGACTGCACGCGACCGAGATGGTCCCTGCGCTTGCCAGCTCGCCGAGGACATGCACCTGCGGCGCTCCTCGTGGGCTGGATCAATGAGAAAGCCCCGTCACCGGGTCGGCGAACGGGGCGTTGATGGGGAGCTTCCCATCAAGCAGGACGGCTGCCTAGGTCATGAAAAAGGCCCGCCGACGCATCGGACGGGCTGTTCGGGCGCACCTCTCCCGCTTGCACTATACGTTACACCCTTCCGCGAGGTAGAACCGGGTTTCCCCAGTTCAGGCGCTTGAAACCTAAGCGTGCTGGCGGTGACGGCAAGCGTACCCACCGAATTGACAACTAAAGTTGTCGCATGACAGCTCTCCCGCAGCTCGCCTCCAGGCTTCACGAGATCGCCTGGTCTGCCGTCCAGGAACCGGCCGCGGACCCGTGGGCCGAGACTGGAGGGACACGCGAGGAACGCCGTTCTGGCTCGCTGCAGTTGCTGGCCTTGTACAGTCGGCTGATCAAGGTGTTGCAGCGACGGATCGACCTGACCATCAAAGATGCGCTCGACGCAGGCTCCGACTATGGCCAGATCGCTATAGCTTGCGGTGTCTCTCGGCAGGCGATACGGCAGCGCTGGCTGCGGCGCACCGCGGGTTCGCGATGGTTCGAGGCGTGGCGGCCAGCCCATCGGCCCGGTGACCAGCCCGACAGTCGACCACGCGTCTGCGAGGCTGCGCAGGCCGTCGTGGTCCGGCTGGCCGGCGGACCGTATGACGGTGCTCGCGCTATGCCATTCGCGGGCGAGATCCTGAAATACGAAGCCGACAGCCCGCTGTCGGAGTCGTCCGGCCCAGTACCGCTCCTCGCGTGGTACGTCCCTAGCCAGGACGACGCGAACGTCTACGTCTTTGCGGGCGTCGAGCGGGACGCGTGGCGTATGCACACGGGGCTGCTGTTGCCGCCGGGTGGTGCCCTGGCAAAGAAGCCGCGCGTCTACGAGCTGGCGGCCGAGTTCGGGGTCGAGAGCAAGATCATCATGGTGAAGCTTCGGCAGATGGGCGAATTCGTCCGTTCGGCGTCCTCGACTGTTGAGCACCTTATTGCGTACAAGCTCAGGCAGAACTTCGCTGCCGAGGCGCAGCGCAAGTCCCGTTCGTCCGGTTAGTTATTTTCCGGTTAGCGGCCCGGGACTTCGGAGCGACCGAAACGCTCGCTGGTATCGGGCGGCAACTGAGGAAAGTCGGCAGCCCGTCACCGTCCGCTGGCCTGCCCAGGCAGCGCCGCCGGAATCGCGTCCCAGACTGGCCCCTAGCCACAGTGCGAACCTCGTAATTGTCTCTGGGCAGATCCTTACGGTCATCCGCAAGTCGACGAGGCCTCGTCTTTAGCTGACCGTCACGATCTAAGCCTCGATCCACCGGCCGATTCCGGTAGGCCGTTCCTGGCTCCGATTCCTGCGCCAGGGGTTTTCCGGGGTAAATCCGGGCACACGCTCCCCGCCGCTCGCCTGTCCTGCGGCTTGTCCGGGATTCCTGGCTCGGGGACGGGATTCGGGTGGCCCGGGGGCCGTAGCGGGTGCGGACCGGTCGGGGCTGGTCAGGCTGCGGCGGGCGGGCCGCAACCGGCGCCGGGGGCAGATTCAGCCATTCGTGTTCACGGTGCCAGCCCTCGGGCAGGTGCAGGGCGAGGTGGCCGCGGCCATGCCGGGCGGTGTGGGCAGCGACGGCGATCAGGTCACGGCGGAAGGTCGCGGCCCGGGCTTTCGCGAAGGGCGGGCTGGCCAGGGCACAGGCGGCGCGGAGTAGGTTGTGCGCCACGGCCGCGATCGACAGCCAGGCCGCATTCGCGGCAAAAACCCCTGAGGGCAGATGAGCAAGGGGTCCGCTGGCGGTATCGGCAAAGACTTGCTCCACCACGGCGTGGTCCCGGTGCTGCCCCTCAGCCTGGATAATCAGCTCGAACGGGGAGTCGGTGAACACGGCGTGGTACCGCCAGACGGGAAACAGCTCATCCTGCCCGGCGGCCGCTTCCTTATTGAGGTCGCGGACCCGGCGGACGATCAGCCGGGCGGTGACCGCCTGGCCCTTCTTCGACGCGAACGCCGTGTACTCCACCTCGGCGACCTCCGCGCCGGAGACCCAGGCGCCCAGCTGGTCATCCCAGATCGCGCGCGGGTAGCGGATCGGGATCCAGGCGTCCTCGCCGATGGCGGCGATCGCGGCGCGGATGCTGGCGTTCAACGGGACGGTAACGGAGAACCGGGCCCCGGCCCGGCGGACCGCGCCGGTCACCGCGGCGCTGTAGAACGCCGAGTCCATCCGGACCACGATCGTCCCGGTGCACCCGCAGTCCCGGGCGGTGCCGATGGCCTGCGCGGCCAGGCTCGCCGCGCCGCGCGCGGAGGCGGCGTTCCCGCCGCGCAGCCGGGTGGCGGCGATCACCGGCGCCGACAGCGGCGTGCTGATGGTGGCGGCCAGCGCGTTCAGGCCCCGGACCAGCAGTGACTTGCCCTGGATCTCGGTGTGCCCGAACCTGGCGCCCTGCTTGCCGTGTCCGTAGACGCGTTTCTGCGTCGAGTCGACGTCGATGAACGCCAGCGTTCCCGCGCCCGGGAGCAGCGGAGCCTGCCCGGCCAGCGCGATCAGGAACTCCCGGCCCGCCTTCTCCAGCTGGAGCACGTTGCCCCAGGTGTAGGAGCGCAGGTGCGACCCGAGCGTGGATAGCGCGCGGACGCCGCCGAACAGCGAGGTCATCGCGCCGTGCCGCAGCAGGTCCATGTCATCGATCGAGTCCGCCCCGGCAGCCATCCCGGCCACCAGGCACCCCACCTTCAGGTCCGCGTTGACCCCGCATTCACCGCCCGGCCGGACGTGGTCGGCGACCAGATCCGCCAGCCCGGCGCGCTGCGCCAGCGCCATCACCGGCACCAGGCCCGAGTGCGACACCAGATTCGGGTCGTCGAAGGATGCGTGGGTCCTGGCCAGGCTATGCAACAATCGCACTTGACGGGTGCCCTTCCAGACTCGGCGACGGAAGCTTCAGACACTCCCATCGTCCCAGTTCAGAGGGTACCTTTCACGTTGACGCGCCCCGAAACACTCCTAATTGACCGGTGGATCGAGGCTAAGAACCGCTGACAAGTAGGCGGTCGAACCGACATCTTCACGGGTACCCACACCTGGCGGCAATCGAGGTGTTGTGCAGTCGGGTTCTTCGGGACTGCTCGTCCCACCGCAGGCTGTATGGTGGCGCCGCGCAGTACAGCAGATGGTGACTCAGCCACTCCAGGACCGTTACGGGGAGGCTGGACGGTGCGCTCAAGAGGGCGGCAGTCAGTTTTTCTGGCGACGGCGTCTCCCGTGGCATCTGCGCGAGAGCCTGGACGCCTTGGCCGTCCTGTCCCACGGCATGCGCTGGATCGGCCAGGAGGATGCCGATGCGCTCGACGATAACTGGCCATCCTGGCATGCCCTTGTGATCGCGGCCGTACAGGAGGGCGGTGGTGATCAGGAGCAGTTCGAGCGGATCGGCGATGCAGGTGTGATGGCCGAGGTCTAGCAGCCTGTTGATGGGGTCCTTGACGTGCCGTCGGTACTGTCCGAGGAAGCCGTAGCCGAGGTCTTTGAGGGTCTTGCCGCCGGTTCCCGCCCACGGGCGCTGGCGATCCAGGAGATGATCCTCGAACGCCAGCAGGCCGATCGGGCGGTTGGCGGCGGTGAGGGCCGTGACAGCCTGGTCGTGGAGTGATGTTGATTCGGCGAACATCGCGGCATCGTGCGGGCCGCGTTTGCCGCAGTGCATGTCTTCGACCGGCCCGTTCCGCCAGACGTCGATGACCAGGCCGACGGCCATCGCGCTCACGGACGCGTCGTCGCAGGGGATCTCCGCCTTTCCGTAGCGTTCCTGGTACGCCTCCCGGGAGCGGAGCAGCACCTCGCAGTTGTGCGGATCGCCTGGACACGGTGCCGGGAGAATCTGCTTTGAGTTCTCTGTCACTCAGTCCTCCCCGCCGCGATGAAGACCTCGCTCAAGCCTTCGGTCGCTGATGTAAGTGACCATACCCGCGAGGGCGTCTTCGGCTGCTGATCGTGTCCGGCCGGTGGCATCGGGTTGAACGATGCCACCGGCCGGGACTGCGAGCTGAAAGACGCCTCCGCAGGGTCAGGTTCGCACCCCAGCGTTGTTGGGGCTGGCCGGGAGAACTGCTGTGCACGCCAGCTCGGCATTGATCCTGCGCGCCAGGGCGTTCAGGGCCTGGTTGGAGCCCTTGATTCCTTCGCTGCGCAGGGCACGTCTGGATACTGGCCTTCCCGCTGCTGCAAGCCTGTCGGCGGCCACGCGTGCCTGACCGATGCCGGACGGACTTGCTGTTGCCGTCCTGACCCTGTGGTTCTGCTGGGCCGTCGTGGTCCCTGCGGGAGGACCGGACCCGGCCAGGGGCGCCTGGGGGGCGGCTTGGTCCTGGGCCGCACCTGCCTGGTCCTCGGCGGACCAGGCAGGGGACCGCAATACTGCTAGTTTTCCGGTCCAGTTGTCTGGTCTGTCCGCTGCGGAGCCAGCATCGGCGCGGAGCATGTGGGCCAGCGTGGTCCCCATGGCCAGGACTAGGACCGGCAGGCAGGACACGATCGTGGTGACGGGCCACGGTGCCCGCGCCGTCCCGGCCTGGGCCAGCAGGTGGTAGGCGACCTGCCCGGCCATGCCGAGCGCGAAGGAGCAGATCGCGGACCACTTGGCGAACCGGCGGGTCCGGCCGCTGATCGCGTGCTCGCCAGACAACCAGGCGCGCAGCGCGTACGCGGCGTACGCCTCGACACCGACGGGCAGGGTGATGGACGTGTCCAGGTGCAGCGACGGCAAGATGCCCGGCAGCGGGGAGACCAGCCCGAACCCGGTTTTCTGCGCGATGCCGACCCAGCCGGTCCACACCTCGGCCGCGGCCGGGGCGGCCAGGACCAGCAGCGGCCAGGACCGCACGGCCCGGGTACCGGAGGAGACCCCGGCGGACCGGTCCCCGCTGGCTGGTCCGGTGGTCCGGGCAGCGGGCGGACCGCCTGGTCCCAGATCTGCGGTGGCGCCGGGCCGGTTCATGCCCGCGGTGAGTGCGGCCATGGCGGTCACCACTCTTCCTGCGTGGCGAGCGGGTGGGGTTCCCCGGTCAGCGCGGCCAGCGCGGCGGCAACCTCGCAGGTGGTGGCGCGGACGTAGGTCGCGATCGCGCCCGCGCCCGCGTCGCTGCCGTTGTCGGTGTGGCCCGCGTACGCCTTGGCGACGGCGTAGCCGAAGTTCCGCTCGACCCAGGTCAAGGTGGTGTGCCGGATCCAGTGCATGCTGATCTGCTGCGCCCGGACCCAGGGCAGGTAGCGGCCGAGACGTTCCCACAGGTGGTCGTAGCGGCGGTAGGTGATGCGGCGGCCGTTGCGGTAGCGCAGCAGCTGCCCGTCCGGTGGCGCGCGGCGTTCGGTCGCGTGCCCGAGCAGGGCGGCCATGAGGGTGGGCGAGACCGGCTGCCACCGGACGGTCTCGCCTTTCTCGCGCAGCAGGATCAGGCACTGCTCGGCATCGAGGTCCTGCGGGCGCAGCGCCAGCGCGCCGCCCCGGCGGCAGGCGGTCTCGGTATGCAGGCGCAGCAGCAGCGTGTCCAGCTCCGGGTCATCACCCGTGGTCGCTGCCACGTGGTTGATCTCGGCCAGCCGCTTGTCGGCGACCGCCCGCCTCGTTGAGGGCAGGCGGCGCGGCTTGTCCACTCTCCGGGCCGGGTTGCCGGCCGGGTCGATCAGGCCGTCTTCCTCGGCGTACCTGTACAGGCAGCGCAGCGCGGCGATGAGGTGCTCGGCGGCGCTGCGCCCGCCGCGGGAATTCCGCCGCGGCACGACGTTGGCCCGGACATGCTGGACGAGCTGGCGGATCTCCGACGGCGTGGGCTCGTCAATGCGTCGGCTGCCCCACTGCTCGACCACCCGGTTCCAGTAGGAGCCGTACGCCCTCCGGCAGCCGTCGCTGACCAGGGCCGACACGACCGGGATGTACTCGGCGAAGGTCGGGGCGGGCCGCCTGGCCGCCGGGGCAGCCAGCAGGTCGGCGGGGGTCAGGCCCATCCGCTCCAGCACGAGCATGGCCGCGGCGGCCACGTCCTGCCCGGGTGCGGCTGAGCGTGCGTCAGGTCCGGTGATCGTCATCGGTCTCCTCCGTCACGTGCCGGCAACGGGATGAGCGCGGCGAGGGCCTGATCCACCACCGCGAGCGAGTACGCGGTCAGGGTGTCCTCGGCGGGGACCGCGGTGAGCAGGACCGGGTCGCCGGGGAGCAGCCCGCAGCGGTGCCGCAGCGCCGCGGGGATCGGGACGCAGGACCGGGGCGGCAGGGTGACCAGGCCGGATGGGTCGCGGCGGATGACCACCACGCCCGCCTCGGCGGTGAGGGTCAGCCGGTCCCCGCCGCGCCAGCCCAGAGCGCCGGTGACCGTCCGGTCGGCGACGCGGCCGGAGCGGTCGACGTGGGCGAGCCCGTGCACCACGTCCCGGCCAAGGGCCGGCGGGCGGCTCAGTGCGGGCGGGACCGCGAGCGGCAGGGTCCGGGCAGCGGCGGGCGCGCGGGCGGGCCGGCCCGCAGCCGCAGCAGGGGAAGGGATGACGGGGGCGATCAGCCGGCCGGTCACGGCTGCCTCCCGCGGCGGGAGGCGGGACCGGTCAGCGCCGGGGGGAGGCCGCAGGCGTCAGCCGGGCCGTCCGCGTGTTCAAGCGGTGCTCTGAAAAGGGTGATGTACCACCACTCTGGGTGTCCGAGGGGGGACTTGAACACAGATTCCGGTGCGATTTCCCCGGATCGGGGAAATCATAGAATAAGAGTAACATGAGCGGGCCGGCGTACCTGGTTATTCGGTGAAGTGTTCGCTGTTGGTGTTGCTGCCTGGCTTGTTCATGGTTAAGGCGGCTGGTAAGAGGGCATCTGCTTGCCCACGCCGCTGACTACAGCCGCGCCGTGCGAGATGCTCAGCGGCTGGGCTGCTCGAGCCGGCCAGGGCTTCTTCTCGTCTTCGGCATGGCGGCGCACATGCAAGGCATGGTTCTGTACGGGAGCATCTTCACCGGCGCAGGCAGGTAGTCGCGTGCGGAGGGGTTGTCCTGGCGCATGGCGCTCAGACCCGGCATGGGCCACGTTCCGGCGTCGCGTAGACCTATAAGGTGCTGACCTGGGGATTTGCCCGCCCGCAAGCGCGGGCTTACGTGCTGATTCTGGTCGTGGCGGCGGGGGGGAATGACCCGGCCGCGCGGGCTCTGGCCGGCGGGACCTGGGCGTAGGATCGGGGCCGTGAACGGGGAGCCCGGCTCCAGCGCTTCAGGATCTGCGCTCGGCGAGGTGCGCTCGGCCGACGGGACGACGATTGGCTACCGGCAGATCGGAACCGGCCCGGCGGTCGTCCTGCTGCATGGAGCGGGCCAGTCGTCAGCGAATCTCATCCGGCTTGCCCACGCCTTGTCCGGGGCGTTCACGGTCTACGTGCCGGACCGGCGTGGCCGTGGCAGGAGCGGGCCATACGGTGAGTTCCACGGGCTGGGGACCGAGATCGAAGATCTCGGCGCCGTGCTGGACGCCTGCGGCGCCCGCCGGGTCTTCGGCCTCAGTTCCGGAGCGGTCATCGCGGCCGGGGCGGCCCTAGTCCGCCCGGATATCAGCAAGCTGGCGCTGTATGAGCCTCCGCTGACCTTTGATGGCGTCGTTCACGGTGACTGGGCGCCTGACTATCAGCGGCAGCTCGCAGCGGGTAAGCCCGGGGCTGCGCTCGTCACGGTGCTCAAGGCCACCGCCGACCGGACCTCCCCGATCCGCTGGATCCCCCGGCGCCCCCTGGGCGCCGCCCTGGACTTCGCCATCAGGCGGACGGCTGGCCGGCCGGCACCCGACGGTGTGATGTCTCCTCGCGAACTCATCCGCACCGTGCCGTACGACGCCCAGACGGTCAACGGCGCGGCCGGGGCGCTGGAGCGATTCAGGGCGCTGTCCTGCGAGATCCTTCTGCTCGGCGGCTCCAGAAGCGCCCGCAACCTCACCGCCTCGCTCGACGGCCTCAGCCGGGTCCTGCCGGACGCCAGGCGAATGGTGCTGCACGGCGCCGGGCACACCGCCCCGGACAACAGCCAGCAGCCCGACCGGGTAGCCGCAGAACTGCACCGCTTCTTCTCCGGCTAGGACAAGCGGACCCGCCACCCCGCCACAGCTAAACACGCTCCGCCCGCTCCCGGGCGCGGCCGGGCCCTGACCCGCTTGCACCGCGGCCACGGTGCGCACTCAATTGACCCGACGCGGGTCAGACATCTCCGCTCATGCCGATGAGCGTAAGTTGTACGCCGTATAATTATGCGCTGGCCTGTATGCGAATACCAGTGGCAATAAATTCGGTCTTACGGTCCGTGTCGTAACGCATCTAGTCGGAATTCAGATTTCTAACTTCCATCATTGAAGTGGCTTGCGTAAGCAAACCAGGGTGCGTCTCAGCAACCTGAGAGTCTGCGACCTTCGCCATGAATGATTCAGGATCTTCCCCGAACAGATGAGCGTATGCAATGCCATCCCTATGCAAGACGAGCCATGCCAGCAAAGCTGCCGGCAGGCCGTGCCTCCGCATAGCGGACAGTACGTCAACAATTATTTGCGTCAGTACTTCACGTTGATCGTCAACCGATTCCGTACGCAACGCGGATAGCGCCCCTTCGAGTATGAGCTTGAGTACCGTATCATCCTGGTGTGCGAGCTCCATGGCAGCCTTTAGGTGCCGGGTTACTGTGGCTGATGGAAGGCGTGCTGCGTCAAGCTGGAGGAAGTCAAGGACTAGCTTGGCCGCATCGATCTGCATCTGTGCATCCCATAGAGGGCGAGAACCGAACACTATCGAAAGCCGATCATATGCGTCGACGAGATCACTATCAGCATCGAGTGCACGAGATAGCCACAGATGCATCAGGTCATGCGCTATGGAGGAGGCGTGTCCGCTTGCCGAACCATGAAAGGTTGTAATGCTCGCCCCGATCCGGCGGAACATCGGCTCGACCGCATGACGTACCGCCGAGTCATTAGTGCCGCTGGAGATGTCCATCTTGTGAAAGATCGCGGCCCAGTATGGCCGGTGCCACTGAGCTTGGTTCCGGTCTTGGTCACAGGGCGAATAGCCGTAATGCCAGTACGGATCAATGGGTTCTGGGTTTTTGCGGGGAGTTGCGGAAAGGCTGATCTCGAGATCACGGATGTTGCCAAGCCAGGTATGCCGGATACAGAGAGCGAGAGCTAGGTCCGTCCAGTCAGGTTCAGTCATCGCCGAACGCCAAAGAAGTACCCGGCGATGCCACATGCCCGGAGGATCGTTATACGCATTGGAGGCGCGGAAGAGCCGGGCGGCAGAGAGGGTCCGCTCAAGGGAAAGTATGAGGAGAACCAGATTAACGCCGTAGACGCCATGCCTAGACGAAGTCGGAAGCGGAGCCGGACGGTATGCGTTATAATGGCATTCTGTTCTGTTTTCGCTCGCTGCAAAGACTTCGATGAGAAGGTCGGCGAGCCTTCGACGGTCACTATCGGGTACTTGCCGCTGGCAGATGTTCTTAATGAACCGAAGTATTTGCCGAGAAGACAACGGAGCGAAGGACAGAAGTCCGTACAGGAGATCGTCGTCGGCCATAGCTGTGTTAATCATGAGCAAAGAACGACGCCTTAGCAGGTCGGTCGCCAGCTGCACGGTTAGCCGGGCAGCTAGGTACTCTGCGAAGGTGGCGTGCAGGAATTCGAACGTCTGCATGCGCGAACCTTCGAGCACTGCCTGCGCGCGCTGCACAAAGAAGAACCGGCCGATAGCAATCTCTGCTTGCGTCAGCGGCGTTCTGAATCCGGCATGCTGCGTGGCGGGCCGACCGAGGAGCGCGGCTAGGTCCGCGTCCAGTTCCGCCTCGGTGACCCACTGCCGTCGGCGGTTAATGATGCTGAAGGCAATCAGCGACAATCGCTGGAGCTCTTGTTCTACAAGTGCCGGCACCTCGGCGGCCGACGCGCTAGCCCGGGACTTCGCGATCTCCCGGACGGCGAAAGATGTGAGAAGCTCTTCATAGAGGAGAGTCTCGTCGATGCCTCCTTCCTCGGCTGTCCCGCTTCCACGCTGCAGCGCGTTGGCGTCTGCGTCGTACATCGCGAGCATTAGCAGTAGCAAAGGCTCTGACGCGAGCGCCCGGTGGCGAGACAAGACTTCGGCAGTGAGGGGCTTCAAGCCGCGGGCTGTGATGAGTTGCTCGTTGGAGGCATTCCAGGTCCGCAGCCAGCTCGCTATCTGGTCATTGCGGAACGGTTCAAGTCGCAGCGCTATTGTCCCGTCGGGATAGCGGACCCGGTCGGAGACGGCGATCCTGCTGGTAACAAGGACAATCACGGGTCGGCCCTGGTCAGCCTCACGTTGCTGGAACCTGGCGAGCTTAAGAAGGTAATCAGACTGATTTACGCCGGTGGCCTGGAGCAACTCGTCGAAGCCATCCAGTAGCACTACCGGGACAGCGGCACCCGCGGCCCGCGTTATCTCCGGCCAATCCATGCGAAGGCCGGTCGCTGCGCGGATCGCATACTCGATCTGGTCTTGAACCTCGGCCTCGGCGGGCACCTCGCGCAATGCTACTCGTACTGGCAGGAAGCCCCATGGCGGCAGCCTTGCCGCCAGTACCTTCGTTAGAACCGATTTCCCCGCTCCCGGCTGGCCCAGGACCACCAAAGGTGCCGTCGCTGCCTCCGGCGACGTCAGGAAGTCGCCAAGATACTCCGTAAGATCGCAGCGAACCGGAACCGCAGCCCACCGGTCCTCGTCAGAAGACAGTTCCCCTGCCCGGACCGCGCTGACACGGAAGTCGGGGTCGAGGTAACTGTCCTTCAAAGTCGGCAGCCGTACGCCAGTAAGGGTTTGGTCTTCGGCCAGGATTGGTCGCCCCAGCACTGCGCGGTGCGCGTTCGACAGAGCCAAGGTAATATCTGCCGGTTGGCGTCCGGGCAACAAAGACAGCAACGACTCCATGTCGGCGAGTGAGCGGCGAACCTCCGAGCGCGTCGCCCGCTGATCGACCTTTCCGGGCCAGGCTGTCTGGACCACCTGGTCCGGCAAGCAGATCCAGCCGGTCGTCGTGGTCTCCTTCACCGCCACCTCAAGCGGGCGATATCCGGCCGCGGCGCCGCTATGCCGCACCACCTCCTCGAAGAACCATGACGAGACGATGACCGCTAGCACGCCCGAGGAGCTAGCCAGGGCCGCCTTGAGCGGATGTGCGTCCAGCAGCCGGAACGCCAGGTTGACCGCCACCGCGGTCACCCCGTGCTGGTCGTAATGGACCTCCCCGGCATGTAGCGCCATCCGCAGCCGGATCCGCTCCGGCCACGGATGCCCGGCGTTATGAGCGCGTAGCGCCGTCACCAGCGCTGGCGGCAGCGATTCCGCCAGCAAGGCCTTCGGCACTTCGGCTGGGACCAAGACGAACACCCCGTCGCCGCGGTCCTCGCGATCGCAGTTATCCCACGGGATCCCCGCACTACAGAACGCGTCCTGCATCGCGCGGTACAAACCAGCGCGTACTGTCACCTGGTGCCGATTGGTGCGGCGCTGATCCCCGAACCCCTCAACGTCAACGACGACGATGGCCCGGTGAACGGCCAGCCTCTGGTCCTCCATCGCCCTCACCCTGCTTTAACGAGGCAGAAGCTAAACTCCAACTAACCCAGCCTAACCGTGACTGACACAGCCACTTTGCTTGAATCGCGAGACCACGACACAGACTTCTCCTGGGAGTGACGCCGCGGACAGGCTGCGCCGACGGACCTACACGACATCGTTCTGTCTCACCCCATCGGGCCAACACCGACGAGTCCGCACACTCGTGCCGATGAGCGCGTGCGGCAGATTCCTTGTATTCGCTGTCCAGGAGCATCATTCACCGCCTTCGTTCCTCGGCGCCGTCAACACATTGCCATGAATCCCGCGTCGTCAAAGCTGGTGACTGCTGACACCGCAGATCAACCTTTCTGGTCCTGCCCATCGAACAGCGGACTGATCGGCCGCCGAGCGCACACTTTGCGCGCTATTCCGGCAATGGAGGCGGTTGCGTCTTTGCTGGCATGATCCACCTGGTACGTGGTCGTTCTGCAACCCCGAGATCTGCCGCGAGTTGATGGCGAAGGTCACTACCTTGCTGGCGCAGTTCTGCAGCACTCTCTTTTGAGAGGGACTCTGCGTCGTCACCCAGGCCGGCGATTGCTTTCTCCAGTTCGTTGTGCAGACGAAAATACTGGACGCGGGCGGGCAGCGACAAAAACATACCGCCGCTGTCTTCACCGAAATACCAGTCCCGAAGACTCTCCCGAATTGAGATGACGCCCTCCTTGCGGGGGATAGTTGAAGGCAACCATTCTCTTGCCATCACACGGGTGAGATGGAAGAGGCGCTGATAATGCGGGGGGGCCGAAGATCGCGAAGTGAGCGATCGTAGGCATGCTCTGCCTCCATCCGAAGTTGAGCGCGAGTGGTGAAGTACGTGGCGGCTCCTCCGGCGAGTAGTCCGAAAGCCGCGGAGATCAAGGAAGCCCAGACAGCCAACGTATCCTCCTTCGAAGTTGCGCTGACCCACTATCTCGCTCCGAACCTCATCCTGCGAATCCCTACTGTTTTGTGAGCGCTTCAGCGAAGCCCGGTCTCGCTGGACCCATCCTCATCTGCCGCGATGAGAGAGCAACCAACCGACAGCGTGAGCCAGAACAGGAGGTTCTGCCCGCGACGCATGGTCGACCGGCGCGGCTGTTGACAGGGACAGATTCGGCGTTCGGCGCGCGCTGCCCGTCGGTGACATCCCCGGTGTGGTCACCCGCCGTTGCTGGGGTGCCTGAGCCGGGGGAGCGGGGATGTTCGCCTCGCAGGCCGCGGCCAGCGATCGACGTGCGCAACGCGTCCGTCAGCAATCTCAGCTGCGGCGCACTGCCCACGTTTCACTCACATGCGATGAGCGTGAGTTCTCGGCTATGTTACTGTACGGCCGCGATTCGCATCTACTTATCCTGTTGCGCTGACAAGCGCCGTGGGCGGTCGCTAATGCCGATTCCACCGAAGCGGAAGCAGTCGCAGATGCTCGCGCATCCTCAGCCTGCAAAATTCCCATTGATCGTCGTCTTCATACCGATACTCTTTAGCGAAGCTCATCGCCTTGTCTTCATTGGCAGGCGGCTGCGCCCATGCTTCGTCGCGATGCGGTTTACCAGTTCCTCGCGACGTTTCAACGAGTGCACGATATGCGCGTCCAAGTTTGGGTGAATCCAGCTCGAGCAGCTGATTATGAAAGTCGAGATCTCTCTGGATATCACTTATGGTTGTTCCGAGCGCAGCACGCGTAGCAGCACTAGAGTCGGATCGCCGGCGGATCCGATACGGCAATTCCTGATAATCGCATACCGCAGCGAGCGCCGCAGCGTACGTCTTTCTTCTGTCATCGAGGAGCTTTGCCCGAGCGGTGATTGCGTACCCGAATGTCGCTACAGCTGCGGCAACGAGCGCGGCGATGATGGTTGCCATCGTTCTTACGGATGTTTCACCTTAGCAAGTGGTGTCATCACCCGCATAGGATGCACTCTGCCCCTCGGGCCTGTGTCACAGCATATCGGCTGCTTAGGATCATTTGGGTATCTCTGTTCTTGCTTCCTGCCGCACTGCGGGCACTCATAGCGGACCAAATCCCCGGGCCGAAGATTTAGCTCTTCCAGTACCAAGGCAACCGTAAGAATGGCAGTCACGGTGATAAAGTGAAAGTACGGGTCGACTACGAGATGAGCTCGCCGGATTCCTGACATGGCGCTCCCTTCGTGTCCAGCGAGGGCGCGCGTCGCGCGCTACGACACCTAATTAGCATAGAACGCCAAATCCGCTGACGCTGGTCACCCAACAGGCGCGCCTCCCGATCGCCCATGTCCGAAGGCAACTGGAGGAAAGCTGCTGAGTACATCTCTCACGCTCAACGACCTGCATTCCCCTCCTGGTACCAAGATGAGACTACGCACGGACGACCTCTCATGCCGCTGTCCGGTCGTGTCTCGCGGACGAGGTCTCAGCGAAGGAACGTGGCATATGTCCAGATTGCAGCATCCAACAGGCGCAGACGGGACTGATCCGCTTGCAGCCGCCGTCCGGCTGCAGCTGCCACAGTGGCTCTGCTCATCAGGTCTATCGCTGCGATGATGTCGGAATCGCCAATAAGGCTGCGGAAGATCTGCCAGTCCACCTGGTAGTTCCGCCATGGAGTGAGACCGAGGCAGTCACACACCTCCGGGTCCCGGACGGGGAACAGGTCGGGCCTCTTCCTCGCGCATAGCTTGCTGGCGGTCACCCATGCATTGGGGTTCTTGACCGTATCGGCTGATAGCGCCTGCTTGACTGCCTCGTATAGTGCCGCCATCGCTGTAAGCACCGGGCTCCCGGCATTCGCTAGATCGCAATCGGGCAGGTCGCGGAGCTTCCGCAGGAGAACGTCTCTGGTGTCACCGCGGTCGAGTATGCGTCTTGCAGCACCGGGCCCTATCCGGACGCTGAGCAGCATGGTTGCGAGCAGATCAGCGGGGGTGATGTCGTTCGTGTCGATCGGGCCGAGCTGGGCGAAGCTGGCTCCCGCATAGTCCCCGTCGGCGTCGTAGAAGCGAACCAGCCTGTGCTGGGCCGCATGCCTCCCGTCCGTCCGCAGGGCCTCCATCGCCTTTTGTTTCGCACCCTCCGCCAGATCAGGCGGCGGCAGCAGCCAGCCGCCAGGAATCATCGCATCTTCCCCCGTAGCCAAGGAGCCACCTCATGATCGATCTGGTACTGAATATGGATCGCTCGCAGCGAGCGTACAGCGCGGCCATAGCATGTGCCGGGTCTAGAGTTACGCGCCCGCAGTTGGGCTGCCCAGCCATCCGAATGGCATGATGATTCGTGAACCGCCCGGAACCTGAGACGCACTATCTTGCATGTCGCGATGCGCTCGCGGCCTTGGACTTCGCCAGCTTGGCCGCGTCGAGCTGGCGAAGCAGGCCCAGGTCATCGGAGACGACCCAGATAGCGGAGACAACAACGGCGGTCACCACGAGAACGTCGATCGTGCGGACCTCGATGTCGCGCTGCGTCGGCGCGACAATCCCCAACGGGGACATGAACGGGCCGACGTGGCGCCCGCGCATGAGGAAGGCGATAACGACCCGGTCCGGCGTCTCCACGGTGTCCAGGATGTGCATGCTGAGCCCGTCAAAGGCCCGCTGCAATGCCCTGGCCCGGCCAGCCAGGTCCGCGGCGGTCATCGCGGCGCCATTGACCGTCACCGGGTCGGCGTAGACCTCGCGGAAGGCCGCCTCGGCATCGGCCCGGGCATCGACAGGCTGTGTCTACAGCGGCACGAGCCGTTCCAGCAGAGCGATCACGGCACCAGTCTGCTGTGCCGTCGCTGGTGCCGCCACAGCGTGGTGGGAGAGGTCCGCTCACGCCGCCAGGTGCGGCCGGTCAGCTTCATGGTGATCGCGGGCCGCTGCAGTGTCAGGGCAGGACAACCTCCATCCCGCTGGCTCGTGCGCCCGCCGTTCCTGCTGAGCCGTTCACCAGCCAGCCGCGGCTGGCCGTGGCGGCTTACCTGGCCCGCGTCAAGGGCGCCTCCCGCGAGCACACCGAATCCGACCTGCGCTGTTACCTGTCCTGGTGCGCCGGGCGTGGCCTGGACCCGCTGGCGGCCCGGCGGCCGCACCTGGAACTGTCCCATCCGGTGGATGCGGGAGACCCGCCGGTGCAAGCCCGCATCCTGGAGCATTCACCCGCCGAGCACGTCCGCCGCCCCGCGGTCCCCGCCGGATCACGCCAAGCCGTCCATCCAGGCCCGCCGCGGGCCGCGTGACCGCAGTAGCTCACGATAGCGGTTTGCGCATCACGATGCGCGTCTGGCCGCTGCCGCCATAGTTCTCGGCGCGCATCATCTCGGTGAAGCCGACGCGCTTGTGAAACGCCACAGAACTTTCGTTTTCCGGGCTGGTAATGGCCTTCAGCGCTACCGCGCCGCGTTCGCGCGCCGCGTTCTGGAAGGTCCCGTACAGCGCCCTGCCCAGCCCGAGTGCCCGGAAGCCGTCCCGCACCGCTACGACGTGGATGTACCCCTCGCCGGCTGGCGCGACGAAGCCCAGCAGGTACCCGGTGATCTCCCCGCTGCCCAGATCCCGCGCGACGAACGCCGTATCACGGAACTCCAGGAAGAATATGGGGTGGTGCAGGTGCCGAGGCAGGCCCCGGCCGCCCCAGAAGCGCCCGGAGTCCCGCAGGATCTCAGCCAGGTCCCCATCGCATACACCCTCGATATCGACATCGCTCATGAACACCGGGGTATCACGCATAGCGCTTACGCCCCGGACCCCTGCGAACTTCCGAGGTCACCCACAAGCCCTTAGCCCTTATCGGGTCCGTTGCAGGAGGCCGATCACCTGGCCTTCTGCGGGCCCGTGGGGGCCCAGGAGCCGGTCGCAATAAGATGAACCTAGCTTTGGATGAGCGCGCTTGCCGGCTG
>Ga0335078_10005929_pt1 | contig 18072 bp, 20 predicted proteins | sample Lox_Sample_32_FD_206711 | JGI IMG/M metagenome (GOLD analysis project Ga0335078, IMG submission 206711) | Soil microbial communities from Loxahatchee National Wildlife Refuge, Florida, United States - Lox_Sample_3.2 | ecosystem: Environmental > Terrestrial > Soil > Wetlands | place: USA... | reverse complement strand
GCGCGCGCAGCGGAAGGCGCGCGTGACCCAGGTGAGGAAGCACACGGCCGTGAAGACGTTGAGCGTCAGCGCGCTCCATTCGTAGGCGTGCCAGGTCGCATGAAGCGCGGCGCGCGCCTTGCCGTACGAGTACGCGAAGTCCACGAGCTTCGTCAGGAACGACGCGCCGTCGAGGAACGCCCACGCGCCGAGCCCCAGGGACGTCGCGGCCGCCGCGCGCCGGGCTCCGCGCGCGAGGCACCGGGATCGTTCGCTGCAGCGGCGTCGCCCATCGCGTGGACACCAGCGTACGCCCTCGCCACCCCGATGCGCGTCAGGACCTCGTGCGGTTGCACGCGAGGTGACTACGGACCACGCCCGCGACTCCGAGCAGCCGCTCCCGCAGACCAGGGGCCCGCCGGCTGACCGGGCGGCGCGAACACGCGCGCATCCGGCAGGACGCGCTCGAGCAGGTCCCGGGTCCATCGGCCGATGCGATCCAGGGCGCCGGGCCGCCTGCTCGTCGTGGACAGCTTCTCGGGTCGAGCGAGCGGCCGTGCGTTGCGGCGGTACGGAGTGTTGCCCATGATCCAGAAAGATAACCACTCCGCCCGCGCGCACGCACCTGGCCCTGTACGTCCGCCCGAGGACCCGAGCATCGCCGCGTCGGCCCTTCGAGCACGGCCTTCGAGTACGGGCACGTGCCACGAGGACGAGGACGTGGACGCCCTGTCGAGGACGATCACGGCCACGAGGACGCAACCGAGCGGTGTTGATCAAGACATCCTTTACACTTCGCTCACGACACCGTTTGCAGATCTGGCCCTCCGGGGATGCGGTCATGCAGCTGTTTCGCTGCTCTCCTTGTTGTCTTTCTCATTGGTCGAACGAGGGAGCCTGTGGTTTTCGGCAGCGGCCCGATCGAACCAGTCGGGCAGCATCTCGACGGTGCCGAGGTCGATGTCCCGGAACCAGAGGCGCCAGCGCAGGCCTTCGAGAGGCTCGAGGCCCACGTGTTGGCCCCGAAGCGCCAGCCCTACGTAGGGCTTGTCGCCGCGGCAGCTGATGTGCCCCGCGAAGTCCACGCGCCGCACGAGGAAAGCGCGCGGGTAGGCGAAGGGCGTCGGCTCGCGGAGCTTGCGGTCGGAGGGCTTGTACAGGTCCGCAGGCGTCTTGCCGCCGAGCGCCTCGTGCGGACGCACGTGGTTGAACTCCTGCTTCCAGCGGTCCAGCTCGCGCTGCTGGGCGCGCAGGTCATCGCTCGGCCACGGCTGCACCTCCTGGGCGACGTCGCGGTGCATGCGCTCGTGACCCCCGTTGTCTTGCGGGCATCCGGGGCGGCTGCGCACGATTCGGATGCCCAACGAGACGAGCCAGACGCTCAGCGCGGTGAGGCCACCGCGGGCGCGGGTCGAGATGAAAGGGCTGCCGTTGTCGAACTGAAAAGCCCTGGGAAGACCGTGTTTTTTGAAGAGCCGCCCGAGCTCCTCGCGCACCGGCTCGCCCTTGGTCGACCCCAGCGCCGCGATGGTCAGCACATAGCGGCTGAAGGCGTCACGCACGGTCAGCGGCTCGCAGCGCTCTCCGTCGTGGGTCCTCCACCAGCCCTTGAAGTCCATCGTCCACACGTCGTTGGGCGCGTCGGCCGCGACGCTCGGGGCCCGATCCATCACGGTCACCGGCTTGCGGCGCCGCCGCTCCCGGACCACTCCTGCGCGCTTCAAGATGCGCGCGATGGTGGACATGCTCGGCGTCGTGTCGCCGTAGCGCTTGGCCAGCAGATCCCGCAGCTTCTTGGCCCCCCAGCTCGGGTGCTGATCGCGCTGCGCCAGGATGACCATCACGAGCTCCTCCGCCAGCGACAGCGGGCTGCTTGTGGGCCGCCGCGAGCGCTCCTCGAGCCCCGCGTAGCCCTCCTGTTTGAACCGCCTGACCCACTTGGCGCCCGTCGGTCGACTCACGCCGAACTCCCGGCACAGCGGCGCCAGCTTCGCCCCGGGCGCCGTCGCCCGCTCCACAAATTCCAGCTTCAAGCTCATCGTCCGGCACTCCTTCCAGGGCATGCCGGAGGGTCAATGTGTAAACGATGTCCTGACACTTAAAGTGTCAACGATGTCCTGATACCGCACCAGCACAGGGAGTGGCCGATGGAGGGGCATGGAGCGGTCGCCCCTCGACTTCGAGCGTCTCGACGTCTACCGATGCGCCATCGACTTTCTCGCCTTGGCCGTTCGCATCACGGCGCACATGCCGCGAGGCCACGCCGATCTGCGCGACCAGCTCCGACGCGCCAGCACGTCGATCCCGTTGAACATCGCCGAGGCGTGCGGCAAGACCGGCAGCGCGGACAGGGCCCAGTTCCACGCGATCGCGCGAGGTTCCGCCTTCGAATGCGCGGCCATCCTGGACGTCTTGCTTCGGTTCGGCGCCGTGGCCCCAGAAGACGCAGAGCAAGGCAAAATCCTCCTGTCACGCATCGTCGCCATGCTCAGCAAGATGTGCCGCTGAGGCCGTCCTCGTCCTCGTGCATCGTGCTCCTGCTCGACAGGACGTCCACGCCCTCGTCCTCGTGCCACGTGCCCGTACGCGAAGGCCGTGCTCCTCCTCGAAGCCTCCGCGCTGCCTCGAAGCCTCCGCGCTGCGCCGGCTTCCAAGCCTCCCGGGTCGAGCGTTCCGTTCCCTCAGCGCGCGCGCCTTCCGAGTCGCTGCACACCCGCGAGCCGCCCGAGGCTGCGGTCGAACGTCCCGAGCGGCGTCGCGGCGGCGCTCTGGGCGATGGCCAGGATCAGGCAATCGGAGAACTCGGCGGTGGAAGCCCGATGATGGGCCAGGGCCGCCTGCACGACGTTCGGCTCCTGCAGGGCGAAGCCGTCCGTGTCCAGGAGCATTTCGAGCAACGCGCCAAGCCGCTGCCGCGGGAAGCGGTATCCGCTCGCGAGCACCCACGCGAGCTCCGCCAGCACGACGTGCGAGACGAAGAGTGGCGCGTGAGCTCGCTGGAACGAACGGGCGGCGCGGGCTTGCTCCGGGTCGTCGTCGAGGAGCAGGCGAAGAAGGACGTTGGTGTCAGCGGCGGCCATGCTTGGCGACCACGGCGCGGTCCCGCGCCCGGCGGATCGCGGCGAGCGACAGCTTCCGGACGGGGCGCTCGGCGCAGAAGGCGCGCAGATCTTCGAGCCCGTACCGCTTCGGATGGACGACCAGGGTGCCGTCCTTCTCCTCCCAGACGAGCTCCGTCCCGGGGACGATGCCGAAGCGGCGTCGCACGTCGGCCGGGATCGAGATCTGGTTCTGCGACGTGACCGTCGAGGTGGAGGCGCGCATCCATTACCCAGGGTAATGCGTAGGGACCTTGCGTCAAGCGCCGGTCGGCTCTGCGACGGTCGCCCTCACCCCCTGCACGTCAGCCCACAGCCCCCCCAGCCCGATCTCGATCGCCTCGAACGGCTCCGCCCGCACGCCCGCGTCGTCCGCGAACGCGCCCACGATGAGCCACCGCGACGCCTCGCGCCGCAGCACCTCGAGCGTCCGCGCGAGCGGGTCGACGAGCCACGCGTGCGCGACGCCCTCGCGCGCGTAGCAGCGCGTCGCACCCACCGCTCTGGAGGCTCGTGGGCCAAGCCGAGTCACCTGCGCAGGTCGTGGCGCCGGCGTGATGAGCCTGCGCCCTCAGGCCGGCCGGCTCGCCTCTCAGCGGGCGACGCAGTTGAACGACGTGCCGTTCGGGGCGACCGTGCAGCTCGTGAACTCCTTGCCGATCGACCGCGTGACCCTCCAGTATGTCGGCGCGCTCTCGCAGGATCGTGTCGGTGGAGAATAGCCGCCCACGGGTGGCGCCGTGTGCCACAACATGGTCGTCCAGCCGCTGGGGGCGGGCGGCGCCGTCGTCGGGGGAGCGAGGCCGAGCTTCGTGCAGTCCGTCGTCATCTGGCCGGAGCAATTGGACTGGAGGGGGTCGTGGCCACAGTCGGAGCGCTGCGCCTTGAACGTGCCTTCGCTCATGCACAAGAGCATGCCGTTGTTCACCACCGCCCCCGGCTTGGTGCCCTGGTGGAAGCTCGACGTCACCGGCCCGCTCGCCGGGAACGTGTAGCTGAGGTCTGGACAGGCGACGACGACGTTGCCCTGCAGAGGGGCGTCGCCCGACGCGCTCGCGACGACCGCGATGCCCGACAGCACGACTCCCGACACCACGACGGCACGTCTCATGTCAGCCCTCCCTGCGCCCGGTCCTCGAGCGGCGGCACGCGCGCCGCATCCGCATTCAGCCCGGGTGCGTCGATGATACGGCAGGTGCCGCCGGCGTCCAGTCGAGGATCGTCCGGTGAGACCACGCACACGTCCCCGACGGAGATCGTTCCCGGCGGCAGACCCTCACGCCTCCCGCTCGCTCGACGGCTTCGCCGTCCACACCCACCGCGCGAACCCGAGCGCGCCCGCGAGGCACACCGAGCCGCCGATCATCAGCGTGCGCGCGGGGCCGATGGCGCCGGACAGCGATCCCGCCATGATGGCCCCGAACGGGGCGAAGCCCATGAAGATCATCGCCCAGATGGCGATGACCCGCCCGCGCAGCGCGTCGGGGGTGAGCGTCTGCACGAGCGTGTTGATCGCGGTCATCTGCATCATCATCCCGGCGCCCACGGGCACGAGCAGCAGCATCGAGAGCCAGAGCGTCGTCGACTGCGCGAAGAGCACGAGGCCCACGCCGAAGAGGGCGCACGCGGCGGCGATCCAGTGGAACGGCCGTCGCAGCGTGCCGCGCGACCCGAGCAGCAGCGCGCCGCACACGGCGCCCGCCCCGCCCGAGCCCATGAGCCAGCCGAGGGTCTGCGCGTCGCCGTGGAAGACGCCGGAGGCGAAGACCGGAAGGAGCGTCGAGTACGGCACGGCCGACAGCGCCGTGACGGCGAAGACCAGCAGCACGGCGCGGACGCGCGCGTGGCGCGCGGCGAAGCGGAAGCCCTCGAGCACGCGCGAGAGCATCGACTCCTTCTCCGGCGCCGCGGCAGGCGCGGGCAGGCCGCGCATCGCGAGCAGCCCGGCGATGACGGCGAGGAAGCTGACGCCGTTGACCACGAAGCACCAGCCCTCGCCGAACGCCTTGATGGCGAAGCCGGCGAGCGCGGGCCCGAGGATGCGCGCGCCGTTGACCATGGTCGAGTTGAGGGCGACGGCGTTCATCAGGTGCTCGCGCCCGACCATCTCGACGATGAACGACTGGCGCGTCGGGATGTCGACGGCGTTCACGACGCCCAGCAGCCCCGCCAGCACGAGGATGTGCCCCACGTGCACGACGTGCGTCAGCGTGAGCGCGGCGAGCGTGAAGGCGAGCGTCATCGCCGACGTCTGCGTCATCACGAGGACCGACCGGCGCTTGTGGCGATCGGCGATCGAGCCGCCCACCGTCGCCAGGAAGAAGACCGGCGCCTGCTGGCAGAACGTCGCGACGCCGAGCCAGAACGCCGAGTGCGTGAGCGTGTAGACGAGCCACGTCTGCGCGACCGACTGCGTCCAGGTGCCCACGAGCGACACGAGCTGCCCGGCGAAGAAGAGCCGGTAGTTCCTGTGCTCGAAGGGCCGCCAGACGACGGCCCAGCGCGACGGGGCCGCCGCGGACGGGTCCAGCTCGGTCACGCGTCGCCGCCTTTGCTCCCCCGACTTCCCCGAGGCCCCGCCTCACCCACTCACGAAACGCTCCGTCTGCCGCGCCAGCACGTCCGGGAGGAGGAGCCATCGCGGGGGCACGGTCGTCAGGGTAGCACTCGACGCGAGGCACGCGCCTCGGCCCGGCCGGGCTCTCGCACGCCGCCGTCACCCAGCGTCTCGCCCGTTCCGTGGCATCGGTCCTCGTCATGCGGCACCTCCGACCCGGCATTCATGAGGTGTGAAGCCGTGGTCGGGTCAAGCGCAGCGGCGTCCCACAACCGCGTAGCCCGGGTGATATCCTCGGGCCCCCATGAAGGCGCTCGTGACGGGGGGCAACGGGCACATCGGAAGTCACGTCGTGCGCGCGTGCGTGGCGGCGGGCATCGAGCCGGTCGTGTTCGCGCGTGCGGGGAGCGACCGGCGGGCGCTGTCGGGCCTCGGCGTCGAGGTGAAGGAGGGTGACCTTCTCGACGAGGCCGCCCTGCGCGGGGCGATGAGCGGCGCCGAGCTGGTCTTCCACATCGCGTCCCCGCACAGGAACTTCGCGATCGATCCGCAGGACTTCCTGCGTCCCGCCGTCGAGGGAACGCGGACGGTCTTCCGGGCGGCCCGGACGGCGGGCGTCCGGCGCGTCGTGCACACGAGCACGGGCGCCACGATCGGCTTCGCCACCGATCCGGCGCACCCGCTGACGGAGGACGCCTCGCTCGAGTCGGCGGCCAGCCCCTACATCCAGTCGAAGATCGAGGCGGAGTCCGTCGCGCGCAAGGAAGGCGAGGCGGGAGGCATCGAGGTCGTCGTCGTGAACCCCAGCGGCGTCTTCGGCCCGCGCGACTACCGCGTGACGCCCGCCACGCGCGCGATCGTGGGCCTGCTGCAGGGCGACCCGATGTTCCTCCACGTCAGCGTCACGGACGTTCGAGACGTCGCCGCGTGCCACGTGCTGGCGGCGACGAAGGGGGCCAGCGGGCGGCGCTACCTGGCGACGGGGGCCGTGATGGCTCCGGCCGAGGGCCGCGAGCTCTTCGGCAAGCTCGGCGGCGTGAGGCCGGCGACGTTCCAGCCGCCGAGGTTCCTGCTGTCGTGGATGGCGGGACGCATGGAGAAGAAGGCGGCAGCCGCAGGGACCGACGCTCCGCTGACGCGGGCGATGGTGCGGGACGCCATCGGCAAGCACCTCGCGTACGACTCGACGCGCGCGCGCAAGGAGCTCGGCGCGACCTTCCGCCCTCCCGAGGCCGTGCTGCGCGACACGTTCCGGTGGCTGCTCTTCGTGGACGCCCTCAAGCCCAAAGTGGCGGCGAAGGTCCGCGCGGCCCTCGGCGAGGCGGCCGCGCCGGACGCCGACTGGGCGAAGTGACCCGTGCGCGTCGTCGTCGGAACCGTGGGCACGCGCGGCGACGTCCAGCCGTGCCTCGCCCTCGCGAAGGGGCTGCAGCACGCCGGGCTCGACGTGGCGCTCGCCACGCGTCGCGCGCGCCGTCGAGAGCGTCCTCCGGGCCCTCGACGGGACGCGCGACGCGAGCGGGTCGAGGCCACAGGCGTAGGCTGCGCCCCATGCCCCAGCACATCTCCCAGCTCGCGCTCGTCGTCCGCGACTACGACGAGGCCCTGGCGTTCTACGTGGACAAGCTGGGCTTCGAGAAGCTCGAGGACACGGACCTGGGCGGGGGCAAGCGCTGGGTGCGCGTCCGCCCGCGCGGGTCGACGGGCGCGGGCCTGCTCCTGGCCCGGGCCGTGAACGACAGGCAGGCGGCGAGCGTCGGCAACCAGACCGGCGGGCGCGTCTTCGTCTTCCTCGAGACCGACGACTTCTGGCGCGACCACGACGCGCTGGTCGCGCGCGGCGTGGTCTTCGTGCGCCCGCCGTCCGAGGAGGCGTACGGGACGGTCGCCGTGTTCGAGGACCTCTACGGCAACCGCTTCGACCTCGTGGGGCGACGGTAGCCGCGGCCGCTCGTCTCTCGCTCCGGGTCGAGACGGTTCGCGCTCCCGCCGGCCATGTGCGATCCTGGTAGTCGGGCCCTCTTCCAGCGGGAGTGACCATGGCGGCCGCCGCGTCGCGCGCCTCGCAGCTCTTTCACACGATCGTCGTCTTCGCCCGCGTCGGCGTCGACGTGGGACGGGCCAGCGCATGGCTCGCGACGCGGCGATGGCCGGCGGCATCCTAGAGAGCATGGCCCTGGCATCCTTCGGCGCGCGCGCGAGCGGCCTGCGGCTCGAGCGCATGAGGTCGTCGGCGCGCTACTCGAACGGCGACTTCCGCAACACGGCGCGCGTGTCGCCCGGGCTCAAGAAGGGCAGCGTCGCGCCGACGCTGTCCGAGTTCCTCTGGGGAGGACAGCGCCGCACGCCGCCTGGCCCGCTGCCCTCGGCCGATCCGTCGGCGCACTGGCCGCGTCCGCCCGAGACGGGCCTGCGCGCGACGTGGCTCGGGCACTCGACCGTGCTCCTCGAGATCGACGGGCTGCGCGTGCTCACCGATCCGGTCTGGGGCGAGCGCGCGTCGCCGGTCGCGTTCGCCGGCCCGCGGCGCTTCCAGCCCGTGCCCGTGCCGATCGGCGGGCTGCCTCCGCTCGACGCGGTCGTCGTCTCGCACGACCACTTCGATCACCTGGACTACCCGACGATCCTGCAGCTGGCGAAGCTCGACGTCCCGTTCGTGACGTCGCTGGGCGTCGGGGCGCACCTGCAGGCGTGGGGGGTCCCCGCCGAGCGGATCACGGAGCTCGACTGGTGGGAGCACGTGGAGCTGTCCGGCGGGCTGACGATCTCCGCTGCGCCTTCGCAGCACTTCTCGGGGCGCGGGCCGGGCGGCCGCAACCTCACGCTCTGGTCCTCGCTCGTCGTGCGCGGGCCGCGGCACGCCGTGTTCTTCAGCGGTGACACGGGGCTCACGCCCGAGTACGCCGAGATCGCGCAGCGCCTCGGGCCGTTCGACCTCGTGATGCTCGAGGTCGGGGCCTTCCACCCCGCGTGGGGCGACATCCACCTCGGGCCGGAGAACGCGCTGCGGGCCCTGTCGCTGCTGGGGGGCGGCGCGCTGCTGCCCGTGCACTGGGGCACCTTCAACCTCGCGATCCACGCGTGGGACGAGCCGGCCGAGACGCTCGTGCAGCTCGCACCCGCCCACGGGGCTCGGCTCGTGATGCCGCGCCTCGGCGAGCCGGTCGAGCCCTCGCGGGCCGAGCGGGTCGTGCCGTGGTGGCGCGCCGGCGCGGTGCGCGACGGACGCTCGCCGGCAGCCCCGCGCGACGAGGAGCGCCCGTCGCCGGCGCCGCCCCAGGCGGGCAACGCCGTGGCGTGGCCGACGGACTGACGCTCACGCCACGCGGGCCGTGGCGATCTTGCGGATGTCGTCGATGCCGTAGCGCAGCCCGGCGATTCGCTCGAGCCCGAATCCGGCGCCGAGCGCGACCTGGCGCGCCGGATCGGCGCCGAGGGCGCGCAGGACCCAGTCGGCGTACTTGCCCCACGCCATCACCTCGACCCACTCGTCCTCGCGGCGCACGTCCAGGCTCCACGCGCGCGCGCACATCGGGTACTCGGTCAGCGTGATGCGGACCTCGGGGCCGTCGAGCACCCGGTCGACCGCCTCCAGGATGCGCCCGGGGAAGGCGACGGGATCGGGCGCCTGCCGGTCGGCGATGACGAAGACCTCGAGCTGGTGGAAGGCCTCCAGGTGCGTCGCGCTCTCGTTCTCGCGGCGGTACGCCTTGCCCGCGGCGGCGAGGCTCCGGGTCGCGCCCTCCCAGCGGACCGCGAGCAGCAGCGGCAGCGTGAGATCGTAGCGGAGCACCCGCTCCTCTCCGATCCGCTGGAGCTTGGACCGATCGATGTAGACCGCGTCGCCCCCGAGCCGCCGCACGGCCGCGTCGAGGTCGACCTCCTCGGGCAGCTCGATGGTCGAGAACCCCGGGAACGCGTCCCGCAGCGTCGTCGCGACGACGCTCACCGGGTTCTCCGGCAGGTCGACCAGCCGCGGACGGGCGAGCAGCTCGATGATGTGGCTCGGCAGGTTCTCGGGGAGCCGGTGGCCCCCCAGCGCACGCTTCTCGTCCATCTCGACTTCCTTTCGCAGCTTGTCGCGGATGCGTTGCAGGCGCTTGCGCATCGCCGGCGCGTCGACCCCCTGGCCGCGCGCGAGGCGCTCGGCGGTCCAGCCGCCGTGGTAGTGCAGCTCGCAGAGACGTCTCTCGTCGCGGGACAGGGTCAAGAGCGCCCGCGCCAGCACCCGCTGCTGGTCCTCGGTCCAGCGCTGCTCGACGCCGTCGAGGATGGCAGGGGCCGCGGGCTCCTCGGCCTGCAGCCACATGGTGCGGGTGCGGCGGCGCTGGTTGAGCGCGGCCGCGACGACGATGCGCCGCAGCCAGCCGGGGAAGGCCTCCGGCTCCTCGAGGTGCCCGAGGCGCCGGAACGCCCGGAGGTAGGCCTCCTGGACCGCGTCGCGGGCGTCGGGCTCCTGGCGGAGCACCTGCCAGGCCACCGCGTACGCCATCTCCTGCGTGGCCCGCACGAGGGCGGCGAACGACGTCAGGTCGCCCGTCCGGGCGGCTTCGACGAGGGCGCTGAGGGGGGCTTCGACCATCGCGACGGGCTCCGGAGAAAGGACACGCGAGCCCGGTGAGTGTGACGCACTTTCTCGCGACTCGTCGGCCAGGCTCGTCACCCGGACGCCGCGGCCCGCAGCCGCGCCGCGAGGTCCCCGCGCCCCGCGACGGCGACGCGCCCCAGCCCCAGCCACGCCGCCATCGCGGCGAGCTCTCCCGCGAGGGCCGCGGGCGCCTCGCGCGGCATCCGGGGCTCGGCGTGCGCGGCCTGGACGAGCAGCGCTCCCGCGGCGCGGTCGGCCTTGAGGTCGACGCGGGCGACGAGGCGGTCGCCGAGCAGCAGCGGCAGGACGTAGTAGCCGTGAACCCGCCTCGGCGCGGGCGTGTAGATCTCGATGCGGTAGGTCATCCCGAAGAGGCGCGCCGTGCGCTCGCGCGACCAGATCATCGAGTCGAACGGCGAGAGCAGCGCGGTCCGCGCGGGATCGATCGGGCGCGCGGTGGCGTCTCGATGCAGGTACGCGCGCGGCCAGCCCGCGACCGTCATTGGCCGCAGCGTGCCGGCGTCGACGAGGTCGGCGATCGCGGCGCGGGTCGGGGCGAGCGGCAGCCGGTAGTAGTCGCGCAGGTCCTTGTCGGTCGCGACGCCGAGCGCGCGCGCCGCGAGCTCGACGAGCCGGCGCCGGGCGTCGGCGGGCGAGGGCGTGGGCGCGTCGACAATGGCGGCAGGCAGGACGCGCTCGGGCAGATCGTAGAGCCGCTCGAAGCCGCGGCGCGCGGCGCTCGTGACCTGGCCCGTCCAGAAGAGCCACTCGATCGCCTTCTTCGCGTCCGACCACTCCCACCACCCGGACTTCTTCCTCGTCGAAGGCAGCTCGAGGTCGCCGGCGGCGAGCGGGCCGCGCTCCGCGACCTGGGCGAGCACGGTCGCGACGAGGGCGCGCTTCCGCTGCCCGAACGTGCGGACCATCTTCCACCGGTGCGGCTGCGCCATCCGCCACCGCAGCAGCGGGTGCAGCGCGACGGGCAGGAGCGACGCCTCGTGACCCCAGTACTCGAAGACGGCGCGCGGCGCGCGGTGCGCGAGCGAGTCGAGGTGCGACACGTCGTAGGCCCCGAGCCGCGCGAACGCGGGCAGGTAGTGCGCGCGCACGAGCACGTTGACCGAGTCGATCTGGATGGCGCCGAGGTCCTCGACCAGGCCGCGCACGTGACGGCGCGTGGTCGCAGCCCGCCGCGGGACCGAGAGGCCCTGCGCGGTGATCGCGATGGCGCGCGCCTCGGCGACCGAGAGGTCCACGTCCGCATGCTAGGCGATGGCCGGCAACGGTTCACGCGCGCGGCGTGCCCTGCGAATCTCGTCGCTCGTGGTATGGGTGCACCGGTTGACCGGGCCCCCCTTCGACCCCTACGCCGCTCCGGGTGCCGTCGCGTCCGCGACCGCACCGGGCGCGCGACGCTCGAGCGCGCGAAGCGGCGCGCTGCTGGTGCTCTCCGGCGAGGTGGGGCGGTCGCTGCTCTGGCGCCTGAACGCCGGGATCGGGCTCGCGGTTCGCTCCTGGCCCGACACGACGGTTCCCAGCCGGGTCATCAAGCTGCTCGGGGCGCTGCTCGTGCTGTGGGGCGCGTGGCGCCTCACGCGGGAAGGGGTCTCGGCGTCCGCGCGGGTCGCGACGCGCGTCCTCGTCGCGGTCGCGCTCGGTGGGCACGTCGCGCGGCTGGTGCTCGCGCTCATGGATGTGACGGCGTTCGCCTCCGAGCCCGCGATGACGTTCGTCGACGCGCTGGCCGTGTCCGCGTGCGCGCTGTGCGTCGTCCCCGTGCTTCGCGCCGGATCGACTCGCGGAGCGGCCGTCGGCGCGGTGCTCCTGGCGGTGGCGTACTTCGTGACGTCCACGGCCAGCGCGCTCCTGCTGCTCGCGGGCGAGCACGGCGGCCTCGGCTCGGACCGTGTCCTGCGCGGCGTGGTCTCGCTCTCGTTCCTCGTCCTGGCCGGCTGGGCCGCGGGCGTCGTCGCGCGCGTTCCCCCTACTCGATGAGGCGCATGTCGACAAAGGCGCTCGCCGCCACGCTCGCCGCGACGAAGGCCCGGGCTTCGTCGGTGGGGGCGGTCGCCGGTTCGATGACGAGGTTCATGCAGGCGATCGAGGCGGGACGGACCAGACCACGTCCAGCACGGGGGCTGGCTCCGCGAATCGTCGGTAGCCGACAGCACGCTCCCGCGCGGCCTGAGTCGTGCGTTGCGTCGCCGCCGTCCTGAAGCAGGATGGAGTCCGGCGCGCAGCACCTGGGTGGCAGGTCGCCGTCAGGGTTGCCAGCGCTCTCCCGTCTCGCAGCTCACATGGTGCATGGCGACGCCGTCGCGGCGGACGTCGATCACCGCGAAGACGATGGGGAGCCGGAAGCGTCGCGGGCCGATCGATCCGGCGTTGACGACGGCGATGCCCTGGTCGCGTCCGATGAACGGGACGTGCGAGTGTCCGCAGACGACGATCGAAGCGCCGGCGGCGCGCGCGAGGCGGGCCGCGTCGGCGCGCAGCTTCGGACCGTGGACGGCGACGTGCAACAGGACCATCGTGACGAGGGTGCGAGGGCCGTCGTGGACGTCGATCGCGACCACGTCCGGGACTCCGGGCATCGCGGCGTCGATGTTGCCGCGCACGGCGGTGACGGGCGCGTGCATCCGCAGGGCGTCGAGCACCGCTGGCGCGCCGATGTCGCCCGCGTGCAGGATGCGGTCGGGCCGCTGGGCGGCGATGATCTCGGGGCTCCTGGGATCGGGCCGACCGTGCGTGTCGGCCACGACGACGATGCGCAGCGTTCCGTCGGGGCGCAGGGCGAACGCCTCGCGGTCGTGGGTCTGCTTGCGTCGTCGGCTCGCCTGCGGTTGCACGTCGGACCTCAGCGATACGCCGACGTCGCCAGCCGCTGGCGCGCGAACGTCGTGACCACGCGCAGCATGCGGTCCAGGATGCCGGGCGCCTCGACGAGGGCGCCCACGGCGAAGACGACCATGGCGGGATGCGAGTGCTCGCTGCCGTCGTCGTACGCGAGCCGCGTGGTCGGCAGGGCGAGCAGCTCCGAGCGCACGTCCGCCACGAGGAGCTGGGGGGCGATGTCGGGCGGGGCGGCCTTGACCAGGAAAGCGCGGTCGAACGGGTCGTCGCCGAGCACCACGTCCTGCGCGCCGAAGGCCTTCGTCAGCTTCGCGACCAGCCCTTCCCGCGTGACCTCGACGTGCCCGGGCAGTGGCGCCTCGGTGGCCGCCAGGGCGATCGTCTCGTACTCGCTGGCGCTGGCCACCAGCTCGATCGCGACGCGGACGTCGTCGATCACGCCGTCGAGCCGCGGCATCTCCTCGTGGGCCCACCCTTGTCGCCCCGGGCGGTGCGCCATGCCACGCGCACGCGCGTACGGCGCCCACGCCTGATCCGCCCGGGCCATCGCTCGAGCACGCGCCTGGGCGGCAGCCGCCGCCGCGATCATCGGTCCGACCGCCATCATGGTCTCCTCCGTCAGTTCGGCACTCCCAGTAGCACCTCCGGGAACAGCGCAGCGGTCGAGCCACGCAGCGCGTCCACCGTCGAGACCACGGTCTGCAGGTCGGTCGCCGCGGTCGCCGACACGGTGACGGTCTTCTCGCCCATGAACCGCGACGCCGACGCCTTGATAGCCGAAGCGCACGCGGTCAGCAGGGCGAAGTCCTGCGTGCCGTCGCGGACCGGCACGGCAGGGCCTGGCCCGGCGGCGGGCTCGCGGCAGCCGGGCGCCATGCGGCGTCCCGCGGCCGACACGACGAAGCCATCGGGCGTGACGATGACCTCGAGATCCAGGGCGACCGTGTCCCCTTTTGCCTTCGCGGACGCGCTTGCGGTGGCCCTCGGCGCCGCGCTCGAGCCGGCGGCGCGCGCCACCAGCTCGGCCGCCTGCGCGCCCGTGAGCACGTGCATCGCGAGGCGCGGGCGCGCCAGCTCGATCGCGCGCGCCCCCGCGGGCGCGCGGACGAGGAGCGCGATGCGGGACGCGTCCTGCTGTCCCAGCGTGTGGAGGGCCTCGGCGAGCACGCGGTAAGGCACCGAGGCGTCGGCCGCCACGACGACCGGACGGAGCCCCGCGTCGCCCGCACGGCGGGACGCGAGCGCATCGCCGAGCGGGACGAGGAAGTAGTCGTTGCGACTGGAGCGCTTGTAGCGGATGTCGAAGCCGGCCGACCACGTGGCCGGATCGGGGACGGCGAGCGGCGCGCCGTCGCGGCCGAGCGCGAGGCGCGTGCGGGAGAGCACGACGACGAGGGGATCGTCCGGCGCGGCGGTCGTCGAGGAGGACGACGGGAGCGTGACGTCGAGCGGCACGGGGTCGGACGCAGCGGATGGAGCGACGGAGGCCGACGGGGCCGCGGATGCGGACGCCGCGCCGGGCGCGCTGCCCGGGCCGCCGCGGTCGCACGCCGCGAAGGCCGCCAGGAACGCGAGGAGGAACGGCGTGCAACGCACCGGGGCAATCGTCGTCGGCGGCGTCGGGGGGAGTCAACAAGACAGGCCGCGAAGGGACGGCAAAGGTCCGCGCGCTCGCCTACGCTGCCCCCGTGCATCGCGCGCTGCCTCGCGCGCGACCCGCGTCACTGGTTCGACCCGCACTTGCCCGGCCCGCCGTAGCCGCAGATCTGCCCTGCCGCGCAGTTGCCGCAGTCGATGACGTTGCCGCAGCCGTCGCCGGCCTGGCCGCACTGGATCCCTTGCGACATGCACGTCTCGGGCGTGCACATCGTCTGCGTGCCGCACTGGCCCGCTCCGCCTCCTCCGCAGGTCTGCCCGCTGGCGCACGAGCCGCACATCAGCAGGTTGCCGCACCCGTCGCTCGCGGGGCCGCACTGGATGCCCTGGGCCGTGCAGGTGGTCGGCGTGCACACCGGCGTGTAGGGCTGCACGCACGCGGTCAGATCGAAGAGCATGAACTCGAGGATCGCCTCCTGCGGCGTCATCGGGTTGCTGTCGCACTCGGCCGGGAACTTCAGGCCGTGGCTGTAGTACGGCGCGGCCGTCGGCAGGACGTACGGGCAGCTCGGGTAGCTGCCCGGGAAGCCCAGGTTGTCGGCGTGCCAGTCGCTGAAGACCACGCGGCCGCACTGGTTGGCGGACGTGGCGCCGACGGGCGTATTGAAGGTGAAGTGAATCGGCGTCATCGCGCCCCAGTACAGCCACTGCTGCGTCGGGGAGACGACGCCGTCGCTGTTGTGGAAGACCGGATCGAGCGAGACGGTGCCCGAGCCCGGCGCCGAGGCGCCCACGATCTGCAGCCACTGCTCGAAGGCCATGCCCTTCGGGTTGCTCACCAGGTCGATCGTCCCGGTCTCGGGCGAGCCCTGCGGGTTCTGCAGCGTGTGCCACGAGGCGACGTTCGTGTAGGCGGGGTTCTGGGAAACGTTGTTCGCGTTCGTGCAGTACCCGGAGTTGCAGACGCCGCCAGCGCCGCACTGGCTCGCCTTGGTGCACGTCTTGGTCGCGGCGATCCAGTCGTAGGAGAAGTCGGTCATGAAGACGCGACCGCCAGCCGACGTGTAGGCCCCGAGGTTGGGCCAGTTCGCCTGCATGTCCTCCTCGTAGCCCTCGCACGCGAGGATCACGACGTCGTACTGGTTGATGGTCGGCTGCCCGCCCGATGTGCCGAAGAGCGCGGCCTGGCTCGGCGTCGCGGTGTCGATCTCGGCGCCGGAGCCGTACGGGTTGGCGGGGCACACGCCCGCGTAGATCCCGAAGGGGTTCGCCGGCAGGTTCGGCGCACCCGCCAGGTAGAACTGGATGTGCCCGGCCCCGCCGGGATCCGTGAACTCGCTGTCCTGGACCCCCATCTTGCGCAGGACACACTCCATCGGATCGAATCCGCCGGTGAGGACGCCGATGCGCGGGATGTCCCCCTCCGTGTGGTTCTTCGGCATCGTCAGCGTCTTGGCCGGGACCGAGTTGGCCCCGCACGACGTGCCGATGTTCACCGTGAACTGCCGGCGCCAGCGCCCCAGCTGCACGACCAGCAGGACGTTCGATCCCACGGGCACGCCGCTGAGCGTGAAGGTGCCGTCGGGAGCCGTGAAGGTCGTCACGAGCGGATCGCCCGCCGCTGTCGCGCCGCAGACGTCGCACGTGATGCCGGCGGGGAACGGCTGGAGGCCCGGGTCGTTCGGGTTGTTCGGGATGTAGACGAGCGCGTTGTAGAGCGGGTGAATCCCGGCCGGGTCCCACACCGTGCCGGTGAGCGTGGTGGTCGTGCCCGGCGCGCAGACGGGGACCTGCTGGCAGACGCCCGTGCACCCGCACTGGCCCGGCTTGCCGGGATCTCCGCCGCACGACTGCGGCAGGCTGCAGGTGCCGCACTGCAAGGTGTTGCCGCAGCCGTCGCCCGCCTGTCCGCACGTGATGTTCTGCCCGGCGCACGTGAGCGGCGAGCACCCGTCGGGGCTGCCGCTTCCCCCGCCGCACACGTTGTGCGTTCCGCCGCCTCCGCACGTTCCCGCGTCGCATCCACCGCACTGCACGACGCCGCCGCACTTGGTGTCGGTCACCGCGCCGCAGTTGGCTCCGAGCTCCGTGCACGTCGAGGGGCAGCCGGAGTTGCCGTCGCCGAAGCTCGCGACGCCGTCGCCGCCGGAGTCGAAGATCAGCGTCGCGGCGTCGCCGGAGTCGCCGCCCGAGCTGCTCGTGGCGTCGGTGGCGGCGTCGTCCCCGAACGAGATGGAGTTGCCCTTGCTGCTGCCGCAGCCCGGGAAGAATGCGCCGTACGCCACGCAGGCACCCGCCACGAGCCACGCCGCGCGCTTCATGGGACCCTCCTGGGGAGCGCGGCCGGCCGCCGTGCCCCATCGAAGATTACCACCTGCGCGGGCTGGATGCCGGAGGTCGCCGGGGGCCCCTCGGACGGCCCCGGCGTGGGGACCGCGGTTGGCGGCCGCACCGAACCTTTTGTCTCGGGCGGTGTTTGTAGCGCATGAGCATGTTGCAGTCCGCCCACGCGAGGCGGGGCGAGGGGAGCCCCGTGGTGCTCGACGCCGCCGAGCCACGTCTGGATGGCGTGACGTTCGCCGGGATTGCATTCCAAGAGGCCGTCTTTCGAGGGCGGCCGTGTCTCGAAGCGCACGGGGTGGACTGCGAGGGCCGATCGCGCCTTCTGGCGCGCCGGTACGGGGGCCCGGGCCGGGCCGGGGGGTGGGTCACACTCTTCTCGACGTTGCTGGCGCGGGGACTGCGCGCCGAAGCGCAGATCCTCGTCGACGCAGCCGGTTGCTCGGCGCTGCGGCGGCACGTCCTCGCGGCGTGGGGGACGGGGCGCGTGGTGTTCGTCCCCGATCCGCCGGGCGAGCCTGCCTGGTCCGTCGGTCAGCTCGTCTGAACGTGTGGTGGATCACCAGCCGTGGTGGCGCATGAAGGCGAAGTAGTACGCGCCGGCGGCGGCGGCGAGCACGAGCGCGATCCAGAGCCACACCCGCGTCGACTCGGTGTCGGTCTTGGCCGGCACGCCCTTGCGCTCGCCGGACTTCGCGCTTGCGACGATCGGCTGCTTCGCTCGTTCGCCGGCAACGGACGGGCGCTTCTCCTTCGCGGGAGCCTCCTTGGCGGCGCGGTCGGCGGCCTTCTCTGCGGCAGCCTTCTTCGCGGCGGCCTTCTCTGCGGCAGCCTTCTCCGCGGCAGCCTTCTCCGCGGCAGCCTTCTCCGCGGCAGCCTTCTCCGCGGCGGCCTTCTCCGCGGCAGCCTTCTCCGCGGCAGCCTTCTCCGCGGCAGCCTTCTCCGCAGCGGCTTTCTCCGCGGCGGCCTTCTGCGCCGCGACCTTCTCTGCGGCGGCCTTCTCCGCGGCAGCTTTCTCCGCGGCGGCCTTCTGCGCCGCGACCTTCTCTGCGGCGGCCTTC
>Ga0335078_10005927_pt1 | contig 18075 bp, 13 predicted proteins | sample Lox_Sample_32_FD_206711 | JGI IMG/M metagenome (GOLD analysis project Ga0335078, IMG submission 206711) | Soil microbial communities from Loxahatchee National Wildlife Refuge, Florida, United States - Lox_Sample_3.2 | ecosystem: Environmental > Terrestrial > Soil > Wetlands | place: USA... | reverse complement strand
GCCGCGGACTTGCGCTGCAGCAGTTCGGGCACGGTAATCTTCCCGCTGCCCGGGTTCGGAACAACGCTCATGCTGGCCTCCGGTGCCGTTCCTTTACCTCAGGATACAGCCCTGACCTGTCACAATTGAATAGCTTACCAAATCCGTGGAGTCCTGACCATAGCACTGCGGTCTGAACTCAGATGCCGCCGCGTTTCACGCTGGAAAACACTTACTTCTGCGCCTGGCAATCGAAGCGAAACTCAACCCTGCTCCAATCGGAAACCGCCAGCATTAGCCTCCCCCTCTTGTAGCTGAGGTAGCTCAACGACACCGTAATTTCCATCAGCGGCCCTTTGTTCTGAAGGGGATGGATCTCGAGGACCGAGTATGGTTTTCCCATTTCTTGTACCGGACGATTTGCTGGTTGGAATCAAGGTACGAGACGCGATAATTTCCTAGCTCTGTTGGCAATTTGCTCGTGATTTCAGGGTCCTCCACAGCCAGCATGTTGTGATAGTCCGTGCGTACCTGCTCGCCGCCGTTGCTGTCATCTATCTGACCCCAGGATTTTTCCATCTCCGCGATGCTGGAAAACAGCGCTACGGCATAGAGATTCTCCCGCCTCGAAGAGGCAACGTCCTGGTTCGCACAGACGGGAGAAAAAGCGAAAAGCACTGCCATGCTCGGACCTACAAGCCGCCGGATTGCATTCACGAGCAATCCCCTTCCTGGGTCGGCCCTTCGGAATCGGTTAAGTTGGACCGCCAGCCTCCGTCTAGAAGCCCGCCGGCCTCTCCTGCACCACCCCAAACGCCTTCTCCAGCGCCAATCCTGCCCTCCCAATCGTGCCTTCCTCGAAGAGACGCCCGATCAGCGTCACGCCATGCGGCACGCGCCGTGGCGGCGAAAACTTCGGCAACGGCCGGCTCGGGTCCGGCGCCCAGTCCGTGCGCGCCTCGCTCACTTCCACAAACCCGGCGCGCATCGTCAACGAAGGCTGCCCGGTGAAATTGGTAATCGTCAGCATCTCGTCGCGCAGCGACGGCACCAGCAGCAGGTCCACTTGCGAAAACACCCGCGCCATCTCCGCCGCTACTTTTCGCCGGAAGCGGTCCGTCTGCACGAAGTCCACCGCCGACAAAAACCGCGATTGCCGGAAAATGTTTGGCCACGCGTCGTACGTTTGCACTTTCAACTGGTCCACTTCATGGTCCAGCGTAATCTCCTCAAATGCCGCGGCGCCCTCCGCAAAGAGGATCACGTTCAGAGAGTCGTACGGCCAATCGGGAATACTCACTTCCACCGGAATCATCCCGACTTTCTTCACCGCTTCCAGCGCCGCGCGATCCACCTCCGTTGCGGGACTCTCGTTCATCCACTTCGGGAAATATCCCACGCGCAATCCCTTCACGCTCGCGCTCGCGTCAAAATCCAGCCGGCTGTGCACGCTCGAAACGTCGCCCGCATCCGGCCCAGAAATCGCCTGCAGCACCAGCAGCGCATCCTCCACGCTGCGTGTCATCGGCCCCAGCTTGTCCAGCGACCAGCACAGCGTCATCGCACCCGTGCGCGCTACGCGTCCATACGTCGGGCGCAAACCCGTCAATCCGCAGCGCATGCTCGGCCCCACAATGCTTCCGCCCGTCTCGCTGCCAAGCGCAAACGCCACCAGCCCTGCCGCCGTCGCCGCGCCCGGACCCGCGCTCGATCCCGACGAGCCTTCCTCCAGGCACCACGGATTCATGGTCTGCCCGCCAAACCAGATATCGTTCAGCGCCAGCGCACCGAGGCTCAGTTTGGCCACCAGCACCGCGCCCGCGTCGTGCAGCCGTTTCACCACGGCCGCGTCTTTTTTCGGCACGCGGTTGCGGAACGGCTCCGCGCCATACGTCGTGGGAATCCCCGCCGTATCCAGCAAATCCTTTGCGCCCCACGGAATTCCATGCAACGGCCCACGATATTTTCCCGCCGCAATTTCCGCGTCCGCTTTTTTCGCCTGCGCCAGCGCCAGGTCGCGCGTCAGCGTAATCACGCAGCGCAATGTCGAATTGAATTTCTCGAGCCGCTGCAGATAAATGTTCGTCAGCCGCTCCGACGTGATTTTCTTCGTCTCAATCCACCGCGAAAGTTTCCACACCGGGGAAAACGCGATGTCTTCATCCCGCGCCGGCAATTCGCCCGGTTCGCTCGCGCTGCGTACGAAGCGCTCGCGCCCCGGCCCGCGCTTCTGCCCCCGCAAAATCGGATCCCAGTGCGAGTACGGCGCGACTTCCGCTTCGATCGCCGCTTTCCGCGGCCCGGTCCGCCGCTCGTACAGCGCCGCCATGTTGCCCCGCCAACTCGACGCCACCATCGCGCGGTCCGCCGCGGTCATCTCCACCTGCACGACTTTCTCGGCTTCCGCGAAGGTCGCGGGTGTCACTTCCGGGCCCACCGCCGGACCCGTTCCAAACGCCGGTGGCGTCCCCGCCGGCGGCTCTCCGGGTTTTTGCTGTTGTGTGTTCCCCGTCACCGCTACGCCGAGCAGGCCCAGCGATGTATTCGTCAAAAACTCCCGCCGCGTCTTCGTCATGGTTCCTCCGGCGGGCAATTCTATACGCGCTTTCGGCAAACCGCACCCCGCCCAGAGTCAGCCGGTTAAACGGTGCATCGTGCAGAGTATCAATCTTTTTAGCTATCGCTCGAATTGCAATTTCGTTAGCATGTGCGGTTCGCCCGGAGGTTACCGTGGAACCCACTATCACCCGCAAAACCGCCGCAGAATTCCAATCAAGATTCCCTCGGAGGCGCAAACATCCACAGCGAATTTGTCTTTGTGCAGGCGCTGTTGCGCTGGCGTTTGCTTTCGTGGCCGCACCGCTTGCTTTGGCGCAGAATTCCTCTGCGCCTCCCGACGATCAAGCGGTGCGCCAGCGCGCCGACGGGCTCCTCCAGCAAATGACGCTCGATGAAAAACTGGGCCAGCTCAGCCAGCTTTTCCAGTTCGAGCCCAAGAAGGCGATTGATGAGAAGGTTGCGGCAGGTCAGCTCGGTTCAATTCTCTTCGTTACCAGCCCCGCCGAAATCAATCGTCTCCAGCATCTGGCCGTGGACAACACGCGCCTTCACATTCCACTCATCTTCGGCTTCGACGTCATCCACGGCTTCCGCACGATTTTTCCCGTGCCCATTGCCATGGCCGCGTCCTGGGATCCCGCCGCAGTTATGCGTGCGCAAACCGTGGCCGCCAAAGAGGCGCGTTCGGTCGGCATTGATTGGGCCTTCGCGCCCATGCTCGACATCGCGCGTGATCCGCGTTGGGGCCGCATCGTAGAGGGCGCCGGCGAAGATCCCTATCTCGGCTCGGCCATCGCCGCGGCACAGGTGCACGGCTTTCAGGGCGATTACATTGGCGCGCCCGATCACATTTTGGCGTGCATGAAACATTTCGCCGGCTACGGCGCGGCCATCGGCGGCCGCGATTACGACGAAGCCTACATTCCTGAGACGCTGCTCTATAACGTGTACCTCGCCCCATTCCACGCGGCTGTGAAAGCCGGCATCGGCTCCGCCATGAGCGCCTATCTGGACCTCAACGACGTTCCGGCCACGGGCAATCGCTGGCTTTTGCACGACGTGCTGCGTGATCAATGGAAATTCAGCGGCTTCGTCGTGAGCGACGCGAATTCCGTCAAAAGCCTGGAGACGCACGGGTACGCTAGGGATGTCAACGAAGCTGCGCTGTCTGCCTTCAACGCCGGCGTGAACATGGAGATGGCCATCAATTTCACCGCGTACTCCAAAGGCCTGAAGCCGGCTCTCGAAAACGGGCAAATCACCAAGCAGGAAATTGACGATGCGGTGCGGCCGATTCTCGAAATGAAAATTCGACTCGGACTTTTCGAGCATCCTTTCGCCGACGTGGATCGCTCCAAGCAGGTGCTCGCTACTCCCGAGCATCGCACCGTGTCTCGCGAGACCGCCGAACGCACCGCCGTGCTGCTGCGCAACGAAGGCCGGGTGCTTCCTTTGAGCAAAACCGCCTACAAGAAAATCGCCGTTGTCGGACCACTTGCGGACTCGCAGCCTGACACGCTCGGCTCCTGGGTCTTTCAGGACGATTTACAGGAGACGGTGACGATTCTCGCGGGCCTACGCAACAAGATTGGTGCAAAGGCGGAGATCACGTATGCGCCTGGCGTGCAAATCGCGCGCAAATTCCCGTCCTTCTTTGACGATATCTTTCACTTGAAAACTCCACCGGCCTGGACCGCGGAGCAAGCCAAAGAGGAAATGGCCAAAGCGGTCACGCTGGCCCGCACCTCGGATCTGGCCATTCTCGTTCTTGGCGAAGCGCAGAATATGAGCGGCGAAGCTGCATCGCGCGAGTCGCTGGATCTTCCGGGCAGGGAAGAGCAACTGCTGGAAGCCGTCGCCGCCCTCGGCAAGCCCGTGGTCCTCGTGCTCCTGAACGGCCGGCCGCTCAACATCAAGTGGGCTGCGCGGCACATTCCTGCGATTCTCGACGTGTGGTATCCCGGCACGCAGGGCGGTAATGCCGTTGCCAACCTTCTCTTTGGCGACGCGGTCCCCGGCGGAAAGCTGCCCATCACGTGGCCGCGCGACGAAGGGCAAATTCCCACGTACTATGCGCACAACACGACGCAAGCTCCCGAAAATCAGGGCAAGCGTTATTGGGACGAAGACAGCACGCCGCTCTATCCCTTCGGCTATGGCCTCAGTTACTCGGCGTTCGCGTTCTCCAATCTCACGTTGAGCCGCAGCGAGATCACGCCCGGCGAGACGCTGGATGTTTCCGTGGACGTGGAAAATACCGGCGCGATTGCCGCCGATGAAGTTGCGCAGCTCTACATTCGCCAGCAGTACGGCAGTACCTCGCGGCCGGTGCGCGAGCTGAAGGGTTTCCAACGGCTCACACTGGCGCCGCACGAAAAGAAGAAGCTGCACTTCTCGCTGGGAAACGACGAATTGACTTATTGGAGCACGGCGACGAAAGCGTGGGTAGAAGAGCCCGTGACGTTTGACGTGTGGGTGGGTGGGGATTCCACGGCGACGCTGCACGCCAACTTCAACATCACGAAGTAATCGCGAGACCGGTCTTGCGAGGCCGCGCAATTGCTGGTTCGGAGATCGCCCTGCAAAATTGGAAAAGAAAAAGCTCGCAACCATGTTGCGCGCCTTGGCGTTTGGGTTTTGGGCGGCGCCGGCAGCGGTCAGCCTCAGAAGGCTGACCCTACATGGCTGACCTTGCGTTAGTCGCCGGGAACGTGGCGGACCTTGGTGGCTTGCGAGCCGGGGCCGGGTTCCGGCACGGGTTTGGGCATCTCCGAGTCTTTGAAACGCGCCACCATCTGGTCGGCCATAGCGATAGCGTAAACCGCCGAGGCAATTTCGACCGCGCCTTCGCGCACGTCTTCTTCGTAAATGCGCTCGTAGGTGTCGTAGTTGGTGTGGTGCGTGTAGGAGCCATAGTCAAAGGGGTCCTGCGCCAGGCCGATGCCGGGCAGGCCCGCGTTGTTGAAGGAGGTGCTGTCGGTACCGCCGGTGCGCCGGCTGTCGCTTGCGATCGCGCCCATGAAGCCCCAGTCCGCGAACGGCGCCATGGCGTCGCGAATCATGTCCGCGGCGGCGGCGGGACCGAAGACGCCAGCGCCGCGCGGCTTGCCGGTGCCGGAATCGATGTTGAAGTACGCGTCGAGCTTGGCGTATTCCGGCTTCTGATTCTCGAAGCTGCCGAAGTGTTGCTGCACGTACGCCAACGACCCGAGCAATCCTTCTTCTTCGCCACTCCACAAGGCCACACGAATCGTGCGCCGTGGCTTGACATGCAGCGTGGCGAGAATGCGGATCGCCTCCAGCATCATGGACGAGCCGATGCCGTTGTCGGTGGCACCGGTGGCGTCGTGCCACGAGTCGTAGTGGCCACCGAGCATCACGATTTCGTCCTTCTTGTCCGCGCCGGGAATTTCACCAATCGCGTTGTAGGAGGTCGCGCCTTCCGGATATTCCTTGTTCTGGACGTTGACCTTCAGCGTCACCGGGGTTCCATCCGCCATGATGCGCGTGATGCGTCCGTAGTCTTCGTTGCGCATCACCAGTGTGGGCACGGCGCGCGTCCAGTCGTAGGTGCCGTTCTGCTGGGCGATGATGAGGCCGTGAGCACGCCCGGCGTCGTTCACCCGCACTAGCGCGCCGTTATCCACGAGAAATTGGTCCACTTGGCGCGAAACTTCCGCTCGGGTCAACTGCCCTTCCGGCAATTTTTGCGGTTCCGGGAAGCGGAACGGCCGGGGATTCTTGGCATCAAAGCGAGACTTCCATTCGTCTTCGGGGCGGCGCATCGGGGCGGGATTCATGTCTTCGGCCACTTGAATGTGTTTGCCGACGAACACAATCGCGCCATGCACTTTGCTTTTGACGGAATTCAGATAGACGTCAAGCTCCGCCTGCGTGGGCTGCCTCGGCTCCGCCGGTTTTTCTGCGGCGGGCATGGGCGGCGCGGCCCACTTCGGTTCGGCCGGAGGCGGCGCGCCACCAAAGAAGTTGAAGCCGCCACGCGGCAACTCCATGCCGGGAGGATCAATCTGCACCACTTTGGCGGTGACGACGCCTGTGGTGCTGGGCGTCCACGCCAGCGGCTTCACCATGAGTTGGCCGTGAAAGGGCGCGACCGCTTCCGCGAGCAGATCCATGTTTTCCCAGCCAGGCACAGGCGTGGCGGCGCTGGGCGGCTGGAAGGTCCACGGTTCGAGATGCGTGTTTGCCAGTCCCCAGGAGGCCATGGTTTTTACCGCCCACTCGTCGGCAGCTTTCAGATTGGGCGTGCCGGTGACGCGCGGCCCGTAGACGTCGGCAATTTCGTGAATGATCCACATGATTTTCGAATTGTTGGTCTCTTCCGCGCGAATCTGCGCGTACACTGCGGATACCTCGGGCGCCTGCGCCGTCATGGGCATGGCCGCCAGCAACAAACAACCCAGCAAAATTGCACAAACTTTAGCCACAGTTCCTCCAGCACTTCTTCCGCGCGATTCGCGGTCCAGTTTCAAGCGCACGTCAATATACGCCGCTACGGTTTGGCACGCAATTCGGAGCGGAGTTTTTGCTGCGAGCCTGGCCTATTGCGGCAGGGTGGCGGACGGCGGGCGTTTTCGGCTTTCCCGGACTCTACGCCAAGCGCGCCCTAACAACCAAACGATGGGCAAAACCACTACGAGCCAGGGAATGACCGCAACGATGGTGGTGATGAGCGAAGCGATGCTGTCCGCTAGCACGGAACCCGACTCGCGTAAGGCATTGCCGATCTCGGAGAAGGCACCGCCGTTTTCATTGGACTTCGCGATGCGAAACGACACGTCGACGGCGATTTTTTCCGTTTCATTGGCCAGAATCTTACGCTGTGCGGCTTCGCTGTCGAGCTGAGATTGCGTGTCCGTAAGCTGCTGGCGAATCTGCACCAAATCCTCGACGGTGGCGGAGGGCTTGCCGAGCATGGACCGTAAGCTGTCGCGAAACTCGGTGAGATTCTTGATTTTGGCTTCGGTATCGATGACCTGCGTGGTTTTGTCGACGCGCTCAGTGGTGTGCGTGGCGATTTGGCCGGCGGTTTGCAAGCGGTCCAGCAATTTCTGCAAATCCGCCGGAACAACACGCATAGCAATAGCTCCGGATGGTTCGCGGCCTCCGGTTCGCGCGGTGATGGTGGAGGAAACGACTTCGCACTGGATAGTGCCGCAGAACGCAACGATTGCGGCCCAGGAGTTCTGGAGCTGCGATTCGGGGGTGACGACTTCGAGTTGGTGATGCTCCGCGACGAAGCGCCCTGCGGCTGCTGCGGGCTCTGCCACCAGCATGGCCATTGAGTATGCGGCACGCTCGCTGGCGACTCCTGACCATTGCGCAGCCTTTTTCGCGCAGCCTGCTGTTGTCGTGGTGAGCGCCACGAAAGCGAGGAGGATTGCGTTGCGGAACAGCCGCGACGCCAAAATTTTTTCCATCGCGTCACCACGACACGGAAAATGGGTTCGAGCCAGCATTCCGGGAGGCTACGGATATAATAAACAGCCCGGCGAGCCAAGCAAGCCCGCCCAAGAGGAGCATATGACAGCAAAGCCTGGCAAATCCATGATGATTCTGATTGCCGGACCGTACCGGTCGGGCACGAATGACGATCCGGCGTTGATCCAGAAGAACGTGGAAGCGATGGAGGCGTACGCGTTGCCGATTTTTCGGGCAGGGCATATACCGATTCTCGGGGAATGGCTGGCGCTTCCGCTAGTGGCCTTGGCGGGCTCAAAGAAAATCGGAGATGAGGCGTTCAACGAGATTTTTCATCCGATTGCGGTGCGGCTGCTGGAAAAATGCGATGCGGTGTTGCGCGTGGGCGGAGCTTCGGCGGGCGCAGACGAAATGGTGCGGGTCGGGCGCAGCCTGGGCTTGAGGATTTACAGTTCGCTATCGGAAATTGTTGAGAGCGAAGCCGCTGCAGGTGCCGATTGAGTTTTTCTCAAAGAACGAGGCGGTACATTTTGTAGGTTTCGCCGGTGCCGTACCAGTCGGGGAAGTCGGCAAGAAAGATGGCGCCGAACTTGGCGTTGAGGGCCTGGCTGGCGCCGGGACGGGCGTGGCCGTATACCGTTTTGAATCCTTTGCTGACCACCAGGCCGAGCCAGTGTGCTTTGAGGATGTCGCCGAAGCCGCGGCGCTGGAAGGCCGGCAAAATGGTGTTCGAGTAGCAGTAGATGGCGTTGGCTTTTTCTTGCTCCGTCAAGTCGCCCAGGCCTTCGATGGGCTCGTCGTAATCGGAAAGCGGCACGCCGTAGGATTCCCCCGCGAGCGCGCCATCCACGTGCATCCACACAAAAATCGAGCCGGGCATATTGCGGAGCAGTTCTTTCTCGGCAAGTTCGAACTGCAATCCTTCGGGGTAAATGGAATCGAATTCCATGGTCTGGTCGAGCGGAACGTCGTAGTCAAAGTGAATGACGGCCATGTGCGGCTACGCTCCCGGGCGCGCCTGCGCGCGGCCCTTCCACTGGCCGCCGTGGCCGAGCCAGTAACGCAAAGCAGAAACCCAGGTCGCATAGGTGTAAAACAGAGCCGTGAGCGGCAGCAACGGCGCCCACAAGCTTGACAGACGGTAAAACCGCAGCGTGGGGATGAAGGATAGGGTCATGAGAAGCCAGGCGGCGCCACCCAGGATTCTGGCGGAGGCGTCGTGCGCGAAGAGGAGAAGCAGAGGCGCGGCGTAGGTCAGAAGCATACCGAGCAGCGTTCCTGCCAGCAGCGCGGAGGAATAGCGCAGCTGCGTAAACGCGGTCCTGGCAATGAGGTCGCGAATCTCGGCTGCTGTGCCGTAGGAGCGCAAGCTGGTGCTGCGGCGCGTGAGGCCCATCCAGACGCGGCCGCGGCGCTGCTTCACGGCGTGGGCCAGCGCGCAATCGTCAATCACTTCGCCGCGAATGGCCGCGAGGCCGCCGATGCGTGCGAGCGTGTCCTTTCGCAATAAGATGCAGCCGCCCGCTGCGCCGGCGGTGGCCAGGTCATCGTCGCTCGTCCATTTCGGCGGATAAAGCATCAGGAAGAAGTAGAGAAACGCCGGAATGAGGAAACGCTCTGAGAGCGTTTTTGCCTGCAGCAGGACCATGAGCGAAGTTAAATCGAGGCGGTCCCGTTCTGCGCGAGCCACGAGACGCCGCAGAGTGTCGGAGGCGTGGACGATGTCGGCGTCGGTGAACCAGAAATAGGCGGGCTGTTGGGCCTCGGCAGAGGACACGCCGGCGTTGAGCGCCCAGAGCTTGCCGGTCCAGCCGGCGGGAAGATCGGGCGCGGGGATGATTTGGAGGCGATCCGCGGCGGCGTTTTCGTCAGCGGCTTTTCGGGCGATGGCGGCGGTGGTGTCTTCGCTGTGATCGTCGACCAGCACTATCGAGAAGCGGCCGGGATAGTCTTGGGCGAGGAGGGCGGTTACGACCTGGGCGATGGTTTGCGCTTCGTTGCGGGCCGGGACCACGGCAACGACCGCAGGCCATTCGTTGGGCGGCTCGACGGCAGCGTGATCGGCGTTGAGTTTTTTCGTGCGCCAGAACCAGCCGCGGCCGAAAAAGAGGTGCAGCCAAATGCCCAGGGCCAGAACTCCCACGAACGCGGCAACGCTGAAATGAGAGGTCATTGAGATTAGAAGAGTTGGGAGATACTAAGCGCGCCTTCGGTCCGAACTTGAATCGTTATATTCCTGGGAGAGTTCAAAGTCGCCTTTCATAACCGGGAATCTCTCTGAAACCTCGCATCGACAAAGACTGGACGACCCGATTCAGATTCGACCGAGTATTGGGCGTAGATCGTGGCGTAGTCGTGGTGATCGGCAAAGACCAAGAAGGGCCTAGGCACAGGAACAAAAAGGAAATCCACATCATCGCCGAGCGCAGCGACCAAGAGCGCGCCGGCCTCCTGCGGCCCAAGCGCAGTGATAGATGTTTTGTTTAAGCCGTGCGGCGGCAAGGGGTGCCGGCCCAGCATCGCAAAGAAGTGTTTAGGCTCGAAAACCACCTGGTCGACGATGACGGAGGCAGCCTGCAAAGAGTGAATTGCTGAAACAACGGACGCCGCGAACACCTGACGATCTGTGGACGAAGTCCCAAAAGTCTGCTGAAATCTCCAAGCCGTCTTCCGAAATTTCCGGAGCAAATTCGTGTTCTCGGAAAGTTCCATGAGCTAGTCTCCGAGAAACCGGCCGCGATCCGGTCGTCCAGTGCGTGTCGTCAGGCCAGGTCCTCCGAGCGGATCGGCAGGCGGCGAATGCGCACGGCCTTCTTCCAGCTTCGCGTGGCGTTAAAAATGGCGTTGCAGACGGCCGGGGCGATCACCGGGACGGTGGGCTCGCCAATGCCGGTGGGCTTTTCGTCGCTATTGATGAGATGCACTTCGATGGGCGGAGCCTCGCTCATGCGAATCATTTTGTAGTCGTTGAAATTGGACTGCACGACGCGGCCGCGGTCAATGGTGATGGCGTCCTTCAACGTGGCGGTGAGCGCGTAGATGGCGGCGCTTTCCACCTGTGCGCGCACGCCGTTGGGATTGATGACGCGGCCGCAATCCACGGTGCAGACCAGGCGCTTGACTTTCAGCTCGCGCGGGCGCACGGAGACTTCCGCGACTGCGGCGGTGTACGTGTCGAAGGAGAAGAACGTGGCGATGCCGCGCCCTTCGCCTTCCGGAAGCGGTTGGCCCCAGCCTGACTTTTGCGCGGCGAGTTGCAGCACGCCGCGAAGGCGGCCGGTATCGAGGGGAGGAGAATCCGGCTCGCCGCCGAATTGCGGCAGCTTGGACGGATCCCCCAGCAATTTCAGACGGAACGCAACGGGATCTTCACCGGCGGCTGCGGCGAGTTCGTCCACGAAGCTTTCGACGACGAAACCACTGCTGGAGTGTTCGACGGAGCGCCACCAGGCCCGCGGGGCGCTCGAATGGGCGAGAGTGTACTCGATGCGGATGTTCGGCGATTTGTAGGGGACAGTGGCGCCGGTGCCGAACTCACCCTTTCCAGAGCTCTCTTCTCCTTTGTCGCCCCACTTGGCAGCGATGGACGTGGAGGTTTGGAAGTGCTGCCACGCGCCGAGATTGCCTTGCGCGTCCACAAAGCCCTGGCACTTGTGATAGGAAGCGGGGCGGTAGAAATCGTGATGCATGTCGTCTTCGCGCGTCCAGAGGACCATGACGGGCTTGTCCGCGGTCTTGGTCACTTGCGTGGCAACCTGCGCGGCTTCCATGACGAAGTCGGCCTGGTAGCGACGGCCGAATCCGCCGCCCATCAGCGTGGTGTGGACGACCACTTTTTCGGGCGGGAGTTTCGCGGCTTCCGCGATGACGCCTTGCGCCCACTGCGGCGCTTGCGTGGGCACCCAGGCTTCGGCGCGATCGCCTTGGATGTGCACGGTGCAGTTCATGGGCTCCATGCAGACGTGCGCGGCAAAGGGCAGCTCGTAGACGGCTTCGATTCTCTTTGCGCCAGCGGGTGCTGCGGCGAGTGCCGCATTGGCGTCACCTTCGTTGCGGATGACTTCGCTCGGCTTTGCCGCGGCGTTGGCCACGAACTGCTTGTGCAACTCTTCGCTGGATTCCTTGGCCGCCGGGCCTTCGTCCCATTTCACTTCGAGGGCTTTGCGGCCCTGGATGGCGGCCCAGGAGTTGTCGGCGAGTACGGCGACGCCGCCGTTCGTGGAAGCACCGCGCCCGTCAATGTTAATGGGGAAGATGTCGCGGACGCCGGGAACTGCTTTGGCCTTGCTGGCGTCGAAGGAAGCGACTTTGCCATAGAAGACCGGGCAGCGCGCGATGACGGCATAGAGCAAGCCCGCGGGGCGGGCATCCAAACCGAACTTGGCGGTGCCGGTAGCTTTCTCCGCGGCGTCCACGCGATGCGTATCTTTGCCGAGAATGGTGAAGTCGCGCGAATTTTTCAGCGGCACTTCCTTGAAGTTGGGAATGGGCAGCAGCGTGGCGTCGGCGACCAATTCGCCATACTTGTAAGAGCGCTCGGGGTGGCCGTGGAGGACATAGCCGTTCTCCGCGCGACAGGTATCCGTGCCGACCTCCCACTTTTTGGCCGCGGCAGCGATAAGCATCTCACGCGCGGCTGCGCCCGCCTGGCGCAACGGCAGCCACGAGCCGCCGACGCTGCCGCTGCCGCCGGTGCCGTGGTCGTAGATCTTGGGATCCGTGGGTGCCTGCTCGACGCTCACTTGCTTCCAATCCACGCACAATTCTTCCGCGAGAATCATCGGCAAGGCGGTCATGACGCCCTGGCCCATTTCTGATTTGCCCAGAATCAGCGTGACGCGATTATCCGGCGTGATGCGCACCCAGGCGTTCAGGGGATTGATGGGCGGCTTCTCCTGCGCCTGCGCCGGATCGGAGGCGCGCGCGGGAAGATGAAAACCAATGAGCAAGGCCGCGCCGCCCGCGGCGCTGGTCTTCAGGAACGCTCGGCGGTCCACACCCCGGCGGTCCAGCATTTGCGGCTCGGCGGAAAGGTTGGTGGCCATGGCCTGACTCCTGATGCGGATTTTCAGCGAACCAGCCCGCCCTCTGAAGAGGGCGGCTACAGCGGGGGTGGTTACTAAGAGCTAGGCCTTTGCCGGTTCGCCGGCGGCGCGATGAATGGCTTTGCGGATGCGCTGGTAGGTGCCGCAGCGGCAGATGTTGCCGCTCATGGCGTCGTCAATGTCAGCGTCGCTGGGATGGGGCTTTTTGGCAAGCAGAGCGACAGCAGACATGATTTGGCCGGACTGGCAATAGCCGCACTGCGGAACATCTTCTTCGATCCAGGCTTTCTGCACGGGGTGGCTGCCGTCCTCGGAGAGTCCTTCGATGGTCAGGATGGTCTTGCCGCTGACGCTGGAGACGGGTGTGACGCAAGAGCGCGTCGCGACGCCGTTGATATGCACGGTACAGGCGCCGCAAAGGGCCATGCCGCAGCCGAATTTCGTGCCGGTGAGGTTCAGGACGTCGCGCAGCACCCAGAGCAGCGGCATGTCCGGGCTGACATCGGTCAAGCTTTGCGATTTTCCGTTGAGGGTAAAGGTGATAGCCATGGCGGCCTCCGCATTCTCGTAGGGCTTCGGGGATCTAGACGGGCCATATTCTACAACAGGGCCTGGGTACATGAAAATATGCAGAAAAGCGCCGCCCCCCTCCAGGAGTCGGCGGCCCATTTTAACGGCTTGGTTTGCGGCCGCGAGCCTGGCAGATCCGGATGTTTACCAGATCTTACAAACCTTCTCGCGGACCATCGGATCGCCTTTCTTGCATCCGAAGGCTTTGGCAAACTCCGCCATGTTCGAGAGCGGGCCGTTGGTCCGGAACCTTGGCAGCGCGTGTGGATTGGTATTGGCCATCAACTTTGCAAATTCCGGCCGCACGGTGAAAGCCCAGACCTGGGCGTAGCCGAGGAAGAAGCGCTGCTCTGGCGTGAATCCGCTCCCGTCATCGGCCGGAGGCTGCGACGCGATGTGGTTTTGATAAGCGGCATAGGCGATGGCCAGGCCGCCAAGATCCGCGATGCTCTCTCCTTCGACGAGCTTGCCATTTTCGTGCAGATCGTCGGCCACCACATAGCCGCTGAATTGGTCGGCCACGCATTGGCCGCGTTCCTGAAAGTTCTTCAAGTCTTCAGGCGCCCACCAGTTCCGGAGGTTTCCCTTTGGGTCGAATTTTGCGCCTTCGTCGTCGAACCCGTGCGTGATTTCGTGCCCGATGACCGCGCCGATCGCGCCATAGTTGTACGCGTCATCGCGCTGCGTATCGAAAAAGGGAGGCTGGAGGATTCCGGCGGGGAAGACAATTTCGTTACGCTGCCCGCTGTAGAAGGCATCCACGGTAATGGGCGTGATATTCCACTCGGAGAGGTCGCGGGGCTTGCCGACCTTGTTCAGATCACGCGCCGTGTCGAAGGCCGCGGCGCGCATGGCATTCAGGGCGTACGGACCGCGATCAACGCTTAGCGCGGAGTAGTCGCGCCACTTGTCCGGATATCCGATCTTGACGCCGAAAGCGTCCAGTTTGGCGATCGCGGCTTGCTTGGTTTCCGGTCCCATCCAATCCAGCGTGGGGATATCCTGCCGCAGCGCGGCGGTGAGGTTGTGCACCATATCCAACATGCGCGCCTTCGCATCCGGCGAGAAATACTTCTTCACATAGATTTGCCCGAGCGCTTCGCCAAGATCGCGATCGACCGAACGGAAACAACGCTTCCAGCGCGGCTGGATCTCTTTCGCTCCGGTGAGCGTCTTCTGGGAAAAGTCGAAATCCTCGGCCACGAAGGAACTCGCAAGAGCCGGGGCCATGCGGTCCAACAGATGCCAGCGTAAGTAGGCCTTCCAGTCGTCCAGGGAGCGCGCGGCGATCTGAGCGTCCATGCCCTTGAAAAAGCCGGGCTGGGCAACGTTGATACTGGTGAATTCGGGATGGCCGGCAGCTTTGAAATAGGCTTTCCACGAGAAGTGCGGAGTGAGGCTGGTCAATCCGCTAAGGTCCAGGACATGATATTGCGTATCTGGATTGCGCAACTCGACGTTGGTCATGGACGCGCCGGCGAGGCGCGTTTCGATTTCGAGCACAGCTTTTGCGTCCGCGCCGGCCTTTTCCGCGGAATCTCCGAGCAACTTAAACATTTTGGTGATGTGCGCGACATATTTCTCGCGCAAGGCCTTCGATTCTTCATCTGTCCGCGTGTAATAGTCCCGATCGGGAAGCCCCAAACCGGATTGATCCGCCTCAGCGATAATTTTCGAGCTGTCCTTAAAATCGGGCGCCGAGCCGAAGTCGAAGAGCACAGGAACATGCCAGGCATGCAATTGCGCTACAGGCCAAGGCAACTCATCCTTGCTCCGGATGGCGGTGATTGCACGCAGCGCGTTTTCGAGGGGTTTTGCACCCTGGCCGTCGATTGCGGTGCTATCCATACAACTCGCGTAGAAGTCTCCGATTTTTTGCTCGTTCGATCCCGAAGTAGCTTGATTGTTCGTTGCTGCCGCTTCGAGAATGGCCCTCATTTTTTCCTGATTTTCGTCGGCGACGATGAGAAAGCTGCCCCACAGAGGATATTCCGACGGCACCGGGTGGTTCTTCTGCCAGCCGCCACCGGCAAATTGCGCGAAGTCATCGCAAGCTTTGCAAGTCTTATCTAGATTGGTGGAATCGTAGGGACGCAGCATGGCGTCTTGCGCGGACGAGCCACTTCCGCCCATGTAAAGTGCGCCTGCGCCTGCGAGCAAGACGAAAATTGCTAAGAACCGACGAATCGTCACGACGACCTCCGGGGGACAACGTTGCTATACGAACGCGCTGCTCTGAACGGGAGATGATAAATGTTCTTTCCAAAAATGAGAAATGCACGATGCATCCGAACAAGTCAGTCGAGAAGACAAAAGATCCTGGGGGACCTCGAAGCAAAGCACGCACAGCAAAGGCATCAAGCGGATAAGTCGGCCGGCCGAATCGGTAGGCGGCGGATGCGTTTGCCGGTGGCGGCAAAGATGGCGTTGGCGACGGCGGGTGCGACGGGCGGGACGCCGGGCTCGCCGACGCCGCCCGGCCGCTCGGTGTTCTGAACGATATGCACTTCGATGACCGGCGGAGCCTCCCGCATACGCAGCACTTCGTAGTCGTTGAAATTGGCTTGGTTGACACGGCCGTCGGAAACGGTGATTTCGCTTTTCAACACCTGCGACAAACCGAAATTGATGGCGCTTTCCATCTGCGCAGCGACGCCGAGGGGATTGACGCAGGTGCCGCAGTCGATGGCGCAAACGACGCGGTCTACGTGGAGTTCACCCCGCTCCGGGTTGCAAGTGACTTCCGCGATTTGCGCGACGTACGTGCCCCAGCCGTACATGAAGCCGAGGCCGCGGCCCTTTCCCCGCGGCAAAGGCGACTTCCAAGCGGCTTTCTCCGCCGCAAGTTCGATCACGGCACGGCGACGGCCGATGTCGATGGTGCTGTTGCCGCTGCCGAGGTCGATCTTGCGCGCCGGTCCTAGCGCGGCCAGAAGAAACTCGACGGGGTCGCGGCCAGCCGCGTGGGCCGCTTCGTCAAAGAAACAGGAGCGGACGAACTGATTGCCGGAATCGTCCACCGAGCGCCAGTAGCCGAGCGGCATACCCGTTTCGGCGACGGCAAATTCAAGACGCAGATTGGGAACGGAGAAAGCGGGAAAGTCGAGCGAATCCACGCCCGCGGCTTCTCCCGCGGAAATACCGGTGCCGCTGTAGAAGGTGCCGATGGAAGGCGAAGCGGCGCGATGCTTCCAGGAGATGAGATTGCCGTTGGCGTCGAGTCCGGCGCGAAGAGAGTGATAGGCAGCGGGGCGGTAGAAATCGTGGCGAATGTCGTCTTCGCGGGTCCAAACAACCTTAACAGGAGCGTTTGCCGCCCGAGAAATCAGCGCGGCTTCTACGGCGTAATCCTGAATGAGGCGCCGGCCGAATCCACCGCCGATGAAAGTGACGTGAACCTTGACCCGTTCTTTCGGAATGCCGAGAGCTTGCGCCACGGACGCCGCGGCAGCGTCGGGAATTTGGGTTGGCGCCCAAAGCTCGCACTCGCCATCGCGGAAATGCGCAGTACAGTTGACGGGTTCCATGGGGGCGTGCGCAAGGAAGGGGACTTCGTAGACGGCTTCGATGGCTTTGGCGGCAGCGGCGTGAACTTGCTCGAAGTCACCATCATTGCGAATGACCGATGCAGGTTTGGCCACGAGGTCCATCATTTTTTGGCGAAGCGTGCCCGTGCTCTCGCGCATCGCGGCAGGCTCGTCCCATTCGACTTTCAGGCGCTTGCGGGCCTGCAAAGCCGCCCAGGTGGAATCGGCGACAACAGCGACGCCGGAGCACGTGTAATTGCGACTTCCGGGGCCGGAGGTTTCGCCAAACTGATGCGTCATGTGCATCGCGGGAATTTCGAAGACGCCGCGGACACCGGGAAGCGCTCTTATTTCGGCAGCGTTGAAGTGGCGGGGAGTGCCGCCGTACGCGGGGCAGCGTTCCATGGAGGCGATGAGCATGCCGGGAACGCGCGTGTCCAGGCCGAATCTGGCGGAGCCGTTGACTTTCGCGGGGGCGTCGGTACGTCGCGTGGGTTTGCCCAGAAGGGTGAACTCGGCGGGATTTTTGAGCGGCGGATCAGCCGGGGCCGAGAGCTTCGCAGCAGCGTCGAGGAGTTGCTCGAACGGAATCCTTCTACCGGTCGCGGCGTGAACGATGAAGCCGTTCTGCGCATGGCATGCGCTGCGCGGAACACGCCATTCGGATGAAGCCGCAGCCAGCAGCAATTCACGCCCCGCGGCGCCAGCTTTGCGAAGATTCTCGAAGGAGCTGCGGACGCTGCCGCTGCCGCCGGTGATTTGGTTGCCGTACTTCGCGTCGAGATCGGCCTGCATGACCTTGACGCGCCGCCAATCGCAGCAAAGTTCTTCGGCTACGAGCATTGGAAGAGCGGTCTGGACGCCCTGGCCCATTTCCGAATGGCCGCACCAGATTCTGACGACGCCGTCCGGAGAAAGCTCAAGCCAGGCGTTTGGAGCAAAAGAACTCGCCG
>Ga0335078_10005926_pt1 | contig 18077 bp, 18 predicted proteins | sample Lox_Sample_32_FD_206711 | JGI IMG/M metagenome (GOLD analysis project Ga0335078, IMG submission 206711) | Soil microbial communities from Loxahatchee National Wildlife Refuge, Florida, United States - Lox_Sample_3.2 | ecosystem: Environmental > Terrestrial > Soil > Wetlands | place: USA... | reverse complement strand
GGTGCTAATTGCTGGCAGATGCATTCCTTCCGGATCCACCGCCGAGTTTCTGCCTCAAATGTTTTGCGATCTGCTGGCCATGAAAGCGGCCATTTTCGATGAAGATCTCGTTAGTCCTGGATCCCGCCACAATGACCCCGGCAACGTAAATCCCCGGCACGTTACTTTCTAACGTCACCGGGTCGCATACGGGCCGGCATTGGTCGGTGGACAGCTCAATTCCCATCGAACGCAAGAAGTCGTAATCGGGGTGATACCCCGTAAGCGCAAAAACAAAATCGTTCTTGATATCAACCCGCCCCTCTGGCGTGTGCAGAACCACATGATCGGCATGGATCTCCTGCACCGTGGTATTGAAGTACCCCGTGATTTCGCCGTTCCGGATTCGGTTCTCAATGTCGGGCAAAATCCAATACTTCACGTGACCGTGCATCTTCGGCCCGCGATGGACCAGCGTTACTCGCGCTCCATGTCTCCAAAGGTCAAGTGCAGAAATCGCCGCTGAATTCTTGCCGCCGATCACGAGCACGTCCAAATCGAAATACGGGTGCGGCTCGCGATAGTAGTGGTGAACCTTGGGCAAGTCCTCTCCGGGAATATTCATCATGTTCGCGAGGTCGTAATAGCCGGTCGCCACAACCAGCTTGCGCGTGCGGTAGTCGTACACGCGGCCGAGCCGGTCCGTTGTCGTCACCTCAAAAGCCCCATCGTGGCCAACGACGGTCTTTACCCATTGATACTGGACAACCGGCAGATGATAGTGCTCGGTAACCTTCCGATAATATTCAAGAGCCTCTTCCCTCGTGGGCTTCTGATGTGCGGTCGTGAACGGCAGGTCACCGATCTCCAACAGCTCCGGTGTCGTGAAAAACGTCATGTGGGCCGGATAGTTGAACAATGAGTTCACCAGGCATCCCTTGTCGATCACCAAGACCCTGAACCCTGCCTTTTGAGCTTCAATCGCGCAGGCTAAGCCAGTTGGCCCGGCTCCGATCACCATCACATCGACGCGAGCGTTGGAGCGCGACTCGACCTGAGCTCGCGGGAGAGTATCGGGAATCTGCAGGATTTCGCTGGCGGTTTTCATTTGAGCTAATCGCGATCGCGAACCATCGGAAAAGTTGATTGGAAGTTTACGATTCTAGCACGCGTACCGCAGTTGCTCGGTAGAGCCAGTCACACGGCCTTGTGAGGTCCTCGCCGGTCGCGAGTCCTCATTCCCCTTCCGGCTATATAATTTTCGGTTGCTTTCATTCATTTCTGATTGGAGTTCTAATGGCCACACTGACGGAGCCTAGCACTCGCACTCGTATCGAATCCGACAGCATGGGGAAAATCGAAGTCCCAGCCAATGTTTACTGGGGAGCACAGACGCAAAGGTCTCTTCTGCATTTCAACATCGGCCGTGACACCATGCCGCCGGAGCTTATTCGCGCCTTCGGCATCCTCAAAAAGGCCTGCGCGCTGGTCAATCAGGACCTCGGAAAATTACCGCCGGACAAGGCCCAGCTCATCGTCCAGGCGGTGGACGAAGTCATCGCTGGCAAGCTAAATGACCAATTCCCGCTCCGCATCTGGCAGACCGGTAGTGGCACTCAGACCAACATGAACGTGAACGAGGTTATCTCCAACCGTGCAATCGAGATCGCCGGTGGGGAAATGGGGTCGAAGAAACCGATTCACCCCAACGACCACGTGAACATGTCGCAATCCTCCAATGACACATTTCCAGCCGCCATGCACATCGCGGCGGCGGAGCGCGTAAAGAACACACTCATTCCCGCAGTAAAGACCGTACACGATGCAATTGCAGCGAAGGCGAGGGATTTTAAAGATATCGTTAAGATTGGTCGCACGCATCTCCAGGATGCGGTTCCCCTGACTGTTGGGCAGGAATTCAGCGGCTGGGCCAGTCTTCTCGAGCGCGACATTCATCGTCTTAACCAGGTGCTCGACGGTCTCTACGACCTGGCGATCGGCGGCACTGCCGTCGGCACTGGCCTCAATACCCACCCGGAATTTGCCGAGCGCGCTGCAAAAAAGATCGCCGAACTTACCGGACTTCCCTTCCGCTCGCACGGCAATAAGTTCGCTGCACTTTCCGCCCATGACGAAATCGTGTTCGCGCAAGGCGCCTTGGAAACTCTAGCCGCATCCTTCATGAAGATTTCCAACGATATCCGTTGGTTGGCTTCCGGTCCTCGCTGCGGCTTGGGAGAACTATCAATTCCCGAAAACGAGCCCGGTTCTTCGATCATGCCCGGAAAGGTCAATCCCACGCAGGCTGAAGCCATGACCATGGTCTGCGTGCAAGTCCACGGCGCGACCGCGGCTGTCGGCTTCGCTGGCTCGCAGGGTAACTTTGAACTCAACGTCTTCAAGCCGGTCATGATTTACAACTTCCTTCATTCCGTGACCTTGCTGGCCGACGCGTGCCACGGTTATGTCGAGTACATGATCAAAGGCATCGAGGTCGATCGCGCCAAGGTCGACTGGTACGTGAAGAATTCGCTCATGCTGGTCACCGCACTCGCTCCAAAGGTTGGATACGACAAGGCGGCGCAGATTGCTCACACGGCCCATGTGGAACACACCAGCCTCAAAGAGGCTGCCCTGAAACTCGGCTATTTAACTGCGGAGGAATTCGATCAACTGGTCCGCCCCGAGAAGATGACCAAGCCGTAGAGGGCGAACTCAGCGAAACCCGATGTCTCAGTCGGTGGCTTCTTCAGTAACGGTCGCCGCCAAAATCGTTCCCTTCTTGTCTGGCATCGTTGTTATCACTACCACGCTCACCAGAACCAATACCGTTCCGAAGATCGTTCTTGGGCCCACAGCTTCGCCCCCCAGAAAGTATCCAGTCACTACGGCGACGATCGGGTTCACGTAGGCATAGGTTCCGACTTTGGTTGGCGAGTGATGATGAATGAGCCAGACATACGCGGTAAAGGCGACGATAGACCCAGCAACAATCAAATAGGTCAAAGCAAACCATGCACCTCGCGACACTGAAGCAAAGCGAAATCCATGGAACTCACCGAGTATCACTGCTGCAACCAGGAGCAAGACGCCTCCACACAGCATCTGGGTGGCGGAACTCATTGGCTTCGACGCGGGCAGGGGCAGCTTGCGGGTGAGAATGGATGCGATTGACCAATTCACAGCCGCAACCAGCAACGCAACGGCACCCGCACCGTCAATCGGCACTTCTCCAAATGCCATCGATCGGCTCATTAATATCGCGACCCCGCCTATTCCAACCAACAATCCCAAACCGAGCCGAAACGTGAGCTGTTGTGTTCGCAAGATCGCAATCTCAAACAGCCCCATAAACACCGGGATCGTCGCCAGCATAACGGCCGCAATTCCAGACGGAACCCGTTGTTCCGCCCAGAAGAGAAGGCCGTAGTCACAGACGAATATCAGCAAGCCCAGAAACAACGCCGATCCCCACTCTCGCCTTCCGGGCAAAGGCGTTCTCCGGGCGAGCATCCACGCGAACAGTACGGCCCCAGCGATCAGAAATCGCATTGCCGCCAGCAAAAAGGGTGGCACCTCTCGCACTCCGACCCGGATCGCCAAGAAGGTCGATCCCCATACGAAATACACGATCGAGAAGGCTAAGAGTGTTTCCCAGGTTCGCGGGCGGTTGGTCGCAACCATAAAAGGGTTCTCGCCCATTAGATCGCAAGCCCATGATTACGGCATCAGGGAAGGCTCATAGAATTTTTTTATGGGCTTAGAAAGTAAAGAGCACTACTTAGGCAAAAGGCTGGTATGACTCGCGACGCACTGCCAATTAGAATCTTCGAGCACCCAAGTGTCCGTGAATCGCCCGGCGTGATCGTAGGCTTTCCCTTGATAGCTGCCCTTGGTGTGGTAAATTCCTGTGACCACGGCAGTGTCTCTATACAGAATGACTTTGACGTCCTGGATATTGAGGGCGGTTGGCTTGAATTGCGGGTTCGCGATGTCGGCGAGGAACTGCCCGCGATCGCTGACTTCTCCATCCCACTCGGTGTTCACAAACTTGTCGCCAATCATTCCTGCAAGCGCACCAGAATCGCGATTGACTTGGGCCTCGTTCCACAAGTGTTCGAGTGCGATCAGTCGAGTCTCGCGGGTACGCTTCTCGTCCGTGGTGCTTTGGCCGACCGCTACAGCTGCGGTCAGTAAGCAACCGACCAGCAGCAAACTCGCACCTGTTTTTCCTGCTAAGAACATCTGCCAATTCTTGCGTAAGCACATGCTCAACGGCAATGTTCTTTGGTTCGATAGTAGACATGCACCGATGGCACGTTACTGATGTCATCAATGTTTCGTGAGGCGCTGGCTGTTCGAGCGCTTATCAAGGAGCAGCCAAACGTGAAATCGACCGAAAATCAGCAGGTTCTACATCACCGTGGCAATACCTTGGTCCGCCGACAGCGCCTGGCACTCGGAGAAGCCACTCCATGGCATCATGATCCCTTTCATCGACTCACCGTGGTTTTAAGCGGGGATCTGCTTCATATCGAATTCCGCGATGGCGAAGAAACTATTCCTTGGAAGGTCACGGTTGGTGAAGTCGCTTGGGTCGAACCTAGTGAGCGCGTTCATCGCGCCGTGAATGTTGGCAAAGAACCCTTCGAAGAAGTCGTCACGTTCTTTCTCGATCGGCCGGACGCAAACCCGCAACCCCAAGATGAAACGGCGAACGAATCATAGACGACTCGTCCCAAAGCTCAATCCGCTCAGGCTCGCAATATCTTTCGGGTTCACGCCTTTGCTCGCTACCAATACGTGAAACGTCTCTCCCATCCCTGCGGGCGTTACCAGATGCTTTAGCTGGAGCGCGACTTTCGCATGCTCCTGTGGAACCCGGCAATCCTCAAACGCATCAGCAAACTGAGTTGGTTCGCCGATCCCCAACAAGAATTGCGACTGGGTCAGCAAGGGTTCGACCTTCATTCCATTCGCCTCGGCGACTGCAGCGAGCGCCGTAAAGTTGACGTGCGCTGTGATGTCCTGTTCACCTGGGGCCTCAAACGCGCAGGGACTAGCCGAGTGCTGTCGATAGGTCATGATCGTGTCGCGATGCCTGCCCGCAAGTTGCTCCTCCCGTGTGTATCCGTAATCAACGATTACAAGAAATCCTTGATCAAATGAAGACGCCAGAGTCGCCATGATCTCAATCGCATTCAACGCGACCTCAACTCGTTCTCCAGTTTCGGGATGTACGCTGTATCGATCCAGGTACTCCAACTGACCTGCTGTCGCCGGTGCCCAGGTCTCGATCAGTCGGCCTTCTTTCTCTGAAATGCACAGTTGCCTTTCGGAGCTAAGCACATCGACCGGCAGGGCATCGAAAAACTCGTTGGCAAAAACGACCACAGGAACAACATTTCCTAAAACTCTCTCAAACGAGACCTTCCCCGCACTGATATGTCGGCTCAGATTCGATTCCAACTTTGTTCTCAGGCTCGCGGATCTCTCCAACAACGTGTACTGCAGTGCATCAAAGAACTCGGGGAACTTCTTGTCGGACCAGTCCAACAAGTCGCGAGCAAATAAACCTCGTCCCGGGCCTGGCTCGACGATTTCGCAACTTCCTGGCCTGCCCATCGCTCTCCACATCTCCTCGAACTGCCTCGCCAGCAACCGCCCAAACACCGCATGGACATCGCTGGAAGTATAAAAGTCGCCAGCTTTCCCGAATTGTTCGGTTCTGCGCGAGTAGTATCCGAGCTCAGGATCGTAGAGGCACATCGTCATGTATCGAGAGAACGGCATCGCTCCGTGCTCGCGAATCTCTTTTACGATCTTCTCGCGCAGGCTCACAAGCCTTCCCGTTGCCGTTCTGCTCGATTTTGCGGTGTCCGCGTGAACATCTCGACCAGGTAATCATGCAAACAGTCGTAGAGTTGCCGCTGAAAGCTCCATTCGAATTGCGGGTGATCAAGATCCCGTGGATGCAGGTCAAAGTAGTAGGTGTGCACCGGGATTGGAGAGTTCTTGAACTGGATGATTACTTCTACTCCATCTCCCTTATCGCGTGCTCCGAAATCGAGAAGGGGGTGTTCATAAAGGCGAAGTTGGGCAAGAACGCGGTCGAGACGTGAGGAATTAGACACGAAGAGATTTTAAAGCAGGCGCAGCAATTCCTCTGATTACAGGGATTATTCGTACCGCAGCGCTTCAATGGGGTCGAGCCTCGCTGCTTTTACCGCGGGCAGCATGCCGCTCACGATACCTACGAAACTCAGAATAACCGTCGACCACAACAGTGTTGCCGAATTAATCAGTAAGTGAATATCGCCTTCCGTCGCATTTTCCTCAAAGGCGCTCCACAGCGTCAGCGAACCGACGGACCACGAAACCAGATAAGCGAGAGCGACTCCCAGCAGTCCGCCCAAAGCTGTAATCGCAAGGGCCTCGGCGAGGAATTGAAAGAGAATATGCCACCTGCGTGCTCCCAGGGCCTTCTCCACCCCGATCTCGCGGGTCCTCTGCGTAACTGCGACCAGCATGATATTCATCAGGCCCACGCCGCCAATTCCCAGCGTCAATAGCCCGATGAACCCCAGCAGGACCTTGATTCCGACCGTGATCGCTTCCAAGTCAGCCAGATCCGCAAAAACGTCGAACACGAAGATGGCGCGCTTGTCTTTTGCGTCGAAATTGTGATGAAACGCCATCGAACTCCGGATCGCCTGGACGACTTTGGCGTGATCCCCTTCGTATTCCATTACGATCGAATTCAGATAATACGTGTCCTTCAAATCGCTCATCGCGCTGAACGGAACATAAACGTGCCCGTTCAGGTTTTCATCGCTGTTATTGATCACGTGCTTCAGCACACCAACGATCTGGTAGGAAATGCCGTCGATCCGAATGCTTTCCCCAACAGCATTCTGTCCGGAAAACAGCTTCTTCTTGATATCTGCCCCGATGAAAGCGACCCGCGTGTGCGTAAAGTCGTCGGCCTCGCTGAATGGACTGCCTTCCGCAAATTCCATGCGGCGCATCCGCGGATAATTTGCATACACGCCACTGACGCCATAGTTCGAACCGCGGGTACCGTATGCCACCGTGCATTGTTTCAACGCTTCGGGAGACATCCGCTTAAGTAGGGGCACCTCGGCGCGAATATATTCGATATCATTCACCGTCAGCTTTACTTCGCTGCCCGCCTTCGTACCCCCCGCTTGCAAAGAAGTTCTACCTGGGAAGATGAAGACCAGGTTTGTGCCGAATGATCGGAAGGCCGCCCATAATCCGGTTTCGAATCCCGACCCATACGCCAGCAGCAGAACGACCGTGGCGATTCCCCATGCCATCCCGAGCATGGTGAGCACGCTGCGACGCTTGTTGTACCGCAGTGCGCTGTAGGCTTGTGTGAAGAGATCGCGAATCATGGCATTACTCCGAGCGTAGGGCCTCCACCGGGGCCATCAACGCCGCCTTGCGCGCGGGATACAGCCCGGAAGCAATCCCAGCTACCGCCAGCGAAAGAATCGCAGCGACTGCCGACGCCGGCACGATGCGTGGAGTATCGAATCCTTCGGGAGCCGGCAACTGGGCCAGCAAGCCCATGAACCCGCCCGCCAGCAGCAGCCCGATTCCGCCGCTGAAAAGTGTTAGGAACATGCCTTCCACGAAGAATTGCGTCAGGATGTTTCGATAACTCGCCCCTAACGCCTTGCGCAGTCCAATTTCTTTAGTTCTCTCGGTTACCGAAACCAGCATAATGTTGATGATGCCGATCGCACCCAGACCCAGCGTCACGAAACCAACTACACCCAGGAAGTAGTCCATGGCGTTGAAAATCTTGTCGACTCGCTGCGAATTCTCGATCGTGTCCCAATCTTCAAACGCATCCTCCAGCTTGGGATCGAAGTGATGTCGGCGAGCGATGATCTGGTGAATTTCTTGCTTGGATTGCAGGTGGTCCGCTTTTACCAGCGGCCGATAGTTGATGAACGAAATTGCGTTCTCAACGTTATCTCCTTTGAGCGGAAACAGATCGCGCATCGTTTCAAGCGGGACAAAAATCCGTGCATTGGTTCCGTTATTTCCATCCTGTCCGACTTTCGCGAGCACGCCAATGATGTCGAAACGGACTTCGTTCAGCAAGATTGTTGATCCCACTGCCGGCCTGCCCGGAAATACATTTTTGAGCAATTCCCAGCCAACCACAGCTACTCGTCGGTGCTGCGTATTGTCCTCGTCGTTGAACCAGCGCCCGGTTCCAATCGGAATGGTTCGAATCTGGTTGTAGTCTGGAGCAATTCCAAAGACTTGGCCATTGGTCGAACCGTAATCGCTCACAGCTCGGATATCCTCGCGGTTGATCACCGGAGAAACCGCTCGCAAGCTGTGCGCCTCGGACTTAATCGCGACATAGTCGTCGTAGGTGAAGTGATACGTCTGTCCCGACTGCAAGCTTCCCGCAACCGCCGGAATCCTGCCCGGAAAAACAAACATAATGTCTTGGCCTAGAGTTGCGAGTTGTCTAGCCTGCCCGCTGCGGAAGCCTTCGCCGAGGCCAACAAGCAATAACAATGAGCCCACGCCCCATGCGATCCCGAACATGGTGAGAAAAGAACGCAGTTTATGGGCCCACAATGTGGCCAGCGACTGCCGAACGATATCTGCGAGCGCTCTCATGATTCCGCGTGCTTTATGGCTTGAACCAGCGTAAGGACGAACCACTGCATCCGCCGTCCCGCTGTTAGGTATTACGGAGGTAGCCATGTCTAAGTTCCCTCAAAGTTGCGCTCAGGAAGGTAAGTAACCGTGCTGGTTAGACGCCTATGCCCTTGATCGGCAGCCTCGTTTCACAACTTTTTACAAGCTGCTAACGCCTCCCGATCACTCCCGTCTAAACGCCCGTTTCCGCACTTCAAACTGCAGGGAGAGTGATCCATGTTCAGACGCTTCGCGTTCGCATTGCTCAGTATCGCCACGATCTCTTTCTGGATTCCCGCCGCCTGTGCTCAGTCTGCGCTCCTGGATTTGCCCCGAGATAGTCAGCATTCCAGGGTCGAGCAGACGATTGGAATCACGGAAGTCACTATCAACTATCATCGGCCGCTCGTGAAAGGACGCACGATCTGGGGCAAGGTTGTTCCGTACGGAGAGGTCTGGCGAGCCGGTGCAAATGAAAACACCACGATTACTTTCACCGATCCAGTCAGCGTCGAGGGCAAGCAGCTTGCCGCCGGTACCTATGGTCTCTTCATGATCCCCAATCAGGATGAATGGACCGTCATCTTTTCCAACATTCATACCGCCTGGGGAGCGTTCACCTACAAGCAAGCCGACGACGCCTTGCGCGTTTCGGTAAAGCCTCAGGCTTCAGATATGCACGAGGCTCTGAGCTACGACTTCGATGGTGTCGAACCGGATTCGGCAGTAGCGACCCTGCGCTGGGAAAAGATCGCGGTCCCCGTGAAGATTAGTGTCAATGTGCACGACCTCGTGCAAGCCAGCTTGCACAATCAACTCCAGGGCTTGGGGCAGTACACGTGGGAGGCCTGGGACGATGCGGCCAACTATCTTCTCGCACAAAAGTACGATTTGGACGAAGCGCTGAAGTACGAGAACAATTCCGTTCAGACAGAAAAGCGATACGACAACTTGATGACCAAGTCGAAGATCCTTGACGCCCTCGGCCGCAAAGACGACGCGACAGTTGCGCAGACCCAGGCGCTCGAGGTTGCCAGCCCCATTCAGCTCTACGGTTACGGCCGGCAGTTGCAGCGCGATGGCAAACAGGATCAGGCCTTCGACCTCTACCGCAAAGCTCTGAAGAAAGATCCTAATGATTGGGTAGCGCTCGTCGGCTCCGCCAGAATTCACTCGGCGCAAGGTGATTTCGATACGGCCCTAAAAGAAGTCCAGCTCTCACAGGCTGGGGCTCCCGACAATCAGAAGGTTTTTCTTGATCCGCTGATTAAGAAACTGCAAGCGAGGCAGGACATCAACAAGGCCAACTGAAGAGAGGTCGAAAGGGCGTGATCCCGAAGGCCCGCGTTTTCTCCAGCGGGCCGAGGGATCTCACAGTAGAGGCATCATCTAAAGCTAGTCGCCAGCCTTTGATGCTGGCGCCACCGGTTTTTGCTCAGGATACTGATAAACACCGCGACCAGCCTTTTTGCCCAGGCGACCAGCTTTCACATACTGCACCAAAAGTGGTGCAGGCCGATACTTCTCGCCCAAGCTGCGGTGCAAATATTCAAGAATATGCAGACGGGTATCTAAGCCAACAAGATCCACTAATTCAAACGGTCCCATTGGATGATTCAAGCCTAACTTTAAGGCCTTGTCGATGTCCTCCGCTGACGCAATTCCCTCCTGCAGCATGTAAAAAGCTTCATTGCCGATCATCGCGTTGATGCGGCTCGTAATAAACCCCGGCGACTCCTTGATCACCACCACTTCTTTGCCCATCCGCCGTCCGACTTCCACCGCGGTTGCGAGCGTGTCATCATCCGTCTCCAGAGCGCGCACGATCTCAAGCAGCTTCATCTTGTGCACCGGGTTGAAGAAATGCATACCGAGGCATTTCGGTGCTCGATAAGTAACACTGGCAACTTCCGTAACGCTCAACGAAGAAGTATTCGACGCGAGAATCGTCCCCGGCCGGCAGATCTTGTCGAGAAGGGTAAAAATCTCGATCTTCGACTCCATCTCCTCCGGCACAGCCTCGATCACCAAATCGGCTTGCCGAGCAGCGTCTTCCACGCTGCCCGCGTATTCGAGTCGTCCAATCGCTGCTTGGGCATCGCCAGCAGAAACTTTCCCCAGCTCCACAGCTTTGTCGAGATTGGTTCGAATTTCGGTTTCTGCTTTTCGTAGAGCCGCAGGCAAAACGTCTTCCAGAATAGTGCGGTACCCACCGACCGCCGCGACATGGGCGATCCCCCGCCCCATTGTTCCGGCCCCGATGACCGCAATGGTTCGAATCTCCGCCACTGCTACGATCCCTTTTCGAGCTGCGTGAGAATGGTTGAGATGTTTGAACCCGCGGATCGCAAATGCTCGGCAAGCCGTTTCTTTTCCTCCGCTTCCATCATCGGAATCGACGCGCTAATGCGGCGAAGGGTGGTAGAAATGTCATCGACGTAGTTCATCAAACGAATGAGTTCTCCGGTCGCTCCCATAATACTTTCGCTCCTACGCCGCAGACTTCCGAAAGCAATCTCCGTTGCGGCGAATCAACTATTGTCAATCGTGAAGAGAATTTAGTAAAGGCAGCCGGTCACGGTTACGGGATCACGATTACATTGCCTTCGGGTTTCGGACGTCATCCCAAAGGTTCGGGTTCCCTTCGGCGAACGGAGAGATCCCAGGGAGCACAGCAATAAAGAGCTGATGTTTGCGAGACACTGCCCTTACCCGTATACCGCTTATTGGTTCTTTTTATCGTCTTTTTAATCTATTTGTCATGGCTCTCGAATCTAATACTTCTATGCAAGAAAAGCCTTTGAAGTATTACCTGTTCGCCAGCGACTTCGACCAGACATTGACCTTCAACGACTCCGGCTATGTCCTCGCAGAGTTGGTAGGCATCCCGACCGCCGAGTTCGAGCGCAAGGCGAAGGGCATGGCAAAGCTTAACTTGGTCCAGCAGGGGGCGGAACTCGCGTATCTGCTTCTGCATGATCCGGAATTTCAATCAAAAGTTCGCCGCGAGCATCTCTACGAGGTCGGCAAAAGAATCCGTCTTAAGCAGAACATTGCCTTGCTCTATGAAATTCTCGATGCCGGCATCGACGGCTATCACTTTGATTTCTACGTGCTATCGGCCGCGCCGGTCGAAGTTATTCATTCGGCCTTGGAAGGCGTCGTTCCGCGAGACCACATCTTTGGCACGGAGTTCCTCTACACCGACGATGGCAAGATCAAGGCAATCACTCGCGCCACGGCCGGATACGGCAAAGTTGCCGTGCTCGACGAACTGCAGAGTCAGCAGCAAATCGGCCCAGACCATATCATCTACGTCGGCGACGGCAGCTCCGATGTCCACGTGATGCTGCATGTGAATGTTCGCGACGGATTCACCATTGCCGTTTCGGAAGCGAAGCATGTGTCGCAGGTAGCGAAACGGACGATTCTTAGCAGCAGTGCCTTGTCCGTACTCGCGTCCATTCTTGAAGACGTCGTTGCATGGGAACGCCCCCAGATCCGCGGTTTTTTCGAGGCTCATGGCATGCTGATCCAGGAATGGGAGCGTGTGCGCACCGACTGGCTGACTTTGCGCCCTGCGGAAAATGATCTTCTCCTAAAGGCGGAGTAAACTGTACCAAGCTTTTTGCGCCCAAACGCCGCTCGATGCTTCGCGACCGGAATCTCGTCCCGCTTTCTCACCAGCACCAGCATGTTCTGGCACTCTGCGTTCGCCTTGATCGCGCGCTCCAAGCAAACGACGTCGATATGGAAGCGTGGCAGGCGGAGATTTCAACAATTTTCGAGCAGGAAATCGGGATCCATTTCGCAGCAGAAGAAAAAACGATCTTCCCCGTTGCCAACCGCTTTCCTGATCTATCAGAAATCGTTAAGGAATTGCTGTCAGAACATGTCATGTTGCGGGGCTTCTTCCGCCGGGCTGGAGAGCGTTCTCTGGACTTCGCCGAGATGCCAGTTTTTGTCGAGAAACTCGCAAGCCACATTCGCAAGGAAGAACGCACTCTGTTCGAAGGCATGCAGAAAGTGATGAGTTCCGAAGAGCTCTCGGCGATTGGTGCCAATCTGGATGCCGCGTTGAAGGATTCGAGCAAGTCTTGCCTGTTGCCAAACCAAGCCACGCGACTTCGCCCCAAGCAGTAGCTTCAACCGAAAGCCACGCTGAATCCTCGCCATACAAATCTTCATCTACTTCGCAAGGAAACCTATGAATCAGGAATTTACCTTTCAATCGGTCGCCAATTTATCCGAGCCAGTCATCGAACCCTCTGCCGGAGTTGGCTCCAACGACGCCACTCTTCTGGATGCCTACTCGCAAGCGGTGGTGAATGCGTCCGAGAAAATCAGCCCCTCCGTCGTAAAAATTGACGTGGTTCAAACTGCACGTACTCGCTCGGGCGAGAGCCGGGAGCACCAAGGTGGAGGGTCGGGTTTCGTATTCACGCCCGACGGCTTGATTCTCACCAACAGCCACGTCGTGCATGATGCAACCCGAATCTCTGCTTCGCTATCCGACGGCCGCCGCTTCCCTGCTCACATCATCGGCGATGACCCCGCTACGGATCTGGCTGTTATCCGTATCGACGCACCGGGGCTGATCGCTGCCCCTCTGGGTGACTCGAAGCGCCTGCGCGTTGGTCAGTTAGTGATCGCGATCGGCAACCCGTATGGTTTTCAGTACACCGTAACGGCAGGTGTGGTCAGTGCTCTCGGACGCTCACTGCGCTCCTATTCCGGCCGCCTGATCGAGGATGTCGTTCAAACCGACGCGTCACTCAACCCAGGGAATTCCGGTGGGCCGCTCGTTACTTCGGATGGCCAGGTCGTGGGAGTGAATACTGCGACCATCATGGGAGCCCAGGGCCTGTGCTTCGCTATCGGAATCAACACCGCAAAGTTCGTCGCCGGACGTCTTCTCCGGGACGGCAAAATTCGCCGCAGCTTTATCGGCGTGGAAGCCCAAACCGTACCCCTTCATCGTCGGCTCATCCGTTTTTATGACCTGCCACAGGAAAGCGGCGTGGTCGTGATGTCAGTGCAGGATGGCAGCCCAGCCAAACGAGTGGGCTTGCGCGAAGGGGACCTGATCATCGCTCTGGATGGCAAGCCCGTGGCTGGCGTTGACGATCTGCATCGGTTGCTCACAGAAGCGCGGGTGGGCATCAGCAGTACATTGACTGTCTTGCGTTGGACGGAAAAGTTGGAACTGCCGATAGTGCCGCAGGAAGCTCAAGGCTAGTTGGCAAGCTCCTGCCCGGAAGCTCATGGCGCATTCGCTGGTTGCCACCGATGCCACTCCCGTGTCATTGCAAGCACCTCTCTCCTGTGTTAGCTTCAAGAAACAGTAGAGGTTACGTTGCAAGCGACAGTTCCTGCCGGACTGGACCGCAAAGAGACCGAAGTTTATCAGCGGCTGGATCCAGGTCGGCTCCCAAAACACATCGCCATCATCATGGACGGCAACGGGCGTTGGGCGCGCCGGCGCCACCTGCCGCGCATTGCCGGACATCGCGCCGGTGTCGCATCCGTCCGCTCAACCGTCGAAACCGCATCACGCGTCAAAATTCCCGCCTTGACGCTGTACGCTTTCTCGGAAGAAAACTGGAAAAAGCGTCCCAAGAGCGAAGTGGACTTCCTGATGGGCCTGCTGTGCCGCTATCTGAAAGCGGAACTGCCCACGCTTAATAAGAACAACATCCGTTTGGAATACATTGGCCGCCAACATGAGCTGCCGCCGATCGTCCAGCAAAAGATGCGTTGGGCTCAGGAACAGACGGCGGGTAACAGCGGCATGGTCCTAACACTCGCGCTGAATTACAGCGCACGCAGCGAGATTGTCGATGCATTTCGCGCGATCGTGGACGCTGCAGCCAATAACGGCGGTTTGCAGCACCTCAAGATCGACGAAGATGCCGTCGCACGCCATCTTTATACTCGCCATTTGCCGGACCCCGATCTGGTCATCCGCACTAGCGGCGAGATGCGGCTAAGCAATTTCCTTCTATGGCAGCTCGCGTACGCGGAGATTTACGTAACTCCGACACTATGGCCGGAATTTCGCGGTGTTCACCTGCTTGAAGGCATTGCGGACTATCAAAAGCGCGATCGCCGCTACGGCGGCCTGAACGAATTGAGTTCCGCGCCTCGTCATCCCAATCACGCGAAGCTGGTCCGGAGCTGAGGCTCTTGGAACTTCTCAAAAGAATCCTCACCGCGGTTGTCCTGATTCCAATCGTTCTGGTATTGATTTTGCGGTCGCCGATCCCTGTAGTCGCGCTGATCGCCGCGCTCGTCGCTCTGCTTTCGGTTCAGGAATTCCTTAAGCTCTCGGAGTCCTACGGCATTCACCCATTCCGCTGGCCAACCTACATTTTCGTTGGATTGTTCTTCCTTTTCTTGGCAATCAGCCCGGCCAACAAGCCTTTACTGTCGACGGCGATTTTCGTTTACACCGTTGGTTTCGCTGCCGCATTTGCCCCCTTTGTTTTTCTGACGATAGGTATGCGGAGACTGAATCTAGCCGGCGCGTTTCCGGCAGCGATGGTTTCGAGCTTTGCCTTTGCCTACATCGCGCTGCCGCTCGGTTTCTTGGTTCAGATTCGCGAACAATGGTCCGGCGCATTTCTTCTGCTTTACCTGTTATTCCTCGTCTGGGCCGGAGACATCTTCGCGTATTTTGTCGGGCGCGGCCTGGGCCGCAACTTGATGTCGCCGCGCATCAGCCCCAAGAAAACCTGGGAAGGCGCGCTGGCTTCGCTGATCGCCAGTCTTGTAGTCGGAATGTTGCTCTACAACTACGCTCTGCCAATCAGTTCGTTTCTTCTGGATCTTCATCTGATTGATCGCCGCGACGGCTATTTTGCCCTGCAAAAACCTCCTCTGTGGCCGACACTCCTGCTGTCCGCCGCGATCAATATCGCTGCCCAACTCGGTGATCTGGTCGAATCCTTGATCAAGCGTGGGGCAGGAGTGAAGGATTCCGGCGCCATCCTTCCGGGGCATGGCGGCATGCTCGATCGCATTGACGCCCTGCTCTTTGCCGCTCCAGTGCTGTGGTACTATGCGGCTTGGCGCGTGATGCAGTGAACTGTATTGATGAAACGCATTGCCATCCTGGGTTCCACCGGCTCGATCGGTCGCAGCACTCTTAACGTCGTCGAATCCTATCCCGATCGCTTTCAAGTTGTCTCTCTCGCAGCCGGGCAGAACCTCGAGGCCGTCCTTGAACAGACGCAGCGCTGGAAACCGAGAGTCGTTTCTGTTGCAAATGCTGACGACGCCCAGCGCCTTCGAGATCAACTGAACCGCGCCGGTCTCTCTGACATTCATGTAACCTGCGGCACTGCTGGAACTGTTGAAGTCGCGACTCATCCCGACGTTAATTTCGTTGTGAGCGCGATCGTAGGTGTTGCCGGGCTCAAGGCAACGTACGAAGCTGTCCGCTCCGGAAAAACCGTCGGACTTGCCAATAAGGAATCGCTCGTGGTGGCAGGAGAGTTAATCACGGCCGAAGCCCGCAAACAAGGCCAGCCGCTACTTCCGATTGATAGCGAACACAACGCGGTCCACCAGTGTCTCCGCGGTGGCAAGATGACCGAGGTTTCCAGGATTTGGCTGACAGCCTCGGGCGGACCTTTTCTTCACACCCCGAAAGCAGATTTTTGCTCTATCACCGTCGAGCAGGCCCTCAATCATCCCACCTGGAAGATGGGGCGCCGCATCACCATTGATTCCGCCACCCTTATGAACAAGGGGTTCGAGGTCATCGAAGCCTGCCGTTTGTTCAACTTACCTGCCCAACAGATCAGCGTGATCGTGCACCCCCAGTCCACCATTCACTCCATGGTGGAGTTCGTGGATGGAAGCCTGCTTGCTCAGTTTTCCGTGACCGATATGCGCCTGCCGATTCTCTACGCCCTTACCTATCCCGAGCGGATTGAATCAGATATGCGCTTCCCGGTCATGGACCTCCGGAACCTCGAATTCTGCCCTCCGGATATGGAAAAATTTCCTTGTTTGCGCCTGGCCTACGAAGCCGCTCAGGCGGGCGGCGCGTATACAGTAGCCCTGAATGCCGCCGACGAGGTTGCCGTGGCCGCGTTTCTCGACGGGTGCATTCGCTTCATAGAGATCCCGCAAGTCATTGAAAGCGTTTTAAAAGAAACGAGAAGCGCATCTTTGGAATCTATAGACAAAGTGCTTGAGGCGGATGCCGTCGCTCGCGAGGCGGCACACGAGAAGATCGAACAGCGTTCTTATTCTCCCAAATCAGCTTCCCCGGTGAGGAACTAGAAGGTTTATGTCGGAATTTTTCACGGCTATAGCTGCGGTCGCAGTAGTCCTCGGTTTCATGATCCTGATCCATGAGTGGGGTCATTATGCGGCTGCCAAACTCCTGGGTGTCCGGGTGGAAGTGTTTTCCATCGGCTTCGGCAAGCGCCTCGTTGGCTTCAAACGCGGTGACACCGACTATCGCATCGCCGCTATTCCGCTTGGCGGCTATGTCAAGATGTCCGGCGAGAATCCTATGGACGAACGCACCGGCGATCCCGGTGAGTTCATGTCCCACCCCCGCTGGCACCGCTTTATTATCGCCATCGCCGGGCCCGCGATGAACATTCTGCTCGCGATCGGCCTGCTGGCCGGCGTTTACATGGTTCATTATGAGTACCCTCCGTATCTCGATCAGCCGGTCAACATCGCGTGGGTAAAACCGGATTCGCCTGCCGCTAGCGCAGGCATTCAGGCTGGCGATCGTATCGTTCACATCGATGGAATCGACAATCCCACTTGGGAGCAACTCGAACCCAAGATTTTTCTCAGTCCGAATCAACCCGTCACCGTTACCGTACAGCGCGGGAACCAAACTTTCGATAAGACTGTGGTTCCTACCGCAGTCACAACATCGGAGATTGGCTCCGCCGGGTGGTATCCGAATGATCCCGTGATCGTCGGTCTTCTCGAGCCAGGCATGCCTGCGTCCAAAGCAGGCCTGAAGGAAGGCGACCGCGTCCTTGCAATTGATGGCGAGCAATTGCCCGACATCGAGGCCATGATCGATCGCTTGCAGCAGACAAAAGACAAGCCCGTTGATCTCACGATTGACCGCGACGGGAAACAGTTCCAAACTCAAATTCAGCCGGTGCTGGCCAAAACCGAAAATGTTTCCGAGAAGCGTTACCGTATCGGATTCGCGCGCAAGCTCGACACAAAATCCGTGCCGCTCTCGTTTTCGCAGGCGTTGGATCACTCGCTCGCAGACAACAAACGCGACTCGCTCTTGATCCTCGAATTGATGAAGAAATTAGCCCAGCGCAAAGTCTCGATCCGCACGATCTCCGGTCCGATTGGCATCGCACAGGATGCCGGCGAAGCTGCCCAGGAAAAGGGCTGGAGTCCGCTGCTGG
>Ga0335078_10005925_pt1 | contig 18079 bp, 16 predicted proteins | sample Lox_Sample_32_FD_206711 | JGI IMG/M metagenome (GOLD analysis project Ga0335078, IMG submission 206711) | Soil microbial communities from Loxahatchee National Wildlife Refuge, Florida, United States - Lox_Sample_3.2 | ecosystem: Environmental > Terrestrial > Soil > Wetlands | place: USA... | reverse complement strand
GAGTCGGAGCTGCGCCGGTCGGACGTCCCGAACCGGGCGGTCGAGATTCACGCGCGCGGCGCCGCGGTGATCCCGGGATTCGTCGACTCGCACACCCACATCGTCTGGCTCGGCGATCGCGGTGATGAGTACGCGCGGCGCGCGGGAGGCGACACCTACGAGGAGATCGCGGCGGCGGGTGGCGGCATCCGCGCGACGATTCGCGCGACCGCGGAGGGAAGCGTCGAGTCGCTCACCGTCGCGGCACGCACACGCGCGCGGCAGATGCTCGCGCACGGCACGACGACGGCCGAGGTGAAGAGCGGATACGGGCTCGACCACGACGCCGAGATGCGCCAGCTCGACGCCGCCGTGCGGGTCGGCACCGAGCCCGAGGTTCCCGACATCGTGCCGACGTATCTGCCGCTGCACGCCGTGCCCGACGGATCGAGGGACGCGTATGTCGACGAGGTCAGCGCACGCGGCGTGGTGGACGCGGCGAAGCGGAGCCGGTTCGTCGATGCCTTCTGCGAAGAGGGCGCGTACACGGTTGCCGAGTGCGAGCGCGTGTTCACGGCGGCGCGCGCTCACGGGCTGCGGCCGAAGGTGCACGCGGAGCAGCGGACACGCAGTGGCGGCGCGCTCCTGGCGGCGAGAGCCGGTGCGGTCAGCGCGGACCACCTCGAGCACGCGTCCGACACGGACCTCCAGGCGCTCGCGAGCGCGGGCGTGGTGGGCGTGATCCTGCCCGGCGCGTCCGTGGTCCTCGGCGGCCCACCCCCGCCGGGCCGGCGACTCCTGGAAGCGGGGTGCACGCTCGCCGTCGCCACCGACTGCAACCCGGGCACCTGCTACAGCGAGTCGATGCCGTTGATGCTGTCGCTGGCGGTCGCCCTCGCGGGGATCACCCCGGCGCAGGCGCTCGTGGCCGCCACCACCGGTGGCGCCGCGGCCCTCGGGCTCACGGATCGCGGGATGCTCCGTCCGGGGATGCGCTGCGACGCGGTGATCCTCAACTCGCCGCACTGGATTGACGTCGCCTACCACCTGGGCGGGGACGTGGTGAGCGATGTGATCCTCGGGGGCCGATTGGCGGTACGCTCGGAAACCTGATGCTCACGCAGTCCACCCCGCACAGCGCTCGCGACCGCCAGTCCAGCGGCACGATCCTTCCGCGGCTGGTGGGCCAGGACCTCAAGGTGCAGCTCGCCGACGGCGAGACCCGCACGTACGTGAACCTCGACATGGCGGCGAGCACGCCCGCCATGGAGCCCGTCGCCGACGCGGTGATCCAGTTCCTCCCCTGGTACTCGAGCGTGCATCGCGGCGCCGGCTTCGCGTCGCAGGTGTCGACCCGGACGTACGAGGCGGCACGCGAGGCGGTGGCCACGTTCGTGGGCGCCCGCTCCACTGATACGGTCGTCTTTGTCCGCAACACGACCGAGGCGATCAACCTGCTCACGCACTGCCTCGTGCTTCGTCCCGAGCATGCGGTGCTCAGCACGATCGTCGAGCACCACGCGAACATGCTGCCCTGGCGGCGTCTCGCCCGTGTCGAGTTGCTCGACGCACCGGCGTCGCCGGACCAGTTGCTCGACGACATGCGGCGCGCGCTCGAGGACCGGCACCGCCCCATCGGCATCGTGGCGATCACGGGCGCGAGCAACGTCACCGGCGAGGTCTTCCCGCTCGCGGAGATCGGCCGGCTGGCGCATGAATACGGCGCGCTCCTGGCGGTCGACGCCGCGCAGCTCGCGCCACACCGGGCCATCGACATGGTGGCCATGGGGATCGACTTTCTCTCGCTGTCGGGGCACAAGATGTACGCGCCGTTCGGCGGCGGGGCGCTCATCGCGCCGTCGGCGGTCCTCGCCGACGCCGAGCCGATGCTCGCGGGTGGGGGCGCGGTGACGTACGTGACGACCGACGACGTGCAATGGGCGCAGCTGCCCGACCGTCACGAGGCGGGCAGCCCCAACGTGATCGGCGCCGTCGCGCTCGGCGCCGCGTGCACGGTGCTCGGCCGCACCGGGATGGGCCCCATCCGCGCGCACGAACGGCGCCTGCTCGCGTACCTCGACGGACAGATCGACGATCTGCCGCACCTCCACCGGCTCCGTCTGTGGGACGGCCCTGACGTCGACCGCCTCGGCGTCAGCACGTTCACCGTCGACGGCATGCACCATGCACTGGTGGCATCGGTGCTGAGCGCGGAGTATGGCGTCGGGGTGCGTCACGGATGCTTCTGCGCGCACCCGTACATCACGCATCTGCTCGGCGTGAGCATCGCGGACGCGCACATCATCCGCGAGCGGCTCCGCCGCGGCGAGCACCACGAGATCCCCGGCGCCATCAGGGCCTCGTTCGGGATCGGCACGACGCTCGAACACATCGACCGTCTCGTGGCGGCGCTCCGCGAGATCAGCACGCGAGGACCCCAGGGTGAGTACGCCGAGGATCCCCACACCGGCGACTACCTTCCCGTCGACGATCAGCGGCGCTTTCCGGAGTTCGACTTCCTCCCGCCACTCGAGGGGATGGCCACGCCGTCAGGGTGCGGTCAGTTCTGACGCTTCAGGCGGATCGCGACAGCTCGCGCTCGAGTGCGGCAGCATCGGTGACGGGCGCTGTGCAGACGAACCCCCGGCAGACGTAGGCGGCCGGGAGCCCATCGACCAGGGGACGGCCGGCGAGGAGGGGCACATCCGTGGCCGGACCCCACGCCAGCACGACCAGCGGATCGGCGCCGCGCTGCGCCACCGCGAGCAGCGCGCGGGTGCGCTCGTCGGCGACGTCGCCGGCGATGGCGACCTCACGCATCGGACCGACCGCCAGCTCCATCGCCGCGGCGAGGCCCGCGACCGCGAGCGGCGCTCGCGCGACGACCGTCGTCAGCGGCGCGATGATCTCCATCGCGTACTCCCGCCACCGGTCCTCACCGGTGAACGCGTGCATCCTGCAGAACAGCTGCGCCGCGACCGACTGGCCGGCGCTCACCGGGTTGTCGTCGATGGTTCGCGGGCGCACGATGAGCGGCTCCGCCTCCTCCGCGGTGTCGTAGTAGTTGCCGTCGCTGTCACGGTGCTGACCGACGACACGCTCGCAGCAACGGAGCGCGGCGACGAAGTACCGCGGCTCGCCGGTCGCCTCGTACAGCGTCAGCAGCGCGTCGCCGAGGTTCGCCACATCATCGAGGAATCCGATGATCCGCGCATCGGCCTCATTCCAGATGCGATGGACGACGCCGTCGCGCACGATGTGCTCGAGCACGAAGTCCGCGCACGTGCGAGCGATCGCAACATAGTCAGCTCTGCCGAGCGCCGAACCGGCCCTGGCGTATGCGGCGATGGCGAGCGCGTTCCATGCGGTGATGACCTTGCCGTCGCGCGCGGGCGCCGCGCGCGAGGCACGGACGGCGAGCAGGCGGGTGCGGATGGTCTCGATCCGATCGTGCAGCGCACCCTCGTCCAGCTGCAGCGACCGCGCGACCTGGGCGAGCGGATACGGCATGGACAGCACGGTCGTCCCGTGCTCGAAATTGCCGCCGTCGACGACGCCGAAGACGCGCGCCGCGAGCGTCCCGTCCTCGTCTCCGAGCGCCTCCCTGAGCTGCGCGGGCGTCCACACGAAGAAGGCGCCCTCACCGCCGGGGCTGTCGGCGTCCTGTGACGCCGCGAAGGCCCCACCGGGAAGCCGCAGCTCCCGAGCCACGTAGTCGAGCGTGCGCGTGCACACCTCGCGCAGATCCTCACGGCCGCTCACCTGGAACGCGCGCAGGTACACCGGCGCGAGGAGCGCGTTGTCGTAGAGCATCTTCTCGAAGTGGGGCACCGCCCATCGCGCGTCGACGCTGTAGCGGTGGAAGCCACCGCCGACCTGGTCGTGGATCCCTCCCCGCGCCATCGCGTCGAGCGACAGCACCGCCGCGTCCCGCATGGCGGCATCGCGGGTCGCGACGGATCGGCGCAGCAGCAGATCGAGCGCCTGCGGGTGCGGGAACTTCGGTGCGCCGCCGAACCCGCCGCGCGAGCGGTCCGTCTGTCCGACGAGCGCGCGAGCGGCCTCGTCGAGGAGCGGTGCGGTCGGATCGCCCGGCGCCGGCATGGGACGCGGGACGACCGCGGCGCGCACCTGGTCACCCATCGATCCGACCTCGTCGCGCTGTTCGCGGTACGCGCCTGCGGCTGCCCGGAGCACCGCGGGGAACCCGCGCATGCCCTGGCGATCGGCGGGTGGAAAGTACGTGCCCGCAAAGAAGGGAAGGCCGTCGGGGGTGAGGAAGACGGTGAGTGGCCAGCCGCCCTGTACGCCCATCGCCTGCGCGGCGCCCATGTACACGGAATCGACGTCCGGGCGTTCCTCGCGATCCACCTTGACGCTGACGAACAGCTCGTTCATCAACGCGGCGATGCGGGGGTTCTCGAACGATTCGTGCGCCATCACATGACACCAGTGGCAGGCGCTGTAGCCGATGGACAGCAGCACGGGCCGGTCGTCAGACCGGGCCCGCTCGAACGCGGCGTCGCCCCACGGGTACCAGTCGACCGGATTCTCGGCGTGCTGGAGCAGATACGGGCTCGACTCGAGGGCGAGGCGGTTGGTCACGCGACCACGCTACTCGAAGGGGTCGGGCGCGCGGAAACGATTCAGACGAGCAGGCGGGCAGCGACCGCCAGACCGACGAGCACGACCACGACGCGCAGCGGCGTCTGCGGCACGCGGCGGGCCACCGCGGCGCCGGCGAAGCCACCGACGAACGCCGCCGGCGCCATCGCCGCGACCACCTGCCAGGCCACAGGAGCGGCGATGGCGAAGCAGACGGCCGCAACGCCGTTGACCACCATCGACACGACACCCTTGAGCGCGTTGAGCCGCTGCAGTGAATCGTTGAGGAACAGTCCGAGCGCCGCGAGGAGCAGGACGCCCAATCCGGCCCCGAAGAACGCGCCGTAGACACCGGCTGCGGCGTCGCCGGCGATCAGCGGTGCCGAGACCTTCGCCCCTTCGCCGTGCGCTCGGGACAGGCGGCGTGCGAGCGTCGGTTGGGCCGCGAGCAGCAGGCACGACGCGATGATCAGCCAGGGCACGACAGCCCTGAAGGTGGCGGGTGACGTTCGTGTCAGCAGGTATGCGCCGCCGAGGGATCCGGCCGCCCCGGCGATGCCGAGGAGGAGCACCCGCCGCGACTGGCCCGCGAGCTCGCGACGGTACGACAGGCTGCCGCCCGCGTAGCCCGGGAGCAGGCCCAGCGTGTTGCTCACGTTCGCCACCAGCGCCGGGTAGCCGAGGGCGAGCAGCACGGGGAAGGAGAGAAGCGTGCCGCCCCCCGCGAGGGCGTTGATGGCCGCGGCGGCGAGCCCCACCGCGGCCATCGCCGCGATCGATGCGGCGTCGACGTGGATCACGATGTCGGGTCGCTCACGCGGCGCGGCATCAGCTGCAGCATCGCGAAGAGGGTCAGCGCGGCGGCGACGATTGTGACCGCTCCGATCCCGATCCATCGCCAGACGAGCGCCGCGTCCTGGTACGACTGCGGTTGCGGTAATGCCTGGAGCGCGTGCATCCAGAGCCCGTCGGAGGTGCCGGCGTACACCGCGCGGCGTCCGGAGTCGGCGGAGAGTGCGTACACGGCATCCGGGAGGCCCGGCCCGGCGCGGATCCAGTCGTCGCCGCCGTCGGTGCTGATGAGCACCGCGTAGCCGTCGGTGCCCACGTAGATGGCGCCGCTGAGCGGCTGGGTGAACGCGGTGACCGAGGTGACGCGGGGAACGCCCTGGACGAGACTCCGGGGCAGCAGCAGCAGCGCCTGTTTCCAATCGCCGTCCTGGCCGCGACGCCACACGGTGCCGTCGGTGCCCACGGCGACCACGACGCCGGAGAACGCCGCGGGCGCCGCGATGAGGTCGGCGCCCGGGCCCAGGCGGGGCGCCCCGGGGTCGGGAAGCGGGCCGGCATTCCTGTCCGCGAGGTTCGTGGCGTGCAGGATCCGACCGCTCGAATCGATGTGCCAGGACTGCTGGCCGCTGATCACCGTGCCCGTCGGTGGCAGGGCGGGGTTCCCCGGCACGGGCGCGAACGTCTTTCCCGCGTCGGTCGACTCGAGCGTCGTGCCGCCGGCCGTGCGCACCGTGATCGTGTCACCAATGGCGGAAACGCCGGTGATCGACATGCCGCGCAGTCCGACCGGAGTCCACCACGGCGTGGCCGCGCGGGCGGTGATGGCACCGGCCGCGAGCACCGTGAGCGCGACGCACGTCGCGGCGACCGCACCGATTGTGCTGCGGCGATGCTCAGAACCCATACAGCCCCTGAACGACCCCGAACTGCAGCGCGATGTCGGCGGCGGCATGGACGATCACCGCGGGCCACAGCGAGTTGGTGCGGCGGACGAGCCACCCGAACGCGAGGCCGACGAGGAAGGTGATCGGGACGAACGGCGCCTCGGGCCCTCCGTAGCTGATCGCGAGGTGGGCGAGCGCGAACACGGCGGCCTGGCTGACGTTCGCCCACCGCGGGCTCATGGTTCGCTCGAGCGCGCCGAGGAGCAGTCCCCGGAACTGCACCTCCTGCGCGAACGCCTGCAGTGCATTCGCGGGGCCGAGGTACGGAAAGTCCCGCCCCACCGCCACCGGCTGGAGTGCCACGCGGCCGAGCAGGCCGGCCGGCAGAGCGAGGGCGACACCGATGAGCAGTGCCGTGCCGATGACGCCTGCGGCGAGCCCGCCGAGCCCGAGCCGGCCCAGCCGCACGCTTGGACGCCACTCGGGTGCGACCGTCCTCCAGGCGGCGAGCGCGATCAGCAGCGTCCCGACCGCCTGGGCGACCGACGCCCAGAAGACCTGCTCGTCGAAGCTTCCGGATCGCGCGCCGAACAGGTCGAACAGGATCTGCGGCCCCGCCGAGAGCAGCGTGTACGTGGTCGCGACCGCTGCGAGCGCAAGGAGGATCGCGCGAGCAGGGGCGAGCCTGCGCACGAAGAGCGAGGGCAGGGCGATCAGCACCGACGCGATGCTCAGTCGCGCCACGTACGGATCGACGCCGTTGGGGTCGCTGAAGGTGATCGGCACCAGCAGCGCCGCGCCGAGGCCGAGCTCGGCGACGACGAGGGTCGCGGCGCTCGGCCACCAGCGCGCCGCGCGGAAGCGCTGGACCCAGACGGTCGCGCGCTCAGACACCGGGCGCTGCATCGCGCGCCAGGCCGGTCGGAGCGAGGCCCGCGCGGATGTGCTCGGCAATCGCCTCGAGCTCCGTGCGGGCCGGGTTCGCCCCGTACCCCGGCGGGAACCGAAAGCCGAAGCCGTCGCGCGCGCGTCGCGGGATGAGGTGGATGTGCGCGTGCCCGACCTCCTGCCCCGCGGCCTCTCCGTCGGCGACGTACACGCTCACCGCCTCGACCGGCAGCGTGCTCGCACGCATCGCACGGTTGAGATCGGTCGCGGCCGCCCACATCCGCGTGAGCACCGCGCCGTCGAGCTCAGGGAGGAGTTTCGCGTGAATCCGCGGGACCACCAGCACGTGACCCGGCTGGACGGGACGGATGTCCATGAAGGCCACGACGGCATCGTCCTGGTGGACGAAGGTGGCCGGCGCATCACCCCGAATCAGCGCGCAGAACACACAACCGGCCGTGACCGCGTGCGTCGTCGACATTGCCCGCGCATCGTACCGGCGCTGCGACCACGCTCCTGAGTCGCATGCTCGCGAGCACGCTACGCTCAACCGGCAAATGGACTAAACTAGACTAAGTTATGGAGATGGTGAACGTGCACGCTGCCAAGACGCACCTTTCACAGCTCCTCGCGCGCGTCGAGGCTGGTGAGGAACTGGTGCTTGCGCGTTCCGGGCATCCGATCGCGAGGTTGATTCCCTATCGGCAGCAGGGCATCCCACGCCGCTTCGGCGGGTGGCGAGGTCGCGTGTGGATTGCCGGCGACTTCGACGCACCCCTGCCGGAATCGATCGGCACGGCCTTCCGCGGCGAGGGGTGAATTACCTTCTCGACACGCACATCCTCTTGGACTTGCTGACCGCGCCGCAGCGGGTCGGCCGCGAAGTGCGCGGGGTGCTCGAGGATCCACTCAATGGTGTCGTTGCAAGCGCTGCGAGTGCCTGGGAGATCGCCATCAAAGCCTCGCTGGGGAGGCTCCGCGCACCCGACGACCTCGAGGCGGAACTGCTTCGGGAAGGGATCCGTCCGCTCGACATCACACTGTCAGATGCACTTCGAGCCGGCGCGCTCCCTCGTCACCACGACGATCCATTCGATCGGATGCTCATCGCTCAGGCACTCAGCCACGAGATGACTCTCGTCACACGAGACAGGATGCTCGGGAGCTACGAGGTGCGGCTTCTCGTTCCGTAGCCGCCATATGGGCTCAGGCGGCCTGGTCGGACCGCTGACCCCACCAGCGCAGGAGGGACAGATCTTCCTCGTGCACCGCAGCGCCGAGCCACGCCCGCCATTCGCGCTCAAACCCTTCGGGCGCGCGGAACAGCGCCGTCCACTTCCAGTCCGGTGGTAGCTGTTCGGCCAGTTCGTTCAGGGGGCTGCGGTCTGCCATGTTCTCTCTCGTCCATCGCCGGGTCTGTTCCGGCATTCCACAGTTTTCCCCGCCGCGGTCCCGCTAAACCCGCCGGTCGAGGACGCTGAGTCAAGTACGCTTCCCGCCGCTATGAGCGTCACGGTCCTGGTCGGCGGGCAATGGGGCGATGAAGGCAAGGGCAAGGTCATCGACCTCCTCGCCGACAGCGTCGACGTCGTCATCCGGTCGCAGGGTGGGAACAACGCCGGCCACACCGTCGTCACCGGCGGCAAGGAGCACCGATTCCACCTCATCCCCAGCGGCATCCTGTATCCGGAGACCGTCTGCATCATCGGCCATGGCGTGGTGGTCGATCCGAAGGCGTTCCTTCAGGAGCTCGGCGAGCTGCAGGCCGGCGGCGTTCCCGCGCAGAACCTGGTGATGAGCGAACGCGCGCACATGGTGATGCCGTATCACCCGATGCTCGATAAGCTCGGGGAGGAGCTGCGCGGTGACGATCGCCTCGGCACGACGTGGCGCGGCATCGGGCCCGCGTACGAGGACAAGGTGCGCCGCATCGGGTTTCGCATCGGTGACCTGCAGAAGCCCGCGTTCCTCGAGAAGAAGCTGCGGTTCGTCCTGCGCCTCAAGAACGAGACGCTCACGAAGCTGTACGACGCCGAGCCCTTCAACGAGCGCGAGATCCTCGACGAGTATCTCGGCTACGCGGAGCGGATCGACCCGTACATCCGCGACATCTATCCGATCATCCAGGGCGCGCTCACGGACGGCAAGCGCATCCTCCTCGAAGGTGCGCAGGGCGTGATGCTCGACATCGACCTCGGGACCTACCCGTATGTGACATCATCGTCACCAACTGCCGGTGGAGCGTGCACGGGAAGCGGGATCCCGCCGTCGCGCATCACGAAGACCGTGGGAGTCTTCAAGGCCTACACGACGAGGGTCGGATACGGACCGTTTCCGACGGAGCTCACCGACTCGCTCGGTGACCAGCTGCGCGAGACCGGCTCCGAGTACGGCACCACCACGGGACGCGCCCGCCGGGTCGGCTGGTTCGATGCGGCGGTGTCGCGCTACGCGGTGGCCACCAACGGCATCGATTCCATGGTGCTCACCAAGGTCGATGTGCTCGACGGATTCGAGACCCTGAAGATCTGCACCGGATACATGAGCAAAGGCGAGCACTGGGACCATCCGATGGCCAACATCTCGCACCTCAAACACGTCGAACCCATCTACGAGGAGTTCCCGGGGTGGATGTCGCCCACGCGCGAGTGCCGGAGCTACGAGGACCTCCCCGCGGCGTGCCGCGCATACATCGACCGGGTCGGACAGCTGTGCGGCGCGAGTGTCGACGTGGTGTCGGTGGGACCCGACCGGGAGCACACATTGGTGCGCAGGTCGCTGCTCGACTGAGGACGCGCGGACAGTGGTTGGGAAAAGTGGCAGGGGGCGGAGGGCCACCCCCTGCCGGTCAGGAAGGGATAGGGAGAGTTTCGAAATGTGTCGACGGCCGGTGGCGTCTCGATGACGCCTGCACGGCCGGGTGGTGCACCAACTGACCTGGCGCCAGTATACCAAGGCGCACTGACGAGCCGAGGCGCGCCATGATCACCACGACATGACAACGTCCGTCGGACGCGTGCGCGCACCGGAGCTTCGGGGCTCGGGTGGATGGATCAACACCGAGCATCCGCTGACGCTGCGCGACCTGCGAGGGCGCGTGGTGGTGCTCGATTTCTGGACCTTCTGCTGCATCAACTGTCTGCGCGTCATCGAGGAGTTGCGCCCGCTCGAGGAGCGCTTCGGCGACCGGCTCGTGGTGATCGGGGTGCACTCACCGAAGTTCCCGCACGAGTCGGATCACGCGGCCGTCGCGCGTGCCGTGGCGCGACATCGAATCGACCACCCGGTGCTGGACGACCCCGAGCTGGCGACATGGCAGCAGTACGGTGTGCGCGCGTGGCCGACGCTCGTGGTGATCGACCCCGACGGCTACGTGGTCGCGTCGGCGTCGGGAGAGGGCAACGGGCCGGCGCTCGGCGGCATCATCGAACAGGCGCTTGCCGGTCGCGACGACGTCGCCGTCGGGCCGGCGTTCGCGCCGGTCCACGTGCAGCCGGCGGCCGCACTCTCGTTTCCGGGGAAGGTCGCGTCGGACCACGGTCGCCGCTTCGCCGTCGCCGACACGGGCAATGACCGCGTCCTCGTGTGCGACCTCGAGGGGCAGGTCATTCACACCTTCGGCGGCCTGCACCAGCCGCAGGGCCTGCGCTTCGACGGCGACCGGCTGCTGGTGTGCGACACGGTCGGCGGCGAGGTGGTGGCGATCACGCTCGAGGCCGGCGTCCGTCACGTCATCGCGTCCGGTCTCCGCTCACCGTGGGATGTCGTGCGCATCAGCGATGGGACGGTCGCGATCGCCGAGGCGGGGTTGCACCGCATCGTCGCCGCGGACGGCGAGGGCGGTCCGGTGCGGGTCCTCGCCGGCACCGGCGCGGAGGGCCTGCGCGACGGCCCGGCCGAGTCGGCGCACCTTGCGCAGCCGAGCGGTCTGGCCCTGCTGACCGGCGAAGCGATCGCGATCGCCGACTCCGAGGTGTCGGCCCTTCGTGTGCTTCGCGACGGCCGGCTCGAGACCCTCGTGGGACGCGGACTGTTCGAATGGGGCAGCGCCGACGGCGACCGCGCGACCGCGCGCTTGCAGCACCCCCTCGGCGTCGCAGCGTTGGAGGGCGGCGCGATCGCCGTCGCGGACACCTTCAACTCGCTGCTCCGCGTCTGGGAAGAGGGGTACCTGCGAACGCTGCCGCTGAGCGACACCGTCGAAGAGCCCGGCGGCATCGACGTCCTTCCCGACGGCCGCCTGCTGGTCGCGGACACCAACCACCATCGCGTCATCGCCGTCGACCTTGTGACCGGGTCGGTCGTGGAGATTCCGACGCGGGATCACAACGCCGGCACCACCCCCTCAGGTGAGGCGCTGTACGCCCGGGCGGGCGACACCATCCACCTCACCACGACCGTGGACCTCGACGAGTCGGACCTCGACCTCCAGCAGGGACCGCCGGTTCACGTCAACGTCACGGCCGACCCCCCGGCGCTGCTCGGCCCGGGGCCGCGGTCGTGGGCCCTCGACAGCCTGCCGGTTGACGTCGAGCTCCGTGCCGGCTCCCCGGGGACGGGCGTGATCTCCCTGGACGTGATCGCGTCGACCTGCGAAGGCGACGTCTGCACGATCAAACGGGTCACACGGGAGCACGCGCTGACCGTCGTGTAGGCCGCGCGAGGCTCAGGGGTGCCTCGCTCAGACGGGCGGCGGGGCCTGCGCCGACGTCGCCCAGGCGACGAGATCGTCCGGGAGCGGATGCGGCAGCCGGATGTCGACGGTCGCGAGCAGGTCTCCCGCACCGCCGCCGTGCAGGTGCGGCATCCCGAGCCCGCGGAGGCGCAGCCGCGAGCCGTTCTGGGTCCCGGCCGGGATCGTGAGCTGCGCCGTCGTTCCCCGGAGCGTCGGCACCCCCACGGTTCCCCCTGCGATGGCGGTCGCCAGCGGCGTCGCCACCCGGACGGCGAGATCGCTGCCCGTGCGCGTGAACACGGGGTGCGGCCTGACGTGGATGCGAATCATGAGGTCGCCGCGAGGGCCGCCGCCCCGGCCGGGGCTTCCCTGGCCCGACGCCCGGATCCGGGCGCCCTCGTGGATGCCCGCCGGGATCTTCACCTCGACACGGCGCGGCCCATCGGCCGAGCTCAGGTCCACGGTCAGCGCCGCGCCTGCATATGCCTCCTCGAGGCTGATCTCGGTGTCACCTTCCACGTCCTGGCCGCGCCGGACGGCACGGCGGCGGGACCGGACCGACCCGAAGCCGGCATCCTGCTCCGCCCCCGCCCCGCCGAAGAACTGCTGGAAGAAGTCGCTGAACGGGGCACGGCTCCCGAACATGCCTTCGAGCTCCTCCGGCGAGACCGTGCGATAGCCGAACTGGTCGTTGCCGGCGAAGGGATTCGGGCCCGGCTTCCCGGCCCGCTCCCACTGCTCGTACTCCTGCCAGCGCGGGCCCAGCTCGTCGTACTTCTTGCGCTTCTCGGGATCACCGAGGACCTCGTTCGCCTCGTTGATCTCCTTGAACCGCTCCTCGGCCGAGCTGTCGCCCTGGTTGACGTCGGGATGGTGCTTGCGCGCCAGCTTGCGGAAGGCGGCTTTGATCTCCTTGTCGGTCGCCGTCCGCGGCACACCGAGGATCGCGTAGTAGTCCTTGAACGTGGTGGGCATCTGAATCGCTCGTACCTCGGGAGGGCGGCCGCTAAACGCGGGACGCGCTGGTATGGTTGGGCAGTCCCCAGGTCGGGCACGAGCCCTTGCGGCGCCATCCCCGCACTCGAACCACCACGCGCCATGCAATGACCCATCACCCCTCCACCCGTTCCCGTCTGTCCGCCGGGTCGCGCGCACGCACGGAGCGCCGCCGGCTCGGCGCGCTGCTGCTCCTGCTCGCCCTCCTGCTTGGGGTGAGCGCCTTCGGGACCCACGCCGCGGCTGCCGGGACCGGGTTCTCGCTCGGCGGCCCGCTCCCCGGTCTGGGCTCCGGGAAGATCTGGAGCGTTGCCGTGGAGCCCTCGCAGCCCGACCGGATCATCGCCGGCACCGATGTGGGGATCTACATCTCGCAGGACGGCGGCGCGACGTGGACCCAGGTGATGAGCGGGGTGCGGGTGTGGACCGTGGGGTTCGACATCCGGAACTCGACGACCGCGTTCGCGGGCACCGACGGCCGGGGCGTCTACTCGAGCACGGACGCCGGCACCACGTGGACACCGTCGTCGACCGGGTTGCAGAACCTCGACGTGCGCGCGCTCGCCTTCGGCCTCGACGGGATCGCCGCCGGGACCAACGCCGGCGTGGCGCTGAGCCCGAACGGGCTCGAGTGGCACGACGGCGGCCTGGACGGGTACTCGATCGCGGCCGTCGCGGTCGCCGCCAACTACCCGCAGTTCACGGTCATCGCCGGGGCCGACAGCGGGAACCTCGCCCAGGGATACCTCTTCAGCAGCACGGGCGGGGGGAGCGGATGGGAGGTCCTGCAATCCGGGTTGCCGTCGGGAGCGGTCGTCTCGGCGATCTCCGCCGGTCAGATCGACTCCGCCGTGCCGAAGCGTCCCCTCGTCGTGGCGACCTCGCAGGGCGCGTATCGCAGCGGGGACGGCGGCATCACCTGGACGGCCGCGACCGGCGCCACCCAGGGCACGACGATCACGACGGCGGTGTTCGGGCCGCTCGACCCGACCCTCGTCTACGCGGGCGCGGACGCCGGGGGGAGCAGCGGCGGTGACCTCTACCGATCCACCGACGGCGGCCTGACCTACCACAAGGCCGACACCGGGCTGCCGCTCGGCAGCAAGAACGTCGAATCGATCTCCGTCGCCAACACGACCCCGCCCGAGGTCGTCGTCGCGCTCGACACGCCGAGCGGTGGCACCCACATCTTCACGGAGAGCGACTCGGCCGCGCCGGCGCCGCCCAAGCTGATCGCCGAGTCGCCCGGGGCGTCCGTCCCGACCGCGGTGGCGACGCCGCCGCCCACCCCCACCCCGACGCCGCGGCCCGCGAAAGCGACCGCCCCGACGCCGCCGCCCAGCGGGATCCAGCGTTTCGCCGAGGCGGCGTTCCACTGGCCGACACCGCTCGTGTACGAGATCTTCTTCGTGCTGCTCGCCCTCTATGTCTACATCCGGTGGCGCCAGCACTATTACGTCGAAGGGCCTCCCTGACCCCCGCGGCCCTACCCTTGCGCCGTGGTCGCCGCGGTGAACGGTCCCTCCATCCCCCTGGCGTTTCTCGCCGGGCTCGTGTCGTTTCTCTCGCCATGTGTCTTCCCGCTGGTGCCCGCGTATGCCGCGTACCTGAGCGGGCGGGCGGGGAACCCCGCGCTGGCGATGGCGTCCGGCGGGAGCGTCGAGACGGGGGGACGCTCGTCGGTGATGACCAGCGGCATCGCGTTTGTCGCCGGGTTCAGCCTCGTCTTCATCGCCGAGTACTACCTCCTCGAGGGAGTGCTCGCGGTCACCGTGTTCCAGCGCAACCTGGAGCTGGTCAACCGTCTCGCCGGCGCCGTGATCATGGTGCTCGCGCTCCAGACCATGGGAGTGCTGCGCTTCGGATGGCTCATGCGCGAACGGCGCATCCATCTCCAGGCGACGAACGGGGCCTTCGGCGGCCTGCTGCTGGGCCTTACCTTCGCTGCGGGATGGCTGCCGTGCCTCGGGCCGCAGCTCGGCGCGATCCTCACCCTCGCGCAGAACCGTGACTTCGGCGGGCTCCCCTTCATGCTCCTGTACTGCCTCGGGCTCGCGATCCCGTTCCTCCTGGTGGCACTGCTCGCGGACCGCCTCCAGGGCGTGCTCCGGAGCGTCAACCGGCACCTGGGCGTGATCAGCATCGTGGCCGGCGTGATCCTTTTCGCGTTCGGTCTCCTGATGGCGACCGGTCAGCTCACGGTGCTCAGCTCGCTGTCCTTCCAGTCCCCGTTCAACCTGTAGCGGGGGGCGCCAGCGGGAACCACACCGTGACGGTGGTGCCCGCGCCTTCGACACTCTGAATCGCGACGTCGCCGCCCTGCGCGCGGGCGAGCGCCTGCACGATGCTGAGGCCGAGGCCGCTGCCGCCCTCCTCGCGGGCACGGGTCTTCTCGCCACGGTAGAAGCGTTCGAACACGTGCGCGAGATCCGTCGCTGGAATGCCCGGGCCGCTGTCCTGCACGACGAGCCGGGCCCACCCTGCCTCGACCGCGGTGGTCCAGCTCTGCGCCGCGCCGTGCGCGTACTTGCATGCATTGACGAGCAGGTTGCGAACAATCGTCGTCACCGCACCTCGATCCGCGTGCACGAGCACGGGCGCGGTGGCGAAGTTGCGCTGCAGCGTGTCCGGCATGCCGGGAACGCCTTCATCGAGCAGGCTGTCCACCGCGTCGCTGAGGTCGAAGGTTTCGGGATGCGATTCGCGGCGCGCGTCGAGCCGTGCCAGCGTGAGGAGATCGAGCACGAGCCCGCGCATGCGCTCGGCCTCGTTGCTCATCGCGGCGAGCGCCGCGTCGAGCGCCCCGGGGTCGCGACCGGCGCCACGACGCAGCACGTCGATGTACCCCTTGAGCGCGGTCACCGGCGTGCGCAGCTCGTGCGACGCGTCGGCGATGAAGCGGCGCACCTGACCCTCGGACTCCTGTTGCGCCGTGAAGGCTTCCTGGATGCGATCCGCCATGTGGTCGAGGCTCGTCGCGAGCTGTCCAACCTCATCGCCGCTCGGCGCCAGACGGCTTCTCGCTGTGAGGTCTCCCGCCGCGAGCTGCTCGGCCGTCGCCGTGAGCCGGCGCATCGGTCGCAGCGTCCGCCCGGTGAGCAGCGTGCCGAGCACGAGCGCGAGCACCAGCATCACCAGACCACCGAGCGTGATGAGAAAGAGCTCGTCGTGCAGGACGCTGGTGATCGACGTCATGGCGATCGACAGCTGCGCCACCCCGCACGAGCCCAATCCTGCGACGACCGGAAAGCCGACCACCAGCTGAGCACCGCTCGCGGTCGTGACCTGCTCCGCGCTCGAGCGCACCCCGCGGTCCACGACACTCTCCAGCGCCGCGGAGCCGAGGTGCGGGGTGTCGGCGCCGGCAGGTGCCTCCGCCATCTGCGTGAGTGCGCCGTTGTAGACGACGACCTGCACCGTCTGACCCGTGACCGCGGAGACGGCGCGTGCAACGGCATCGGCGAGGATCGCCGGGTGGGTGACGCAGAGGCGCCGGATCGTCGTGGAGGTGACGCCGAGCTTCACCGCCTCGGTCGCGATCAGGCGCCGTGCCGAGTTGTAGTCGGTCTGCAGCTCTGCGACGCGATTGCTCATGAGGCTCGCCCGCAGCGTGATGTACTGATATCCCGCGAGGAGCACGAGCAGCAGCGCCAGCAGGCCGACGAAGGTGAGGGTCAGTCGCCACCGCAGCGATGCGAGGGCGTGAGCGATGCGACGCACGGCCTACCGCGAGGCGGCGGCACTCCCCGGGACGGTGCTGCGCAGCCGGTAGCCGACGCCACGCACGGTCTGAATGCGCTCGTGCGCAGTGTCGCCGAGCTTCTGACGCAGGTAGCGGACGTAGACCTCGATGTTGTTCTCGTCCCCGAAGAAGTTGTAGCCCCAGACCTCGTCGAGGATGCGCTGCCGCGCGAGCACCTGGTCGGCGTTGCCCGCCAGGAACAGCAACAGGTCGTACTCGCGAACCGACAGCTCGACGAGCCGATCGCCGACGCGCACCTCGCGTGTCGCCGTGTCGATGCTGAGGTCGCCGGCCCGGACGACGCGAGTGAGGTCCGGGTTGCGCCGCCGGAGCACCGCCCGGATGCGGGCGAGCAGCTCGGCGAAATCGAAGGGCTTGACCAGGTAGTCGTCGGCGCCCAGCTCGAGCCCCTGGATGCGATCGCTCGTCTCGTCGCGCGCGCTCAGGATGATGATGCCGCGAGAGCGGTCGCCGGACAGCGCCCGGCAGAGCTCCCAGCCGTCGATGCGCGGCATCATGAGATCGAGGACGACGAGGTGCGGCTTGAACTCGTCCACCGCGCGGAGCCCGATGTGGCCGTCGGCAGCCGTGCGAACCTCGAAGCCCTCGTGGCGCAGGCCGAGCGCGATGAAGTCGGTGATGCTCTGCTCGTCGTCGACGACCAGGACCCTCGTGGGTTCGCTCATTGCGTCGAGTATATGAGGGGCTTCGCAGCCTCTCAGCAACGCGACGATCTCGGCGCACGCTTCTCAGCGCCCTCTCAGCCGCTGCCGTGTGGGCCTCTACACTGCTTCGGATGACTCCAACGGCGGATCTCCGCGCGCGCACCGCCGGCGGCCTCGGGCTCGCCGAGGTGCACGCGCACACGCTCGCGAGCGACGGGATGGTCAGCGCGTCCGAGCTGGTCCGCGCGGCGGCCGCGATCGGCTTGAGCGTGCTGTGCATCACCGACCACGACACCCTCTCCGACATCGGCGCCGCGGCGGAGCTCGGCGCATCGCTCGGCGTCGAAGTGGTTGGCGGTGAGGAGGTGACCGCGTCGTTCCCGCCCGGGATCCACGTCGTCGGGCTGTTCATCGAGCACCAGGTTCGGATGCACATGTCGGTTGAGGACACGGTCGACGCAATCCATGACGCCGGCGGGCTCGCCGTGATCGCCCATCCGTTCATGCCCACGTGGTTCGCGTCGATGACGGCGGGGCGGGCGCGGCAGCTGCTCGAGACGCACCGCGTCGACGGGATCGAGGTGCGCCACACCGCCCCGGTGCTGCCCGGCGCGTGGGGGCAGCTCGACACGTTCTACGCGGCGCACAAGGACCGGCTCGGCGCCGCGCTCGGGGCCGGGGACAGCCACTTCGGCGAGCACGACCTCGGGCGGGTGCTCACCGTGTTCCCCGGCTGCACCGCCGCGGACCTGCGCCGGGCCATCGAGGGGCGCACGACCTCGCCGCTGGCGGGGTCCGTTGCCCCGGACGGCCCGCCTCTGAAGATGCGGCTCGCCCAGCAGTACCGGTCGAT
>Ga0335078_10005924_pt1 | contig 18080 bp, 24 predicted proteins | sample Lox_Sample_32_FD_206711 | JGI IMG/M metagenome (GOLD analysis project Ga0335078, IMG submission 206711) | Soil microbial communities from Loxahatchee National Wildlife Refuge, Florida, United States - Lox_Sample_3.2 | ecosystem: Environmental > Terrestrial > Soil > Wetlands | place: USA... | reverse complement strand
GGGCCGCCCCGAGACCGAGGCGGGTCGCCTCCGCGACGAACAACGTCGTCGAGAACGGGATCGGAGGTCGACGTCGGGTCTCCTCCTGGGCGAACTCTCGCACGACCCCGCTCGTAGCGTGCGCGACGAGGCGAAAGACTCGGTCGGCCGACCCCTTCTCCTCGAAGATCCCGTGATGGTGATGCAGCGAGAACTCCTCGCCGCCCTTCTCGCCGGTCGCGACGATCTCCCAGAACGGGGTCGGCACGAACTCCTTGATCGACTGGTCCCGCTCCACGAGGAGAGCGAGGGTCGGCGTCTGCACGCGCCCCACCGAGAGGAAGCTGTTGCCCCGCTGCTGGGCGGTGAGCGAGAGGTAGCGGGTCAGCAGCGCTCCCCATACGAGGTCGATCTCCTGGCGAGCTTCGGCCGCCTCGGCGAGCGCTCGGTCGACCTCCTCGAGGTGCGCGAAGCTCGTCTCGATCGCATCCCGCGTGAGCGCGCTGTAGCGTGCGCGCTTCACCTCGATCCCAGGATGGACCTTCTGGAGGAGCTCGAGGCACTCGAGCCCGATGAGTTCCCCTTCGCGGTCGAAGTCGGTCGCGATGATGACCCGGTCGAACTCGCGGACGATCGATTGGAGGGCGGTGACGATCCCGGTCTCGGTGACGCGCTTGTGCGGCCGGGTCTCGAGGAGCTTCGGGAGGCCGGTCAGCGTCCACTCGGCGAACTCCTTCGGGTAGTCGAGCTCCACGATGTGACCGCGCAGCCCGACGACCGCGTACGGGCCCTCCGGGCGGTCGAACCGGAAGACGTTCGTCCCTTCGATCCGGCCCCGCTTCATTCGGCCGTCGGAGAGTACGACGGCGATCCGGAGCGCGGTGTTGAACTTCTCCGCGACGACGAGTGTGCGAACCACGGCCGAGTAATCACGTCGGGTGTCCTAGATAAAAGAACGGGGCCACTGAGGGGGATTTTCCGTTTCGAACGTGAGCGCGCGCGTTCGACCGGCGGGGGTTCGTCGCGCCCGGGCCGACGGGCATCCCGGGCCGCGTTCCGCACCGCCTCCGATTCTTTATACGGGGCCGTCGGTCGGGGCGTCCGGCGCCGCGGTAACTCAGTTTGGGAGAGTGCAAGACTGAAGATCTTGAAGCCGCCGGTTCAAGCCCGGCCCGCGGCATCCCTTTTCTCTCGTTCCGCCCTGCCGTGAGACGTGCCCGCCCGTCGCTTCGCCCGCTTGCGTCGTGCGCCGGTCGCCGACCATCCCGGGGCCTCCGAGGTTCCGGACAACGGAATGTGCCTTTCGGTGTTCCTCGTCCTCGAAGCGCCGGGCCACGATGGGTCGGTGTTGTTGGGGAAGCTCGACCCGACCGCTCCGTGGTGGGAGATCGGGGCCCTCGACCCGGAGCGTCTCGCGCGGGTGGGCGAGCGCTGGATGCTTCCTTCCTGCCAGCTCCTTCTCTTCGAGTCGCCGGAGGAGGCTGCCCGTCGGATCCTGAAAGAACAGCTCGGCGTCGGCCCCATCCCTCTCAGCGGTCCGTTCGTCTTTTCGGACCCGTCGGTCCGTCCCGGCCGACCCGGTACCGACCCGCACTGGGACTTCCACTTCGTCTTCCGGGGGAAGTGGGCGAACGCGACGCCCCCGCGCTTCTCCGCGTGGAAGCGCCTCGAGTTCGTCGACGTCGCGACGACGCGCCCCAACGAGCTCGCCCGCGACCAGGCTGACGTGCTCGAGCTCGTCGGCCTGCGACTCGCGAGGTAGCCGCGCTCGGGCGGTCGGCCCCCGCGGCCGATCAGCGCGACGGGACGAACCAGACGTCGGTGATCGAGTACTTCGGGTTCGACTCGAACCGCGCCTCGATCGGCATCCCGACGTAGAGGTCCGACTCGACGCACTCCTTGAGGCGGACCAGGAGCAGGCTCCCCACGCCCGCGAACTCGACCATCGCGAGGTTGTACGGCGTCTCCTTGAGGAACGCTTCGCTCCCAAAGTGGCACGTCGTCCAGGAGTGGACCCGGCCCTTGTTGGGAAGGTCGACCCACTCGGTCGGAGCTCCGCATACCATGCAGTGGCTGCGCGGGGTCGCGAAGACGAATCCGCACTTCGGCTTCCGGCACTTCGAGCCGCGCAGCTTACCGTCGGCGAGGCCCAGGAAGAACGGCGAATCCTCGGCGTAGCTGTGGACGTAGTTGATCGAGTACGGACTGCGGACGATGAGGCTCTCGACCCCCTCGGCGTCCCGGTAGATCGCCGAGCCGCTCCGCTCGAGCTCGCTCTGGACCTCCTTGAACTTCGTGTAGGTGTGGGGACGCGCGGTCATCGGAACCCCCGTTCGAGGATCGAGACGGTCACGGCCGAGCCGGTGCCCGCGTGGCTGTGGATCGCCCCGCGCCGCGCGTTCTTGAGCTGCAGGGTCGGGTCGCCGAAATGCTTCGCGATCGTCCCCTGGAGCTGCCAGAACGCGAAAACCGCCTGCATGAGCCCGGTCGCCCCGACGGGATGGCCGCAGGCGATGAGGCCCCCGGACGGGTTCACGGGGATCGCTCCCGCCCTCGGAACATCGAAGCCGTAGTCGATCCCTTTCAGGAACGGGTCGCCGCGCTCGACGAACTCGTAGCCCTCGCCGTACTTGCACAGGCCGAGGTCCTCGTACGTCTGGATCTCGCTCGACGCGTAGGCGTCGTGCAGCTCGATGAAATCGAGCTGCTCGTTCGGGTGCGTGATGCCCGCCATCCGGTACGCCTCGATCCCGGCGGCGCGCCCGGCGCGGAACGAGTGGACGCCCGGATACCGGAGGTCCTCGTAGTCCTTCGCCTTCTCGTGCGGGAGCAGCGGGACGTGGCCGAACGGCCGGTCGGCGAGCCGCATCGTGTCGGTCCCGGTGCCGACGCCCGTAACGAGGATTGGCTTGTCGGTGAACTCCTTCGCCCGGGCTTCGTCGCACAGGATGACGCACGCGGCGCCGTCGCTCATCGTACAGATCTGCTCGCGCGTGAGCGGGTAGCTGATCATCTCGGAGTTGAGGACGTCCTCGACCGTGAGGCGCTTCGGGTACTGGGCGTACGGGTTGTGGAGCGCGTTGCGGTGGTTCTTCACGGAGACGAGGCTCATGATCCGGCATCCTTCCTCGACCGCGAGCCGTTGCGCTTCGCGCTCGTCCGTCACGTCCTGGAACTTCCGCAACCGAAGGTACTCGTAGATGTGGCGGACGACCATGAGCGCGTAGTAGCCCGTGTAGAACCCGCCGAGCGGGAAGTCGAAGTTCGTGTCCGAGGCGAGCGCGATGAACTCGTTCCCCTTCCACGTCGGCACGCGGCTCATCGTCTCGAAACCGGCGCCGAGACAGACGTCCATGCGACCGCTCGCGACGGCCTCGTACGCCGCCTGGAAGCATTCGCCGCCCGTCGCGCCGCCCCACTCGATGCGGACGGACCCCTTCGGATTCATCCCGAGGTAGTCCTGGACCATGCTCGCGGCCTTCAGCTGGCGGGCGAAATGGTCCGAGAAGTAGGAGATCCGCGTCCCGTCGATCCGGTCGGCGGTCAGGTTGGGGATCCCCTTGAGCGCGTAGTCGTACGCGCGCTTCACCATGAGACGGAAATCCATCGCGGGATGGGCCTTCGCGAACTTGGTGACCCCGCCGGTCACCATGTAGACGCGACGCCCCTTGGGGGACGGCGTTCGGACGCGGGTCGCTCGCTTGGGAGAGCTCTTCGATTTCGTGTTCGCGCGCGCCGGCACGGTACTTCCCTCGCGCCGCGCCATCCGGGTCGTCCTCATAACCTTCGCACGCGGCGCGGAGGGGACCGGGAATCGGAACCGTTTAACGCGGCCGTCGGGTAGAGAATCCGATGACGCCGCCCGCGCCGACGAAGGACCTTCTGTCGATCTCCGACATCGCCCCCGACCTCGACGCGCTCCTCGCCCGGGCGGCGGCGCTGAAGGCCGAGCGCGCCCGCGGCGTCCGAAAGCCGACGCTCTCCGGGAAGAACCTCGCCCTGGTCTTCGAGAAGCCGTCGACCCGCACCCGCACGTCGTTCGAGGTCGCGATCAACGACTTGGGCGGCCACGCGCTCTACCTCTCGTCGAAGGACCTCCAGCTCGGACGGGGCGAGACGATCGCCGACACTGCGCGGGTCCTCTCGCGCTTCGTGGACGCGGTCTGCTACCGCGCCTTCCGCCACTCGGACATGAGCGAGCTCGCCCGCTGGGCGACGATCCCCGTCATCAACGCGCTCGACGACGTGGAACACCCGTGCCAGATCGCGGCCGACCTGCTCACGATGCGGGAGCGGTGGAAGGGGAAGTTCCGGGGCCACCGTCTCGCGTGGGTCGGGGACGGGAACAACGTGCTGCACTCGCTGCTCCTCGGGGCCGCCGCGGTCGGCCTCGACCTCACGGTCGCGACCCCGGCCGGTTACCGGCCGCAGCCGCAGTACGTCCGCGCGGCCGAGGTGCTCGCCCGGCGTTCGAAGGCGGACCTTGCGTTCACCACCGACCCGCACGAGGCCGCGAAGGACGCGGACGCGATCTACACGGACGTCTGGGTCTCGATGGGGGACGAATCGGAGACCGTCGCGCGGGAGGCCGCGTTCCGTGGCTTCCAGGTGAACGAAGCGCTCGTGGCGCTCGCGAAACCGAAGGCGTTCGTGCTCCACGACCTCCCCGCGCACCGGGGACAGGAGATCACGGATGGGGTCCTCGACGGTCCGCAGTCCGCGGCGTGGGACCAGGCGGAGAACCGCCTCCACGCCCAGAAGGCGATCCTCGAGCACCTGCTGTACCGCCGCGTTCGACGCGGACGCGCTCGCTAGGCGTTCGTCCCGAGAAGGGGGTCGGTGCTCGAGTTCACGCACCGGGACCGGCGGGCCTGGCGGGACGTCGGTCGAGCGCTCGGAGCGATGGCCGGCTCGCTGGTCCTGGGGAGCGCCCTTGCCCTCTACCTTCCGGTGCCCTACGCCGGCGTCGCGGGGGTCGTCGCGCTCGGCGGTATCGGCGCTGGCTACCTCGTCTGGGCGGAGCGGTTCCTGGCAAGGTACACGGACGACCTTCGTCGAGGGCGGACCGGCGAAGCGGTCGGGTTCCCGCGGGCCGAGCTCGGGACCGCGGTGGGTCTGGAACGCGTCGTCGGGCGACCGACGGCGCGCTCGCCGCACTCGCGCCGGCGGTATCCTTCCACGCCGGATCCGGAGGGCGAGCCGCTCGTGCCGGACGGTCCGGGGACGGGCTAGCTCGGACCCTTCGGCGGGGCCGGCTCGGGCTCGGCGCGCAGTCGGACCTTGAGCAGGTGCTCGATCTTCCGAACGAGCGCGTCCGCCGGTCGGAAGTTGCCCGATTCGATCTTGAGGACGACCGACTTCTTCTCGTTGAGCTTCTTCCCGAGCTCTTCCGGAGTCCAGTTGAGCGCCTCGCGCGCGACGCGGATCCGCTTGTTCCAGTCGGGGGCGAGCTCCATCTCGCCGATCTCCGTGTAGAGGTCGCGTTCCTCGAGGCGCCGGCCCGGACCGGTCGGTCGACCGGCGACGACCCCCGGCCGGAACCGCGCCGCGGTGGGTACCGCCGACGGAAGTGGGGGCGGAGGGTCGATCGGGGTCCCGAACTTCGCGCAGTCCGGACAGACCGACAGGACCGAGTGTTCGAGGCGGATTCGGCTGGTGATCGGGACCTCCTTTCCGCACATTTCGCAGAGCATGGTGTTCTCCTTCCGGTGGGGTCACGACGTCCGGGGGTGACGCGTTCGGCGCCGCTCTTCCATCCTTCGGCGACCCTCTTCGAACCGAAGACGTTCCTCGACCGTCTCGAGGACCAGCGGGGGGACCGGCACCGGTCGACCGAGACCATCGATCGCGACCATCGTCACGTAGGCCTCGCCGACCATGCGCGAGTCGCCGCCGTGTCCGGATTCGGCCCGGACGCGGACCCAGACCTCCATCGACGACGTCCCGACGAACGTGAGCTCGGCATCGAAGCTCACGACATCTCCCACGTGCACCGGGGCGAGGAAATCGACGCGGTCGAACGAGGCCGTGACGCAGGTCGCGTGCGAGTGCCGGGTCGCGGCAATGTACGCGACCCGGTCGATCTCCCCGAGGATGTGGCCTCCGAAGACGTTCCCCATGAAGTTCGCATCGGTGGGGACCATGAGTCGGACGGTCGCGGCACGGGACGCGCCCACCGAGGTGACGACTGGCTCCGGCACGAACGTAGCCCCGAGAACGACCCACGCTCCGACGGGTCGACGCGCTAAAGCGATTTCGCCAACGCTGCCGCCGTTAGGGCTCGGCGAGAGCGGACTCGCTCCCGCCGCCGCTTCGGAGCGAAGCGCTCAGAAGAAGTCGTCGTCCCACGGCGTGCCGCGGAAGCGGCGGTGGAGCGAGAACCCCCACTGAACCCACATCACGATCACGACCGCGGGCACGGTGAGCAGGGTGACCAGGACGACCGCGAGGTTCTGGTACCACGCGAAGTGCGTCGCGAGAAATCCGAGGTACAGGAGGACCCCGACGAGCCCGCCGACCAGGAGCGCGACGGTCGCGACGACGCGGCGCTTGAGCCCCCGGAAGAACGACCGGACGGCCCACGGACCCGGCAAGAACGGCGGTGCGTCGTTCATGCGGCCTTCCCCCGGCTCGCTCGGTCGGCGATGTCGTTGAGCCGCTTCGAGACCGTCCGAAGGCGGACCGCGAGCCCTCCGAGATCGCCCCGGCCCGCGTTCAGGTCCTCCAGGTACGCGACGTACGACTCCATCTCGGAAAGCGCGTCCTCGGGCGTGCGCGGTCCCCGTCCCATCCATCCCCGCACCCAGTCGGGACCGGTCTTCGCAGCGTCCGTGAGCTCGTACTTCCCGTCGTCCCGCTTTGTCACGAGCTTCTCGTCCGCGAGCTGGTCGAGGAGCGGGTAGATCGACCCGGGCGACGGACGCCACCAGCCCATCGTCATGCGGTCCATCTGCTCCATGATCTCCGCGCCGTTCATCGGTCCCCGCTCGAGGAGCTGGAGCACCCAGACCCTAAGGCCGCGGTGCCGCTTCGAGCCCCAGCCGTACGCCCACATAATCGAAAACACGATATCGGTTATTCGATATATGCTTTGTGCCTCGGCCGTTACCGGGCCCGGACCGTTTCAGAACCTCGGCGTCGCCGTATGAACCGGCGATGCGATCGCTTCCCGAGGCGCACGAATCATGCCGGTGAAGAGAACCAAGTCCCCGCGAACGAGCAAGGCGAGCCCCTCCGCCCGACCCTCGCTTCCGAAGACGCACGTAGCGAGCGTGGCCGTGGTCGTCTCGGACCGGGCGAGGTCGACCGAGTGGTACACGAAGCGGCTCGGCCTCGACCTCGTCGAGAGCATGGACCACTGGGTCGTGGTCGGTCGCAAGGGAAAGGGCGGGTCCCTCCACCTGTGCCGCGTCAAGGACTACGACGCAACGGGCGAGCTCGAACCCGGCAACTCCGGCATCATGCTGCGGGTGCCGGGGACCGACTTCGTGGCCGCGTGCGGCGCGCTCCGGGCGAACGGCGTCGACTTCTCGGACGGGCCGACGAAGACCGAGTGGGGATGGTACGCGACCGTCCGCGACCCGGACGGGAACGAGCTTCACCTCACGCCCGAGCTCTGAGCGCCCGGCGACCGGGCCGGGCGCGGGTTCCGCTCCCGGCCGCGCTCAACCGCGACGTACGCGCGTCGCCCGACGTCCGGGATACGCGGTCGAGCGTCTCTCTCGGTGGCTCGCCGACAACGCCTATATAGGGGGACCAACTGGCCGCGCCCGGAGCCTACCGAAAAATGGCGCAGAAGCCCCACCTTAACATCGTCTTCATCGGGCACGTTGACCACGGGAAGTCCACGACCGTCGGCCGCCTTCTCCTCGATACGGGCTACATTCGCCAGGAGGAGATCGACAAGTACCGGGCGGAGGCCGAGGCGAAGGGGAAGGCGACGTTCGAGTTCGCCTGGGTGATGGACGACCTCAAGGAGGAACGGGAGCGCGGCGTCACGATCGACATCGCGCACCGGCGCTTTGACACCCAGAAGTACTACTTCACCATCATCGACGCGCCCGGCCACCGCGACTTCGTGAAGAACATGATCACGGGGACGAGCCAGGCGGACGCCGCCGTGCTCGTCTGCTCCGCCGCGGAAGGGGTCCAGGAACAGACGCGCGAGCACATCTTCCTCGCGCGGACTCTCGGCGTGAGCCAGCTCATCTGCGCGGTCAACAAGATGGACCGGCAGGAGGTCGCCTACTCGGAAAAGAAGTACGAGGAGGTCAAGGAGGAGCTCACGAAGCTCCTCAAGAACGTCGGCTTCAAGATCGCGGAGCAGGTGGTCTTCGTCCCGATCTCGGCCTTCAAGGACGACAACATCAACAAGGCGAGCCCGAACATGGGATGGTTCAAGGGGCCGACGCTCCTCCAGGCGCTCGACAACCTCAAGGTGCCGGAGAAGCCGACCGAGAAGCCCCTCCGCCTTCCGGTCCAGGACGTCTACACGATCACGGGGATCGGCACGGTGCCCGTCGGTCGCGTCGAGACGGGGAAGCTCAAGATCGGCGACAAGATCATCTTCCTCCCCGGCGGCAAGTCCGGCGAAGTGAAGTCGATCGAGATGCACCACGAGTCGGTCACGGAGGCCGTTCCCGGCGACAACATCGGCTTCAACGTCCGCGGTATCGACAAGAACGACATCCACCGCGGCGAGGTCGCGGGCCCGGTGTCGAACCCGCCCACCGTCGTCGAGAGCTTCACCGCGAACATCCAGGTGCTGAACCACCCGAGCGTCATCACGGTCGGCTACACGCCGGTCTTCCACTGCCACACGGCGCAGGTCGCCTGCGAGTTCACGGAGCTCCTGAAGCGCCTCGACCCCAAGACGGGCCAGGTCGCCGAGGAGAACCCCCAGACGCTCAAGACCGGCGACGCCGCGGTCGTGAAGATCACGCCGAAGCGGCCGCTCGTCATCGAGAAGTACAAAGAGTTCCCCCAGCTCGGGCGCTTCGCCGTCCGGGACATGGGTCAGACGGTCGCGGCCGGGGTCGTCGTCGACCTCAAGAAGCGCGAGTAAGCCTCGCGCTCACGGACGGGCGACTCCGGGGAGGGACTATCGACCGATGCCGCAGAAGGCCCGGATCTCGTTGAGCGGCACCGATTCCCGCAAGGTCGACTCGATCTGCAAGCAGATCCGCGACATCTCCCAGAAGACCGGCGTGGCGATCGCGGGGCCGATCCCGCTCCCGACGAAGAAGCTCAAGGTGCCGGTCCGCAAGGGCCCGGACGGCGGCGGCACGAGCACCATCGACCACTGGGAGATGCGGATCCACAAGCGGCTGATCGACATCGACGCCGACGAGCGCGCGCTCCGCCAGGTGATGCGGATCCAGGTGCCCGACGGCGTCAACATCGAGATCGTGCTGACCGGTTAGTCGCGTGTTCGCGCCCGGCGCGGCCCGCTACCTGGGAGCGCTCGCGGCCGTCCTCCTCGTCGTGGCGGCGCTCCCCGTCACCGGCGCCGTCGCGCTCTCGGGGGTGTGGGCCGCGCTGCTCGCGGGCCTCTTCGCGCTCTGGCTGTTCTTCGTCGTCTTCTTCCGCGACCCGGCCCGCGGGGCCGCCTCAGGCCTCGCCTCGGCGGCCGACGGCCGCGTCCGGGACGTTTCCGAGGTCGAGGGCCGCTGGCTCGTCTCCGTCTTCATGAACGTGACGAACGTCCACGTGAACCGCTTCCCGATCGACGGCAAGGTCATCGCGGTCTCGAGCGGCGGGCAAGGCTATCGGGCCGCGTACCGCCCGGACGCCGAGAAGAACGTCCAGCGGCACTACCACCTTTCGACCGCGATCGGCGAGGTGGAGGTCGTGCAGATCACGGGCATCGTCGCGCGACGGCTCGTCTCGTTCGTTCGGGTCGGCTCCGCCGGTCGGAAGGGTGACCGCCTCGGGATGATCGTCCTGGGCTCCCGGGTCGACGTCCTGTGGCCGGTCGGCCGGGCGAAGCCGACCGTCCGCGTCGGCGACCGGGTCCGTGCCGGGTCGAGCTCGATCGCGGAGATCACGCCGTGACCGACCGTTGGCGACTCTCCGCCAACCTCGCCACGCTCGCCAACGCGCTCCTCGGGGTCGGCGCGGTCCTCTACGTGCTCGCCGGCAACAAGCTCTGGGCGATGCTGCTCGTCGTCGTGGCGATCGGCTTTGACGGCCTCGACGGCCTGCTCTCGCGGCGGAGCCCTACACCCGCCGGAACGTTCGGTCGGGTCGCCGATTCCGTCGCCGACGCGATCACCTTCGGCGTGGCGCCGGCCTTCCTGATCGCGGTCCATACCGGCGACGTGGCGACCTGGCAACCGTGGGAGCCCGTCGCGCTCGCGCTCGCGGCGCTCTATCTCGCGGCGGCGGTCGCCCGGCTCACCTACTTCACGGCGCGCGGGTACGACCGCGGGTACTTCGTCGGGGTCCCGACCCCGCAGACCGTGCTCGGGCTCGTGGTCGCTCTCCTGTTCCACGACTCGCCGGCGTTCCAGTCGGTCCAGCCGATCGGGCTGTTCGTCGGGGTCGTCATCCTGTCGGTGATGATGGTGGTCCCGGTGCCGTATCCCAAGATCCGACGGGGGAGCCCGCTCCGCTGGCCGATGGCGTTGACGGCGGTGTTCGCCGCCCTCGCCCTCGTCCCGCTCCAGTTCCACCTCGCGACGGGAAGCGCGCTCTACGACTTCACCTACGGCGCGTCGCTCGCGCTCCTGGTCGGCGTGGCGAGCTACTATCTCTACGGGCCGTTCACCGTCCCTCGGGCCCCGAAGGCGGAGGTCCCCCCGAAATGAGCCGTCGATCGTCGCCCGCGAACCTTGCGCTCTCGAAGCGGGAAGCGCTCCTGTTCGAGGCCGGTATCAAGCTCGGCGGGGTCTTCCACCAGTACCTCGGGATCCCGCTCTCGGAGAAGACCGCTCCGTCCCTCGCCCGCGCGATCGAGACCGCGGTCGGCCTGCAGCCGTTCGTTCGGAACGTCTCGGTGGCGATCGACCCGGCCCGCGGCGGGCCGCTCGGTCGGGGTCGGTTCGCGTACCGCTACCTCACGCCCGAGATGCTGTCGGTACGGGTCCGGCTGGTCGACGGCTCGACTGAGGTCGAAGCGGTCCTCGAGCACCGGGCGGACCTGCGCTATCCGCTCATGGCCGTGGTCCGGGTCGCCGACCGGCGGCCCCCGCCGAGGCCGCACCGCACGCTCAGGGCGAGTTCGCCGCGGCCGCGCCGTCGAGCGGGGCCGTAGCGGGTGCGACCGGCGGCGGGGAGCGCTCCCCCGGCCGTCCCCAACGTCGCCGGGCGTAGGCGACCGAGGCGGCGGTCCAGATCGGGAGCGAAACGAGCAGGAGCCCTCCCGAGACGAGGAAGACCAAACGGAAACTGCCGAACACCGCGAGGACGCCCGAGAGTCCGGCGCCGGCCACGGCCGCGACGCCCCCGAGCGCGGTGTTGACCCCGATCAAGCTTCCGGCGTCCCGGCCGACCAGGCCGCGGAAGAGGATCAGCGAGCTCGCCGTGGTGTAGACGGCGATCGCGCCCCCGAGGACGGCGTAGATGGCGAGGTTCGCCTCGAACGTTTCGGGCGAGGAGATGATCGCGAAGGTGAAACCGGCGGTCGCGAGGTAGCCGATGCTCCGTAGGTACGTCGCCCGCTGCACGAGCCGGTCGGGCCCGGTCCGGGTCGAGAAGCCGCCCGTGAACGGGAAGATGATCGTTTGCGCGAGGTTGTTCGAGAAGTTGACGAGGAAGATCGACGAGGCGGCGAGCCCGGCCGAGTAGAGGTACGGGGTGTACGAGATGTTGAACAGGTTCGCGGAGAGGTTGAACAGGAACGACGCGATCATGATGAGCGGGATCTCGTGATGGACCTCCGCCCGGGCCCAGGCGCGGAACCGGCTCCACGGCCGAGGTCGGAACGACGGGCGTTTCGGGAAGAACGGGATCGAGATCCGGAACGCGGTGATCGTCCGGATCCGTGAGAGAAGGCTTTCGGGATGCCGGGCGACGTGCTCGGTCGTGGCCTTCCGCACGCTCTCCTTGATGCCGAACCAAACGGCGACCGCGCTCACGAACGCGAGCGCGGCCATGAGCAGGACGAGGACGAGCAGCGCGTCGGAGGCGAGCGTCCAGAAGTACCCGATGAGGACGCCGATGATCGAGCCGATCATCGACATCTCCTGGTACGACGCGAAGGCGGTGGGGCGCTGGACCTCGTCGAACTTCTCGAGGATGAGCAGGTTGGAGGCGCTCGTCCCCGCGGGCGCGATCGCGCCGATGATCGCGTAGATGCCGTACAGCTCGGGAAGGCTGTGGACGGTCGAGAGGACCGCGTACAGCACGCCGTAGCCCGCGAAGTTGACGACGAGGAAGAGCCGTCGGACCGGGTACTTGTCGGAGAGGTGCCCCCAGACGACCGACATCAGGATGACGGCGGTGTTGAACAACGTCGCCGCGACCGCGACGTCCGCCCAGGTCCCGTGGAGGGTGATCAGAATGAGGAGCGGCAGGACGACGCCGAACCCTGAGGTCGCCGCGTTGATGGGAACGAAGGCGAGGAGCCAGGGCCGGGCCAGCAACCGGCTCGGCCACGTGCGGAGCGAGAGGGCCATTTCCGAACCCGGTGCTAGTCGGTCGTTACTTAAGCGGCCATTACTGGAGTGGCGGTGGGGGTTCTCGAACCCCCGGTTCCGAGAGGCCCGACCACCTGTTCCTCGACACGCTTATTAGCTGGGGACCATCTCGCCGCCCTCCGAGGGAGTTCCCGCGTGGCGATTGGCTTCGTCCTGATCAGCACGGCTCCGGCCAAGGAGCACGAGGTCTACACCGAGCTCCTCCGGGTGAAGGGGATCGTCGAGCTCCACCCCCTGTTCGGGGAGTACGACCTGATCGCCAAGGTCGAGGCCGAGGACTTCAACGCGCTCGGTCAACTGGTCGTCGACAAGATCCGCTCGGTCCCCGGCGTGATCGACACGAAGACGCTCACGGGTATCAAATTCTGAAGGGAAGGAAATGTTCGATTTGGTTGGCACCGCGGTCGACTTCACGAACTGGAACGCGTTCCTCGTGGTCCTGCTGCTCGTCTTCGCGCTGTTCCTGATCCTCGCCGGTATCTTCACGGCGTACTTCGGGAGCGGGAAGAGCCGGACGATCGGGGTGGCCCTGCTCGTGGTGGGCCTGGTGGTCGGAGTGCTGATCTCCTATCTCTACGGCGCGGGCGACTTCGGCTCGAAGAGCGGGGTGTCCCTCTGGACCCTCATCTTCCAGTCGTTCCTCGTGATCGTGGCGGCCGTCATCGGCGCCCTGGTGGCGATCGGGATCTTCCTGGTCGCGATCATGAAGTCGTAGACGGACCCTTCGCCCGACCCCCGAACCCGTGGCGCGGACGGCGCGCCCCCCCGCCTCGAGCCGTCTCGTCACGCTCACGAGCGACATCGGCTCGGCCTACGCCGCCCAGATGAAGGCGGTCCTCGTCTCGGACGGGGTCCCGCCGGGTCGGATCGTCGACCTCGCGCACGACCTTCCGGCTCATGCGGTCGGCGAGGCGGCGTTCCTCTTCCGCGAGATGGCGCGAGGGTTTCCCAACGATTCCGTCCACGTCGTGGTCGTCGACCCCGGCGTGGGAGGGCAGAGGAACCCGGTCATCGTGAGCACGGGACGCGGACCGATCCTCGTGGGTCCCGACAACGGGGTGCTCTACCCGTTGGCCGTGGAGCTCGGCCTCGGGTCCGCTCACCGCATCGAGGTCGGCAGGCTCGCCCGACCCGGCCGTGTCGGGACCACGTTCGATGGTCGGGACCTCTTCGCCCCCGCGGCGGCCCGCCTCGCCACCGGGTCCCCCGCCTCCGCCCTCGGCCCACCGACCCGGCTCCGGCGGTTCTCGCTACCCGAACCGACGCGAAGCCGGGCGGGCGCGGAGGGCGAGGTCCTGCACGTCGACCGCTTCGGGAACCTCATCACGAACGTACCGACCCGATGGGCGCCATCGTCCGCCGCCTCCGCGGTCGTGGGGGTCGCGAGGTCGCCGGCGAGCTCGGTTCCGTTCGCGGCCAGCTACGAAGCGCTCGGCCGGGGCCGGACCGGGCTGCTGGGCTCGAGCTTCGGACTCCTCGAGGTCTCGGTCGGCGAGGGTCGGGCGGCCGACCGGTTTCGCGCTCGGGTCGGGTCTCGGGTGACGATTCGTTGGGTCGCGGGGGGTCCGACGCCGGGCGAAACGGATAATAGCGCGCGACCTAGGAAACGCGGATAGCGACCGGGATTCCGGGCGGACGATCCATGGCCAAACGCGACTACTACGAGGTCCTCGGCGTGCCGAAGACCGCGAGCGAGGACGAGATCAAGCAGGCGTACCGCCGCCTCGCCCGCCAGTACCACCCCGATGTCGCGAAGGAGAACCCGAAGGCGGCCGAGGAGAAGTTCAAGGAGTTCTCGGAAGCGTACGAGGTCCTCGCCGACCCCGAGAAGCGACAGCGGTACGACCAGATGGGGTTCTCCGGGGTCGAGACCGACTTCGGCCCGGGCGGATTCAACTGGCAGAACTTCACGCACATGGGCGACCTCGAGGACCTCCTCGGCGCGTCGCCGCTCTTCGCCCAGTTCTTCGGCGGCGGCTTCGGGATGCCGTTCGGCCGCGCGGGCCGGACCACCGGGGCGTTCCGGGGCGGCGACCTCGAGCTCACCGTGCGTCTCCCGCTGATCGCGGCGGTCGAGGGTGCGCACCCGACCGTCGAGGTGCCGCACCAGGGTCCCTGCCCCGACTGCCAAGGCACCGGGGCGAAGGACGGCACCGCTCTCGAGACGTGCCCCGAGTGTCACGGCCAGGGACAGGTCCGCCGGGTCCAGAACCGCGGGTACACGCAGCTCATCACGATCGGCGAGTGCCCGCGCTGCCACGGAGCCGGTCAACGGATCCTCGAAAAATGCCCGAAGTGCGGGGGGATTGGCCGGCTCTCCTCGACCGAGCGGATCGAGCTCACCGTCCCCCCCGGAGTCGACGACGGTTCGGTCCTTCGGGTCCCCGGTCACGGCACGGCCGGGATGCGGGGCGGCCGGTCGGGGGACCTGTTCGTCCAGGTCGTCTTCGAGCCGACGCCCGGGTTCCACCGCGAAGGACAGGACGTCTACTCCGAAACGTCGGTGCCGCTCGCCACCGCGCTTCTCGGGGGCGAGGTCGAGGTGGCGACCGTCGAAGGACGGGCGTCCCTCAAGATCCCCGCCGGGACCCAACCCGAGACCCAGTTCCGGCTCCGCGGCAAGGGATTCCCCCGATTCCGGGGCTCCTCGCGCGGCGACCAGATCGTGACCGTCCACGTGGAGATCCCGCGCTCGCTCCCCGGCAAGGACCGGGAGCTCCTCCGCGAGGCGCTGGGAGGGGGCGCCTCGGGCTCCGGCAAGCGCGAGCCGTTCTTCCGGCGACGTCCGTCGTGACGATGGGGGACGAGGAGACGACCTCCGGCGAACAGTACTTCGCCGAGCAACCGCACGCGCGCTCGGCTCGCGTCGAGCGGCGTTTCCTCTACCAGGGAGAACTCCTCTCGTTCGTCGTCGATACCGGGATCTTCGCGTCCCACGGACTCGACCCCGGCACGGCCTTGCTCATCGAGAACCTCTCGCTCGAGCGCTCGGACCGCGTGCTCGACCTCGGCTGCGGGTGGGGCGCCGTCGGGGTCGCGGCGGCCAAGAGCGCTCCGGACGGAAAGGTCGTGCTCACGGACGTCAACCGACGCGCGGCTCGTCTCGCCCGCGAGAACCTCGAGCGGAACCGGGTCCGCAACGGCGAGGTTCGGGTGGGGTCGCTCTACGCGCCGGTCGCGGGCGAGCGGTTCGACGTGATCGCGACGAACCCTCCGTTCCACGCCGGACGCGCCCTGGTGCTGAGCCTCCTCCGCGAGGCTCCGGAGCACCTTTCGGCGCGCGGACGGGTCCTGTTGGTGGGAAAAGGGAGTCAGGGGATACGGTTCTACCAGGAGTGGCTCGAAGCGAACTGGCCGGGGTCGGTCACCGTCCTCGGACGGGGCTCGGGCTACCGGGTGCTCGAGGCGCGAGTCGAGCATCGGCGCTCCACGGACTGACGGCGAGCCCGTTCTCCGTCAGCGCCGCCGTTGCGCCGGCCGAAGCCGTTAAGAGGCACGGGTTTCTCGGCGGCCCCGCCCTCGAAGGAGGGGGTCGAAACCGGCGTTCGCCCGGTCGTTCGCCCCCGTCCGGAACGGCTCCACCCATCAGGGAAGTGACCATCGCGCCCAAGGAAACGAAGGAGACTCCTGTCGAGCCAGCCGCGCCCGCCGCGGACGCCGGGCCCGCGCCCGGTACCGAAAAGGCCAGCAAGAAGGAGAAACCGGGAAAGGGCAAGGAAGCGAAGGAAGGCAAGGAGCCGAAGGGGAAGGGAAAGCCGGGAGCCCCGGGCAAGACGACCAAGGTGATCCCCGACAACCCGAACTTCCGCTACATCGTCCGCCTCGCCAACACCGACCTGGACGGCACCCGTCCGACCGCGCTCGCGCTCACCGGAGTTCGCGGGGTGGGCCTGCGGGTCGCCGAGGTCGCCTGTCGACTGGCCGACGTGAACGCGAGCGAAATGATCGGCAACCTGCCCGAACCGACCGTCGAGGGCCTCGAAGGAGCCCTCGGCGCGCTCGCCACGAAGATGCCCCCGTGGATGGTCAACCACACGAACGAGCCGAACGACGGGGCGTCGCCGCACTATTTCGGTCCGGACCTCGAGACGCGGCGCCGGGACGATGTCAACGTGATGAAGATGATCCGTAGCTACCGCGGCGTCCGCCACGAGCGCGGCCAGAAGGTCCGGGGACAGAGGACCCGGTCGAACGGCCGCACGGGGATGGCGGCGGGCGTCCTCAAGAAGGCCGCGAAGGAAGCCGCCGCGGCGGCCGGCAAGGAAGAGGCTCCCGCGGCCGCCGCCGCTCCCGCCGCCGCGGCTCCGGCCGCGAAGAAGGAGTAACTCAGGTAAGGCACGATGGGCGACCCCAAGTTCCTCCGCCGCACGTACGATACCCCGAAGCACCCGTGGGAGGCCGCCCGCATGGAGGAGGAACGCAAGCTCCTCCAGAAGTACGGCCTCAAGAACAAGCGGGAGCTGTGGAAGGCCCAGTCGATCCTGCGAGGATTCCGACGTCAGGCCCGCGACCTCCAGGCGCGACTCCGTCTGGGGGAACCCCAGGCCCGTCGGGAGACCGACCAGTTGATCGGCCGACTGACCCGGCTCGGCATGCTGCCCGTGGGAACGCCCACGATCGACGATGTGCTCGCGCTCACCACCGAGGACCTGCTGCAACGCCGGTTCGAGTGGATCGTCTTCCACCGCGGTCTCGCTCCGACCGCCAACGGTGCCCGCCAGTGGATCGCGCACGGCCACTTCTCGATCGGCGACCACCGCGTGACCCGGCCGGGCTATCTCGTCCCGTCCGCGGAGGAGCCGATGATCAGCTACTCGCCGACGAGCCCGCTCTCGAACGAGGAGCACCAGGTACGCGTGGCCCTGCGCGAACGCTTGCAGGCGCGACCCGCCCCCGCCGAAGCGATGCCCGAGCCCGCCGAGGGCGCGAACTAGGAGCTCCGGGAGGATCGATGGCCAAGGTCGGAATCGCGCACATTTTCGCGAGCTACAACAACATCCACATCACCGTCACCGACATCACCGGCGCGGAGACGCTCGCGAAGGCGACCGGCGGGATGGTCGTGAAGGCCGCGCGGGACGAGTCGAGCCCGTACGCGGCGATGAAGGCCGCCGACCAGATCGCGGCCGTGATCAAGGAGAAGGGCTACGACACGCTGCACGTTCGCGTCCGGGCCCCCGGCGGGAACCGCTCCCGCTCCCCGGGTCCCGGTGCGCAGGCCGCGATCCGCGCTCTCGCGCGGGCCGGCGTCCGCATCCAGCGGATCGAGGACGTCACTCCCGTCCCCCACGACGGGACAAAGCCGAAGGGGGGCCGCCGCGGCCGGCGGGTGTAGGCCGATGCCGATCACCATCCAGGAACTCAAGCCCCGTTCGACCGCCCTCGAGGTCGAGGGGATGACCGCCTCGCAGGTGAACGCGGTCCGCCGCACGCTCCTCTCGGACGTGCCGAAGCTCGCGATCG